>Ga0209303_1002361_pt1 | contig 9895 bp, 13 predicted proteins | sample SidtaG_3_FD_187449 | JGI IMG/M metagenome (GOLD analysis project Ga0209303, IMG submission 187449) | Marine algal microbial communities from Sidmouth, United Kingdom - Sidmouth_Asex1 metaG (SPAdes) (version 2) | ecosystem: Host-associated > Algae > Red algae > Unclassified | place: Sidmouth... | reverse complement strand
TAGAGGGCTGGCGTCATCGGCACGGATCCACTCGTTGTACCGGTCCACGTAGGTCTGCATCACTTCTGACTTCACGAGAGCATCGCGGGCGTCCATGTAGGCGTGGTAGAACGCTCTGTATTCAGCGACCTTGTCGGCCCACTCATCAGGGCTCACAACTGCTGCCCCGGATGAGCTTCAGAACCGGGCCGCAACCGGGACCGGCGAGCACGACCACGGGCCGCCTCCCGTTTCGTCTTCTCCGCATGGCAAGGACGAGCGTGGATAGCTGCCAGGTTCGACAGGGCATCGCTTCCACCCTCGGCCCGGTTGTGTACGTGGTCCACCTCGTCCGCAGAGGCACCACCGCACACGTAACAGACCCGGCCGTCACGACGCAGCACACGCTCACGGAGCGACCTCGGGATCGACCGCTTACCAGACCAGCTCACGACGAACGCCGCCAACGCTGGTTCGCTGCACCGCGGGCCTGAGTCGTCCTCGACTGGGATGCAGCACGCTCGTCCTCGTCCGGCAGTTTCAGTTGCTTGAGTAACGCACGCAGGATCGAGCGGTGTTGGCGCAGTTCTGCAATCAGCGGATTCATGACCGGCTGGCCTTTGTACCCCTCCACCATCATCGGAGCCGACGCCAGCTCGGATTCGAACCGATCGACCAGGCCCATCTCCCGGCACGCATCCTCCAGCACCCGAAGATCGTCGGCCCGGAGCTGATAAGTGGAAACGACTTTCTTCCAGAACTTCCGGGCTGCCGGCGTGAGGTTGTTTGGTGCTCTTTCATTCATGGAGAGCCTCCGAGTGGGTGCCAGGAAAATCAGCAAGCTCATGAACGACTGCTAAGCCGTCCGAGCGCTGTGTAGGGGTTTCGGGGGAAAGCCCCCAGGTGCTGCTGGCCGTGGCTGCTGCGGTGAGGGCTGTGGCGTAGGCGCGGCGGCGTTCGTTCCCTTCGATGAAGTGTCTCCAATCGTGGTCGATGGTTGTGAGTGCTCGATCGATGCTGTCGGCGTAGGCGGGGTTCCCGTTGCGGCGGGCGTCTTCGGCTGCGGTCAGTAGTTCTTTCCGCAGTGTGTTCCGCTCGTCTTGGGATCCGGTGACCTTGGCCGCTAGCTCGCCGAGGCCGTCGAGCTTTACGTTGGCACCGAGTTCGATGTCGAGCGTTCGTCGGTATCGCTTGAGTTTGGCGTTGAGTTCGGAGTGGGTGACCGGGTTCATTTGGCCCACCGTTCGAGCTGGGTGGCCATCTTGGTTTCGTGGGCTTCGATGGCGGGGTAGGTGACGGTGGCGATGTGGGTGGGGTCATAAAGCGACGGCTCCCACTGGTCATAGTTCTCGAGGATCGTTTCGATCGTGGGGGTGGGTGGTGTCCCGTTAGCTCTCTCCCATACGGCGGTGACTCGGAGTTCGATGTCGTCTCTGAGTGTTCGTCGTTCGAGTTGGGTGGTGCCGGTGGCGTTGTCGAGTGCCCAGCGGTGCACGTGGTCGGGCCGGCCGTACCGGTATTCGTTGACGTATGCCCGTTCGAGAGATGCAAACATGCCGTTCTGACGGAGTGTCGCTGCTGCTGTGTGGGTTCTCTCCCACATTTCGCCGGCAATTGATGCGGTGGCGAGGGTGTCTCCGAGGTTCGGCTTTTTGGCGGTGCGTGCTTTGATGGCGTCGGCTAGGGCGCCGTCGAGTTGGGTTTTCATCTGGTCGAACCATTTGGGTGCTTCGGTGTGGCAGAGTGCGCAGGCTTCGCGGTAGAGGCGAGCTTTTGTTTGGGATGCAGCGGTGTGGGCGGCGCTGTTGTAGCGGCGTCGGTCTTCTTCGGTGGCGAGCCATTCGATCAGCTGTTCGCTGGTCATGTCTCGTTCTGTGTCCTGGTCTCGTTCGGGTTGGATGTCGACGGCGCCGCTGCGTGCCTGTTTGGCTTCTTCCCAGGCGTCGACGAGCTTTTTGGGTGGTGTGATCCCGACGGTTTCGAGTGCTTGGATTGCTTCGGCTGGTCGGCCTGGGGTGCGGTTGAGTTGGGTGTCTCTGACCTTGTCGCCGTTGCGAATGATCTTGGCGTCCCGGTTGGGGTCGGTCCGGTAGGCGTGGAAGGTGACGTTGCGGGGGGTCGCTGGTGCGGTGTTCATGCTCATGGGGTTTGTCCTTTGGTCGGGTTCTCAGTAGCGGGATGGGAGCTTGATGCGGGCCGGGTCGGTTTCGAGTGCTTCGAGCCGTTTGGCTTCGTCGTGGATCGTTTCGCTGATGCCTCGTTTGAGTGCTTCGGCGGTTTCAGGGTCGGTGACGTGGTCGGCCACGAGTTGGCGTAGGTCGGCGTCGAAGACGATCGGGTCAACTTCGATGCGGTTGTTGTTGGTGGTCATGGGTCTGCTTTCTGTAGGTGGTTTGTTTCTCGGCCGTGGGTCGCCTTCGCATCCGTCTGGGGTAGCGGTTGACACCTGTCGACTTTGGCGGTGCAGGCTCCCGAACCCGAGGAGGTTGTTTCGGGCCGGCCGAGAAGATCTGTTGTTGGGTTCAGAACGGGGTGCAGGGTCACATAGGGTCACGTGTTCCGCTTTGCACCATGCGTGTGTGTATGTGTGGGGAACCGGACTATGTGACCCTATGTGACCCTGATGGGGTCTGACCTGGGGATATGCAAACTCACTCGCCACGGCTAATGCCTTTCCAAAGACGTTGACCGTTGCTTTTGCCGGCCTCGATACCTCGAAGCTGGAGTTCTTTGGCGAGTGCTTTGGGTGAGAGTGGTTGGACCCCTTCGGCGTGGCACCAGTCCCGGTAGTCGTTACCGATGATCGAGCGGGCTTGGGTCCCGTAGCCGGGTGTGAGTTCCCATCCTTTGTCGTCGCAGAACCGCGAGAACCAATCCTGTTCAGCTCGGTAGAGGCGGGTGGCCTGTTCGACGGCTGGGGGTGGTGTCAGACCGTGTTGTTGCCACTTGGCGCAACCTTCGACGGCCCATGCGAGGATGCCGGGAAGTTCCGTCTTGAGTTTGTCGGCTAGGTGCGGGTCCCGATCTTCTGGTGGGATCACAACATCGAAGGGGATGACACGGATTCGCCGCCATATCGCGTGGTCTGATCCGCTGATGCGAGGGAGTGCGTTGCAACCGACCCACAGCTTGTGGGTGGGGTCGAAGCTCCAATAGTCCTCGCGCATTCTGCGGGCGGTGATCTGGTCGCCACCCGTGAGCTGCTTGATCTGGGCCTCGGCTAGCTTGGCTCCGAGTTCGGTTTCGACTGCTGCGGCCATGCGTGCCCGGTAGAGCCGTGTCATCGAGGTTGGGTGCGGCTCGTGCCGGGTCTGCACCAGAAGGTCTTTGGGTGCGGTGACGCCGTAGTCTCCAAGTGTTTGCAGCATTGCACCGATGAGCGTGGATTTGCCGTTTGCGCCTCCACCGGTTGCGATCAGCAACACCTGTTCGCTCACGTCGCCGGTGAGGGTGTAGCCGATGCTGCGTTGCACATAGTCACGCACCTCCGCATCGGGGAGGATCTCGCGTAGGAACTTGTGGAAGACGGGCGCGGCTGGTTCTGGTTCCCATCGGGTCCCTGACATCTGCGTGTTGAGGTCTTCGGGGTTGTGTGGCCGCAACGTGCCCGCTCGAAGGTTGAGGGTTCCGTTTTCGACGTTCAGCGCCCAACGATCGCAGTCGAGCACGTCCGGTGTGATGGCGATACCTGGGAGCGTCCGAGCGAGTTTGACGCTCGCGCCGAGCGATGCGGCTGATTCGCTCCGTGTGGCCCACCTGACGTGTTTGTCACGGTCCCCGCCTGAGAGGTCCGGTACTTGCGCCCAGAGCTTGCGTGGGACGTCTGCAGCGAGGTCAGTGACTCTGAGGTCACCAGTGTCGATCACGAACCGTGTCTCGTCCCACACGATCCACTGACCCCACTCGGGCACATAGCGGAGGTGTTCGCCGTGTTGTGCGATGAGCCGGTGCGCGTTGCCGAGGTCGGTGAGGTGGTGCCCATCATGCCCGGTTGGTTCTGATGCTGGCGGGCTGGGTCGTTCCCCGAGCTCGTCGTCAATGAGCGCGCCGAGGTCTTCGGTTGTGTGTCCAGCGGCGAGGTAGTCATCGAGGCCGGTTTTGCCGTCGCCGCCGTCGGGGAGGTGGCAGTATCGAACGTTCGCACCCCGGTTGGTCAGTAGTTGAGCGAGGCGAGTCAGCGCGTCATACACACTGACTTTGGTCGCTGAGTCTGAATCGAAGGCAAGGATGACGTTGCGGTCATTCCATGCGATCTGCTCGAAGGCAGCAAGCGCCGTCTTCCCGCCCTTGCTGTTGGTTCCGCGCCATCCCCATACTCCCAGTAGTGCGATGCAGTTCAGGCCGGCCGATACCGCAGCGTCGGCCTTGAGAGGTCCTTCGGTGATCCACAGGTCAACGGTTGGGTCATCGAGGTTGGGTGCGGTCGCTGGTGGCACGTCGAGCATGACGGGCCGGCCGGGGCGGTTCTCGTATTTGAGTTTGCGGCCGTCTCTGGTTCGGGGGTTGTCTGGCCTGTATTGAAAGCCGATCACCTGTTGGTCGACACCGTGGAGCGGGATGAGGATTCCCGGTACTCGCCGCTGCGCAGGTGTGAAGTCAACGCGTTCGAGTTGGGCTTTGTCGAACACTTCGAGGTAGCCGCGTTGCTCGGCCACGTCGGGGACGATGGCGCGGTCGGTAAGGATCGATTTGTGATCGGATGCCCATGCGGTTCCCCACGTCGGTCTGGTCGAGGTCATTGGCTGGCCTCCCACGATCCGATCACGCACTGCGGGCAGGCGAGACTGATGTCAACAACACGGAGACGGTTAGCTCCGGTGTGATACCCCATCTGGCCCTCAGCGAAGAGGACTCGCAGTGATTCCCGGTCGGCGTATTCAACTACGCCGTGGCCGAACTGCTCATCGAGCACGATCTGTCCAGCGGCGATCATCGGCCGTCTCTCATCACGATGTCGGTTGCCGCGTCGAAGACGGGCCCGGGCACGTAGCGGCCTTCACACGCCGCGTCCTGCACCGATAGCGCCCAGTCAAGACGTCGTTGCGCTAGGTCGTCGTCGGCTATGCTGTCGGTAGTTGTTGAGTTTGATGAACTCTTGGGGAGTGCCGCCCGGTCGAGGGGCGGCATTTCTCGTTCTCGGGAGTTAGGCACTGGCGGCCTCCGAGTCGGTGCGGAGTAGCGCTGCGATCCGACGAAGCATGGACTCGTCGTTGATGCCTGCCGGCAGGCCCTGCGAAGCGCGAGACGCTTCTGCTTCTGCCCGGTAGAGCGCGGTGGGTTCAAGGTTTAGATCGATCCGCCATTGCTGGCCGATCTTCACCGCTTCGAGTTCGCCTGATTTGATGAGTCGGTAGACGGTGTCGATCGACACTTTCCATTTGCGGGCAAATGCGGTCGGGGTACCGATGTCGGGTGAGGTGGTAGACAATTGCGTCAACCTTTCGAGCAGGAACCCTTCGCTGTTCAAAGCGGTCAAGGTTCGGACTGTTCTCGAATCAGCTGCGACTACCGCCTGGGTGTCGTCCCGGCCCACCTGGAGCGCTTGGGGGATTCAGTGCTGCTTGCTGTCGTAGCCCTCCTGGGGCGCTCTCGGCGTGGTTCGTCAGTTAACGAACCGGCAACAGCATGCAACCTACACCGGCGCTGCACGCTGCTGCGGTTATATGCGCCAAGAAAGTTTGATGCGGTCTGTCATCGCCTTGTTCCGCGGTCCCCGGGCATCGGAAGCACCGATTGTGATGGCATCGAAAATCCACCCGATCATCGCCCGACGGTCTTCAAGAGGCAACGTCTCAAAGTTCTCGACATCGACCGTGGCTGATCGGGGCTCAGTTTGAGCGATCATCTCTGCTTCACCCAGTCGTTGCCGGATTCCCTCGGATGCCTGCTTCCACTCCGACACGGTGAGGTCACCAGCGCCGTACATGCGTGCCAAGTCATCTAGCTCTGCTTGGAGCTGATCGAGTTGCACAGTGCTGTCGGGGGCGGCACCGACGCTCGGCAGGTCAGATTGCTTCAGCGTTTGCACGATCGCCTTGGTCACCCAGTCATCGACCGTCTCCCCGTCGATGCTGAGCCGATTGCAGGTCTGGTGGCCGGATCGGGGTCCGCAGGTGTAGCGGATCTTGCCGTCCTTGTGTCGCCTGGTCGATTTCATCGGCGCATCGCAATTGCCACAGCGGATGATTCCCGATAGCAGGTATTTCACTGCGGTCGAGTGTTGGTACTTGGCTTTGGATGGGTCGTTCAGGATCCGGCGTACTTCGGTCCACTTATCGCGGTCGAGAATCGGCTCCCAATCGCCTTCGACAAACGCACCCTCGATCTCAACTAGTGCGGCGATCGTCGGCCTTATGAGCATCCGCTTCATGGTCACCGTCTCCCACTTGTGCGCTCCGTTAGCGGTGGGTACGCCCGCTTCGGTGAGTTCGGTGCAGATCGAGTAGATCCCTCGGCCCTCGATCACCTTCTGAGCGCTCTGACGGATGATTTCGGCGCGGTCGGGGTCGATGGAGTGGTCGGCGTTGTAGCCGTAGGGAGGTCGGCCAACAGGGAAGTTGCGATCAGCGGCGCGCTTGGCGTGCCAGTCCTTGATTCGTTCGGACTTGATACCGGATTCGAGTTCAGCGAACACCTGCGAGATTTGGAGCATGGCCCGCCCAATCGCCGTTGAGGTATCGAACTGTTCGGACACTGAAACGAACTCACAACCGGAGTCTTCGAGCTGGCCCCATAGCCCCGCGAAGTCGGCCACGGAGCGAGCGAGGCGGTCGAGTCGGTAGACAACTACCGCGGTGACGACGCCGGCCCTCACATCGGCCATGAGCCGTTCTAGCTCGGGTCGTTCGACAGGGGCGGAGGTCTTGCGGCCGTTCTTGGTCTTGCGGCGGTAGGCACTGCGGCCCTTGTCGACGTAGAGCCCATGCAGCGGCCAGCCTCGGTTGTCGACGTACTGGCGGCATCGTTCCTCTTGAATCTCGGTCGATAACTGCTCTTCGCGGTCTTTGGAGATTCGGATGTAAACCGCTGCGTTGGGTGCAGACTTGGCGGATGAGCGTGCACGGGACATGGGATGACCCTAGTATGACTAACTGGTGACAGTCGGCATCCCTAGGGTCATGCCTTTGTAGGTCGGTTGGCACCATCCCCACAACGGGGAAACTCCGGCGCTGGTGATCGCCAGCCCGGAGCGTGACCAACACCCTTGGAGGTGTCGATATGACCATTGAACCAAACCAACTCGTGGCCGACCACGTAGCCAAACATCAGACCGAGATTCGAGAGACGGTAGCGAAGGCGTACGCCGCGCTCGATGCGCTCTTTGAGATCGCTAGCGCCATGTGTGACAGCAAGGGGATCTACCGATCACCAGAAGACCTCATCGATGAAGAGGCGACGGCGCGGCTGTTTCGGGCGCTCGGATACGACCACCTCGAAGCAGTGTTCGAGACACTCCCACACCTCACCCTGACGGCGCTCCACGGCACACCGATGAAAGGTGAGGTGTTGACCAACGATGAGGCGCTAGAACGACGGTGGATGGCCGAGGGGCGTTGCCATGACGTCTGGGCGCATACCGATGCGACCCCGGAGCACATGGTCGAACTGTTCCAGCGGTTCGCGCACCTGCAGGGCTGGTGGGACGCTCCCGTAGTCGTCAGGTCCGAGCCTGTGCCCTACCGGCTCCACGGGCACACTCCGATAGATGACGTGTCCCGATGAGCGCCGGGTCGTTAGGCAGGCTCTCAGAGGCTCATGCGTCGTGGTTGGAACTGTCGCTCGCAGCGGGGTTGTTCTCACAACGCACCGTGTACGTGTACCGGTACGGCGCTAAGTCGTTCATCGAGTCACAAGGTGACCTGCTGGTGGAAGACGTCACCCGGCTACACGCCAAACGTTGGCTTCTCGAAGCTCGGGGGCTAGCGCCATCGACGATCACCTGTCGGATAGCTTCGCTCAACTCGTTCTATGACGAATTGCTCTTCGAGGACCTGATCGAGTTCAACCCGTTCGCCAAGCTTCGGCGACCGAAACAGCGCAGGGGTCAGCCAAGGCCGGCACCGGTCGAAGCGACACGTCACCTGCTCGCAGCGGCAGCACCTCGTGAACGAACAATGATCGCTCTGGCGGTCATGCTCGGGTTACGCCGTTTCGAGATAGCCAAGCTGGCCGTCGCTGATTTCGACTTCGACACGATGCGGCTTTCACTGGTTGGTAAGGGCAACAAACCGGCCGTGTTGCCGATCACTGTTGAGCTAGCCGAGATTGTCGAAGAGTGGATCGACTACGCCGGGTTGCAACCGGGCGGGTGGCTGTTCCCGTCGAAGAAAGGCGGGCACCTGGTCGCAATGTATGTGGGGCAGGTGATGACCAAAGCATCGGCAGAAGCGGGGGTGAGGATCACACCTCACCAGTACCGGCATCGGGCCGGTACCGATATGACTCGGGCCTACGGGCTGAAAGCCGCGCAGCAGTTGCTACGTCATGCCTCGTCGGCAACGACAGAGGTCTACTCACAGTTCGATGTCGAGGATCTACGGCCGTTGATGACGGGCGTCGAACTCGGGCAGGAGGGGCGGGCATGAGCCGAACGATCGGTGATTTGATGATGGACATTCTGAACGATCACGGCGTACTGACCGACGCTGAACCTCGCGAGATTCGGGCGGTCGTTCATGCCGGTTTGACCGAGCTGGCATCCAAAGGTGACCCGCTCGCCATCGTCGGGCTGAAAGCACTCAGGGGCGAGCTGTAGGGCCGATGGCAGGTGTCCCAGGTGGGGCACCTGCCAACCGGCTTAGGTCTAGCGATGGCGGGTTGTTGTCGTCGGTGTGCTCTTGGAGGTAGTCCTCGACCGCTTCGGGGTCCGACGCCAACTTCCGGGCACGAGACAGATCCATCGGTGAAAGACCTCTAACGCTCTCGTTAGAGGTCGGAGCGAGGTCGGTTCGTCCGGGTTGAGGCGGTGTGAGCGCTCCGATGCGGTTCGTTAGTCGCACCTTCGCGGCTTCTGCCTGTGCGAGCCCGTCGGTGGTCTTGATGCGAAACCCGACCACGCTCGGTCACCTTTTCTCGGCCTCCGACCGCTTCGGGGTCCGACGCCATCTTCCGAGAACGTTTCAAAGCGTCATCCGATAGCGAACTTCCGGCAACCGTGCCGGAAGTTAGATCAGTACGACGACCTTGCTGCCGAGGTGTCAGCGCCCCGAATCGAGCTTGCGAGCACGGGTGAGGGCGTTGCGATCAACTTCACTCACGGTTGAGCGAGGTTGGCGATCAGTTCGGTGTCAGACGCCAACTTGCGGGCACGCGACAGATGCATCGGAGGGAGGTCACTAACACGCTCGTTAGTGACTCTTTGTCGGCTGCCGTCGTTAGGCGTGGCTGGGGTCAGCGCACGGGGTGAGGGAGCTGCGATCCAAACTGCTCACGTTTGAGCTATTTGGATTGCGGTAGTTGTCCGAGGCCTGCCCTCGTGGCTGAGGCGGTGTGAGTGATCCGATACGCCGAGCGAGGCGAATTTTCGCTGCCTCAGCCTGAGCCAGCCCGTCGGTGGTCGGCGGGTTTGCGGGCGTTTTCAAGTTGCCGCTTGCTTAAGTCGCCCTCGCCGGTGCGAGTTAAGCTCATCTAGTCCGCGCTCAGCCAAAGAGTTTTGGAAGGTCCTCGGTCGATAGACCCCATCGGGCACTAGAAGGGAGCGCCCCATTCGTACAGCAACAAATCGAGGACTGGTCCGGCTGGTTCGCCTCTCGGGCGCAGCGAATCGACGTGATCCCTGGTGCGCATATCTAGAGGGCTGGCGTCATCGGCACGGATCCACTCGTTGTACCGGTCCACGTAGGTCTGCATCACTTCTGACTTCACGAGAGCATCGCGGGCGTCCATGTAGGCGTGGTAGAACGCTCTGTATTCAGCG
>Ga0209303_1002353_pt1 | contig 9944 bp, 7 predicted proteins | sample SidtaG_3_FD_187449 | JGI IMG/M metagenome (GOLD analysis project Ga0209303, IMG submission 187449) | Marine algal microbial communities from Sidmouth, United Kingdom - Sidmouth_Asex1 metaG (SPAdes) (version 2) | ecosystem: Host-associated > Algae > Red algae > Unclassified | place: Sidmouth... | reverse complement strand
ACCTCGCCACCGAAGTCGGCGTGGCCGGGGGTGTCGACGATGTTGATGCGGTAGTCGTTCCACAGGATCGAGGTGTTCTTGGACAGGATCGTGATGCCCCGTTCCTTCTCGATGGCGTTGGAATCCATCAGCCGTTCGGTCTGCTCCTTGCGCATGTCGAGGGTTCCCGACTGCTGCAGGAGCTTGTCCACCAGCGTGGTCTTGCCGTGGTCGACGTGCGCGATGATCGCGATGTTGCGGAGTTTTTCGATCACTGTCGGAAGGTATCCTGAACGTGGACGCACCTCTCGTCGCGCCACCGGTGGCGGGCACGAATGGCGAAACAGGGGCGTCGAGGGGTGTCGGTACGCAGGATGCGCGCCGCCGGGTCAACTCCCCATTATAGCCGGCGTTCGTGTTCCGGCCGTGAAGCTCGGGCGTGAGTGAGGTGAACCGACCGGGAATAGTGGCCCTGAAACAGATCCCGGAGCGCATGGCGCCGGGCGTTCTCGCGCGCATGATCGCGTTGCCGGCACCTGCCGGAATCCAGCAAGAGCCTTCGACTCGACTCCGCTTGAACAAGACTCTGCTCGCCCTGCTCGTCGCCGCCTCCCGGGCCGCCTCCCGGGCCGCCTCCCGGGCCGCCTCCCTGGTCGCTTCCCTGTCCGCCTGCAGCTCCGGCGACGGCACGCCCGATGACATCGTGGCCGCCGATCCGACGGCTGCCGGCAACGATCCGATCACCGGCCTGCCCGCCGACGACGGTGCGATCACCGAGCCGTCCACCTTCACGTCCACCGGCGGCGAGGCACCGGTACGCGACACCGGCTTCGGTCCGGCCCGGCTGTCGCAGGCCAACCACGAGGCGGCGGTCTCGAAGGTCTTCGGCGTCTACAGCGGTCGCGCCTACGGCACCGAGCTGTTCGCGCTGCCGCGCTACCCGATGCTGGAACCGCGGCGGATCGTCGGTAGTGCCGACCAGGGCTCGACCTCGCAGCAGGACACCTGCAGCAACGGCGGCACCGCGAACCTGTCGATGGACTGGTCGGGCAGCCGGGTCACCACGTTCGAGCGGCGCGCCGCCTTCGACGACTGCCAGTTCGGCGAGCTGCTGCTCGACGGAGAGATCGAGAAGGGCACCACCGACAACTACCGCATCGTCTCGTCCGGGCTGACGACGAGAACCTGAAGGGCTACACGAACCTGCTGCGCTGATCCGCGCGCCGGTTCAACCGTCCAGCAGCACGCCCGGCAACCAGGTCGGGAACGCCGGCACGTACGACGCTGGCGGCAGCGGATGCAGCGCTCACCGCTGCCTGCCGACGCGTCAGGCCACGGCCCGCGGCGTCGACGCATCGCCCGGTAGCGCGGTGGCACCCGGGGCGTCGTACGCGGGCCCTTGCGCCGCCGAGCAGCCCAGCTCGCTCACCAGACGCTGCTGCGCGGCCGTCTCCACCCCGAGCGCGATCGTGCGCATCCCCAGCCCGTCGGCCAGCGCGATGGTGGCCCGGTAGGCCGACAGCGCCGCGGACGGGCCGTCGCCCGGCGGTCCGTCGAGGGCCTGCAACAGCGCCCGATCGATCTTCGCCCGATCCGCCGCCAGGCGCGCCAGGCAGGCGATCGAGCAGGCGTGGGTGCCGAACCCGTCGATGGTGAGGCTGACGCCGAGCGAGCGCAGCGCCTGCAGCTGCTGCAGGCTGGCCTGCAGGTCGCTGGTCAGTGCCACCTCGTTCAGCTCGATCTCCAGCCATCGCCCCGGCAGGGCGTGATCGAGCAATGCCCGTTCGACGGCGCTCGCCACCCCCCCTTCTCGCCAGCTCAGCACCGAGATGCCGATCGAGATCGGCAACGGGGTCGAGTGGTCCAGCCAGCGCCGGGCCTGGCGGCACGCCTGATCGAGGGCGCAACGCTCCAGCGTCTCGATCAGGCCGGCCTGCTCGGCCAGCGCGACGAAGCGTTCCGGACCGGCGACGATGGCTGTCACGTCGTCCCGATCGTCCCCTCCGCCCGGTTCGGCGGGCCAGCGCATCAGGCCGTCGGCGGCCTCCAGCGCGCCGCTGGCCAGATCGATGCGCGGCCGCAGGTGCAGGTGCAGAGCGTCCCGATGCAGGGCCTGCTCCAGTGCCCCGGTCAGCTCCAGGCGGTGCCGTTCGTCGTCCCGGATCGTGGTCCGGTGCAGCGTGTAACGGTTCTTGCCCGCGCGCTTGGCCGCGTACATCGCCTCGTCCGCCAGGCGGAGCAAGCCGGTGGCGGAGCCTGCCTGCTCGGGAAACAGCGCCGCACCGATGCTGGCCGACAGCGTGGCGCCGCGTCCCTCCAGCCGATACGGACGAGCCAGCGAGCGCAGTATCGATTCGGCGATGGGGTCCAGCGCGGCGGCATCGCTCACGCCATCGAGCACCACGGTGAACTCGTCCCCCCCGAGCCGCGCCACGAAGGCCCGGCCCGGAGCGACTTGCCCCAACGTCTCCACCAGTCGACGCGCGACCTCCTCGAGCAGCAGATCGCCGGCCTTGTGCCCGATGGTGTCGTTGATCTGCTTGAACCCGTCCAGGTCGAGAAAGCACAGCGCGAAGGGGGCACGCCCGGCATCGGCGCAGGCATCGCTCAGGTAGCGCTGGAAGCGTCGCCGATTCGGCAATCCGGTCAGCGTGTCGTCGTCGGCAAGCTTCGCCAGCTCGGCATTGGACTCGCTCAGCGCCCGGGCCTGCCGTTCCAGCGCCCGGAACAGGTGCCGGTTGCGCATGGCGTTGCCGATGCTGTGCGCGGCCGAGTCGATGCGCAGCAGCGAGATGTCGGTCGGGTCGATCATCAGGTGGCCGAACAGGGCGTCGCCGGCATAGAGCGGATTGAGCACCAGCCGGCCGCGCAGCAGCTCCGGCCCCAGGGAGTCGGGCAGCAGCCGATGGGTGGCGAAGCTGTCCGACGGGCAGGGCCGGGCGACGCCGTCGATGTAGTGCTGAAGCAGCGTGGCCCGCTCCGGTGGCTGCAAGGCAGGGCCGTCGTAGCCGACCACGTAGGCGCGGCGCGGCTTCAGGTTCTCCATCCAGCGCCCCAGGGTGGCGATGATCTGCTCGGGCGTGCTGCACGAGCTGATTTCCAGCTGCATGTCACCGCGAATCGCCCCGGAGCGACGTTCGACGAATTCGCACGACATCCGGGCGGCCCAGATGTGCTCGCGGCGCTGCGCCAGGGCCGCCACGATGAGGGTGGAGCGCTGCAGCCTTCCGCGTTGCGCAAGGATCGGCAACGCAAGCGATTCGATGCGATCGCACAGCGTGCTCCACCAGTGCAGTTCCTCCTCGTCGCTGCGCGGTTTCGGTAGCTGCGACAGGTAGCTGGTCAGTTCGTCGCGATCGGTGTGCACGGTCTGCAGCAACGCCTGGGCGATGGCGTCCAGGTCGATGGCCTCGGGCGCCTGCAGGCCGATCAGCGCCTCCTGCAGGCGGCCGGCCAGCATCCGGCTGTCCGCGGTGTCCGGCATCGCCTGGTCCAGGCACATGCTGGAGGTGGAGCCGCGTATCACCAGCTCGGCATCGATCTCGGTCAGTTGCCGAAGCTGCTCGGGACGCTGCCGGTTCGTCATGCACGCCACCAGGGAACGGGCGGCGTGCTCGGCCATGCTCACGATCGGCAGGCGCACGGTGGTCAGCGGCGGCGAATGCGTGGTCGCCTCGGGCGTGTCGTCGAAGCCGGTGATCGCGACATCGCTCGGAATGGCGCGGCCGGTCGCGCTGACCGCGCGCGCAGCGCTCAGCGCCATGGTGTCGTTGGCGGCCACGATCGTGTCGATCCGCGGATGGCGTTCGAGCAGATCGGACACCGCCCGATAGGTCGTGAAGGCATCGTAGTCGCCCAGGATGTACTGCGGCTCCTCCACCGGGTGCGGCGCGTTGCGCAGCGCGGTGCTGAACACCGCTTCGCGTTCGTGCGAGTGCGCATCGTTCCGGAAGCCGCGCACGAACGCGAAGCGGCGCCGGTTCCGGTCCTGCAACAGGTGCCGCATCAGTGCATGGGTGGCCTCGCGTTCGCACATCGCCACGCTCACGGTGTCCGGCGCCTGGCAGCCGACGCTGATGACCGGTACCGCGAAGCCGCGCACCAGCCGATCCAGCACGACCATGTCGCCCTGGCGCGCCAGCGTCCCCGACAGGCACAGCACCCCGTTCACCTCGGAGCGCTGGACCAGCGTGAAGATCTGGTTGCAGACCGTGAACCGGCGGTGATGCCGATCCGGCGGATCGAGCTCGCGCCCGTTCACGCACAGGGTGGCGAAGCCTGCGGCGTCCAGCACCTCGGCGATCGACTCCACCATCTGTTGCTGCAACGGGGCGTACTCGTCGGTGAGCACCGCCACCACGCCGCGGCGTGCACCGCCCGGCTCCCTCCGGATCGCGTTCACCGTCATGGTCCGCCCGTCGGTCAGGCTCAGGCGGCGGCTTGCAGGGGAAGGGTCTCTTCCCGCCCGGAACCCGTCGGCTCGACGGCGGGCGAGCCGGGCCCGATCAGGCCGCCCCGCATCTGCGAGAACGCCATCGGATCGAGCTTGGGCAGGTAGGCGTCCGCGCCGACCTGCATGCCCAGGCGCCTGTTCTTCACCGAGGACAGCGAGGAATGCATCATCACCGGGACGCCGTCGAATCGCCGGTCGGCCTTGATGTGCTGGGTGAGGACGTAGCCATCCATGAACGGCATCTCCACATCGGTAACGATGGCGCACAGCGTATCACCGAGCGGTCGCGATTCCGCATCGGCCGCATCCACCAGAAAGCCCTGTCGGCCGTCGTTGAATTCGATCAGCACGAGGATGCGCGAGCCGGCTTCGCACGGGTAGCCGCAGTAGGCGTTCAGGTCCAGCCGGTTGGTGCCGACCAGGTCGGTGCGGTCGTCGATCGATTTCACATCCACTGGGTGCACCCGCCCTCGACTCGGTGACAGCGCCCGGATCCGGGCGTTCGCCGGAAACCGGGGTCTTTCGATGTTGAGCGGCCGCCGCGGCGCGAACTTCAGCGCCGCGAACGATATGCGCGATGCGCGGACGTTGCGCGATTCGCGGGACGTGACCGCCCGCCCGGGTCGCGCTAGCATCCCCTCCGGGTCGCTCGCCGGGGCCCCGTTCGACCCTGCCGGTCGCAACGCCGCCCCCGAAGGAGCCCGTCCGATGAATCGTCGCCTTTCCCGCCTGGCCGCCGCCGTTGCACTGATGGCGACGGCTGCCACCGCCGGTGCCCAGGAGCACACCGCCCGCATCGGCCACCTGGAGTCCCCGCAGCAGAGCCGGCACGTGCACTTGGAGAAGGTGGCCGCCCTGGTGGCGGAGCGCACCGGAGGCGCGGTGCAGTTCCAGCTCTTCCCGCAGGCGCAACTGGGCGATCAGCGCACCATGACCGAAGGGGTGCAGCTGGGCGCCCTGGAGGCGACCGTCGCGCCGGCAGCCTTCCTGGGCGGGTTCAACCCGGCGATCTCGATCCTGGACATCCCCTACCTGCTGCCCGAGGACGAGGACGCCGCCCAGGCCATGCGCGAGGGCGAATTCGGCCAGGCACTGCTCGGCTCGTTCGACGACAAGGGCGTGGTGGCGATAGCGCTGTGGCCGAACGGGCGCAAGAACTTCACCTCCAGCGAGCCGATCGACACGATCGAGGACTTCGCCGGGCAGAAATTCCGCGTGATGGACTCGAAGATCCTGATCGAGCAGTTCGCAGCGCTCGGCGCCTCGGCCATCGCGTTGCCGTTCTCCGAGCTCTACACCTCGCTGCAGACCGGCGTGGTGGAGGGTCAGGAGAACCCGCTGGACACGATCCGCGCGATGAAGTTCTTCGAGGTGCAGGACCACGTGGTGGTGTCCGAGCACGGCGCCATGGAGGATGTGGTGCTGTTCAGCCCCGGATTCTGGAACGGCCTGCCGGAGGAGTACCGCACCATCATCGATGCCGCCTTCGACGAGGTCGTGCCGGAGCTGCGCGAGCACAAGGCGGCCGCGGTGGCCGAGGCGCTGGCGGTGATCGAGGACAGCGGCACCGCCGTGCGCACCGCCTCGGCCGAGGAGCGTGCCGCGCTGCGCGAGGCGATGGTGGGCCCGGCCATCGCGGCCTACGAGCAGATCGGCGGCGAGGCGGCGACACGCCTGCTGGAGGTCTACGAGAAGGCGCGCGCCGCGCAGTAGCGCACCGTCGGGGTGCGCGCTCCGGCGCAACGCCTGCCGCGACGCCTGCTGCGACTGCTGGCCGGGGTCGAGCGCGGGGCGCTGGGCGCCCTGTTCCTGTGCATGGTCGCGCTGTTCTTCGTCGGCGTGCTGGCGCGTGAGTTCGGTGGCACCCAGGCCAGCCGCTTCGCCTGGATAGAGGAGGCGGTGCGGCTGATGAACCTGTTCCTGGTGTTCGGTGCGCTGGGGCTGGCCTTGCAGCGTGGCCGGCACGTCGGGGTCGATACCTTCCGGCGCCGCCTGCCGCCGCGCTGGCAACGCGCGGCGATACGCCTGGTCGACCTGTCGGGTCTGGCCTTCTGCTCGGTACTGGTGTGGCTGAGCGTCGGCTTCGTGCAGTTCGTGCTCGGTACCGGTCAGCGCAGCCCCTCGCTCGGCGTGCCGATGGGCTGGATCTACCTGGCGCCGGCGATCGGCTTCTCCCTGCTGGGGCTGCGCTACGCGCTGAGCCTGTTCGGCCTGATGCCCCGCCGGATCGGTGCCGGTGCCGGGCCCGGCACCGTGCCCGATTCCGTGACGCGCGGACCGTCGGCATGATGCTGCTGATCGCGTTGCTGGGCGCGCTGCTGCTGGTGGCAGGCTTCGAGATGCTGCTGGTGCTGGGCATCCCGGCGCTGGCGATCAAGGCGGGCGCGTTCGCCGCCATCCCGAACCAGGCGCTGGTGCAGAAGCTGGTCGGCGGCATCAACCATTCGACGCTGCTGGCCATCCCTTTCTTCGTGCTGGCGGCCAACCTGATGGGCGCCGGGCGCATCGCGCCCCTGCTGATCGATGTGGTGCGCTCGCTGGTCGGACATGCGCGCGGCGGCATGGGGCACACCGCGGTCGGCGCGTCGATGGCGTTCGGCGCGGTGTCCGGTTCGGCCCCGGCCACGGTCGCGGCGATGGGGCGCACCGTCTATCCGCAGCTGCGGCGCGAAGGGTTCAGCGACCGCTTCAGCCTGGGCCTGCTGGTCTCCAGCGCCGAGACCGCGCTGCTGATTCCGCCCTCGATCACCTTCATCGTCTACGGCTGGATCACCGGCACCTCGATCGCCAAGCTGTTCGCGGGCGGCCTGGCGGTCGGTGCGTTCCTGGGCCTGTGCTTTGCGCTGATGGTCGCCATCGAGGCGCGTCGCACCGGTCTGGCGGTGGCGCCACGGGCCAGCTGGGGCGAGCGCGCCGCGGCGATCCGCGCCGCTCGCTGGGCGCTCGGCATGCCGCTGATCATCCTGGGCGGGATCTACTCGGGCTTCTTCACCCCGACCGAGGCGGCCGCGGTCAGCGTCGTCTACGCGATCGTGGTCGAGACCCTGCTGCACCGCGAGCTGGGCCTTCGCGACGTGCTGCGCATCGCCGAGCAGAGCGCGGTGGCCAGCGCAGTGATCTTCGTGCTGCTGGCCATGGGTGCGCTGCTGTCCTGGTTCGTGACGCTGGCCCAGGTACCGACCCAGGTGCTCGCCTGGCTGGACGCGATCCAGGCCGGGCCGGTCATGTTCCTGCTGATCGTCAACGCCTGCTTCCTGCTGGCCGGCATGTTCCTGGACCCGAACTCGGCGCTGCTGATCCTGGTGCCGCCGCTGTTTCCGGTGGCCACGGCGCTGGGCGTCGATCCGGTGCACTTCGGCATGATCGTGACGCTGAACATCGGCCTGGGGATGATCACGCCACCGTTCGGCCTGGACCTGTTCGTCGCCTCGTCCACTCTGGACAAGCCGGTGATGGACGTGGTGCGCGGCGTGCTGCCGTTCATCGCGGTCAACCTGATCGCGTTGCTGGTGGTGACTTACGTGCCGGCCCTGTCGCTGTTCGTGCCGCGGTTGATCTACGGCTGATATGCAAAGCCTGCGTGGAGTCCGTGTGGAGTCTGCGGATCGCCCGGCGCTACGGCCGTTCCACCGGATCGATCGACAGCACCTCCATCGTGTAGCCGGTTTCCGCCAGGTTCGTCATGCTCTGTTCGGTGCGCAGGATGCCGCGCAGGCGCACCGGCTCGTAACCGTCACCGACCTCGGTCGGCCGATCCAGCTTCGCCATCACGATCTGGTTCGCAGGCGGTGGCGGGGTGTGGATGCACGCACCGAAGTAGGGCACCAGCAGGAATTCCTCCATGCGTGTCTGGCCGTCGAAGTCCAGTGGCACCACGTAGCCGGGCAGGGTGACGTGCTGACCATCCAGCGACGGGTCGGTCGGCGCGTAGCGCATTGCCTCGTCGATCTCCTGCAGTCGCAGGTTCGAATCGGCGCTGCCATCGAACAGCTGGTCCAGCTCGGCGTCGGTCATGTCCACGGTCGGGTCCGGCGCCGGCACGAAGTCCGCCGGCACCAGATCCCCCCAGCCCAGCTCGCGTACCGGCTGTTCCGGCCCGTCGTCCCGCCACCACCACGCGCTGGCCGACGTGGCCACGGTCACCAGCCCGATCACGAGCCCGCCGCCGATCAGGTATCGACGCGAAACGCCGGAGGACGGCGCGGAGGGCGGCGCGGGGGGCGGGCCGTCGGAGGTGGGGGGGCGAGTGATCATCGGTTACGGGTCCTCCGGAAGGGTTCAGAGTCGGACGGTCATGCCGTCCGCCAGCGAATGGCGGTAGGCGCGCCAGGCGGGCAGCGCGCCGGTGAACAGGGCGGCCACGAAGATTGCCAGCAGGATCAGCGCATCGCTTCCCGTGGGTATCGGCGGCGTCAGCACCAGGCCGAAGCGTTCCTGCAGCAACGGGGCGCCGATGATCACCGCCAGCGAATGGGCCAGCAGCCCGGTCAGTATGCCCAGAAGGGCGAGCACGGCGGCCTCCAGCGTCAACAACGAGAAGATCTGGCCGGAGCGTGCGCCGCAGGCGCGCAGGATGGCGATCTCGCGGCGCCGCTCGCCCAGCCCGGCGCTCAGCACCGAGACCAGGTTGACGATGCCGACCAGCACCACGCAGGCCGACACGATCAGCAACGCCCGTGCCGCCACGCCGACCAGGTTCCACAGCTCCTGAAGCGCCACGCCCGGCAGGATGGCCAGCAGCGGCTCGTTGCGATCCTCGTTGACCGCGCGCTGGACCCGGAACACGTCACGGCGCTGGTGCAGCCCGATCAGCATCGCGGTCAGGGCGCGCGGGGCGAGTTCCTGCGCGCGCAGCGTGTCGGCCGCGGTGCGCTGGCCGGGAATCGGCGCACCGGAGCGCCAGTCGACGTGCATCGCCTCGATGCCGCGCAGGCTGACGTGCACGGTGCGATCGACCGGCGTGCCGGTCGGCGCCAGGATGCCGGCGATGCGGAACGGCTGGTCGTCGTGGTTGACCAGTCCGACCGAGCCGGTCCCGTGACTGACCACGATGGCATCGCCCAGCCGGTAGCCGAGCGCCGCGGCCACCTCGCTGCCCAGCACCGTGTCGAACAGGTCGTCGAACGGCGCACCCTCGGCCAGGCGCAGCGCGCGATCGTCGCCATGGCGGTAGTGCTCGAAGTAGTTGGCGTCGGTGCCCAGCACGCGATAGCCGCGGTGCGAATCGCCCAGCGACAGCGGGATGGTCCAGGCGACCTCGTCACGCGCGCCGATCCGCTCGTAGCTGTCGATGCTGATGTTGTTGGTCGCGCTGCCGATCCGGAACACCGAGTACAGCAGCAGCGGGATGGCACCGCTGCGCGCGCCGACCACCAGATCGGTGCCCGACACGGTATCGGCGAAACCGGTGCGCGCATCGCGACGCAGCTTCTCCACCGACAGCAGCAAGGCCACGCTCATCGCGATCGACAGCACGGCCAGAGCCGCGGTGCCGCGACGGTTCCATAGGCTG
>Ga0209303_1002351_pt1 | contig 9951 bp, 11 predicted proteins | sample SidtaG_3_FD_187449 | JGI IMG/M metagenome (GOLD analysis project Ga0209303, IMG submission 187449) | Marine algal microbial communities from Sidmouth, United Kingdom - Sidmouth_Asex1 metaG (SPAdes) (version 2) | ecosystem: Host-associated > Algae > Red algae > Unclassified | place: Sidmouth... | reverse complement strand
TTAACATCAAAGTTGAATCTGTATTTTATAACCTAATTATCATTTTTAAAAATCATTGAAAGTTACATTCTTTAGGTTTTAAATTCAAACTAACGGTTTGGTGTATGTGGCGTGCCGACCAAATGGGAGGCATGAACATCATACACATTGTTCTCGGTTCGTTTTTCATTTTTCGTCTCTTACATTTTCTCTTGCTTTCTTCAGAATTTCAGAATAATCTTTTCTAAAAGGTTCTGATAAATTCTTTTCAAGGATACATTCAATGTCCCAAAGCACTCTTTGTTCTGATTGGTATTCAATCATCGAATTATTTTCGATTTCATTAATTCTTCCAAGAAATTCGAAGAATACAATTGCTTCATCTTTGCTTAGTTCAATATTTACTTTTTGATTATTTCCCATCTTGATTTGTCTGGAATTTCGTCAATTAAATCAATACTACAATATCCACCATTTCTGTTGTAATAAACCATTAAGTGATTTTCAGTTTCAATTTTTACACCTGCATAATTTCCATTATAAGAAATCCAGTCTTTACCCATTGTGATTTCTTCTTTGTATTTCGCAATATCAAGTCTAAGAATCCTTTCTCCAATTAAGTCTCGAAGTAAGTCTTCTTCATTCAGTTCGTTAAGAAAGTATTCACCAAATTCAAGTCCGTCATCATTTTGAATTTCACTCCAATTTGTGATTCTAAGGTCTAATGAACTTCCATCATTATTTGAAGACATTTTGAATATTCCATTTTCTAATTCAAAACAAATTGATACTGGAAAGTCAAATTCATAATCTTCTTCCAAGTCAATTCGCTTTATTGACTTAATTATTTGTTGTTCGATATTTTGAAATTCGTTATTCAATTTTTGTTTTTCTTAATGACCGAGAACGTTGTTGTATATGGTTTGTTGCGTGTTTCAAGCAACTAATTTAGTAAATAATTACCGACCAAGAAAGTCCGAGAGGACTTTCGTAAGTAAGCAAAAAGCCAGCAATAAATTATATACGGTGTTACCTGCAGGCTTTTTTCATTAATCCGTTTTTTAAATTAAATTCATAAGTCTCTTTTGCTTTTTCATTCAACAATTTTTTCGCAATTTCATTACATTTTTTAGAATGATACAATCCTTCATAAATTCCAACAACTAATAAATTATCAATTTCATTATCGTTTTTTTCACTTAAATAATTAAAGAACCTAAAAGAATTCGTAATTAAATCAGTCAGTTTTTCGTTTTCAATAATTTCTTTTGCAAGAACAATGCTTAAATCTCCAAAAACAGAATATAAATGTTCGTCATTTGAATGGTCAGCAATATTTTCAAATTCAGGAACATATTCGTACAGTTCAGAATTCAGTTTGTGGATATTATATTCAATTGCCAAAGTTTCAGAGTTCAATTTGACTTTAGCACCATAACTTGTATTATTCTCAAATATAAGATTTGGTATTTTAGAGCCTGTAAAGTCAGTCGCTTCCATTAAGCTTTCTCTAATTTCCGCATTCGAAAAGTCACAATTAGTAAAGTTTGTCGATTTCATATTGCACTCAATAAATTTCGCGTTTTTAAATTTTGAATTATTGAATTCAACTCCAAAATAACAGTTTTCAAATATTGCGTTTTCGAAATTCGAGTTTTCAAAACTCTCTCCAAAATCAAAATCAATATTCCTGAAGAATCTTTTTCCACTTAAATAATATTGTTCAATTTGAGTTCTTGATTTCATTTTGAGTTCTGATTTTCAGCTTGCAGGTAACGTCCCCGTATATGCGCAGGTGAGGCGCACAGCCTCACTTGCCGTATATACATTGTTATAGCCAGTATTTATTTTTTAGTTCATTTGTGATTGGACTTTTCTTTCAATTGTTTCTTCCACTTCTTGAACTTTACTTTCAATTTGTATTTTTCTGATTGGAAGATTGGCGAAGAATCCAGAGGAAATAAATTCAATTGGAGTAATTCTTCTATGAGATGCTTTCACTTTTGTAATATCGAGATTATGTTTTTCGCAGTAAGATTCTAAGTATCCGACATCATTATGTGTCTCTTCATCCCAATCTGTATATTCCAAATAATCTTCTTCAAAAAATCCTTTAAGTACATTTAAACAAAATCCGACACAAGTCATTCTTTCTCCTAAATCTTTACTCCCAAAGTGGTCACCATTTCTATCATAACTTTCTCCAGAATAAAAATATCCATATCTAGGGTTAGCCTTCTTTTGAATTTGTTCACACATTGCCATAAATGCAGGTACTTCTTCTGGGTGAACTGAATATGTGACTTTATGAAAATAATCATTCCATATTTCAGAAAAATCAATCATGCTTCCTTCATAATGGAATTCATATAAAATTCCTTGATATTGAATAATAAATGCAGAATGAGGACCTACATCTTCTATGAGAAGATAACCAAGTGCAACAAAGTCTCTATTAATATCTGATTCTAATTGGGATTGGACAATTTCAAACATCTAAATTCATTTTTTTAATTTGTTCTTCTTCTCTTCATAAGTTTCTAAAAGAGCCTTTCTAACTTTTTCAATATCATCTTCTTCCCTAAATGATTTTGAAATAACCAAGAGAGTTTTCAATTCACTCAAATGGAAATGCTTATCGTTAAAAGCAAGTAACAAGTAAAATAATATTTTGTGCCCTTTGTTCTCATTGAACATTTTATCAATGAACTCATGTGTTAGTCTTAGTTTTCTTAATAATTCGTTTTCTTTATTATATGAATTTAAGTATGTTTTTATATGATTTACATATTCTTCATCGAGAACTGCTTTATGAGTGTATTCATCTTTTTTATCTTCAGCATACCATTCTTTGCATAATAATAGTGCTTGTATATTTGAATATATATATTGGTTAATTTTTTTAGCTTGGTTGACAGTACATCCAATTGTGATTTTTTCTCCTCCACCGTAATCAAAATGATAATTAGGAGTATTTCCGCCTAATTGATTAAAGAATCCACTTTTGATTTTAAGTTTATATTCATATTGATTTCTTTTCCTTTTGACGGTAATTCTTTTGGAGTTAAAAAGAGCTGAATATAAGTCAATAGGAGGTTTATTAGACCTCTTATATAAAAATCTATATTTATAGTTTTCTCTTTTTATTTGGTCTTGGATACTTCTCAAATTTGAAGTCACATCTTTATCTTCACTTTCACCTTTTATGGCAATATCTAATTCTTCATATATTATCTCCATGGAATCTTGAGGAGCTTCCAATACACATTGTGCTGAACCTTCTGAAATGGAGAAATTCAAATTATCTTTAATAGTTAGAGATTCAGCAATAGCTTTTAGAGAGGACATCACCAACATAAATGATTCCAATGCATCAGGAGTCATTAATTTAAGACTCACAGATTCACCATTTGCTTCTTTCAAAGCTATTTCTAATTGATTCACAATTTTTGTTTAGAATTATTTTTGATAATAATATTTGGCAATATACAACTTACTCAAATTCTATTGTTTTTATTGAACGTATTTTTAGCGTTTTGTTTTTTTTCTTTTATTGGCTATAACGTGTTTGTGTATGATTTCGTTGCATGTTTCAGCAACTAAATTAGCAAATACAAACCGAATAGAAAATCCGCGAGGATTTTCGTAAGTAAGCCATTACCAAGCAATGAATTATACACGGTGTTGGTAGCAGTATTTTATTTTGTCGGAGTTGGAGGAGGAGCTGCTTGTTCAATATAGGCAACACCATTATGATTTTCAATTATTTTCACACAATGTGTATTAGAAAATGTGTGCATAAATGCGTGATGAGTAGTAAGAACGGCATCTTGAAGTTCTTGATTGTCTTCAAGGTCAGATATGACTAATCCTACATCTAAACATTCCTTTTTCGAAATATGTCTTGCGTGTGATTTTTGAATATTATGATTAGAAAAAGTATCAACTATTTTTTAACTTTCTCTTTATCCCCATTACACATATTGTTTTCTAACCACTCAAAAACCATTTTTTCAGACCATTCAATTGCTTGTTGACAAGCTCCTAAAAAAGTTGGATGATATTTACTAATAATTACTTGCCATAAAGGAGCTGAATGTGGATTTTGTTTAATATCAGCTTTTGCTTGCTCAAATTCATTCAGAACCGCTTGACAAGCTAATCCTCCCATTTGTGGGTCTATTGGTCCTAAATTTGAATGTTTACCCATAACAATTTCTTTCGAAGCGAAAGCAATCATTGTTCCTGCAGACATTGAGATTTGAGGAACAATAACTCGAATATCTTTACCATACATTGAGTATAGATAATCAACTAAAGATTCTGTTGCTGCAATATCACCACCAGGAGTATGTAGAATTAAATCTAAACCTTGACCTCGGTCTAGTTTGTTTATTCCTAACATAAAGCCTGATTTGTCTTTATCTCCTACTGCAGTTCCGGGAGCTTGCGGTTTTTGAAGCCAACCTGAATAATAAGCTATAGTATTTCTTCCTGTAATTTCTGATACCTTTTTCAGGTATTTTCTCCTTACAGTATCTAATGCGTTAACTTTCGGGTTTTTCCTTTGTTCTTGTTGAATTTCAACAATGACTTCATTCCAATTTGGCATACTTATTTAGTTAATCAATGTTGTTCCACCAAGAGTTGGAATAGGAGTGTAGTTATTATCATACATTGATAACTTTTGGAAATAATCACCATCTTTAGACCATTCAGATTCAACTACAACTGAAGTTTTAGAAGAATCAATGATTTCATTATATTCTTTTGCAAAGTCTTGTTTTTCAGTAGATTCTGATTTTTTTGTTTCATTTCCCATAGTACAAAGATACATATTTATTAATAAACGTACGATTTTTGTTCATATTGCTACCAACGGTTTGTGTATGGTGCGTATCCCGTAGGGTATGCACTATACACCTTGTTGGCGTGTCGTTTTTTAATTTTTCAATAATTCTTTTCTGTATTTAATCATCCGAATTATCAGTTCCTGAGGCAATGGTTTGTTCAAGGGAAACTGGACTGAACCTTTCCCACGCTTGTACTCTGTCAATTCGGGTTCAAACTTTTCCATAGTCGTTTGATGTGGATAAAGTCCAACGTGTTTTTTATATCCTGCAATCATTATCTGTTGTTCTCTTTTCCCGTTTTCGACTAAAGCATAAGCTGGTATGTTATAGTTAAGAAGTTCAGTTGCATTAGGCTCAACTTTTAAAATACATTCTTTAAGTTCCAAAAGTGCCTTTTTGGTTTGTTCTGATTGAGCATTGATGTATTCGGCTACAGAATTGTATTGGGTTGTCTCGCTCATAACTGTTTTACTCCGCTTCCACGTACTTCTTGAAATTTCCAAGTATTGCTTGCCAACCTGCACGTTGTTGTTCGTCCGTATTTGTTCCCTCCGCGTCAAAAGTTTCGCTCACACTTATTTCATCTCTGTTTTTCGTAAATTCAATATCCACTTTTCGTCCGTCCGACATTTTGTACGAAATCAGTTCTTTGTCAATTATTTTATCATAGGTTCCCGTAAAGTCAAATCCCATACTTCCGTCTTTTGCTTCCATTCGCCAAGAGAAATTTCCATTCGGTTTTAGTTCATTTTCAGCGTTTGGGCAACACCACTCTTCAGTCGCAAAATTCCAATTTGTAATATGTTCGGGTTTAGTCCAATATTCCCAAACTTTGTCAATGTCCGATTTGATAGAAGTTTGAACTGTTATTCTTTCCATTTCATTTTTTATTTAGGTTCTGTTTTAATGCACGCCAACGGTCTCGTATATGCGGCGTGACCAGCTTTTGCTGGGCATGACCGTCATATACATTGTTAGCTATCGTTTCTCTTTTTGAATTTACCTGCCATTTATTAATTCGTCTTGATAATTTGTTGAATGCAAATATCACTATTCTGCAGATTGGTAACTTTTACAAAATATAAACCATTAGGTAAAGAGCTCAAGTCTATTTCTATAGGACTATTCTGATTCGATACATTTTGATAAAGTGTGCCATCTGAAGAAAGTATTTGAATGGAATAATTATTAAAATCGCCTTCTATTTTAAAATAATCACTCGTTGGGTTTGGGTACAATGTTAAACAATCACTCTCTTCTTCTAAATCAACAATGTTGTTAACTATACTATCAACTTTTCCACCAACTACGATTGGGTGCGGGACTGCACTAACAGGGGTGATAACTCCTAAATAGGAGTTTTCGTGTTCTGCAAATAATTGGGTGTTTGTTTGACCGACATACTCATCATCTATACAATCACTGGGGTCACTAAAACTACAGGCATTTCCCGAACTACCAGATACTATCGGAATAAAGTCCGCATCTTGAGCATTATAATAAACCCCGTTATTACTAAAGGGTCCGAAATTCAAGAAGATTCTTTGAGGTGCTAAGAAAAATTCCGAATCACTTTTAGCATCATCCAACAAGGGAAATCCTTTTTGTCCCACTTCATCATAAAAAATATGGGAATCCAAAACAATATTATTGTTTGGGTTATTAAATGAAATCGCACCTTCAATCAGAATGTTAGACTTTGTTGGATTAGTAGAAAGCATTCCTATTCCGAACCCTTCGCCTTCATCCCCATCGTCAATTGGCACACTGGGAGGACTGATTAAAATATCAGTTCCAGCATTGTTAAAGATTCCGCCATTTACAGTTACCTGAGCATTTTGAGGGAGAGCAATACCAACAGCATTTCCAGAAAAACCTTCTATGGTATTATTATTTAATGTCCAACGATGCGTATTATGAAAATAATCCAAATCTAACCCTATTACTTCAGGTTCATCGGGTACATAATCAGGTGAAGGGTTTGTGCCATAGTCTTCGATGCCCGAACGACCGCCATAACCAACTAATCTCGAATTTTGAATGGTAACATTGGTCGTATAATTATGCTCAAAACCAACTTTCCCGATATTCCAGAGAATCGTGCCATCGAAAACCAAATTCAATTGGTCTTTGTACACATCTGGCAAGTCATTAATCCATTCGTTAGGGTCAGTTATTGTAGGGTCTGTTTTGCGATGAAATTCAGTATGCACATAATAAGTCTGAACACCCCTCACGAAATTGTAAGCAATATTATTCAAAAAAGGTCTGGCTTGTAAATACCAAATATCGAGTACAAAGTTGGGATAAGTCGATTTCCAATCGTGCAAGGCTTGGTTTAGAGTGGGAAATTCCGATGCAGGCACATGAGCATCAATATCGCCTCGTGCCATGCCCAAGCCTTTTTCTACCAGACCATCCGTCCAATATACATAGGCATGCCCTGTGCAACCCGAAACGACATTACCCTGTACCGTTACACCCGTACCATGCAACCAAAAACCATCTCCTTGCCAAGCAAAATCTTGTCTGTTTTCTCTAATATCTGATAATGCTCGTGTTACTTCACCATCTGTATAAGAATCTCTCGGACGAGGAGCTGTCAAAATAGGATTTGCTGGGTTAACCGTTCTAATCGCAATGTTTTCGATAAAAGAACCTGTTTCGTTTCCTGCTTCGGTATTAAATGCACCACCAACTACATCATAGCTTACATTTCTTATAAAATCTACTCTTGCTGAATGATTGACAAATCCCCATCCTGGGTCATTATTGACTACACAGCCTTCTACTTTCGAAGGAGTTGGTAGTGGTGTGATAGGTTTAGCAGGAAAAACGGACACATCTAATCCTCCTCTATGAAAATGAATTGAATAACGACCTCTTGGATTTTTTCCTCCGTTTGAAATCGCTTGTCCTGTATTTTGATTAGCATCTAAATCTTCAAAATCCCAATCGTCTAATATGACAGACTTATCCGTTCTACCTAAGTTATTGGCTTCTACATATTTTAAATCTACATCAAGAGTATGCATAAACATCAGATGTCCTCTGGGTTTATGAAATTCCCCACTAATAGAAGAAACACTTGTATTTTCAGATGACACCACGATATTCCTACTCAAATTTGCAACATGCACATCCAAATCGGAAGCCTGTGTTGGTGCTTTATGGTCTCTGACCAAAGCTGGTGTAAATGTTACTGTATTTCCCGAAATGGCAGTAATGGTAACCACTTCATCTTTTTCAAACTCTGAGGTATTGGAAATAGAAGCATTTGTAATAGGGTCGGTTCCAGCCACCACCAATTTATCACCGACTTGCCATCCTGTTGGGGCAGTGCTCAATACGAATTGCATTGCTCCTGCCGATGGATGCGTTTGAAGTGTCAGCCAACTGGTTTTGTCCGCTCCATGCATCGTAGTAGTTCCCATCAATACCGCTCCTGGCGCAAATCGCTCTGGGTCGAACGAACTTGTTGTCCCACCTCTTTCGGCAAAAACTAAACTTGCCTTTACATCGGATGAAACTTTGTTTGTATTTGTTCCTATTTCCAATGTAGCCATCATCGAACTAAACAAATATTCTGTTCTCAGTTCGGTATTGACGTTGGTAGCAAACTGTAGTTTTCCGCCATTTTCAATTCGGACAGACTTCAATTCTTCAGCAATCATACCATCGACAGTTACGGTGATGCCATTTGGTATTAATACTCGGTCATCATTAGAAGGCAATATACCTCCCCATGTTGGTGCTGAACTCCAATCTCCAGAAGAGGTAGCTGTCTTTGTAGCAGTTCCTGCAACTTGCATGGGAGTCTGTGCCAATCCATGATTGACATAAATATTAAACGCCAGTAATATTGAGAACGCTTGAATGAATTTTTGTTTCATACTTTTCTACGTGATTTATGGTTTAAACTATTGTATTGTATGACAATTGCCAAAGGTTTTTCCCCTATTTGTTTTTCGTTTTAATGATAGCTAACGTTGTTGTATATGGTTTGTTGCGTGGTTTAAGCAACTAATTTAGTAAATAATTACCGACCAAGAAAGTCCGCGAGGACTTTCGTAAGTAGGCGAGAAGCCAGCAATAAATTATATACGGTGTTAGGCAACGTAATTTTCTTTCCAACCATTAGTTTTAGCAATCAATTCAGGATATAGACAAGATGAATTTCCGTCTTTTGAAACCAAAATTTTAATTGAATCTCCAATTGATTTGTTATTTGTCAAAGCAAAATTATTAGTCCTTGATTTCGCGACATTATTACCGTATTCATAATGTACATCCATTGACGAACCAAATTTCGAAAATGTGAACCCTTTATTATGGCTTATTGAAATTATTTTTCCGTCCATAATTCTGCCTGTTTTATACAATGAAATTTCTTTATTTATTCGTGAGTATAGTAGATAGGAAAGAATTAGTCCAATCAAAAGAATGGCTCCAGCTATGTAATACATAAAATCCATACTAAACGAATATTGTTCAAATTCGGTTGGCATTGATTCTCCGTTCAAATGTTTAATTGGAATTATATCTCCAATTTTTAAATTATCAGTTTTTTCTGGTTCAAACACACTAAACTTTGATTCCGTTTTCTGACCGTTGTTGTCAAATTCATAAGTCAAAATTTGTGGATTATTTCCATTGACAGTTATGTTATCAATTCCTTTGATTCCAGTTAGGGTAGCATTAGCTGTAATTCCATCAGATTGAATTTTTTCGGCGTTTTCAATAAAAGGAAAACTATTCCCTAATGAATTCATCATTAAGCCCATTGGAAGAAAAAGAAGTAATGCAAATGCAATTCCTTGAAATGCAAAAAGTAGTAATATTGGTCTGATTTTAGCTCTTTGCCAAATGGTTTTGAAGTTGGTTTTTCTTTCTGTCAATGTCGTTTCTCTTTATGTTGCCTAACGGTCTTGTATAAGAATAGTTGGGGGTTTGTATGCGAGGATTTTCCGAAGGAAAATCAGACGTTACAAGCACGCAACGACCTTTGATTTAGCAATAAACCGCAATTATTTTTATACGGTGTTAGCCATAGTTTTTATTCCGTTTTCAATTCGGTTCTTAATTCAGTTTTAAATTCCAACCAGATAGTCAAAATGTT
>Ga0209303_1002341_pt1 | contig 9974 bp, 10 predicted proteins | sample SidtaG_3_FD_187449 | JGI IMG/M metagenome (GOLD analysis project Ga0209303, IMG submission 187449) | Marine algal microbial communities from Sidmouth, United Kingdom - Sidmouth_Asex1 metaG (SPAdes) (version 2) | ecosystem: Host-associated > Algae > Red algae > Unclassified | place: Sidmouth... | reverse complement strand
GCCCCCCAGGCGAGGAACCTGAGCGCCCAGGATATCAAGGACATCGCCGCCCATTGCCACGCGCAGTCGTTCGACCCGGGCGAAGACGCACTGGCCGAGTGAGCGGGACCGCCGTCATCGCACGGCGGCTCCCGATCGTGCGGTACCTCAGCTCTCGCTCTTGAGAGCGATGGCGTTCTGCAGGTTGACGACACCGTTCACTTCCGCGGCGATCTGTCCGGCCATGTCCTTGTCGGCCTGGCTGTCCACGAAACCGCTCAGCTGCACCGTGTCGCCGAAGGTCTCGACCTGCACGTCGATCAGGCTCATGGCGCCCTGGCCCTGCGCCAGCGCGGTCTTGACCTTGGTGGTGAGCGCAACCGAATCGACGTACTCGCCGGTGCTCTCGCGGGTGTCGGTGCCCGCACAGCCGACGCCGAAGGCCAGTATCGTGCCGACCAGCATCGCCTTGCTGAGCGTCGTGACCGTCTTGTTCATGGATTTTCCCTTGGAAGGTTGGTTGGTGAGGATGGCTGTCGCGACCAGCCGGATCGGCCGGTGTCGAGCCTGATCGCCCATGCCGTCTCGCAAGCGCCGCAGAGTCTGCCAGCAGGAGGCTTCCCTGCACGCGGCCATACCCTTTTGCAATGCTCGGCCCGCCTCGCCCGCCACTCTGCCTACCGGTGCAGGTCGCTCGCACTCTCCGGCTGGTAGTCGAGGCCCTCGATGCGCACGTCGAAGGTGCCACCGCCCGGCCTCGGTCGTTCCATGTGGTCCCCCTGTGACAAGCCGAGCAAGGCGCTGCCCACCGGCGCCAGCACCGAGATGGTGCGGCCGTCGGTGGTGACATCCTTCGAGTAGACCAGTGTCAGCCGGAACCCCTCGGCCTGACCGCCGGCGATGCTGAAGCGCACCGTGGAATTCATCGTGACCAGGGTAGGCGGCACGGCTTCGGGCTCAACGATGTCGGCTCGATCCAGTTCGAGCTGCAGCGCCGCACGGTGGCACGGCGATGATCCGCCGCACCGCCTCTGACCTATGTGGCGACGCCCTTCACCAGTCGATACACCAGGATGCCGACCGCCACCAGCAGCAGGATGTGGATGAGCCCGCCGAGCGTGAATTTCAGCACGACGGATATCAGCCAGACGACGACGAGCAGTGCGATCAGTCCCCAGAGTCCCATGTTCCCGTTCTCCTTGTGCGTGTTTGATGATTGTTCGGAATCCTCGGCCCGCAGGGCCGTCTGCCATGCGGGCGGCGGATTCGAAGAGTGCCCGGGCGCAGGCTAGTGCAATGCCGCGTACGGCGGTGCGACGGCCCGCCCTGATTGCAAGCTCTGCCATGGTGACAAGCAGGGTGGCGTGCTGGGTGACGTGCTGGGTGACGAAGGGTTGCATTTTCCGCTCTTGGCGTGCATTACTCGGGTGTTCCGCTGGCTTGAAACGTCCTATCTTCCCCTCCTGGAACGCCGCGATCCCGGTACGGTCGCAACGGCCACGCCCGATCCCGCTCGATGAGCACGGCAACGGACCCGGACCAAAGGAAGAATGACTCGATGAGCGAACGAAGTTGCATCCTGATCGGTGCGCCGATGGACAGCGGCAAGGTGCGAAAGGGCTGCCTGATGGGGCCGGATGCCTACCGGACAGCCGGCATCGGCCAGACGATCACCGAGCTCGGCTACCGGGTGGAGGATCGCGGCAATGTCAGCCCCGGCCCGTTCGATCCGGAAGCCGACGACCTGAAGCTGCATGCGCTCAACGAGACCATCGCCTGGACGCGCGCGCTGGCCAGCGCCGCCCGCGTCGCCGCCGACGACGGCTTCCCGATCTTCATGGGCGGTGACCACGCGCTCTCGCTCGGTACCCTGAGCGGGATGGCCGCCCATGCCGAGGCGCTGAGCCGGCCGCTGTTCGTGCTGTGGCTCGATGCCCATCCGGACTATCACACGCCGGCCACCACCGATTCGGGCAACTTGCACGGCACCCCGCTGGGCTATGCCACCGGCCGCGGTACCTTCGAGGGCTTTCCGGAATTTCCCGCATCGGTGCCCACCGGCAACGTCTGCCTGATCGGACTGCGTTCGGTCGATGCGCAGGAGCGGGACGCGATCCAGGCGACCGACATGCAGACGGTGGACATGCGGGACATCGACGAGGCCGGCATCGCCGCACCGCTGCGCCACTTTCTCGAACGGGTCAAGGCGGCGGACGGGCTGCTGCACGTCTCGCTCGATGTCGACTTCCTGGAGCCTGCCATCGCGCCGGCGGTCGGCACCACCGTGCCGGGCGGGGCCACCGCCCGCGAGGCGCACCTGGCGATGGAGATCCTGCACGACAGCGCCCGGGTCACCTCCCTCGACCTGGTCGAGCTGAACCCGTTCCTGGACGAGCGGGGCCGCACCGCCTCGCTGATGGTCGACCTGACGGCATCGCTGCTCGGGCGCCGCGTGTTCGATCGACCCACCCGCAGCTTTTCCTGATAGAGAACGTGATGAGCGACAACAGCCCTTCCGCGCTGGCCTACGTGCCCTTCGTCAGCGTCGACAACATGATGAAGCTGGTGCACCACATCGGCATCGAGCCGATGCTTGCGGGCCTGGTCGACTACATCGAGGAGGACTTTCGCCGCTGGGACCTGTTCGACAAGACGCCGCGCGTGGCCAGCCATTCCAAGGAAGGCGTGATCGAGCTGATGCCGACCTCCGATGGCGAGGTGTACGGCTTCAAGTACGTCAACGGGCACCCGAAGAACGCGAAGGAGGGCCTGCAGACGGTGACCGCGTTCGGCGTGCTGGCAACGGTGGACACCGGTTATCCGGTCCTGCTGTCGGAGATGACGGTGCTCACCGCGCTACGCACCGCCGCCACTTCGGCGATGGTCGCGAAGCACCTGGCACCCGAGGGCGCACGCACGCTGGCACTGATCGGCAACGGCGCGCAATCCGAATTCCAGGCGCTGGCCATGCGCGTGATCTGCGGCATCGAGCGGGTGAGGCTGTTCGATGTGGACAGCGCCGCCACCGACAAGACCGTGCGCAACCTGCAGGGCCTCGGTCTGGTGCTGGAGCCCTGCGCATTGGCCGAAGAGGCTTGCGAGGATGCGCAGATCATCACCACCTGCACCGCCGACAAGCAGTACGCGACCATCCTGACCGACAACATGGTGGGCTCGGGCGTGCACATCAACGCGATCGGCGGCGACTGCCCGGGCAAGACCGAACTGCACCGCGACATCATCAGCCGCTCCGACGTGTTCGTCGAATACACGCCACAGACCCGCATCGAAGGCGAGATCCAGCAGATGCCGGACGACTTCACGGTCACCGAGATGTGGCAGGTGATCAACGGCATCGCGCCCGGGCGCAAGGACGCCGCGCAGATCACCCTGTTCGACGGCGTCGGCTTCGCCATCGAGGACTTCTCGGCGCTGCGCTACGTGCGCGACCAGTTGCAGGCGACCGGCCTGTATCAGGATCTGGACATGATCGCCGATCCGGACGATCCTCGCGACCTGTTCGGCATGGTGCAGCGCGCGGGCGCCTCCTGACCCGCTACCGCTGCGCCTTGCCGAAGCGCGAGGCGAGCGGATGGGCCGACAGGCCGTGCAGCACGATGCTGAACGTCACCGTCAGCAGCACCACCGCACCGATCTGGTCGATGGCATCGATGCGGTATTCGTCGGTGAGCAGCAGCAGGTAGATCACCGAGGCCAGCCCGCGCGGGCCGAACCAGCCGATGAACGCTATCGTGCTCCGGTCCAGGCCCAGACCCTTCAGGCTCAGGGCCACCGGCACCATGCGGATCAGAGTCAGTGACAGCAGGGCGTACAGCGCGTGCTGCCATTGCACCTGGGACCCGGTGGCCGGCAACAGCACCGCACCGAGCGCGAAGAAGATGAACAGTGTCAGCAGCTCGCCTTCGGCCTCGGCGAAGTCCTCGATGCCGGCGCGCAGCGAGCGAGAGGTCGCTCCCACGGTCAGCCCGCACACGAAGGCTGCCAGGAAGCCGTTGCCGCTGACCAGCTCGGCCGCGCCGTAGGCGGTCAGCGGCAGGGCGATGGTCGACAGCCTGAGAAAGCCTGCCGACACCTCGTGGCGTTCGATGGCCCGTTCGATCAGCGCACCGCCGATGCGTCCGACCAGCAGGCCTGCCAGCGGTCCGAGCACGATCTGCGCGAACACGAACCCGACCCAGCCGGCCACCGAGCGGGCGGTGTCGGTGTCGGTCTCCACGATCACCACCGAGGCCACGATCAGCAGGACCGGAAAGACCAGTCCATCGTTCAATCCGGACTCGACGTTCAACGCGCGCCGCACGCGCTCGGGCACCGCCCGATCCGTCACCACGGCCTGGCCGAGCGCGGCATCGGTCGGCGCCAGGACGATCGCCACCAGGGCGGCTTCGAGCAGCGACAGTCCCGGCAGCAACAGCAATGCCGCACCCAGCCCGAAGACGATGGTCAGCGGCAATCCGATCCCGAGCAACCGTACCGGCAGTGCGTGCTGGGAGCGCAACCGCTTCACGTCGATCGACGAGGCGTCGGCGAACAGGGTCAGCACCAGCGTGACCTCGGCCAGCACGTTCAACGCCTGACCCGACACCGACAGCTCGATCAGGCCGAGACCCAGATCGCCCAGCAGCAGGCCCAGCACCAGGAAAGCCAGCGGTACCGATACCAGCGTGCCGAACGCGCGGCGCGACACGATGGCGTACAGCAGCGTCGCCACGGCGAGCGGCAGCAGGGCGAGCGTATCCATCGGTCCTGATCGCGGGAAGCGGCGTCGCGTGCGCCGGGGGATGCACGCTACGACATCGCGCCACGTGGCGCGCTGGCAAGGTGCAAACATGACATGCCCGGGCGCACGCGATTGGTGCCATTGCTGCAATGTTCGGATGGTGTACCGGTACGGACGACGCTGGCGGACGACGGCGCCGGTAGAGTCTGCAGCCTCGATGTGCCGGACGAACCGCTGCGATAGCGTGCACGCCTCCCCCTGCCTGCCGCATTCGATCATGTCGCTCGTCCAGCCCCGCCCGCACGGTCGTTTCGACTACTCCGCCATCGTCGACCGGCCGGTGCACGACTGGCCGGGCGGTTCGCGCCTGGCGATCTACCTGGCGCTCAACCTGGAGTGCTTCGGCTTCGGCCACGGGTACGGTGCGCAACTGGGCGGGGGCGGGGATCCGGACATCCTGAACCATGGCTGGCGCGAGCACGGCAATCGTGTCGGTGCCTGGCGACTTCTGGAAATGCTGGACCGGCTCGGCCTGGAATGCACGGTGCTGGCCAACGCGCTGCTGTACGACGAGGCGCCCGGACTGATCGAGGCCTTTCGAGGGCGTGGCGACCCCGTCGTCGCCCACGCCCGCACCAATGCCGAGCGCCAGGACGAGATGAGCGATGCGGTGGAGCGCGAACTCATCGAGCGCACCACCGCCACCTTCCTGGAGCACGAGGGTCGTCATCCGCTCGGCTGGCTGGGGCCGTGGATCGCCCAGACCCCGCACACCCCGGAGCGCCTGGTGGAAGCAGGCTACGAGTACACGCTCGACTGGTGCCACGACGACCAGCCGGTGTGGATGCGCACCGATGCCGGCCCGCTGCTGGCGGTACCGTATCCGCAGGAGCTGAACGATGTGCCGCAGATCGTCAACCGGGGGCTGGAAGCGCCGGCGTTCGCCGGCATGCTTACCGACACCTTCGATTTCATGCACGAGGAATGCAACCGGCGACCGCTGGTGATGGGCATCGCCATCCATCCGTACATCATGGGCTACCCGCACCGGCTGGTTCATCTGCAGCGGGCGTTGCGGCACATCCTCGAACGGGCCGACGAACGGGTCTGGTGGGGCGGGCCCGGTGCCATCGCCGCGCACCATCGCTCGCTATACCCCGCACCGCCGGCGACCGGGAGGTAGCACGCTCGCCACCGGCACCTGCCGATGTCTTACCGATCGACCAGCTCGATGCGATCCACCTCTACGCTCGGCTGCTCGCCGCGATCGGCGTCGACCTCGCCGTACAGCCGGACCGGAGCCGTCTCGTCGAACCGGGTCGTGGGCAGGTCCTCGTCGTCGATCTCGACCCGGATCTCGGCATCGCCGTCGCTGAACAGGTAGTTCTCACCCTCCAGGTGTCGAACGATGCGCCCCTCCAGCTCCACCGCGCGATCGTCGACCGGCTGTTCGACGATCTCGGTGATGCCGGTGTAGCGTGGCTGGTCGGACGGACCGGCGTACTGCGCGAGGGCGGCGGCAGGCAGGGCGATCAAGGCGGTCAGGGCCAGCCCGTAGACCACCGGTTCGAACTGTCGCAGTCGATCCGCCGGTGCTCGAGCCCTGTCGCGGCCGACATTCCGTGCGACGTTGCGTGCGGCGTTGCGTGTCGTCATGTGTCTCGTTGCCTCGTTCTGCGCTGGTTCGTAGGGCGTAACGATAGCGAGAGCGGCGTGAACGTTCGTGAAACCGGACCGGCCACGCTCTGGATCGAGCCGGCCGTGTCGAAGGTCGTACCGGGGTCAGGTCAGGGTCGCCTCGTCGTTCCAGCCGGTCAGACGATCCAGCAAGGCCACCAGCAGCGTGGCGATGAAGGTGCCGGCCAGGGTCAGCGCGATGCGAGTGAACGTGGCGTAGCCCGGATCCTGTGTCGACAGCGCACCGGCGATCAGCGCCAGCGCGACCGTGAAGGCGTACTGGTACACCATCGAGGGTTGCGGGCCGCCGATCATGCGATCGCCCAGGTACAGCCCGGCCAGGAAGATCAGCAGCAGCAGCACCGGCAGGTGCGGGGACAGCGTGAACAGTCCGAGCACCGCGAGCGCGATCGCGCCGCCGTACACGGTCGCCCGGCTGCGCTGCAGCGCTTCGGACTGCACCGCCCGACGGGTCGGGAAGACCAGCACCATGGCCGCGACCACCGCCATCATCATGTCGGCGGGCTGCATGACGGAATACAGCCAGAAGCTGAGCATCAGCAGCACGCCGGCACGGATCGCGGCGCCGGTGCCGGTCCGTCCCCGGCTCGGCACCGGTGTCTCCACCAGCGCTTCGCCGGTGCGCACCGGAAACAGCAGGTACACGATCGGCATGATGACCAGTGTCACCACGGCCGCCTCGGTGAAGGCGTCGCGCATGGTGTGCAGGGCGGCGATCGAGCCCATGCCCATGATCGACATCAGCACCGTCGCCACCACGATCAGCATGCCGGCCGGCGCACCGCTGGACAGGATCATCCGGAACCCTGCGTAGTAGACGAGGCCCATGGTCGATACGTAGACCAGCGGCATCGGTCGAAGCCATTCGCACAGGAAGGCGAGGATCCACACCACGACGGCGAACGCGATCGGGCCGGCCAGCGCCTTGATCGGCTCGAACGCCATGCGCCGGGCGATGATCAGGCCGACCGGCAGCGCGGCGATGACCGGTGGCAGCATCGGATTCAACAGCGCGACGCCCAGGAAGGCCAGCGCGCCGGCGGCGCCCATGCGCACGCCGAACAGTGGATCGTCGGCCAGGCGTGGGCGCGGAGCAACGTACATGTCGACGCTCCCCTCAGTGCACGATCGACAGCCACGAACGCACACGCTGCACCGCACCGGCCACCCAGCTCACCGGATGGCCGCCCCCGTCGGCGAACACGGTCGCGCCGACCTTGCCACCCACCGGTACACCGCGCGGCCAGGTGTCCATGCCACCGGCAAGCTCCAGGCGCACCGGAATCCGGCGTGCCGGCTCGAACCAGCGTGACGCCGGTTGACTGGCGACCAGCCCGTCCTGCACGTTGCGGGTGGGCGCGATGCCCCAGGCGATGCTCTGCACGCGGGCATCGAACAAGCGACCGGGCAGGGCATCGAACAGCAGGCTGGCCGGATCGCCCGGCACGATGTTGCCGAGCTGGTTCTCGCGCAGGTCCACCGTGATCCAGGCCGCTCCCGCATCGATGAACGTCATCGCCGGGCTGCCGGCATTGACGAACTGGCCGACCGCCAGCGTGACGTTGGTGACCACGCCGGCGTGCGGCGCCGCCACCCGTGTGGAAGCCAGGTCGAACTGCGCCCGTTCCAGCTGGGCCTGGGCGTTGGCTATCGCCGGGTTGTCCTGACCGTCGGGGCCCAGCGAGGCACGTGCCGCCTCCACGTTCGCTTCGGCCCCCGCTACCTGCGCCTCGGCATTGGCCACCGCGGCACGGGCCGCGTCTCCGTCCGCCACCGCGACCACGCCGCGCTGCTCCAGCCGTTCCGTGCGCGAGGCATCGCCGCGCGCCTTGTCCAGGCCGGCCCGGGCGCGCGTGACCTCGCTCTGCGCCGCGACCAGCGAGGCGGCCGACGCATCCTGTCCCTGTGCGGCGCTGGCCAGACTCGCCTCGGCCTGACGCACGGCCAGCTCGAACGGGCGAGGGTCGATCGTGAACAGCGGATCACCTTCGGCCACCACCGCATCGTCAGCGACATGAACCTCGGTGACCTCGCCGCCGATGCGCGGCGCGATCTGCACCACCGTGGCCGACACCACGCCGCGGTTGGAGGAGGGCGCGTATCGATCGAGCAGGATGTAGCCGGTGACCAGGGCCACCAGCAGCACGATCACGCCCAGCGCGACCGGCTTGGCCGGATTGGCAGCCATCAGCGACGTCGCGCCGTGATCAGCGGTGCATCGTCCGGCCCGAGCAGCAGCAGTGCGCCGGTGTCGTCGATGCGAAAGCGCTCGACCCGTTTCAGCGCATCGAGCAGCTTGCCTTCCTGATCCATCATCGCCGGCGGACAGGCCATCATGGTCGCGCCCACGTTGTCCAGCGACAAGGTGCCCTGCGAGGCGGCGGTGTCCGCCTCGGACGTCCAGCCGCCCAGCAGCCGGTTGCAGGTGCCCGAACCCGAGAACCGGCCATCGGTCGCGAACGCCAACGAGGCGACCGCGATGTCGATGACGCCACGGTTGTCGATGTCCTCGACGATCCACTCCTCGCCGACGAGCCCACCGGTGGAGGTGTCGGTCAGCGCCATCAGGTGTTCGGCCACCGCCTGGTAGGCCGGCAGCGACGTGGCATCGTTCGCCGCGTTCGCCGCCACCGGGTGGGAGGCGAACCGGGCGATCACCATCTCGGCGGCAGGATCGACGTAGACGGTCTGGCCGTGCACGCCCCTTGCCGCGTAGGCGCCGTGTTCGTTGCCGGTGTGCCACCACATCGAGCGATAGCTCCAGCCTTGCAGCTCGTCGTGATCCGAACGGGCGAAGGCCTGCCGGTCGCCGCCGCTGCTGATGGTCTTCACGGCGGCTTCCGGGATGACCTGCTCGCCATCGACACGACCGTCGTCCAGCATCAGCTGGCCCAGCCGTGCCATGTCGCGCAGCACCGCGTTGAAGCCGCCGCCCGCGAACGGCGTGCCGATCGAATCGACGGTGTAGAACGCTTCGCGCTCGGCACCGATCGGTCCCCACACGCGCTCGGCCAGGGTGTCGGCCACGGAGGCGCCGGTGGTGCGTGCCACCAGCCAGCCGGCCGCATCGGCGTTGACCGTCTTGTAGCCGAACGTGCGGCCGTGCTCGGTGTCCGGCAGCGGCTTCACGGTCTGCAGGAACGCAAAGTAGCTGTTCGGGCCATCGTAGCCGTCGGGCTTGGGCAACGGGCTGCCGGCCTCGGCGTAGACCCAGACGTCGGCGTCCGGATCCGAGTAGTCCTCCGAATAATCCAGGCTGGTGGTCATGTCCAGCACCTGCCGGATCGTGGCGTCGCCGAAGGCGCTGCCGGCAAGCTCGGGGATGACGCTGTCCACCCGCGCGTTCTCGTCCAGCGCGCCTTCGGCCACCAGCGACTCGCCCAGCAGTCCGGTCAACGACTTGGTCACCGACATGGCGCCGTGCAGGGTGTTCTCGTCCAGGCAGCCGTCATAGCGTTCGTAGACGATGCGGCCGCGGTGCAGCACCACCACGCCGTCGCTGTAGTTGGCCTCGAACGCCTCGTCCCAGCTCATCGGCGCATCGCCACCGGTCGGG
>Ga0209303_1002337_pt1 | contig 9980 bp, 8 predicted proteins | sample SidtaG_3_FD_187449 | JGI IMG/M metagenome (GOLD analysis project Ga0209303, IMG submission 187449) | Marine algal microbial communities from Sidmouth, United Kingdom - Sidmouth_Asex1 metaG (SPAdes) (version 2) | ecosystem: Host-associated > Algae > Red algae > Unclassified | place: Sidmouth... | reverse complement strand
CGTACCCATTCTCGTACGGCAGCTAGTTACGCAGCCAAAAAGAGTTGGCTTTTGCCGAATATGGCGATCTCAGTCCAGTCCCGAAACCCACACAAAGCAGCGGTGATGGATAAGACGGGAATTTCGGAAACGGGGTATTTAAAGTTGCCTCCGGGCAGACGGGGATCGGCAACGCCAGTCAGTAAGTTGGCAAATTCTTCGGATAATTTGTCGTTCATCCTTTTGGAATAAGGTAAACACTAAAAGCGATTGCCCTGGCCAGACTGCTTATTTACCTGACTAAATGCTTACCTTTGCGCGTCTTTTTGCGCTATATCGCTAACCATGGAACCTAATATCGACGAAGTAAAGGCACTGCTGTCCAGTCCTAAAGATGTTGTCATCTTCAGTCACCGAAATCCCGATGGAGACGCCGTGGGTTCCAGCCTCGGCCTTTTTCACTACCTGCGCAGTCAGGGGCACCAGACCAAGATCGTACTTCCGTCGGACTATCCCGACTTTCTGGCTTTTCTTCCTGAAGTGAGCGACATCATCATCTACGATGACGAAACGGACATTGCCCGCCGGGCGATCGATCAAGCCGGATTGTTTTTCATCCTTGACCTCAACTCCTTCGATCGGATCGACAAGGTGGCCGCCGGACTGGACAAAGACAAGCGTCCCCGCATCATGATCGATCATCATCTCTACCCCGAGCCGATTGCGGACCATATGTTCAGCGATCCTTCTTCGAGCTCGACGTGCGAGATGGTTTATAAATTTATCGCCGATCTCGGCCACGCCGGCTGGGTTACCAAAGAAGTGGCGGAGTGCCTGTATACCGGCATCATCACCGATACCGGCGGCTTCAGGTTCAGCACCTCCCCCACCCTCTTTCGTACGGTAGCCAAACTGCTGGAGGCCGGTGCGGACGACTACAAAATTCAGGATAATATCTGGAACAGCATGACCGAAAAGCAGCTTCGCCTACTCGGTCATTGCCTGTCTAACCAGATGGAGATCCTCCCCGAACTCCGGACCGGCATCATCTGGCTGACCAAGGAGGATTACAAGCACTTCGATATCAAACGCGGAGATACCGAAGGCATCGTTAACTACGTTCTTCGCATGCCCGGCATGATGATTGCGGCCTTCATCCACGAGCAACCGACCATCGTCAAGATGTCATTGCGTTCCAAGGGTCCGATGGACGTTCAGCAGATCTGCAAAGCTCACTTTCGGGGGGGCGGACACAAAAATGCCGCCGGCGGAGCCAGTTTCTCGCCTTTGGGTACGACGATCAAAAAATTTAAAAAACTGTTACCGGATTATGCCGCGGAGATCAACGCGGCCTACCACGAATTCAACAATCAATAAACTATGCGTTCAATATTATTTCTGCTGGCCGCCAGCTCCCTGTTCGTCGCCTGCGACGGAATGGGTAAAGCAAACATGAAAACTTCCGACATCGGCAACCGCTACTTGCTGTACACCGATAACGGTAGTGGTGAAAAGGTTGAAACGGGTGATTTCGTCTACTTTCATGCCGCCATGCGTACCGAAAACGACAGCACCCTGTTCAGTACCCGTACCGGTGGTGGAAAATTGCCCGTCATCCAGGCCGCCGCAGCCGATGCGTCAAAGGAGGAAGTAGGTCCCGTCGAGGACGTAATTCGCTACATGCGCGTTGGCGACAGTGCCGTCGTTCGCGTCAATATCGATTCTTTTCCCAGCAAGCCCCCGGGCATGGAGGCGGATTCCGTCGTACTGTACGATGTCGTCGTGACCGAGATCGTATCTGAAGCCGACTTCACCGCCCGTCAGGAATCCAAACAGGCCGAAGCGGAAGCAAAGCGTTCCGTTATCCAGCAGCTGGAGCCCGAGCGCCTCGAGTTCGCCGCCCAGACGGTAAAAGATTATAACGCCGGAAAATTTGAGGGCGACATGCTGAAAACCACCCCATCCGGGCTGAAGTACGTCATCCACGAATCCGGAGACGGTGCCCAGGCGGAAGTCGGTAAGGGCGTTGTGGTGCAGTATATCGGTTCGCTCGTATCCGACGGCAGCGTTTTCGACCAGTCTTTCGGCCGGGGTGAGGGCATTCCTTTCCAGCTCGGTGCCGGTCGGGTGATCCCCGGTTGGGACGAAGGCATCGCCCTGCTGAAGGAAGGAGACAAGGCCACCTTCTTCATCCCTTCCGAGCTTGGCTATGGCGCACAGGGTACCCCCGACGGCAGCATCCCTCCCGGATCCGAACTCGCTTTTTACGTTGAGTTGGAAGAAGTGCAGTAAATACTTCTTGTTTACAAAACAGGCTCAATCACAATGGCCGGTCTTCCTTAAATGGTAGACCGGCCGTTTTTTTGTAACTATATTTTAAGTCGGACCAGCAAATCACCGCAACAACGTACTCACCCCGATGAAAAGTAAAAAACCCACCGCGATCAGTGTCGGCAGCCAGGCAAGGCGCGGTACCATCTTCTTCAGCAGAAAAAAACCGAAGAAAGCAAATCCGGCCGTGATGAGCGGGATGAGCAAAAGGGCGATGAACGCCATACCGTCGCTTCCCGCATGATCGGAGTTGGCAACCACCAACAAGCAAAAAAGAGCGGATACCAGGATGGCGGCAATATTGAATCGAGCGTCGTTAATTTTTTCCATGGTAATCTACGGATGCGCAGTGGTGCTAAATGGGTGTATCTCTCTACCGGTTACTTTCCCGAAAAATTGGCTTTGCGCTTTTCAACGAACGCACTTGCCCCTTCCATGAAGTCGGCAGTGGATGCTGCTCGGCCGAAGGCTTCGGCTTCTTCGGCAAAGTCGCTGCCGGCGTAGTAGGCGTTGATCGCCTTAATGGATTCCGCAATCGCTACCGGGCCTTTCGTCCCGATGGTAGCCAGTATTTCGAGGGCTTTTGCGCGCGCTTCCCCGGCGGGCAGGCAGTAGTTGACCAGGCCGAGGGTGTGGGCTTCCACGGCATTGATCATGTTCCCCGTCAGGGTAAGCTCCATGGCTTTGCCCTTTCCGATCAGTTGGTTGAGACGTTGCGTGCCGCCGTAGCCGGGGATGATACCGAGGTTGACTTCCGGCTGACCGAAGCGAGCCGTCTCCACCGCAATACGCATGTGACAGGCCATCGCCAACTCGCAGCCTCCCCCAAGGGCAAAACCGTTGACCAGGGCGATGACCGGACGGTGGAAACGCTCGATAAGAAAGAAAATATCCTGGCCCCGTGTGGCCATTTGCTTACCTGACCCGGAGGAGGCTACGCCGATGAATTCCTTGATGTCCGCTCCGGCGACGAAAGCCCGGTCTCCCGCACCGGTCAGCAGTACGCCAGTCAGGTCGTTGCGATCGGCGTAATCTTTCCCGAACAAAAGTTCCAGCTCCTGCATCGTTTGCTGGTTTAGCGCATTGAGGGCTGTAGGTCTGTTGATGGTGACGAAGAGAATGTTGTCTGCTTCCTCAACGAGAAGGTTCTGGTATTTTTGCATTGGGGAATTTACTTAAAACTGATGAATAATAAATTTCTCCGCTGAGCTACTTTCTGCTTTCCAAAAATATTTCTCCCACCATGCACCGCGCACTTCCGCCGCCGTAATGCTCGATGGTGTCGATCGGCGCGTGGACAATGCGGGAGCCATCGGCCTCCAGCAGGGCACGCTGATCGGCGGTAAGAGATTTATATGCCTGGCTCGACATGATCCAGACGGTACCCCGGTCCGTATTCGCCTCAAGCATATTTCCGGCAAAATGGTTTATCTGGTCCGGGCTGAGTTCAAGGATCTTTTTACCCGTCAGGCGAATCGCCTCGCTCACTTTGGCGCGTTCGTCGGCGTTGGCGATACTATCCAGGCAGATCGGGACCAGCCAGGTACCTACGGCCATGATCACGTTGGTGTGGTACACTACCCCACCCTTATCGTCGGTAGCGGTAAAAGTGATCGGTTTGTAATTCATGGCGGCACACCAGTCGTGAACGGCATTTTTGCCGCAACGGTTGGAGAGGCAAGCGTAAGCTATCCGGTTCTGGCGGTCGAGAACGAGACTGCCCGTGCTTTCCAGGAAGCGATCGTCGTCCTCCCAGTGATCGAGAGCAAGCGTGCGGTTGATGATCAATTTGTCGTCGAACATCTCAATCACGTCCGCACGGCGTTCAGCCCGTCGTTGGGGCCAGTAAAGCGGATAGGTCACCAGCAGGCCGTCTTCGTGAGTGCTGAACCAATTATTGCAGAAAGTTGCGTCGGGTTTCACGGGAGAGTCGGTGTCCTGCACGACGGTGATGTTCATGCCGGCCTGCCGCAACGTCTCCACAAAGTTGTCAAACTCCCCGATGGCTTTTTCCGCCACCGCATCCATATCGGATTTGGCAACGGGGTCCTGAAAAGTATTATCGGCAACGGTAACGCTGCTGCGGCCGAAGTTGGCCGGGCGTACCATCAGTAAATGGTCGGTCGTTTGGTCAGGCATATGATCTGCGTGGTTAGAGCGCAGCCAAGGTAGCTTAGTTTTCTGAACACTTGCACAATACAGAAAATTTATCCAAAAGACCTGGACATGAATTAGTGGCGCGGACGCAGGTGCAAAAAAATGGTTTTACGGCACTGCACGCAAAGCTTGAGATGTCGTAATCATCGAAGGCCTAATTACACTCATCGGAATATCTTCTCGCTTCTCCAAGTTTCATCCTTGATTGTTAGCATTCAGATCAAGGCAATCAGAAAATCCTGTTCAGTTTTTTATATATAGAAAATTCTGGATGAGTAATATTCACATCACCGATTCAATTCTTTCATTCATTGCCACTATCTTACTCCCGATCTGCTTTCTCACCATTTACCACCCGATGAAAATTCAAGTCTTTCTACCAACGTTTTGCTTATTATTACTGTCCGGCGCCTGTCGTGAAACACCAAAACCGGATTACACCGCTCAGAAAACGGCTACCTTTTCCCGGGCGGCGGTAGCCGGCCCTCACCCTTTGGCCGTTGAGGTTGGGCTCGACGTACTTAAAAAGGGTGGTAATGCCATCGATGCCGCCGTGGCCGTAAAACTGGCCATGGCCGTCGTTTACCCCCGCGCCGGCAACATCGGTGGCGGCGGTTTCCTGGTCTACCGCGCGGCAAACGGAGACATTGATGCCCTCGATTACCGTGAACGCGCGCCCGCTGCGGCCGGTCGGGACATGTATCTTGATGATGCCGGTGACGTGATTCCCGGACTAAGCACCAGGGGGCATCTGGCCGTAGGCGTACCCGGTGCGGTGGCCGGCATCGAGGCGATGCACAAAAAATACGGCTCCAAACCCTGGACGGAACTGGTAAAATACAGCATTGATTTAGCCACCAAAGGTTACCGCATTAGCCAGAGCGAGGTCGATCGGTTCAAAAAATACCATACCGATTTCACCGACCTTAACGAAGCATCCATGCCCTTCCTGGATACAAACGTGGTGGAGGGTTCCCTGATCAAACAACCCGACCTTGCCGCTACGCTTACCCGCATCAGTGACCGGGGAGCTCCCGGCTTTTATACCGGCAAAACGGCCGACCTCATCGTCGCCGAAATGAACTCCGGCGGCGGCCTGATCACCCATAAAGACCTGAAAAGCTACGAGGCCACCTGGCGCAAGCCCATCACCAAAGAATACAAAGGGTACCGGGTCATTTCCATGCCCCCCAGCAGCAGCGGCGGCGTTTGCCTCGCCCAGATGATAGAAATGCTGGAGCCCTACCCGCTCGGCAAATTCGGGTTCCAATCCACCCGGGCGGTTCATGCTACCGCCGAAGTCATGCGCCGCGCTTACGCCGATCGGGCGGAATATCTCGGTGACAGCGACTTCTATCACATACCGATCGACTCGTTGCTGGATGACGGGTACCTGGCCGCGCGTATGGCCAACTTCCGTCCGGATTCCGCCGGCACCTCCGACGACATCACGGCCGGAAATTATGTCATCCGCGAAAGCTACGAAACCACCCACATCAGTATCGTGGATTCTCTCGGAAATGCCGTTGCGATCACGACCACCCTGAACGGAAATTTCGGCAGCAAGGTCATGGTCGACGGCGGCGGTTTTCTGCTCAACAACGAAATGGACGACTTCAGTTCCAAGCCCGGCGTACCCAATATGTTTGGTCTGGTGGGAAAGGAAGCCAACGCCATCCGGCCCGGCAAACGCATGCTCTCCAGTATGACCCCCACCATCGTGGATAAAGACGGGGAACTATTCATGGTGCTGGGCGCACCCGGGGGGTCCACCATCATTACGGCCGTACTGCAGACCTTTCTCAACGTCGTCGATTACGGAATGCCCCTGTTCGAAGCCGTTGAGGCTCCCCGCTTTCATCACCAGTGGCTACCCGACCGGATCGTGGTGGAAAAGGGTTCTATTTCAGCGCCCGTACGCGACTCCCTTACGGCTATGGGGCATACCCTGCACGAGATCACTTACATGGCCAAGATTAAAGCCATTCAGCGCCTGCCGGACGGTACACTCGTTGCCGCCGCCGATCCCCGCAATCCCGATGATGATGTTGCGGGCTACTGATCCGTTCTTGAGTTTTCGATCAAGATGCTGCTTAGGACAATGCTTCCAACGCCCGCTTGATGCGCGCGACCGCCTCCGTGAGTTGCGTCTCGGAAGCCGCGTAGCTGATGCGGATACAGGTGGGAGCGCCGAATGAGCTACCGCCGACCGTAGCCACGTGTGCCTTCATCAGCAGGTACTCGGACAGGTCGTCGGAATTATTGATCGTGTATTCTCCGCTCGACTTGCCGAAAAATGCCGCTACGTCCGGAAAAATATAGAATGCTCCCTGCGGACGATTCACTTTAAGGCCCTCGATCTGTCCCAATCCCTCGATGATGAGTTCGCGGCGTTTCTCAAAAGCGGCGCGCATCTCCTGGGTTGGTTTCAGGCTGGAGTTCAGGGCGTGGGTGCCGGCGGCCTGGGCGATGCTGTTAGCCCCGGAGGTGTTCTGGCCCTGGAGCTTGGCGCAAGCTTTGGCGATGTTCTGCGGCGCACCGATATAGCCCAGTCGCCAGCCCGTCATGGCAAATCCTTTCGAGAAGCCGTTGACGGTGATGGTACGATCCTTTACTTCTGGCATGGTACCGATGCTGGCGTGCTTGCCGGTGAAGTTGATGTGTTCGTAAATTTCGTCCGCCACTACGTAAACGTGGGGGTATTTTTCCAGCATTGTAGCGATTGCGGCCAGTTCCTCGGCGGTGTAAACAGAGCCGGTGGGGTTGCACGGTGACGAGAATAGGATAAATTTGGTCCGGTCGGTAATGGCCGATTCGATGGCTGCGGCGGAAACTTTATAATCTTCTTCGATGCCGGCACCAACGGTGATCGGTACGCCACCGGCCACCTTTACGATCGCCGAGTAACTCACCCAGTAAGGAGCAAGGATGACGACTTCATCCCCTTTATTCAGCAGCGCCATGGCTACATTGGCAATCGATTGTTTAGCCCCCGTACTGACAACGATCTGGGCGGGGGCGTAATCGAGCCCGTTCTCCCGCTTGAACTTATCCGAGATGGCCTGCCGAAGTTCGGCGGTGCCGGGAACGGGCGTATACTTGGTCTGCCCGGCATCCAGAGCGGCCTTGGCGGCGTCCTTGATGTGTACCGGGGTATCGAAATCGGGCTCGCCGAGGCTGAGGCTGATCACGTCGTGCCCCTGGGCTTTCACCTCACGGCCGAGAGCAGCCATTTTCAACGTAGCGGATTCTTTCATGCGCGTTACCCGGTCGCTTAGGGGAGAAGATGTTGTCGTGGCCATTGGTATAATTATTTGGGGTTGGATTAATGTAAAAGCAAAGTTAGCTTATCACCTAAGTAATCCGGTGACCATTTGAAAATATTTGTACAATGGCTAAGCACTTCCTGCGTCGTGGTTTCCGGCCGGAAACAGACAAAAGAGCGCGGGCCGGGGAACAACCGGCACTACAGTTATGACCTTAACCATTACACCTACCGCAGCATTATCGTCTGTCCGAATCGCTTGATCACCGCCCCGTCCAATAATTCGAATTCAAGCTCCCAGACAAATACCTGCGGACTGAGGGGCCGGCCATCCAGCCGCCCGTCCCAGCCGAAATCCTCGGTGCTTTGGGCGGCATCTTGGGCCATATCGTAGACAAGTTCTCCCCAGCGGTCATAAACTTTGAATGTCAGCCACCTTTGCACCTGCGTTCCCGCAAAAGGACGCAAAAGATCGTTGTTGCCATCGTTATTAGGGCTGAAAGCAGTCGGCACGTAGGCCTCCACCTGCCCATTCACATCCACCACCATCACGTCGGTCGCCGAACAGCCCTCATCGTCTCTGATCACCAGTCGGTAAGACCGCGAACTGAGCGGACGAACCGTAATGGCGCTGTCCGACTGAAGCGCAGGCAGCGGACCGCCACTCGTCCAGATAAGGGTATCCCAGTTGGGAAAATTCGTGGTAAAATCCAGCCGCACGCTGTCGCCTAACCGGATCAGCGTATCCGGGCGCAAATCAACCACCGGAGTGGTGCCTTCCAGCACCGAAAAGCTTTCCGTTTCGGCACATCCGTCGGCCCCGATTGCTTCCAACCGATAGTTACCGATCGGCAAGCCCTCATAGCTGACCCGGTCGGTTATCAGCCCTCCATTGAGCCGGTAGCGGAAGGGAGGCGTTCCGCCTTCAACGGCGGTCACAACCGCGCTGCCGTCCCGGTCCTCTTCGCAGGCCGGTTGGTCCACTTCCACCGTCAGCCCGTCGATCGACACCGCCTCGACGATCAGTTCTACGCTGTCAACCGTCCGACACCCGTTCTCCCGGTTGACGACGTCCAGAAAGTAAAAACCCGGTTCGGTACCCCGAACCCGGTAGGGATCGTCTCCACCCGTGTGGCTGTTTGAGGGGCTGGTCCAGTCAAGGATAAATTCATTTCCCTGGCTGCTGCCCGTTCCGTCGATAAAGGTCTCGGAGCGGAAGCAATTAAGCACAAGCGGCTCCAGAAGAACTACCTCCGGTAAAACCAGATCCGCATTAACGACGGTCGAGGTGGTGTCGCGGCACCCGTTTCCCCCGTCGGTCGTGATCAGCCGGTACGTACCGGGATCGAATACACGCAGTTCTTCGGTATCGGCGATCACGTTGTCCCCTTCGTCACGCCACTCAAAGCGAAATGCGGGATCATTATTCGGGTTCTCGCGTCGAAGTACTACGCTGTCCCGGATGCAGGTAAGCTCCTCCGGGGGCTCAAGAACGGATACCGGCAGAACAAAATCTTCGGTGATCGCAATGAACGCAGTGTCCTGGCAGCCATTGCGGGTGTTGTTAACGATGAGGCGATAATTGCCGGAACTGGCTGCCGTGATGTTTCGCAGGTTCGGATCCTCAGGCCCGGAACCCGGAGGCCCCTGCCAACGGAAGCCCGCCATCCCGACGGGGGTATTTAGCGTACGGCCGGACAAACTCACCTCGGGCCGGAGACAACTGATCGCCAGCCCTTCCTGCGCTAAGATACGGGCCATGGGGGGAATGGTATCCTCCATCACCTCCACGATGTCGGCCCCGGAGCAGTCGTTTGCCGGGTCGGTAACCGTAAAGAGGAACCTGCCGGTGCTGTCCACCGTCGGCATCGTGGTGTTGGCCGCGGATATGTCGACGCCGTTGCGGTTGGTCCAGGCGTAAGTGGCTTGCCCGCTGATGGTCAGCCCGCTGCCGTTAAGTTGTACTTGCCGGCGGTCACACGTCAGGGTTACGTCGGCCCCGGCATCGGCTATCGGGGCCTGAATGTCGCGAAAGATCACCACGCTGTCTCGTCCCACGCAGGAATTTCGGGGGTCGGTAACCGTGAGGTAGTAGGTATCGGGCTGAAAGACCGACGCCACGGCACTATCCGCTTCATTCACGAAAAACCCCGTTTGCGACGACCAGCTGAAGACGGGTTCCAGGTCGCTGACAATACTCCCCGCACCTGAAACCAGCAAAGAATCAAGTGCGCAAAAGAAAGTATCG
>Ga0209303_1002331_pt1 | contig 10000 bp, 11 predicted proteins | sample SidtaG_3_FD_187449 | JGI IMG/M metagenome (GOLD analysis project Ga0209303, IMG submission 187449) | Marine algal microbial communities from Sidmouth, United Kingdom - Sidmouth_Asex1 metaG (SPAdes) (version 2) | ecosystem: Host-associated > Algae > Red algae > Unclassified | place: Sidmouth... | reverse complement strand
GCCCTACAAGAAAATTTGACCGAAAATCCCAGGTTTTCTGCCTCGGAATCCCAGGTCGCCTGGGATACCGAGCCAAACCAACTTCCATGGAGCGATTTACCTGGGATTCCGTGCAACGGCGACCTGGCCCGTGCGGATCGACCTGGGATTTCGAGTCCAATGTCGCGGATCGGCCTGGATGGGATCCTCAGCCTCTCTGCTCATGCCGCTTCGCACGCCAACAATCCCCGCCAGCTCTGAACAAATTGTGAAGTGGCCGTGTCCTCATACATTCCCGACCTTCGGCCTGCCCCATCGCCACCGCGGCGTAGTGACACGTCAGGCTTCAGGGAGGGAGGGTATCCCCGGCTGGGCTTGTGCCCCGATACAGAAGGTCCGGTGACGCGGGCCGGCGGCGCTCTGGGCCGCCGCCAAGCGACCATTCCGGCATGTGGGGACATCAGGACCAGCATGCCTCGAGCTGTCAGACTGGAGCAGGGGGGGGGGTGCAGCGGGTGGAAGGTGGCCAACACAGCGATGCATTGAGCCCCTCTCGTGTGCGTGCTGGAAGGGAAAAGTGAGACTTGTGGCCACCTGGTCGAAACACCTGAGGCTTATGACGAGCGAGCTGCTTCCAGTCTGGCCTTCCACCGTTGAGATCTAGATGCCGATGGAAGCTTCCAGAGCATTCCACTGTCAGCCGTGCAATCCTGCCATTTGATTGGGCACTGCTTCGCCCTGATTGCCTGTAAAAGAGTCTCCCATGGCCTTACCGACGATGTGTTCCATCAGCCATCGACACTCGCATTGCCACCGCCGGTGCTCCTTCTTCGCCGCCTCGTCATCGACCTGCTGCTCCAGCTTCCCCCCCCATCCCAACCTCCACCCCCCACCAGCAGTGGCCATGGTACCCTCTGGCGTCGGCGAGCGGTACGCCTGTTACTGCCCATCCTGCACGGACGACGGCCGCAGTGGTCCCAACTCGGTGTGTCGGTCAACTTTTTTTATCCACCGACAGCGTGAAAAGCGCCGTCGTCTGGAGCATGGCGGCCACGGTGGCGGTCCAGCAAATGCCCTACTCCCCAATGGTGGGGGGGGGGGACCATCAGCGGGCGACGGGCTTTCGGTGCCGTCGGGCGGCCAGGGAGGACAACCGCCAGGGGATGACGGCGCCAGCGCACAGGCGGCCGTCGAGGCGGACCGGCGCCGATGCGATGCGGACGAAACGCCGGACGCAAGTGTGGCATCGAGCGATTCCACGTCAAACGACGGATCAGACGGATCAGACGGGTCAAACGACGTGCCACCACCGGATTTCATCGCTGATCCGGAGCCAGAAGATCAGATTGGGGCTCCTCCAATCCCGATTTACCAACCAACCGTCAGCACGAACGAAGTGCGTCTGACGGTGGGCCAGTTTAAGGATTGCAGAGCAGACCTTGCGCTGCATGCCTTTACAGTTCAACACGATTTGACGCAAGCGTCGATTGCGGATCTACTTCAATTAAGCTCCTCCGCGGCCACGTACTGCACGCCTCACCTTATGGAGCGTTTCATCGATGCAAGCGTCAACTTGGAGACAAGGTTAGTCGACTGTTGCGTCCACGGGTGCGTGGCCTTCACCCATACGCGCGCGCAACAGACCACGTGCGACGCTTGCGGATCACCGCGCTTCAAAGCCAACGGCAAGCCGGCCAAACAGGTCACGTACTGGTCCTTGACATCCTGGTTGGCTCACCTTCTCAGCGACCCCATAATTGGGAAGTCAATGATGGAGAACATGGCTGCGGCGCGCAAGGCTGTGGATGAAGTGGCCGACGGGGTCCACGACTACCCCCACAGCTCGAACTTCCGTCACTACCGCGATGCAGGACTACTTGATCACGGCCCTTTCGTACCAGTTAACTGTGGAACCGACGGCTTTCAGTTCTTTCGGCAGAACGGGTTCGAAGGCTGGCCGGTAACGGCCACACCCCTGAGCCTGAGCCCTAACCAACGGACGCGCATGAAGTACCAGCTACTGCTGGTCGTAACGCCTGGGCCAAGACAACCTGCCGACCTCGAATCGTTTCTACACCCCATTGCGGCGGAGTTAAACGAGCTGGCCAAGGGTGTTCCCGGTCTAATAGTAGCCAACTCGCCAACCCCAGTCGTGTTAAGGGCCGGAGTGCTCAACTTTACGACGGATCAGCCGGGCGGCGACAAGCTCTGTCAGCTAACTGGCGTCAGCAGCTACATTTACAACCGTTTTCGCCTCTTCCAGGGAATCTACGCTCCTGCAAGTAGCCATGTCTACTTCCCGCCTAAGGATCTAAGCGGCAAGTCTCTGTTCAAAGTACGTGACTGCATTGCACCGCGACGCACGGCCGCAAGTATCGCCGTAAGTGCGGCTGAAGTGGAGGACGCGCGTGCAGAAGGCAGATCGGTCGCGTACCAGACAAGGCTGCAGCAGAAGAGTGGCGTCAAGGGCTACTCCCTGTTCTTCGCGCCCAGCCCAGCAATGCGCACCGCCTACCCGCACCTGAAACACTTATGGACAATGGGTCCTACCGCCGCCCCCTACGATACCATGCACTTGGTGCTCCTAAACGTTGTGCCGCACCTGTGGAAGCTCTTCGCTGGGCTTAAGCTGGTAAACAACAAGAAGGACGAAGACTACTTCTTACCGAAGGCGACGGTGGCCCTCATCGGCCGGGAGCTGCGGGAGGCGCGCCAGACGGTGCCCCTGGCCCAGGCCAGATCTCTGAGAAATATCGACATCCATCAAAAGTCCTTCAAGGCGGTCGACTGGATGCACTTTATCCTGTGCAGCGGAGAAGTACTGCTGGCAAGTCGGATTCCAAGCGCCTTCTACAAGATCTTCATGGCACTAAGCCGCGCCTGCCGTCTGCTATTCCGACCTACGGGCGTATCTGAGGCGGATATCCAGTCGATTGACAACGATCTCAAGTACTTCGTGACCAACTACTACGATAAGATATACCGCGGATCGGCCGAGCGGTTACCGCTCTGCCTGTCTACAATTTCTTCTCTTCTAGACATTGTTCCGCTGCTCCGCGCGTGCGGCCCAGCCTGGGTCGTCTGGCAGTTTCCGATGGAGCGGAAAATTGGGACGCTGGGAAAGCTGATCCGCTCCAGTTCAAGACCGCACGCCACCCTCGTCAAGAATGTCACGCGCAAATGCAAGGCCGACCTCATTACTTCCTTTGGCCAGCAATACTTACCCACCGAATGGGCAGAAACAACTAAGAAACGTTGGACGGCGCCCGGTCTTCCTCGCGGCAGCCTGAAGGTACCTCAGGATGTCGGCCCTGACTGCGCGCTGCTACCACCTAGGAGCGAGCCGGTGGGCCTTGAAGGGGCGGAGCTTTCCAGTATGCGGGCAGTGCTGATCCAAGAGAACGCCGACGAAGTGCCTCTTCAGGTTTTGGCTAAGAAGTACTACCGAGCTAAGCTGGCGTCCGGAAAAATTGCCGGATCTAGGCCTGTCGGGTCGGACTGCGACAAGCGCCGGCGCCGCAACTACTTGGTACGGATCAACTCCCGAGAAGATTTCTTCCTCCCCGACGGTTCCGTGGGGGAGCGCTCAGTCTCAACGTTTGGGGCCATCTTACACTACGCGGCCGTGTTCATTGATGGCCAAGCAATGGCCTTCGCCTACGTAGAGCGCGTTAAGTCGGCTAAGGACCGCCCCGGCCGGTATGGTTACGCGGCGACCAAGTACGGGATTGAGTGTATCCTCGGGCTAGGCGGGTCGTGCGGATACGTACCAGTGGGCGCCGTGGCCGAAGTCGTCGCCACAATTGAGAGAGAGGGCCTCCATTTTGTGTTGTTTAATAGGGAGCCGTTTTCTGAGGACCTGTAGAACCAGAAGGGGTGGGCTAAGAGGACGCAAACCACTTGTCATTGGATTTAATCAAGCGTGTAACTGCCTAAAAATAATAGAAAGCAGTGACGAAGACAAGAACAACTGCCATATTTACTTTGTACACGCAAACAATTGCAGCTCCGATTCATTCCAGTGACGTTTCTACGCCAACCGGATCTCGACCGGACCCAGGGCCCACGGAGGCCTCTGGGCCGCACGATCTCGGAAGAGCGGTCGAGGGGGCGGCATTGGTTTCCAATGGCCTCTGGCGGGGGTGCCCGTTCACCAGCACCGCCCGGCGGCAGCTTTCCGCCACCAGTGCTTCGTGGGCGCTCACGGAAGGGGGGCGCTCAGAGCCTGCGCACTGTGAGTATTCTGGCCACGGCCCAGACGATGCCAGCGCACACCTGGCCACACTGACTACCACGGTGTGAGTGACGCGGTCACCGCAGTCGCAGGCACCACCCCGTCGCATCCAACGTCGCCTTCACCGTCGCGCCTCACAAAGGCACGCACACTCCCCGCCCCTCTTGCACCTGTCATCTGTGTCGCACTCTCGACGCTCCTTCCCCGATACCCCTGGACCGATCCTTTCCCGAGCTCCCGTAACATGGCGGCCGGCCGCAAGCGTGCGCGTGGTGCTAGCGGTACGTGTTGTTCGTTTCTTTGGATCTGATGTATATCCACTGCCCCCACCCCCCCCTCCCCCCCAGCATCCCCCGGTCTGAGCTTGATTATGCTCTTTGTCCGTACGGCCATGTGTTATATGTGTGTGATATGCTGTCCCATCTTTGTATGGACACCCGGTCCTCCTCGTCTGTCTTTTTTCGGCACAGAATGGTGTACATACGGGGGGAATGCACACTGGTATGGTGACTGACGAGACCGAAATACTTGAGTGCTTTCCTTTGCGTTGTGTTTCTTTGTGCTCGATATCCTTCTCTTCGATCCATTTCGTTTTCTTTCCAGGCAATTTGGCCGCCGCCGTGGCGGCGGCTGCAGCACTGCCGGCGGCGGCTCCCCGCGCGTCGAACGACGCATCGTCACCCCCGCGAGCGCAGCCGAATCGAACTTCGGGACGCCGGCGCGCGGCCGTTGCCACGCCGCCACCACCGCCGAATCGTCGGCTGTCCTCTCCCCGCGAGGCGTTGCCCCCGCCCCCCGTGCGAACGCGTCTCTCTTCTCGCGGTGCCGGCGCGCCAAGCTCTTCGGCGACGGGGGCTACTTCCGCGTGCCCGAACGGGCGCGGCAGCGCCGAGGTTGCGGCCGTTCCGGCGAGCCCTGCTGGGCCTGCGGCGGTTTTGAACGGCTCTTCGGAGCGCCCGCTGGTGGTTCTGCCCGTCCCATCTCGGTCGCGTGGGGCGGGCAGGACCCGCGGCACCACGAACGGCCGGTGCGGATTTGATATTCACCCGGACCCGGATGCCGCGCGGCGTGCGGTGGCGATACCCGCAGCCGCCGTCAACCGCTTGCCAGTTTTTCAGGTCCTTAACATCTCTGGGCCGGACGTGATACACGTCAAGCGGCTGGCAAAGTCGGCCGCTAAGGTGTTTGACCCCCTCGTCACCTTCTGCGCACAGGCGCGAGTGGACATTGACGTGGCCGTCCGGCACCTTGAGCGGTTCGAGCCGCGGCTGGGCGTTTGCGTTCGGAGCTGGGGTGCCTGCTGTCTACTGTCTAAGGTAGCCAACAACAGCGCGGCCTATCACAAGGCGCTCGCAAAGAAGGGGCAGGCCGGGCAGGCGGCGGCCGCGGCGGCGACGGCGGGTGGGGCAACGCTCCCGTCGCCGACACGGCCGCTGCCACCGCCGCCGACACGGCGGCTGCCACCGCCGCCAACACGGCCGCTGCCACCGCCGCCGAATCGGTCGGTGCGACCCTCGTCACCGGCTGCACGGGTCAGATCGGGAACTAACGCCAGCGATCATGCAACCGTTGATAGTGCGACGGGTGCCCAGTCGGCCGAGGATTTCTTTGCTTCTCATCGCTAGTTAATAAACACAACCATCCGACCTGTTCACAACATTGTCTAATCAATGAATACTTGACTAAACGGAATATTGCTATTATAGCAAGCTGTCAAGTATACTCGAACACAGCGTACAGCAGAAACTGATATGCCAGTACGTAAAACCGTACTTCACTCTTATATGTAACATTCTTTGAAGGTATCCCAGTGTAAGATTGTGCAGTCACAACTGCACTCATACTTGAATATGGACCATTGCGCTGTCTGACAGCATTGCTCTCAGCCACCCATCTATGCAACGTGGATGCCTGTGAGCGAACCAAAGTCCATACAATCCCAGGTTGTACCTGGGATTCTAAGACCCAGCGATGCCCGAAGATCCCAGGCAAGCTGGTATTCCGCATGAGCTTGAGGTCCTTTTTTCAGGGCTGTGAAGGTCTTCGACCTGGGATATTGAGCCACACAACCTGGTTTTTTGTGCCACTTCACCTGGTATTGTGGGCCATAAAACTTGGGATTTCTCGTTAGATGTTCTAGTAGGGTGGCCGGCACCCGCGGCCACCGTCAACGCGCTGCGGCCAGCCCCGTCGGTCGTGGACGCGGGTACGCCAGCTCGGAGGATTCTGCGCACCGCCGCTTCGCGGCCCTTGGCACACGCGGTCATCAGCGCAGCACCAGTGCACAGGTCGAGGCTGGCCATCCGCACCAGGCCGCCGCCGGTGCCGCCACCGCTGCGGCCGCCCCTCTCCCCACCCCCATCGGCCGTCGGTGACGGCGGGCGCGCCGCCTCGCCGCCCCGCTGGTCGGACGCCGCGTGCAGCACGGCGGTCGGACTCGGGGGCCCCCCGACCGCCTCCCGCAGGCGCTCCTTGGCGCGCCCAAACGCCCTCACCCCGTCGCACGGACGAAAGCCCGTCGGCCGCCACAGGGTGCTCCGTACCAAGGGCGGCGACGACGCCGCTAAGGCCGCGGCCGCCGCCCGCCCCGACGCCAAGCTGCTCACGTCAATCGAGCGGCGGCGATGGGGGTCCGCGTCGGCCACCTCTTGTTTGACGGCCACCCGTGGGTCCACGCCCGCGGCGACGCGGGAGGCGATGCGGAGGGACGCGGCGCGGTGCGCCCGCGGGGTGCGCGTGGTCGGGACGCCCTCGTACACGTCCATGTCCCGTGCGAGCTCCGCGCCGACCATGGACGCGAGGAGGCTGCGTGTGCGGGCTGGGGCGCCACCGCTGCCGCTGCCACACTGACCGTCGGCGTCGTTAGGGGGCAGGTCGAGGGCGCGGGCGCCACGGCGCTCAGACGGAGGTGGCGGCGTCGCCGTCGACCGTGGGTCGTTGCGGAGGTCGAGGGAGCGGGATGCACTCAAGGTGGCCAGGTCGACATTGTCAGAGGGGGAGGCGCCCGTACCACGGGGCTGCATACGGGAGTGTGCATCCATCGTTAAACGGTCAGTGGTGGCGGGGTACGGCGCCGGTCGTTGTTGGCGGCGACGCTGGGGCGCGAGCAGCAGCCTCGCCAAAGGTTGCTTGGCGGCAAAAGGAAAGGATGAAGTTGGAGCGGCAGGCGGTGGCGCGCCACACAATAAGAAGAGCTGGGTGGGCACTGAGTGATGGACCGGCCGGCGCCTTATCTGCTACGGCCGCCCCGACCCGAGCCCCCGAACCCAAGCCACCACGCCTGTTGAACGCTTCTGCCGACAAACGTGGGGTGAGGACGGCCGCCTGCCGGCGTGGCGCCGCCGCTGCAACGTACAAGATGCACGCCGATTCGAGTGCGGACGACGGCAGCCACCGGTTTGCGCGGCCACCGCAGTGGGGTTTCCCCGCTTCCACGACCAAGTGGCAAACCGCCATCGCTGCAGCAAACGCAGCGACGCGGTAGGCGCCGCACGCAGCTGCAAGGGCGGGGAGGAGTGACCAATGAAGCAAGACACGCAGGCTGCTTCAGATGTTGAGCAACCTCCCACGTTGATGAGTTTGTCGGACGTGGATCATCCGTCCCGGCACAAAAAAACCCACGAGGTCCTATCGCCAAATGCAGTGGCCCGCCGCAATAGAAAACGCAATCGACGGTGACCACGCAGACAGTCAGCGCTGGCCGATGTTTTCTTCCGGCACGGATCGGCATGAGCGAGTGGGCAGTTGCGCCAGCCTGTGTTGTGACAGAGTGCACTCCGGTTGTAATAAAAAACACTGCCTCTTGGAGCAGAGCCAGTGACTCGGCTGCTGTTCACATTGCGCGGCCTGTGCCATTGGCAATGTGAGAGTTGGGATGGGCTGACGACCGCGTGTCCGCCGTCAGGCGGATGCGCGGCCGGGCGCGAGGACTGGTGCGAGGACTGGTGCGAGGACTGGTGCGAGGACTGGTGCGAGGACTGGCGCGAGGACCCCGCGGTGGTGCTGTCCGGATTGTGCGGGTGCGGGCGCCAGACGGCGGGGCGCGCCCGGGATGGGTCGCCCCGCTTGGCTTTATGAGGAGACGGGCTTGGCTGGGATTAGCCCGGCCAAGCCCAGCATCAAGACAACGACCTTTTCTCACATGGTAGCACCAGGTGGTTGATGAGGAGACGGGCTTGGCTGGGATTAGCCCGGCCAAGCCCAGCATCAAGACAACGACATTTTCTCACAGGCAAAGCTTCTTATCCCGCAACGACGCAACGCTCTCTCAGAGACCCACGCGGCAATCCAACTGCCCAGTGCGTACGTTCCAAGTGGAGCCTCTGTGGCAGGCCACGTGAAAGTTTGATATGAGCGAAACGGCCCTGCAATCGTGGGCACAATCGCGGAGGCGACTGAATTGGCAACCTACCCCCGCAGCTCAACGCGGACCTCAAGGCCCTTTATCCTGTGGCTCCTATAGAAACGACCAAGAACCATGGCGCACATGCGCTGTAGCTCACGTGAGCTGTTGAGCCGCTGAGATTCCACACCGTCGCCGCACCTACTGCCGCTGACGAGCCGCTCAGATTCCACACCGTCGCCGCACCTACTGCCGCTGACGAGTACAGCCGTTCTCTCAAAAACCTCGTTGTTACTGCCTCCCTGTTGCCATCGTTGTGATTGTGAGTAGAGACAAGATTAAAAACAGAAATAGGAAAACCTCATTTGCATTGCTCTGACAGAGCTGCTGGGTTTTTTCCCTGTCGAGCTCATCGACTAGCTTTCTCCAGCCATGACATGGTGCTCGTGAGCAACTCTACCCCCAGCCACCTCTGTCGACCACGCCAGGCACAGCGTTTTCCGCCCAAAGCGGGGAAGAGACTATGCCGTGGGCCGCTCCGGGGGACCAAATAAAAACAGCCCGACGGCCGTGTTCCCTCATGTGCACACCTCTGGAGACCACCGGAGGCAGTCCGAGTTGCGTGGCTTAACACGAGCCTGTGTAGTCTAGGGGGATACACAGGCTCGGAGTGACCCCAGATGGGCACGCTGTGCAAGGCCCTGTCTCGTGCACAGAACGCGTATCGTGTCGAGCTGTCAGCAAATCCGAGGCTTGATCGGACTTCATAGTCTTACAGCCAGGTGAGCATTCCATCGCCATTCTTTTGCGTCAGCCACTCGTGCCAGCACTTGTGGTCCTATTTCTTCGCATTACAGTGTGTATTCGATATTAGGGCGCTCGTTTATACGACCCGGTCGTATAAACGAGCCGGTCCTTACTGCAATTAAATACACTGCACCGACGTCATTCCATGGGACTGCTGACTCAGACATAAAGCATGTGCCCCCGTCGTCACGCAGCGAGACAGCTTCCATGGCCACCGCACCGCACACCATCCCCCCACCATCAGACTACCACCTGCTTGCCCGCGATCCTTTGCATGGGGTTCAACCTGTGGCTGACAGCGTCCATGCGGACGTGTCAGAGGTGGTCTCTCTGTTGAAAAACACTGGTTTGGCTGTGGACTTTTTGGGGGTGTCGGAAGAAGAGAGAGGCCGTGCGGTGGATAGGTGGTTTGTCGTCGAGGATGACGTGAGCACCATCGCTCAGGAGGACGACATGTTCCTCGCAAGAGAGGACGAAGAGCAACGTAGCTGAAGAGCTTTTTTTTTCTGTCGTTCACTTGATGGCGCTGTTGGCAAACACCGTCTCTGTAGACCTTGGCACCTTTTGCTTGCAGCGCGTCGGCTTTGAGTCGGTGCAAGTAGCGAGACCACAACCGGGCGCAAGTACGGTGGTATTGC
>Ga0209303_1002316_pt1 | contig 10058 bp, 9 predicted proteins | sample SidtaG_3_FD_187449 | JGI IMG/M metagenome (GOLD analysis project Ga0209303, IMG submission 187449) | Marine algal microbial communities from Sidmouth, United Kingdom - Sidmouth_Asex1 metaG (SPAdes) (version 2) | ecosystem: Host-associated > Algae > Red algae > Unclassified | place: Sidmouth... | reverse complement strand
TTCATTGAAGCTAGGGCAATTAAGTAATAGCCCTAGCTTGGCATACTGGCAGGATCGGTCAATAGCTAAAAAAGATCTTTAGAAAATAATTTTCCCTGGTGAATAGTTACAATTATTTTAGCATCCCAAAAACACAAAAAAGCTTGAATATTACTATTCAAGCTTTTTTAATATGAGTCAGGTATTTAGTTATGATTTAGCGTCATGCTAGAAAATACCTATGTTGAGTACTAAATATAGGTATTTATATCATCAATGTTCGTGTTCTTCTTCATTCGCAACGCCAAGCCATGCAGCTTTACCTGGTATGAAATCTAAATCGAAGTGTCCAACAACTTCACCCTCATGCAAATCAATGGTTGTCACTTCTTGACCGTTTACAATATAAACAAACTCATGCGCTTTTGATGGAACAATTAAAGGCTTTTTAACTTCATCTGGAGTGTCGAAAACTTCAATACTGTTTTCAAATTGCCAGTTATTTTCTGCTGAGTAAAGGTTTAAATGACCTTCACTATCAAGTATTAACATATGTTCATTATGACCATCAAAACCATAAGTTACCGATGTTAAGCTCTCTTTTTGCTGCCAATTAAACGGTGTAATGTTACGATCTACCAAATCGATTAAAAAGAAGTCTGCGCCGGCTTTACCAATCATGATGTTGCTTTCTTCACTGCCTTTTAATGTGCCAATACGTGAACCTTCTGACATATTCATTGGGTTGTTGATTTTATGCGAAGTAAAAACACTGCCTTTTTGTTCAATAGCTAAAATACCATCACCACAGCCAAATGCGATGTAATCTTCAGTTTGAAAGCTACCATGTAAAGCTGGGCAAGTTGTCTCAAACACTTGCTCTTGATGGAAATGGTCACCATGAATTTCTAATAACGCAACTCGATCTGGTAAGGTACTTTCCGCATCATTTTCACGTAAAGTCGTTAAAACAAAATCATCACGTATTTCAGCTGTACCATGCATATAAGTATCAAATTGGTGCGCAGCAATAACTTTTTCTGCTTCAATACTTTCATCACTTAGCACGCTTAAACTCGCGTTAACACCTGTTTCTTTATTCCCGTCAAAAAAAATGGCAGCTTTGTCACCACGTGGAGCGTAATGAGTTGGTTTTACGTCATTTAAAGTAAAACTTACCAATTCAGGGGCGTCGCTATGTTGATCGTAATGATCACCATGTAATTCCTGCCAAACGCCTCCGTCTATAAACTCTACTGTGTCTAATGTGCGTTGAACGGCAACTGCGTATCGCCCTTCTGGACTAGCATATAAGTACTCAGCAGGATTCGTTAAGGTGATAGACTCAACTAAACTATTGTCTTCTAAATCAAAAATATGAACAACAGCTTGTTCTGCATCGGCTATCGCTAAACGACCTTTTCCTAATTCTCCGCCATGGTCATGCCCATCATCAATTGGTGTTGGTGTTGGTGCAATTTCAGTAATGTTAGTTTCACTGTCACCACAGCCAACTAGAGCCGTAGCAGCACAAGCAATTATTAATGTTTTTAAACGAAAATTTTTCATGGTTTTCCTTTATTAAATTGATTTATATTTTAGTTTTGCGATAAGTTAAAATGAGCCACGAATACCAACAGCAATTGACCGTCCAGCTAATGGCGTTAAATCTTTTAAAAATGAGGTATGTACTTGAGCATACTCATCTGTCAAATTTTTACCTTTAAGATATACCGCTAAATCATGCTGACCTAGTGTGAAATGGTAGTTAACATTAGCGTCTACCATTACATAGCTGTCGGTTGAAGTTTCTAATGCAGCCGTATGAGTTTGTTTGAAATAGTTACTAATGAATAAATCTGCAGTAATATTGTCGCCTTGATAACTAAACTCACTTGTAATTCTTGCTGGTGGTGTGCGTGGGAGTTCTCCTCCAGCAGTTAATCTAGCGCGAATAATATCGGCCTGAACACGCCATGAAAACTCATCGGTAACTTGCCAAACAGCCTGCGCTTCAAAGCCGTATAATTCTACATCTTGCGCAGTAAAAACAAATAACGGTAATGTGTGCTCTTCTTCCTCTTCACCATGAGCTTCATGATCGTGAGCGCCATGATCGTGTCCGTCTCCTGCAGAAAAACTAGTGGCTTGCTCATAGTAGTAATCGTCAATTTGGTTATAAAAAGCATTCAGTATAAAACCAAAGTCGCCCTTGAATTTACGTAAGCTCAAGTCGATGTTATTAGATGTTTCCATCACAACGTCATTCTCTGTCAAACCAAAATGTGGCGCTTCTCCCTCATCATTATGCAGCGAGAATAGTGCCCCTACTTCGTATGAACCTGTGCCTATGTGCGGTCCAAATGATAATAACTCAGAGGCTGATGGTGCCCGTTTAGAGTGTGATAATGATAACCCTAAGTTATAACCATCAGTAAAATCCCAAACTACACCTGCAGAAAAACTAACGGGGGTAAAAACGTGCTTAACATTAAAGTTACGTGTTATACCTTCTTGTGCGTGATCATGTTCATCATGTTCATGATCATGATCATCGTGTTCATGCTCACTATGATCGTCATCGTCATGTTCATCATGCTCTGCAACTAGTTCAAGCTCAGGCAAGCGCACTGTTGCTGCTGTAATCTCCGTTCGTTCAATACGTGCACCTAATTGTAAAAGTACATCGCCAAAATGTTTTTCTTCTATCCAAGCTAACGCAATAGAACTTGTTTCAGACGGCGGAGTAAAAGCTTCTACGCCAACAGCAGTAAAATCACTTTGTTTATAATGAAAGCTTAAACCACCACGCCAATCCGCAAAGTCTTGATGTAATAATTCAATTCTTGCTTCAACACTTTCATTATCAAACGTTGTGCCGACCACGCCTACTTCAAGTTCACTATGGCGATAGTCAGTATAAGCAACTTTTGTTTTTAATGACTTTATTAACTCATTTTCAAAACTAAGTTCACTAAGTAGTTGCCAACGACTCTGTTCCAAATCGGCCAATACTGCTACCTCTTCATCGCCATGGCTATGACCTGGAATACCATATTCTTGATCTAACGCTTGGTATGAAACGCCAACAAAGCCATTATTGAGCAAATAACTAGTCCCTAGTGTAAACCCACTTGACTCGGCGGCAGAATTAGCAATTTCATCCATACCATTTTTTTTAGGTACGTGATAATTTTTATTGTCACGATAAAAACCATCGGCGTGCACCGCAATATTCCCAGTACCCGTGTTAACGGAGCCTGAGATTAAATTTTGCTCGTTATTACTGTTGTGCTCGGCAAGCCATTCAGCTTTAGTTTCTGTAGAGCGAGGGATTCTTTCATCAACAAGATTAACAACACCGCCAATTGCTCCGCTACCATAAAACAACGTTGCTGGACCACGTAAAACTTCAATACGTTCTGTTGTAGATGTTTCTGTTGATACAGCATGGTCTGGGCCAACACGTGAAGCATCTCCAGCATCTAAACCATTTTGAGTAACTAAAACTCTAGGGCCATCTAGCCCCCGAATAATAGGCGTGCTCGCAACTCCACCATGAAAATTACTATGAACACCTATTTCTTTACTTAAAGTGTCTCCTAAAGTATTTTCTTGGCGCATACGAAGACTTTCACCGTGTAGCACAGTAATAGGTAATGCTGATTCAATATTTGAGCTATGAAAAGGTGTTGCGCTAATATCAATAATTTCAATAGCTGACTTATCAAGCGATACGCTTAACTGAGTATTTTTATTTTCAAAAACATCTACAGCTACATTTTCATGAACAAAGTTCTTGGCAACTACGTGTAATTCATAGCCGCCGGGTTTAACTTCTAAAGAAAATACACCCTGTTGATTTGTTACTGTAGCGTTAGATGTGCCCATCACCTTTACTGTGGCGCCAACAACTGCAGCCCCATTTTCATTGATAATAGTACCTTGTATTTGCTCAGCGTATAGTTGGGTACATGCTGATAGAGCAAGTAATGCGCTCGTAATTTTCGATAATTTTCTCATACTGCCTCTTAATTTAAATACAATTTGAATATTTTGAAATGTTATATTGTAACAATGTAGTAATGTTATAGTGTAACATTTGCATTTACAAGCATTCTAAAAATAAAATGTTGGAACAACATGAATAATATCAATCCTGTTTTAGTCAACATTAGAGGTGCTTGTAGGTATAAATTTTGTAAATATTAGAAGTGCTTTAGTATTTAGTTGGGGGAAGTAAATGGCGTTCAAATTCAACAGGGTTATTTTATACAGAAATAAGTTTTTAAAAAAACTTCAGTATCGTTTAATCGTTTTAATACCAGATATATCAATATTTTTTAATATGACTTAAATAATTGAGGCTTAATTTAATAAGGCTAGATATTGACTAGGGTCTGTTGATCTTTCGAGGTTATTTTTACAGCAAGGTGTTTGATATTTAGACAAGGCAGAGTATGTGAAGTGTAGCTAGCTACTCGAACATACGATAACGCCGTATAAATTTCAAACAGGTACTGCCCTCTGGGTTCATTTAAAACGAATTTACTCATTGCTGTTCGCTTCTTTAATAGAATAACTATTAGACAAAGCTCACATCGCGATTAAATTCGTTTTAAATTGAATAAAATTTAACCCTGAAAGATCAACAGACCCTACTTTAAAAATAAAAAGTACGGAAGCCTTTTAGATGTTTAGGCTTACTATTTTTAGAGTGAAGATGAATAAGTGAAATTTCAAAATAATTTGGCTTATAACAAAAATCATATTAACCCCGAATAAAGGTTATTTTATTTGGGGTTGATATGATTTTCTATAGTTTACAAATCTACAGAGTAGCTTTTTCAGATACCGAACTACAGGGTATTGCGGTCAAACGAGTTTGACAAACACCGAGGTAGGTTTTATTGATTTTTGTTTTGGAAAGTTATCCCAAGATAAATTGTTATTTTCTAAAAAGCGCCAGTAACGCTTAATACCTCTAACAGCAACACTAACATCTTTAACTTTTTTTACATTTACTAAATAATTCAACCACTGATTAGCTAGCTGAATATATTGTCCATTCTCAAAATATAGAGTGTCAAATCCTTTTAAATTTATCTCAACAATTTTTTTATTAAATGGATCATAAAAGCAAGATTTGTAGTCTGGAGACTTTATTGAAAAAACCACCGTTTAATCTCTATTTTTATGTTGTATAAAAAATAGACTAGTAGTTTTTCCAGAGTTTGCAATTATCTAGGGTTACATTTCCAGACTTATCAGTTTAGGGTACCTGTTTACTCTTGACATCACACTCTGGAAAAAATCTGGAAACCCATATAACTTGTGAGTTGAACCTATATTCCAGAAAAATCTAATTTAGATAAAATAACTTGGATAATTTTCAAGTCTGGAAAGTCATTTTCCAGACTCTAAAGTTATTCCTCTAAGAGCCCTATTAGCTAATTTTTCTAAAGATCTTTGCGTTAACTCCAAAGGTTATCTTACTCGGTAATCTCCCCAATAAATAGCTAGTGTTTAGCTATGTATGTTGTTAATTTATTGATAAAGCTTAAACATTGGATTAGTGGAACACATGGAATTTGGAAAGTTCAAAGAAACAAGACACCTCAACCCTCTAACTATCCCTAATAAAGATAGACTTTTACTAGATATCTCTAATATAGAAGACAGTTTCACTGGACGTATTGACGGTAGCATTGCTAATACTTTTATTCACGAAGCTAGTTACATGATTATTAATAGCCTCAACCTTTTCGAACAAGGCTTTTTTGACTGTGCTTTCTACTCATTACGTCAATCGTTAGAAGTAGCTATGACAATGATGTATTTGTATGATTCAGATGAAGAAAAAAGAAAAGAAGTATTGGGTAACTGGAGATCTGAAAAGCACTTCCCTATGTACTCTGGTATGGCTAAATATTTGCAAGCCCATGAAAGTGAATTTAAAGATATTAAAGAAAAGTTGCCTGAGTTCTTTAAAGAGACTGAGAAAGTTAAAAAACGCTTAAATAAATATGTTCATAAACAAGGTTTTGACAAGCTATACGCAAGTAGAAATCACCCATTAGTAATTGCAAAGTTTGATAATGAAAGATTCACTAATAATTTCGTATGTTATGTAAAGCAATGCATTGGTACTGTTGCGGTTATGAGATTAGCCATTGACCCAATGCCCGTATTACTTAATGACGAAGAGATTTACGCCAGAACCGGCGATATGATGACTTTCCCGTACTCAGATGAGTTTATCGAAGAATATATTGGCATAGATGCCATTCAGCAATACAAGCAGACTCAAATGTATATTAATAACTACAATTATTTCATGCAGGAAGATAAGAAAAGTGAAGTTGTTAATTCTATTGCGAAAGATAAGTTTGTCGATATTACCAGAGCCGATGAAATCTTAGAACAAGCTTATCTTTTATCTGAAACTGAATATGTTGCGTAAGCGTATGGGGAACGGCACTTAGCCGCGCTCAATGTTCCATGGTAGCAATGGTTCAAGGTTGTTTGGTTTCTCGGCAATATGCTGCAAGCATTTTGAGATATAGTCATGCACGACTAAGCCATTAGCCTTAGCGGTTTCAACAAGACTATAGAGTACAGCACTCGCATGAGCACCATTGCAGGTATTTGAAAACAGCCATGCCTTCCGCCCGATAACAAACGGTTTTATTGCTCGCTCTGCTCGATTGTTATCAATGGATAATCTGCCATCTTCAAGGTATCGTTGGAATTTATCAAACTGATTTAAACTGTAGCTTATTGCCTCGCCCAGTTTGCTTTTAGGTGGGATTTTATCTTTGTGCTTTATCAGCCACTGATGGAGTTCTTTTACGATTGGCTTAGCGTGTGACTGCCTGATGTTGAATTTATCCTCTATCGATTTATCTTTAATGCGTTGCTCTAATCCATAGAGCTTACCGATTAAGTTTAATACCACATCAACTTTACCTGTTTTCGCTTTGGCATGTATCTTTTTCGCATCAACAAACTTACGACGAATATGCGCAAGACAGGCGACTAACTTGGCCATTGTTAGCCCATAAGCTTTATAACCATCAACATGCATGTAGCCTTGGTAACCATCAAGAAAATCAATCGCACATTGTGCTGCGCGACTGTCATGATAATCGTATAAAACAATATTATTACTTTCACTTGCTCTATCGCTGCCGCAACAGTACACCCACATATAACTGGTCGCTTTGTCTGCCTTGATGACTTTCAAGGGCGTTTCATCCGCATGAATGGCAGGCTCAGCGAGCAATATTTCTTTCAAGCGCATATAAAGCGGCTCAAGTAATTGAGCATTGCGCAGCATCCAGCTCGACATCGTTTGACGACTTAATTCAATGCCAATATCGTTAAACATCGTTTCTTGGCGGTATAACGGTAAGCCAAACTGGTATTTACACGAGATGATTTGGCTGAGTAAGCTGGCCGTTGCCATACTTTTGGGTATCGGTGTTGCTGGTATTAAGGCCGTTTTCACTACACTGTCAATCCCATTATGTTCACATTGGCGACAAGTATATTTGGGACGAATGGTTTTAATGACTTTGATATGTGCGGGCACAAACTCTAATGTTTCACTGCGGCTTTCTCCCATTTTATGCAACGGGCTTTGGCAGCAATCACAGACTTTGTCGCTTTCATCAATATCAACAATCACATCGACACGCGGCAACGCTGCGGGCAATGGTTTCCGTTTTGGCTTCGTTTTTGTTGTCGCGTCAGAGTGTGGAGCGCCCAGAAGCTTGTTGTCATGTTCATCAAGCACTAATTCTGCTTCATTGAATACTTCATCAGCACCTGGCATTTTTTCTGACTTTTTACCGTATTCGTTGGCAAGTTTGAGATTATAGCGCTCAAGTAATAGTTGATAAGCGACGTCCTTTTCTGCTAATTCAACTTCCTTTTGAATAACAATTTTCTGCAACTCAAGCAGCATTTGCTTAAGTTGTTCAGGGTCATTGGGTAGTGAACTTTTATTAAATTCCATCCAATGATTTTAACAAAACATTCAAGCTAATACTGCTTTTAACAGCAATGAAGACAAGGGCTTGTGTCAATGATCGTTGACTGCGAGAAAAGGTTCAATGAAGATCAACTAGATCATCGACTGATAATGTAATTCTTGGTGACCAAGGACATCATACCCTGATAATAACCATCGGAGTTGCTCCGCGGTTAATGAACACTCAGTATCGTTGATATGACTCGGCCATTTGAATTTTTGTTTTTCTAAACGCTTTTGCCAAAGCGCAAAACCTGTTTTGTCCCAGTACAGTATTTTCAGTTTATCTTTGGTTTTATTGCAAAAAACGAATAAAGCCCCGTATAGGCATCACGATTTAGTTCATCTTCAACAAGTGCCGCAAGACCATTTATTGCTTTACGAAAATCAACAAAATCTCGATGTAAGAAAACGGCTGAAGGGCCAACAAACATCTTCATAAAACTAATGCTCGTAACAATTGGCTTAGATAGGTGGCTGAAGTTGTACTTGGTAAGCTGACGTTAGCCTTACCAATGGTTAGCGTTATTAACTCTTGCGCTTCAATGAGTTCCACTTGTTGGGTTATTTTGGCACGAACAAAGTTACCTGACGTCAAACCAAGTTTCTTTTTAATCGCATAAAAGTTTGATGTTGATAACTGCTGTTGTTGGCAATAGTCAATGACGGTTAAGCCACTGGTTTTTTGATCATCAATGATGGTTTGCCATTGTTCTTGGCTACGCGTAATTCTCATGTTTATCTCCTAAATCAGACATTGATCAGACCATTTCGTGACTTTTTGATTTAATTAGCGTCGTGATCAACGAAGTTTGTTTAATTTTCTTATTGTTGATACTTGGCGACTTTTAAAGGAGTAAGTTTCAAATAATGACTCGAAAATGGCGTTTTAAATAAAATTTTTATAAATTTATCTGCTCAATGTCTGCTAAATTAAGTGTGGAGATAATGTATCTGAGATCAAACGTTAGAGGCAGGTGCTGTTAGCTATACGCTTACGATTGATCCACCAGCTTGGGGTTTTAAAGTTTACAACGTAAGGGCCTGTATATTTCCGATAAATCCGACCCGCTTTGTTGCGATCTTTACTTCTATGTTTAATAGACATTATATTCTCCAACGAATTACAATCGTCAGAAAATATCTTTATTATAATATCCTTGTATTTGAGCTTTCATGGATGGTGACCTATTTAGTTATACATAACTGAGTATGCTCTATTGAAATTTTCCCCGCAAGTAAACTGATTTTATCAATAAAGCATAGTATGATTTTTAACATTGATTTAGCACAAGATAGGTGAAGCATTATGAGCACAAAAGAATGGTTTTACTCCCCTGAAGGTTCAACTGTAGGCGGTTATCAAGAAATAACACTTGAAGATAAAAATGATAACCCTGTTGTTATTCAAATAGAAAACCCTCAAGAGTTTTTCATTGTAAAAGATGATAACTATCAAAAAATCACCTTAGCTATTGATGCTCAAGAATTCGATAAACTTGCTATAGCCTGGTGTAAGAAAAGAAAGCTTCACAATGCTTTAGGTGGTCCTGTAGGACTAGAATACGGTAGTCCTGACAACCCTGAGTAATTAAAATCAACAAATGAATATCAATATATTAAAATGGGCTGAGAAGGTCTGTACTAAAATTAAGGCCAGTTTTAATTTTTTTAATATCTAATTTGAGTTGATTTGAATTTTTTTGTTTCGACTTTCCACAGAAATCACATTCTCTAACCATATTTTATTAATCCTAATTATATATTTATGGTTGAATGTCGCAAAAACAAAAGAGAGTCGCATATTTAAAAAGAAACGCCATTTGTGTATATAAGTTACATATTTTACTTGATTGACTCGGACCATTACATCCCAAATGGGTATAGTATCCATATCTTATTAAAGCAATAAACATTGTAAGCGTCCGGCCAATAACACATTTCTCTAACTATTGTTTTACCTTAAAGTTGCTCTCAATTAATTGATAGGAGCAACTCATGACCCGTAAAACCTTTGATGATTGGAAAATCCTCGTTGAAAAGC
>Ga0209303_1002305_pt1 | contig 10084 bp, 7 predicted proteins | sample SidtaG_3_FD_187449 | JGI IMG/M metagenome (GOLD analysis project Ga0209303, IMG submission 187449) | Marine algal microbial communities from Sidmouth, United Kingdom - Sidmouth_Asex1 metaG (SPAdes) (version 2) | ecosystem: Host-associated > Algae > Red algae > Unclassified | place: Sidmouth... | reverse complement strand
TTTCCGCCGCGTGGACATGCGCATGGGGAGAGGATGCCGTGCTTCCGCCGTCGCAAGCGACCACCAGCACGACGGACGCTAACAACACGGCCGGCGACAGGGACGGTAACAGCACGGACGGTGACGGTGACGGTGACGGCGTCGAGCAGGTGTGCATGGGCAGAAGGCTCACGTGTGGAAGTCGACCTCGACACAGTATTCGTGCCAGCGGACGCTCAGCCGCCTTGCACCGCGCGATCCCCCAGGCGCGTGTCGCCGACGATATCGCCTCGGTGGAATCGACGGAACACCCGGGTTCGACAGTTCGTGGCCGAAATCGACTGATTTCAGCGTGTCGGTCTATATCGAATGCGGCTCTCAGAGCCTGATTGCGCTAAACCTCTGTAGTGGCACGTTTCGAGAGAATCATGCCAACTCTGGTCGTGATTGACAAAGGTTCTGACCGATGTAAGGTGCGGGCATGTTCATCAAGCTCACCCGCTCTGGACCGCGCCGCTACGTGCAACTCGCCGAGTCCTACCGTGACGAGAACGGTCGGGTAAAGCAGCGCACCATCGCGAGCCTCGGCCGGGTCGAGCAGATCGAGCGCAGCATCGACTCCATCGTGCGCGGTCTGCATCGCGTCGCCGGTCGTCCGGAACCGGTGACGCCGCCCCTCGTTGAGGGGCGGCCAACATTCCTGATAAATCAGACACTTCAGATGCTTAAACCGTTGTTTTGATTGACTATTTTTCTCTGAAATTCTGCATTGGAAGCGCCCTATTGCGCGCGTGACAGGCACAAATCGGCAAATCTCAGCGCGATTCCGCCCCCTCCCCTACCCTTCTCCTGACCCCGAGCGACGCCTCACGCCCCAGGAAGGAGTCCCACCGTGGCCACCATTTCCGACACGGCCTACCCCAGACTGCCCAGCACCATCGCCTCGCCGGATCTCAAGCGACTCTTCTCGATCACGCGCCGGGAACGTCGGTGGTTGTCGATGCTGCGGGTCGATCCGAGCGCCCGGCGTGATACCGCCGTCTACCTCAAGTGCTTCCAGTGCCTCGGCTACTTCCCGCGATCGTCCGCCATTCCGGCGTCCGTCGTCGAGTTCGTCTGCTCGGAGCTGCGCCTCGATTCCGTCTCGCGCATCTCGCCGAACCAACGCGCCTCCCACCGCATCAAGCAGGCAGTCCGCGACTTCTGTCGCGTCAAGCTCTTCTCTCCCAAGGTACACGAACCGTGGCTCTTCAATTTCGCCTGTCAGATGGCGGCGACCAAGGAGAGCCCGATCGACATCATCAACGCCCTGATCGAGATCCTGGTCAAGGAGTCGTTCGAGCTTCCCGGCTTCTCGACGCTGGACAGATATGCAAGCCGGGCACGAACCACCACGCTGAATCGGTTGTTCACGACGCTGTCGGGCCAGTTGCCTGTCGGTGCTCGCGCGGCCCTCGACGAACTGCTGGTCACGCGCGACGACGAGGGACTGACCCTCTGGAACGCCGTCAAGTGGGAACCGCGCAAGCCGACCGCGAAGAACATCGCCGAGTACATCGAGCACGCCCAGTGGTTGTCGGGACTGCAGGAACACCTCGGCACCTTGCCCGACATCCCCGAGCAGAAGCGTGAGCAGTGCGTGCTCGAGGCCCGGGCCTACTCGGCCGACCGGATGAGGCGATTGCAACCGCGCAAGCGCTGCAGCCTGATGGCCATCCTCATCCACGAGCAGCGGCTGTACACCAACGACTCCCTGGTCGAGCTTCTCGTCCGGGACGTCCGGAAACTCCACAACGCGGCAAGGAAGGCGCTGCTCGACTTCCAGCTCCGCGCGGCCACCGAATCCGCCTCCCTGGTGACGCTGCTGCGCGACGTCGCCGGCGTCTGCGACACGTCGCTGGCCGCACGCACTCGGCTCGACAAGATCATGGCACTGTTCGATCACGAGCCGGGAGAGGTCATCAAGCGGTGCGATAGCCTGGTTCTGCATGGCATCGACAACTACCTACCGTTCCTGTCCGCCCGGTACACGCGCGCGGTGCGCAAGAACCTCCTCGACATCCTCGCCGTCGTCCACGTCCGCTCGATCACGCCGGAGAACCCGCTAATCGCGTGCCTGGAGTTCCTTCTCGCCAACCGCGACACGCCGTTCGCCTCGATCCGCGTGAGCGCGATCGACGCCGAGGCATCGGCGACGGGATCGTCGGCGGTGCACTGGGTGCCGGAGCGGTGGCACAAGCTGCTGTTCGTCGACACGACGCCGCACATCGCCAATCGTTCCCTGCGGCCTGTCTGGTTCGAGCTGTGCGTCCTCACCGAAGTCAGCCGGCGGCTGCAGTCGGGGGATCTGTACATCGATCACAGCACCCGCTACGACGACTTTCGAACCCACCTGGTCGATGACGAGACCCTGCAAGCGGAGCTGCCCGCGTTCTGCCTGGAATCAGGGCTCCCCGCGAGCGGCGCGACGTTCGCCGCGGAGCTCAAAGCCGCGCTGCTAAGGCAGGCCGAGCAAACCGATGCGCGGTTCGCCGACGACGAGCACGTCGTCATCGAGCACGGGCGGTGCGTCCTCAAGCGTCGCCCGGGCAAGGCCACCGCCCGCGGCCTCGAGCAGGTCGACAACGCGTTGCGTCAGCATGTTCACGAGATCAGCATCATCGATCTGCTGATCGACGCGACCAAGTGGCTGCCGCTGAAGCCGCTGTTCGGACCGCTCTCCGGTCACCAGGGGCAGCTGCCGGACTTCGACCGGCGGCTGGTGATCACGCTGTTCTGCTATGGCTGCAACCTTGGCCCCACGCAGACGGCACGCTCCATAGAGGGGGTGAGTCGCAAGCAGATCGCGTACCTGAACCTCAGCAACACCACCGAGAAGAACCTCGTCGACGCGACCGAGCTCGTGATCAACGCCTACAACCAGTACGACCTTCCGCGCTACTGGGGTCCGGGCAACACGGCGTCCGTGGACGGCACGCGCTTCGACCTGTACGAGCAGAACTTGCTCTCCGAGTATCACGTCCGCTACGCCTCCTACGGCGGCGTGGGCTACTACCTCGTCAGCGACACATACATCGCCCTCTTCAGCCGCTTCATTCCCTGCGGGGTACGGGAAGCGGTGCACCTGATCGACGCTCTGATGGAGAACGACTCCGACATCCAGCCGACCCGGATCCACGGCGACACCCATGCCCAGAGCACCGTGGTGTTCGGCCTCGCGCACCTCCTCGGCATCCAGCTGATGCCGCGCATCAAGGACATCAACTCGCTGATCCTTTTCAAGGCGGACCGGCGGCACACCTACGACCACATCGTGGAGCTCTTCTCCGACGGCGTGAACTTCGAGCTGATCCGAAAGCACTACCCGGAGATGCTGCGCATCGCCGTATCGATCAAGCTCGGCAAGGTCAGCGCGTCCACCATCATCCGCCGCCTCGGTTCCGAGGGCGTTCGCAACAGCCTGTTCTACGCCTTCCGCGAGCTCGGCCGGGTCGTTCGGACGCGGTACCTGCTCGAGTACATCGGGGACATCGAGCTGCGCGAAACGGTGCAGGCGGCGACCTGCAAGAGCGAGGAGTTCAACCACTTCCTGCAGTGGGTGTTCTTCTACAACAACGGCGTCATCCAGGAGAACCTGCGCCACGAGCAGAGCAAGATCGTGAAGTACAACCACCTGGTGGCGAACCTGATCATCCTCTACAACGTGAACGCGATGACCCGCGCGATCAAGCGCGTCCGTCGGGACGGGATCGACGTCAGGCCGGAGCATCTGGCGGCGCTGTCGCCGTATCGCACCGAGCACATCAATCTGCTGGGTCGATACCCGCTCGAGGTCAACCGCCGCGCGAAGGCGCAGGTGTCCCGTCTCTGAAACGGGGTTTCGCGGCGCAGAATTCGTGCATTTTTATTTCAGACAGATCAGACACATAGCCTTCTGAAGTGTCTGATTTCTCGGGAATGTTGGCCGTACCTCGATTCGGGTACGCGGACGCCGGGCAGATGCACCTCTACCTCAACTACGCGCGGGAACACTGGATGAAACCGGGCGAGAACCCGCCGGTCGGCGTGGTTCTGGTGGCCAGCCGCGGCGCGGAGGAGGCGAGGTACGCGCTCGAGGGGCTCTCCAACACGATCCTCGCGGCCGAGTACCGCACCGTCCTGCCTGACGAGCAGCTGCTGACGGACGAACTCGCCCGGGCACGACGTGCGATCGAGCAACGCGACGCGGCAGACACGGTTGACGGCGGCGTCGAGGACTGATGTGTCCACGGACAACGGACGCGGCCTGCCGACACGACAGCGGTAGCTTTCCGGTATCGCATCGCGTTCCGCACTCACGTCGGGCCGGTCCTGCATGGGACTCGACGAGCCGCGCCCGCCGGCTCGCGTACCATCGGAACGGGTTCCAGCGCGGAGGGCGTCGAGAACGGTGAACAAGCGAGCCGCACCGAAGTACATGCAGTTGAAGGTGGAGCTTCGCCATGTCGAGCCGCTGGTGTGGCGGCAACTGGTGTTGCCGAGCCGGAGCTCGCTGTCGGTGCTGCACCGCGCCATTCAGTCGGCCATGGGTTGGACCGAGAGCCACCTCCATCAGTTCGACTTCAGGGGGCTCCCATACGGCCCGGCGTACGCATGGGATCCGGACTTCGGCGAGCCGCTGCTCAGCGAGGGCAAACAGCTTCGAACGCTCTTCGATCGACCCGGCGAGTGGCTTCGCTACGAGTACGACTTCGGCGACTCGTGGGTCCATCTGATCGACTTCGAACACTGGGCTCCGCCGCCGAAGGAAGACAGCAGGCGCCCGCTCTGTGTCGGCGGAGCGCGAAGCGGTCCGCCGGAGGACTGCGGTGGCGCTCACGGCTACGAACGCTTGCTGTCCGTCCTTGCCGATCCCGACGACGACGAGCACGAGGCGATGCGCGAGTGGGTGGGAAGGGACTTCGATCCCGAGCGCTTCGGTCTGGCGGAAACCAATGCGAGGATCAGAGACTGGTTCCCGTGAAGGAGGCCGTCCGACGCGCGCGCATGTGCCGGCACGTATCGCGAATCGTGCGCATCAAGCGTCCGGACCGCCTCCATCGACGGCGGGCGACACCGGTCGGACCCGATTCGGTGAAGCCGTCCGCCGCCGAAAGCGTGGCGGAGGGGGCGACGCGACGGCGCCGACTTCCCACAATTACCAACGAGGGAAGAAGCGAATCAACCCACTGTTATTCAGGGCTCAAGAGTTCGCTGACATCGAAAATCAGCTAAACTATTCCTTCGATGTAAGTAAAGTGAACAAACAGGAAGTGCGCCGTGAAGGTGGTCCACGCGGTCAAATCGGACAGTCAGCGCGAGCAGATCGAGTCCCGACTTGCCGAGCGTGGGCCGCTCTACTTCGATGCCTGGAAGCTCGGCCTGAACACCGCGCTGCGGATCTCCGATCTCCTGGCACTCAAGATTGACGACGTTCGTGAACTCGACCCTGATCACCCCGTCCTTGAGGTCGTCGAGTCGAAGACCGGCAAGACCCGGCGCATCACGCTCAACCGCGGCGCCCTCGACGTCGTCGCGCGACGGCTTGAGCGGCATCCGACGGACGTCTGGCTGTTTCAGAGTCCGCGGCGCGCGCGCCGACTCGAGCCGCGACCGATCACCCGGCGGGCCGTCTCCTACGTGTTCGCCGCCGTCGGCGACGAGATACGGCCACGGGTCCGTCTCGGCACCCATTCGATGCGCAAGACGCGCGGGTACTCGATGCACCGGGCCGGTATCAGTATCGAACATGTCTGCAAGATGCTCGGTCACAGCCACCCGGCAGTAACGATGCGCTACATCGGCATCGACGCCGACAGCATCCGGCGGAACTACGAGGATTTCGTGCTGTGACTGGCAAGGGACTTTCGGGTGCACGAGTCCGTTCTCGGCGGTCACCCCTTGCCGATCCTGGCGTCAGCGAGTGTCGGACGGCTGGCCATCACGAATGGTGGTCGAGTCGTCGAGACCGACTACAATCGAGTCAAGCGCTAGCAGTGATCAAACTCGAGCGCGCCGCCGATCCGTGGCCGGCTTCAACAGCTGCATCGGGTCGGCGAGACGACGAGCGAACGGCGATGATCTTTGTGTTGGTCTTGGGTACGGTAGGAGCCGTAGAGTAGCCGATGGCTAGTGCAGAACAGTTGAAGGCCCTTCTGCGGTCGCATCTAGAAGGCGACGACGATCGGTTTTATTCCGTGGCGATGCAGGTGTCGGCACGCGAGGCAAAGCTCGGCCACGGCAAGCTCGCCGAGGAGTTGAGGGGGCTGATCGATCAGGCTAAGGCGCGGCGCAGCCTGCCGTCGGAGGGTACTAAGTCACCCATCCCGATTGGCCGTCCGCGCGGTGAGCTGGCGGGTCTGCTCGCTGTGACTTACCCGAAGACGCGGCTCGCGGAGATGGTGCTGGGCGCCGAGCTATCAGGTCAGCTCGATCGCATCGTCATGGAGCAGCGTCAGGCCTCGCGAATTCTCTCCCATGGTCTGAGCCCACGACGGAAGTTGTTGTTGATGGGACCGCCGGGAACTGGCAAGACCATGACGGCATCTGTGCTCGCCGGTGAGCTGGGTTTGCCGCTTTTGCAGGTTCGGCTTGATGGGCTGATCACAAAGTACATGGGAGAGACCGCCACCAAGCTGCGGCAGGTGTTCGAGGCGACTGACCGTACACGAGGTGTCTATTTCTTCGATGAATTCGATGCCATCGGCGCGCAGCGCGGGATGGCGAACGATGTTGGTGAGACGCGCCGCATCCTGAACAGCTTCCTGCAGATGATTGAGCAGGATGCCTCGCATAGTCTCATCGTCGCCGCCACCAACCACCCGGACATCCTCGATCATGCGTTGTTTCGTCGTTTCGACGATGTCCTTCACTACGAGTTGCCCGACGAGGGCGATATCGCCTCGGTGCTCCGATCGCGTCTTAGAAAAGTGACGACTAAGGGCGTTTCCTGGAAGCGGCTTGCCGGTCAGGGTGTCGGGCTCAGCTATGCCGAGGTAACACGTGCGGCGGACGAAACTTTGAAGGAGGCACTGATCGCGGGACGTCAGACGATTGCCGAGAAAGACATCCGAAGTGCGCTCGACGAGAGACTGCGAATCTCAAGGCGACTCGTTCGAGAGCATCTGTGACGCTCGGAGGTCAGTTTTTGCATGGCTGAGCCGGATGGTCAACGCAAGCCTCACTTCATTCTTGGAGGTACAGCTGCGACCGAACGCTTTCGCTCCGTCGGAGGCGGCGGGGGCGGCGCTGTCGTTCCGCCTCGTGATCGACAGCAGCATGGAAATGGCCTTTTGGGCCAGCTTGAGGCGCTGCGGCCGGCAACGGTGGCGGCGCGGGATACGCAGGAGGCATCCGGCATCGATGAGGGATACGGCCTAAAGGTAGAGTTCGAGAGTTTTCCAGACATCGCGCTCGCGTTCGAGTCACTCGCGCGTGACGCTTCCGGTATCGAGCTGCTGAATGTTCGCCACGATCAAGCGCGAACGCTCGCCACGGTGTTCGTGCCCGACGGAAAGCTAGAGCACTTCGAAAGGCTGATTCGAGCCTATCTCGACGAGTCCAAAGACACGAAAAAAGGGCCGAAGAACCGTACACTGCTCAACGCGATTTCTGAGATTCGTGCCGCTACTCTCGACGCGCTGTGGACCGATGATGAGAGCGTCCTTCCTGCATCCGACAGCGAGGCGTTCTGGTGGGAAGTTTGGCTTCCCGTTAGGGGTGATCGAGCGGCAACTGCCCAGCAGTTCCGGCGATGTGCGGAGGGGCTGAATTTTCAGATCGCGCCGGGCGAGCTTACATTCCCGGAACGCACGGTGATGCTAGCCTACGGCTCGGTCGGGCAGATGAAGCGTTCGATCCTGACCCTGAACAGTATCGCGGAACTAAGACGAGCCAAGGAGACGGCCGACTTTTTCGACTCGCTCCCTCCAGCGGAGCAACCAGGTTGGCTCGATGACCTACACAAGCGGCTGAGTACACCTGATCAAGCCACCGAAGTGCCGCATGTGTGCCTGCTCGACACGGGGGTCAACGCAGGACACCCGCTGCTCTCCGATGCACTCGATCTTGCAGACCTTCATACGGTCGAGCCGGGCTGGGGGGTCGAGGATCAGAACGGACACGGAACCACTCTGGCAGGGCTGGCCCTTATCGGAGATCTAACCGCAGCGCTCACTTCGAACGACCCGATCGTGGTCGAATACCGTCTGGAATCCGTCAAGGTGCTGACCGAAAGTGGGAGCAACGGGACCGACGCCCGGCATCACGGCTACCTCACAACCGAGGCGGTGGCACGACCGGAAAGCATCGCGCCGCAGCGACGACGCGTGTTCAGTACGGCCGTCACGGCTCGCGATAATCGCGATCGCGGTCGACCGTCCGCCTGGTCGGCGACCATTGACCGGCTCGCGGCCGACGCGGACGGGTACGGAGAAAATCCTCGGCTTTTCATCGTCTCTGCCGGAAACGTTCGTGACCCGAACGCATGGGCTCAATCACCCCATAGCAATACCACAGACGGCGTCCACGATCCGGGACAGAGCTGGAATGCACTGACGGTCGGGGCGGCGACCGATCTCGTGCGGATCACCGAACCCGGTTGCGATCACTACACTCCGATCGCTCCGGCTGGTGGGCTCAGCCCTTTCAGTACAACGTCAGGAACATGGGCATCCCAATGGCCTCTGAAACCGGACATAGTCTTCGAGGGTGGCAACGCGGCCAAAGATGGCCTGGGGGCCGTATGGATGCCGAGTCTGAGTCTGCTCACCACCAACGCGACGCCGGAGGAGCGCCTGTTCACCACGACTAACGCGACCAGCGCAGCGTCTGCGCTGGCGGCGCGCATGAGCGCACAGCTGATGGCAGCGTACCCGGAACTCTGGCCCGAAACGATTCGTGCACTGATCGTGCACTCCGCTGAGTGGACCGACGCAATGAAGGCAGCGTTTTTGCCTGCGGTCGGACGGCCGAAAAAGGCTGACTACACCTTTCTCGTTCGCCACTGCGGGTTCGGCATGCCAGATCTTGCGCGTGCAATGTGGAGTGTAGAGAACGCGCTTACGATGATCTATGAGGGCCGATTGCAGCCGTTCGAGCGAATGGGCACCGACGAGCCGATCCTTCGGGACATGCATCTGCACCGTTTGCCTTGGCCGTTGCAGGAGCTCGAGGATCTCGGCGCCGCGCAGGTCGAGATGCGAGTAACGCTGTCATATTTCATAGAACCGAACCCTTCCGAACGAGGTTTCTCGGCGCGATACCGCTACGAATCACATGGATTGCGCTACGACGTGAAGCGACCGGCTGAGTCGGAGGCAAACTTTAGGTCGCGAATCAACGCTGCCGCGCGTGATGAGGAGACGCGGACGAGTAGTGGTGGCGTCGATCCTGGCTGGATCATCGGCAAGCAGGGTCGGCACAAAGGATCGATCCATTCGGACATCTGGCGCGGCAGTGCCGCCGATCTTGCGAGCCTTGGCGTTATCGGCGTCTATCCGGCCTTGGGATGGTGGAAGACAAGACGCCGTCTGGAGCGGTATGACGGGGTTACTCGCTATGCGCTTGCGGTGTCCATTCGTGCGCCGGCCGTCGATGTTGCGCTCTACTCCGCAGTCGCCAATCAGATCGCCCAACCGGTGACGGTGCAGGTATAGGCAAACTCGGGCAACTGGAGAAAAACGGAATATTCAGCACGCTAAGCTCTGAACAACCAAACCGAATCAATAACTTACGCGTTGCGATCAGCCGCGAGCTGCGTCCCAGCGCGGAGTTCCGCAAGTTGCTGATTCTCTTAGAATCACGACGGCTTACCGCCCGATTTTTCCGAATTCTCCAGTTGCTCGTTGACGCGCTGTCTGCCGTTACTGAGTAGGATCAACAAAACGCGAAAGGTAAATAGTAGCCGACAGGGGAGATGCCAAGGATGAACACAGTTGAGCGATGACAGTGAAGTCTTAGGTCACGGTAGGGATGCCCCTTACGGGACACCCCCCGTGCAGATCCGTGCGTGCGGAATTACCGCACACGGCTCCTACCTTGGGTGATAGCGGCGAAACGAATGCTGGGCCAAGGGTGAATAACGCGA
>Ga0209303_1002300_pt1 | contig 10098 bp, 14 predicted proteins | sample SidtaG_3_FD_187449 | JGI IMG/M metagenome (GOLD analysis project Ga0209303, IMG submission 187449) | Marine algal microbial communities from Sidmouth, United Kingdom - Sidmouth_Asex1 metaG (SPAdes) (version 2) | ecosystem: Host-associated > Algae > Red algae > Unclassified | place: Sidmouth... | reverse complement strand
ATGTAGGATTTTCGCTGATCCACGGAACTTTTGTGCACATGATCCTCCGAATCATGCTGAGGCCATCTCACAGGAGCTTTGCATGGCTATCTCAAAACATTCTTTCGCGTCTACTCGTTATAGATTCACAAGCCGGCAAATTTAGAACTATCCCGGCGATGAAATACCGACCCGCAGTGTAGCCGCCTTTACGCGAGCGTCGTGGCGACACTCCGCGCACTAACTGGCCGCTGTGGCAATGGAAGCATGCAAAATGTCTGCGCGACCACCACGGCGCCCGTCGGCAACGGAGGGCCATGCGAATACGAGTGCATCACTGTCACGAACCTGGTCGTCCCAATCATCAACCGAGCGGCAGTCAGTTTCTCCGCACAAACGGTCCAAAACGCCTCTCGAAGTGCCAACAACGTCTTCGCTTGCGGCACGATGACCCGCGCTGACGCCGTCGATGCCAACATCCACGCCATATGAGGGACCTCTGCCAGCCGCGACACCGTCCGCGTCAGTATCACTGTCACGGACAGCCACACCAAGAGAGGGAGCGCTTCCAACAGCGACACCTTCCGCGTCACCATCACTGTCCCTGACAGCCACACCAGGAGAGGGAGCGCTGCCAGCCGCGAAACCGCCAACGTCAGCATCACTGTCGCTGAGCACCCTGCGACGGCGATGCCGCTCTCTGTGCGTGGAGGGCGCCGCGTGGAACGGCGGTGTCCACTCTCCAGGGAAGACGCCCTCAGCCCGATCTGGATCCGCGCGCGCGTTAGCATCACGGCCTCGAAGCGCATAATAACGTCGAGCGACAGGTACAGATGACGACGGCTTGGCCGTGTGCGTGCCATGCACGAACTAAGTGTTGCGAAGGCACGTTAAACATAACAGACGCATGAAGACTTCTCTCGAAGTCCCAACGAAGAGATACTCCGGCGCGCACAGGAACGCAACAGCGTCGGCGCGCTCCGCATCGTCCGTGGAAAACAGATTGTCCATACACGTCAGAAGCGTGACCGCGGCAGGAACGTCTGGAGCACGAAGAGCAGCGTGCACGTACCGCTGCGCGGCAACGTGGGCCCGCAGCGCGCCGTTGTCGGCGTGCGACACTCGCACAAGTGCGGCTTCCCGCGTCGCCCACGCGCGACTGGCGGGGGGAAAATCAGCAGCGAGCGCGTCAGATGCAGCTGTCGTCGCAGCGACGGCGAGCTCAACCGCCGCGGCCTGACGACCATGACTGTCCTCATGGCCAAGGCGCCCGACCTGTGCAACGCACTCACTGACTGATGGACGGAAGACTTGCCCCCTTACGGCTCGAGTGCAGAGAACGACAGTGAGGCTGATACTGCCCGTCAAGCGCTCGATCGCCGCTTATCTCTTGGCGCGCGCGGCTCGAGAGTCAGAAGCTCGGCGGTGGTCAGCCGCTCGACGCGTGATGCGTTTTATAACGTGGCTCAGGAAGTTTACGGTCTCGCCCAATGCACTGCTCACAGCGATCACCACCACCGGTGCTTCAACCAGGGCCTCCACGACAGTTCCCACCCCCGCGCGCTGCGCCAACCGACCCGTAAGTGACCGGAGCGATCGGTCGTGCCCGTCGTGAAGAATGGTGTCCGTATCAGACGCGTCGCTGCCGTCACTGTTCCACTTGGGGGGCGATCATCCGTTCTTTCGCATGATCTTGGCCGCCTTTTCGGGCGCCTCGTCCAAGGAGCCGAGGTATGTTGTGAACTTGGCGGGAGGCACATGCTAAAGCCGTCGCCAAGACCAACGCGATGGCATGGAAGCAGCCGCTAATGGGAGACGATCAGCTGCTGGAACAATCGTGAAGAGCACAGCGTCGTCCACGGCGGTGCCGCGCGGCGCCGCCCGCGCGTGCCGTGTTGAGCGCAGGTAGTCGCACATAGTGCGCTGCGGCTCTCGGGAGGGGCGCCTCTCGTCGTCGTCAGGTTGCGCGACGCGTGCCCCATTCTTCTGGCTGCTCCGCTCCAGGAGGCTTTCAGACACCACATCCCCCCCACCCTGACTCAAAAAGCTCCCCGCGACAGCAACTCGGGCCAAACCTGCTGGATGATGCGACACCACTGGCATAGCGACTATCAATGTCAGGAGCCCCAACACGCGCGATCAACGCGGGAGATAGGAGGGCCTGCTCAATAGGGCAGGTGACGGCAGCGACAGACCCCGCTTCCGCGACGCGGGTGTAGCAGGCAGCCGCGGCCCCATTCACCGCAATGGCTATGCGTTCCACCACGCGACGAAGCCGTCGAGCGCGGCGCCCCGCTCAGACATACAGACGAAGGATGACACGCTTCATAATGAGGCCATTCTTAAAGGCTGCAGCCACGAGGTCAGCAGCTTCAGCATCGTCGTCCACATCGGACTAAGGCCCCTCATCGCTGAGTCAGTTCTCCTCGGGGAGACAGCACATTGCCGCCATTGGGGCAAGGCGACGCGAGGTCCGCGGCCGCGACAAGCCTCAACGAGATGCCGACAGCTGACAATGGGATGCCGAAAGCTGACCGTGCTCCCCCCGACGCACCTCAGCAGGTGTCGTGACCTGCGTTTGTCGCTGAAGCCGTCAATTCACGAGATTTCCGGGCCTCAGTTGGTGTGTGGACCAATCATGCCGATATGGGACAGGTTGATTGCGTGGCATGTGACTTGTCATTTCAAAATTCGTGCGTTACGGTTTGTCGCTCGTGTGCGTGTCAGTGGCAGTGCCATTGAGCGTGGCAGCCAGGAAACCGCTGGAGCCTGAGGCCGTGGCTGCCGGGGTTGCGGGGCCGGCCAGCGGCCGCACGGTCGTAAGAGGCCGTCGCCGTCGCAGGCGACGATGTCGGGACGAGCGGGTACGGGGGAGGGGATGCGTAAGGCCGCTGCCTCGAAGGAATTTGCTGTCGCGCCGCCGTAGACTTGGTAGTCATGTCGCCCGCCGCCTCCGATGGCGGCGCTGCACCGCTGCCGGCAGATGTGGTGCCAAGCATTACACGCTCGGGCGGCCCGTTGCCGCTTGGCCGCCCCGCGTGGGTCACGGCGGCCGCCGTCACGCAAATGCACGAAGACACCGCCAATTGAGCCGCCGCCGACACGGCGCCCGTGCTTTTGGCGGGCGGTAGAGGCGCGCGTTGATACACCATCGCTGCGGCCCAGGTGCTGCGCGTCGGCCCCGACGGCGACGCAGTTGTCTTTTGCATGGCCTCTTCGTCGCAAGGGCTTCCAGTGCCGCAACCGCGGTAGTCCCGTCGCAGCTGATAACGCGCGACTTCGTCGTTCGGCGGCGGGCGGCGCTTGGCCACCAGTGTGATGCTCACCTATGCGAACCGACGGCCTCCAGTGTGGTGCCCGCCTGCACCACTACTCACAGCTCCAGAGCACGAATGTCCATCGACACAGCCACCTGTACAACGTAAGCCAGAACGCATAGTACGGCAGTGACTTCGGAGTCGTGCCTCGTGGCATCTCACCGCGCAGTTGCCGCTCCAGCGCTCATTAAATGGCCAAAACTACGTCACAAGCTCCTAGCCCTGTCTCTTTTGCAGCATACAAAAGAAACAACGGCTGTGTCACCCAATTGATGTAACGGGCTCTCAAATGGCGGCGCTATTGCTAACCTCCAAAAAATGGCGGTTGCAGAGAGAAGGGAGGCAGAGCTGACAACACAACATAGAAGTCAAGTCGGATTGGCTGTTCGACAAGCGACGATCAAGCGATTGGCTGGTAGTTACCGCCAGTAATCTTGCAAGCCAATCAACGTGTCTTGTAGAAGTCACGCAGAGCCATTGCAACCCACAATAAGATGTCCTGAGATTTTTGGGCCGCTGGCTTAGGCCTGGAGAGGGCATGGAGAGGGTTCTGGGCCAGACCTGTGACTTCTCATGAGGTCAACAAGCTTCTTCAGACTTCTTGAGATTCTGATGTGCGTTTCCAGTGCGCACAGCTGCATGATGAGACTGTGTAAGAAAATCTCATGATATCTAGCCCTTCCATTGGTCCACGTACGCGGTTGAATGAATGTAACCACTCTACAACCGCCAGTTTTTCATTGTCAGCAATATTGCTGATCCCCGAATTTTGTCCTGGTGGACAGAGACTGACTTGCGGACCGACTCGCTCCACCAATCAGATGGGCCCCTGGGACTGACTTGGTGCTCCTGATAGCTTACATGAGCCAATACAGCCTGGAAATCAACATAAGCTCCTTTTTTTTTCTGCACTTCTGGCAAGGAGACAGTCGAAAATCTTAAGATCTCGCGTGGGCAGCTTGCTGCGTGCCAAGAAAATCGGATCAAGCGGCAACAAACAGTGAGTTCTGCTGGATGCAAGGTCCTGGCACCAAATACGGGCTTTTTATTGGCTTCGATGCCTTTTAACTGTCGTTTTACGCCAATAGAGTGCTCTTATTCACAGTCAGTCTCTGTCTCTGTCCCCCTGGACAAAATTCGGGGATCAGCAATACGTTCCTGTTCATGCCACTTTCAGCAAAGAGAAACAGAGAGTTGCTGTCAACGGATCTCGACGGCATCGACATTCAACAACCTTGAGCAAAATTCTTCTTTTGTCAATCTCAAAGGTTTCAAATGTCTCTCCTTCTGTGGGGAAGCTTAGGTTTCGATGCCGCAGGACTTTCAGTTTCAAATGAGTGCAACAAACATGCTTTTAATATTGATGTGCAGGCTCCGGTCACCACCCCCGGCGGACCATTTGCGAAGTCACAGATGGCACCTGTTGCGTCCCCTGGGCCAAGTCACAGATGGCACCTGTTGCGTCCCATAGGTCCACTGCGTCTTTCTGGCGTCCTCCTCCTGCCCCGAATGACACGCCATACGACATTCGTTGTCAGCACTGCTAGAGTGCGTCGCCACCCTCACTGCTCCAGGGCCATGGGTACCCGACGCAACCCTCTACTGCGTCAGTCATATCTACAGGTCATGTTGGTGTGCGTGTCGTGTGTAGGTTCTATTTTTGGCGGGCTATGACTTTTTGGTCGGCATCAAAAGCTTTAGAAGCACTGCCCGGAAGCAACGCGGGCAATCTTCTCTTCGACTCCAGAGAACTGCCCTACTATCTGTCGTCCTGTGATGAGGCTTGCCGCCGGGGCCTGCAAACGAGTGCCATCTTCAAGGAAGTGCGAGTGGAAGTACACCAGGTTCCGAAAGATGACCTTTCAGTCGTTGAACACGCCCTCGATGGGATGCAGGTCTGGAGAGTAGGGCGGTAGCCGGATAAAGGGGACCCCATAGTTCTCCAAGAAGACGTCACCAGCAGCATCGTGAATTGGCACAATGTCGAAGAGCAAAAGGCAAGCTGCTGCTTGAGAGTCCCAAGGGACTCCAGCGGTGGACTGAACTATTATCAAGATGACGCGACCCAAGGACAGGCACCAGTCGTTGCATTTCAGTGCACGCTCTCACGTGTCTGAGTGCAAGCCCAAGATGCGCCCGTCTGACGACACCGTCATCGTTGTGCTGACACGCTCGACGTGCCGAGGACTGATGTCGAGCATGTCAACTCGCTCTTGTCGGAGAGCACGCCCATACCTGCAGAGGACGTCACGATCGTCTGTGTAGGTCTCGTCGACGGATACGATGCAGCCGTTTCCAACCATCTGACGCAACACTGCGTGCTCGCCGCGACGCTCTCGGTTGGCCGCTTGGTACAAGCGGATGATGACCTTCTGTGCGAAGCCGAGCCGTCGCAGCATGCGGTCCACCGTGCTCCTAGACACACGCAGATGGGCAAATACGTCTGACGGCAGCGCGCGCATCGCCGTCGTCATGGATATGTGCTCTCTCAGAAGTGCCAGGGGATGATACTTAACGACACCAATAATGGCACGCAGCAGTGTGTCGTCCTCCCAGCAAGAAGCTTCTTGACGATTTGGTCGCTAAGGTACATGCCACAAGCTCTCTCTGCGCGTCCATTAGCACAGCCAACGCTCATGCTGAGCAGAGCGAACTCCAATATTCGCCGAAATGATTGAGCGCGGAGCACCGCGGTGCACCATCGATACCGCTGCAGACCACAGAGCTGCAACATACATTCTGATAACAAGAGCCTCCCCGGACGCACCGGCAGGCGCCGTGCACAACGCAAGCACGACCACGTCGACGCCGACGAAAGCGACCACGCCGACGCGCTTGAGCATAGGCACTTCCCCAAATACAAGCACCAGCACGACCGCCTCGCCGCCGACGACGGCGCGCTCGTGGACACTCTCAAACGCGTGCACGCTGCAGATCTCTAAGAAAGCCACCACGAGTACGATCACCTCGGCGCCTATGACGGCGACCACGTCGGCGCCGATGATAAAGAGCACGCCGATGCCCCCAAGCACAGGCACCTCCCTAACTACAAGCACCAGCACGACCGCCTCGCCGCCGACGACGGCGCGCTCGTGAACGCTCTCAAACGCGTGCACGCTGCAGATCTCTAAGGAAGCCTACACGAGTACGATCACCTCGACGCCTATGACGGCGACCACGTCGGCGCCGATGATAAAGAGCACGCCGATGCCCGCAAGCACAGGCACCTCCTAAACACACAGTACACTACAAGCACCAGCACGAGCGCCTCGCCGCCGACGACGGAGCGCTCGTGGACGCTCTCAAGCACGCGCAAGCTGCAGATCGGCAGGAAAACCGACACGAGCACGACCACCTCGGCGCATACAACGGCGAGCACGGCGATGCCGACGACAGCTACCACGCCGATGCCCGCGAGCACAGGCACCTCCCTAACTACAAACACCAGAACGACCGCCGCGCCTCCGTGGACAGCGAGCTCGTGGATGCGCTGAAGCATGGGCATTGTGGCCGACAGAGCCACCTGCACCACCGCGCCGCCGTTGACGACGACGACCTTGAGCACGCCGTTGAACACGGGCGCCCTGGCCGGAACCACCATAAGTTCGCGCCCTGGCCAACACCAGCACAAACTTGACTGCCTCACCGCTGACAATGGCGCACTCGTTAAAGCTCGCCAACACGCCTTTCTTCCACAGCACCGAAGACAGCACAACACGACCGGTACGCCGCCTGTGGCGGCCAGCTCGCGGACGCATTCAAGAACGCGTACCCTGGCCAACACCAAAGCGTACATGACCACCTCCCCGCCGCCGACGACGATCGCGCTGCCGCCCTCCTACACGCGCACCTAGCGCATCACCGACACCCGTGTGACCGCGCCGTCACATACGACGATGCGCTCGTTCACATACTTGACGAAGCGCACCTTGAATAACACATGCACGCTTCTGTCGCCGCCGACGACGACGAGCTCGTTTCCGGCAACAAGCCCAACACAGCGAGGCGTACGCAGTCTTTGGGCCGGAAGACGTCGACATCATTGTTGTCACGCAGAAACCCAACCGCGCTTCCGCGGACGAGCACGACGCCGTCCGACTGACGACAGCAACGGCGACCGCCGTCCCGCTCGCAACCACCTCAGTTCCGGTGCTGAGCACGATGACGATCTCAATGCCCGATGATGACCCCCGTGCAGCCTTCGTCCACGGCCGTGTTAGATAGCGCTACAGCGGCCGCTTCGCCGCCCGTGATCGCCACGGTGTCACCACTGACGACGACGACGGGCGCGAGCACGCTGCTGCGCGACAAAATAGGAGATTCTGGTCCTGCGGGTCGCGAATTTTTCGATGAAGGCTTGCAGCAACTCGTGCGTTCGAGCTGTCTGCTGAGGCAACGGCGGGCCAGAGCTCCAGGCACGCCATTGGTCAATTCGGCAAGAAAACAAATGACGACTACCCCTCCCCACTGTAACCAAGAAAGCCATCGACATCAGAAAATGGGGATGCCCCATAATTGGCAGAATTCTCACTGCTTTCGATGGAGAAGAGCAACAAAGCTGTTTTTCAGCCGTCATGCGCATTGGAACTGTCAACAAGGCAGATTCTGTCTCAAGACGTCGTCTGGTTGGTAGGGACGCCTTGGCCCCACTGTGAAATTTCAAGGATCGGTGTTACAGTAAACACCACATCATCAGCGCACTGTGGCCAATCGAAAAAACCAATAGGTTGTCCTGGCCACTGTGCCCCAGTGTAACTAGGGAGGTACACCTTTTTTTGCGATCCACTGTTGTGTCCGTGTCGGTGCGCTTTCTGGTCGATGGCGCGCCCTGCGCAGTACACCTTGTCGGTGCATCTACCACGAGCCCGTTGTTCTCCCAAATCGCTCCCACCAAAACATCCACGTCCCCTCGAAAACGCATGGGCAAGGCGTTTTTCTTGTTGAACATTCACACGTTTGCATGGAAATAATTTTAAACGACTTCTTGTATGCACCAAAAGCCTTTTTGAGAGCTGCATCCCATTGTACTAAGCGACATGTTCAAAATGCGCATGTGCAAACGTAGACATGTGCTCAACAAGTGCATACGAGCGATTCTATGCTTCCAAAGTGGTGTTTTCGATTTTCTTGCACGCTTCATTGAGACACCCTCTTCGAGGGGTGCGGATTAAGTCGTGCGCGGGGTCTGAAGGTGCGGGGAAACTCCCTTTTCGCCACATTATCCACCCATGTGCCCGACTTCATCATACTTACTTGTAGCCGCAGGAGCAACATCTGCCCTTCCGCAGACGGCGATCGGCAATGGTTGGACAAATGATATTTTCCATTCCACAAAGCTATTCGACCGGTGCGTATGAGCGGTGCATCCCGAGCGGGCACGAGACCTCCCGGCGCTGACACAGCCGGGGACCGCGCCGCGATCCACACCGATCCGCGGGTCCGCTGACTTGGTGTGGTGTGCCGCAGGGTCAGACACGCCCTACGGGAACAGAACCGCGATCTTTTCGCGATCTTCTGAAAAAGGGGCCCTTCAGCGGCACGGTTGGGCACTTGGAGTGGTTTACATCCAGGTGACCTCTCTCAGAAGATTCTCTCATGGCCCTCTAGAATAGCATTGCCGATCACGCCAAGTCAAGGGCGGACTTCTGGGTCGTGATACTTTCTGACACGAGCCCTCGAAACTGCAGCCACGCCAAAAAAACACCGGTCCTCGTCGATCGTGAAAGGCGCCGCAATACCTGCCCAAAACAGCTTGACCGGCACTTTGCATGTGCGTACCCAGTCGAAATCGTGCCTCACCCGTATGGCAGAACCGCAACAAATCAGCAGACACTTCTTTCACACCTGTCAAGCCTACAGGATGATGGAGCTCACGGAGAGCGATCCAATGTACTTCCTAACCAAAACTTTTCGCTGGTTTTGGCGCCACAGCCACTGGCGTCTTCCTGGGTTCGTTCACGGGTGCTTGTGCGGCCGGACGGAGCGCTACGAGCACCCAAATACGTATTACTGCGCACTGCTACTGATCAGCTTTGAGAATACTGACCAGGAACTACTCTGACACTGTTGTGTCGGAAGCGCAACTCGGTCAGCGCCGTCCCCGAACCGTACACTCGAGGGGGGAGCGGTGTTGCAGCTGGCGAAGACGGCTACCGAGACAAGGTGAATCCGACATGCGGCAGAAAGTGTAGTCTGAATGCGGATCGGGCACACGGCCAACAGGTCGATTTCATTCGAAGGGCCTCCACTTCGACCGTACAATTTCATGGTCGACTGAGACACGTCCCCGAGCTCTTAATAACTGTGCAGACTGCAGAAACCACGTCAGCGAACCTTAACTTTTGGCAGCCTGACCAATCTGAGCCCGAGAGAGCTAGAAGTCCGGAAATGGGGCTCCGTCACATAGTGTGAGGTGGCTCTCAAATCGTCCTCTGATTCGGCGAAAGCACTATTGATCGTCTGGTCTGTGCAGGTGCTCCGACGACTTCGCCTTGACACCGACTCGTTGTTGTCCTTTTGCCATCTCCCCTCGACGTCGTCATCGTAATGCGCCGTTAACGATTTGCGTGCGCACGTGCGACCGCATCTGACCGCTTTTCTACATCGGTGAGTACTGGTTACCCTTTCGATGTTCTCTATGTGAGGCGACAGGGGGGATCGGGGGGAGTGCAGGGAGCCGCAACCGAATGTGGGTGGAACTGTGATATCACAGACCGCTTCCGAATCTGTGTGTGCTGCGGGGCCAATCGTATTCTGCGGCTGTGTCAGGTACCTATTGGTGCCTGCTTAGCTTCGTTTGTAT
>Ga0209303_1002297_pt1 | contig 10101 bp, 11 predicted proteins | sample SidtaG_3_FD_187449 | JGI IMG/M metagenome (GOLD analysis project Ga0209303, IMG submission 187449) | Marine algal microbial communities from Sidmouth, United Kingdom - Sidmouth_Asex1 metaG (SPAdes) (version 2) | ecosystem: Host-associated > Algae > Red algae > Unclassified | place: Sidmouth... | reverse complement strand
CTAGCGAATCAATGTGGTCTGTGCTGTCCCTGCCGTCGCCAACTATTCGTCCACGGGAACAAGCTGATCTGGCGCGTTATAGAAGTTTCGTGGTGAAAAAACGTGGGTTCGGTTTTTGATGTCACGGGTTGATTGGTCGCTTGTCCCGTGACGGCTGCGTTGCCGGCTTGTAGCTAGGTCTGATCTTCATGTTGTGGGTGGTCAATATCGTACAGCTTTGATATTCCATCTAACCATTGCGAGGCATCTAAGAATACAAATAAGCTCTTGTAAGAACGTGCTTTTATGTTTGCAAACTTTCTATACATTCTGATAATTCTAGTGGCTTGCTCATCAGTGATGTCTAGTTCGACGACTTGGGCTTCGGGTAGATTTTTTCGAAAATATACGCCCCAATGTCGACCGATATCGACGTCGTCAATTTCATTAAATTTGGTCATATACTTTGCTGCATATGCCATAGAGCCTTTCCAAGAACGCATAAACGTACAGTTTGTGCCTGCTCGAAGATGTTTTTCATCTTTGCTATCGACAATTTGAAACCAAGAAAGTGATAGCCATTGACGAAATTCGTTTAAATCAAATTCGTCGTTGAATGAAATACCATACAGGAAAACATGGTAATGGGGTGCAATCTTTCCCATATTTTCACCTGTTTTTCTTTGCTGTAATTCTAGACGCCAAATAAACGACACATTTGACCATTTTCATTCTACTCGAGCTGCGAATGTTTTGATATCTCGTTTCCAGCGTACAGGATCCTCTGGGAATTTATCTGGATAGGTTAAGGTAATGAAAAGAGTAGGCTCATCGCGTTTGATCTTGGCGACTTGTCTCAGAAGTCTTCTTCGAGAATTAGCGGAAAAGTTGGTAACTTTTCCCCGTTGACCACCGCCAATCTGAGCTGATTTCGAAGTCTTATTGGACTTTTGTACACGGCTAAGAGAAGCACCGACATAAAATTGAACTTTAGCAGAATTAGTCATGTTTTCGAAGAGTATATAGGATGCAAACAAGCCCTGTGCAGAATAGGAAGTTTGATGATGACGACTTGTCTAACTGTGTCAGAAATAGTGACAAAAGGCCAACTAAGCTCTCAAGTGTGAAATCGTTCCGCCAGTTGTCCAGTGTAAGACTCAGCAGAGAGAGCAAGAGATGGGTACAGCGTGAAAGGCTATAATATTGTAATTGTACCATAGTAAAGCAACCTGTCATTGACACGGGGCTGACACACAATGAATCAGCGCAAGTATGAGGGACAATTGGTAGTTCCCTCGCAGGGGCGGCATATGTCTGACAGAATTCAACCGTTCCCAAATGTAAATGTAGATGAAAACATAGTCTAATAGCTCTTTTGAATTCTGTCAGACATATGCGTATCCTTTGTTTATTCCAACATATAAATAGTTCTCTTGACACCTGAGCGGGAAAATATGTGAGGTAGACAAGCTTTTAATTTGTAATGTTGCGCCGTGCCAATTTATTTTGCTTCTGAAATGGCAGTCAGTATGGATCTGTTTGTCCTGCTAATCCATGTGGTCTGCGCGTGGCAACGCCGCAGCCAACAAATCAATCAACAAGACGGCTACGATCAAGGCTCCGATGGAGGTTTTGTGGTGGGCGGTTGTGGGTTCCAGTGACGGAGGTCACGGGCGTCAACCGCCGCTTGTTATCTCAGCGTTGGCTGCTTCTAGGGTAGGCAAAGAGGGTTTGGTGAAATTTGAAACTGGGTAGAGTCTGCCCAGTTTTTCTGTTATAATGGCACTATACATAGATCAAACTGAAGGAATAAACGAGAGCAATCCATGCCTGAGATTTCAAGATTCTACGGGATCAGGATCACGATGAACTACAACGACCATCTACCCCCACACTTTCATGCAGAGTATCAAGGTTTCGAGGTCACAATTGAAATAGCCAATGGTGGTGTCACAGGAAAGATGCCCCGCCGTGCATTAAAATTGATTTGGAATTGGTTAGATGGGCATCAAGAGGAGCTAGAAGACAATTGGTCTCGTGCTCGCAATCGGCAAGTTTTGCTTAATATTGAACCTTTGGATTAATGGAGAGAATCATGTTTTTGCATGTAATTGACGCTGAGTATGACGAAGCATACCGATTGAAACTAAAATTCAATAACGGGGCTGAAGGCACAGTGGATCTTGAGAAAGAGCTTTATGGTGAAGTATTTGAGCCTTTAAAAAATATTGAGAAATTTCGTGAGTTTACATTAACGAGTCGAACAATCGAATGGCCTAACGGAGCTGATTTTGCTCCTGAGTATTTGTTAGAGATAGCCAAACTCACTATTGAACCAACGGCTAAAAGTCTGGGAATGCCAACGCCTGCTTAAAGTTGGAGTTAGTGCCACTTTCCGTTGGTGGCGATTTCGAAGTGATTCACAGCTTGATTCGTTAGTGTTGTTTCAGGCTTTAAGTCCGTTTGCTGCACGACTCAAGCCTTGAAGCTGCGTGTGTGGATGAGTGTGGACTATTTTCGAAGGTGAAATCTTATGCCCGTTTTTGGATCCGGTTTACTGAGCAAGGTGCCTCAAATTGGGTAGCACAACTCAGGTTTACTGGTGCAGTGATTTGTGGATTTAAAAGTGTTCTAAAATATGTGGTGAAATACAGGCTTATTGTTATCAATTTTCGTGTTTTTGGCAGCGTAGTTCTGTCAGCAAAATGCGGTGGTCAAAGTAGTTTCTGCTTGGCAATGCCGTCGCCAACTCTTCGTCCACGGGAACAAGCTGATCACGCGCGTTATAGAAGTTTCGTGGTGAGTCGATGTGGGTTCGGTTTATGATGTCACGGGTGGAGTGACCGCTTGTCCCGTGACGGCTGCGTTGCCAGCTTCGTGGTTTGCTTTGATGTGGATTAAGTCATTATAAAAAAGGTTTTGTAACTTTTCTGAATGGCGTTTAGCTTGCAAATGCTCGACAAAAAGCGCGAGAACCTTTTTGATAAACACTTAACAGCAAACCAAAGGTTGAATTTTGATCATTTCTAGTGCTTTATGAGTAGTTCTTGTCTATCTGATTTTTTTATATGTAACGAAAACCCTAGTGCTACGCATACCTGGACCTTGTCCACTCGTGATCCAAACAAGTCTCCTATTGAGACTCTCGTAGCCTATCTAGCAGACAAAATTGTCGAACAAAGGTTCGTTGATACACCTCACTACCATGAAGCTTGGAAAGCTCATCATTATGATGGCATTCCCGTTGATCCAAAAATTAAAAAAGCAATTATAACTTTTCTGAAAAAGCCATTTGGTTTGCCTGAAGATCCTAATTCGATTCCTGTGAATCATCTTGAAGGCTATATTGGAGAGATGCTGTGGTACTTCTTGTCTATGGAGATAGGCACTGATGAGATTGTCTACATTGATCCACCAAGTTTCGGTGTCACGGAGCAAGGTGGTGATGGATTCATAATCCACCGCATGGAGTCTCGATACCTAATGTTTCGAATATGGGAAGTCAAAAAATTTGCACCTAGTTCGGAAAACACATCATCTCATATAAGTGGAACAATTCGTACAGCATTTAACCAGTTGGATGAGAGGACGCTTGAATATCTCGCGAAATACACAGTGATTGGACAAAAATTTGCAGATGAACCAGAAATTTCTAAATTCTGCGGTGAAATTGTGGATCATTGGATCGATGCAAGTCCTCAGGCAGCGGCTGGGGTATCAGTAGCAACATCAACCGAACATGTGCCCACTTCTGCTTTTTCAAATTTTGGACAACGTTTTCCTGGTTTTACTGAGCCAGTCCGTATGAAAGGGATGATCACTGCTATAGAAAATTTCAGCGATTTCGCTCAGAAAGTTCGTGAGTATGTATGGAAAGGGCTATAGATCCTAATTTACTCAGTGAGGCTCTTGGACAGCATGAAGTTCTTCCAACGCCGGAAGAGCTTTCGTCTATACTGGCACAGGCTGAGTTACAATTATTAGTTAAGAATTTTGACCAAGATGAAAGGCTAAGGGCAATTGGATGGTACCTGCATGCAATCGGCTCATCACAGTATGCACTAGCAGAATACGGGTTTACGAGGCGTAGGTCCGCATTCCAAGTTTCAGCACACATTTTTGACATTGCGCTGCAACAATCTGAATTGGAGAGAATTGAAGAACTTAAGTTTTGCTTCGCCGCTCAAATTGCCTACCTTCATAGCGAAGTTGCACCAAATTCAATGGCGCTCTATCGACGCACTAATTTCTCAGAGATTGGCTATTTAGAACTAGTGGATTACTATGAAGAGATTGCATTGCTCTCTGCCGTTCGACTACTATCATTTGATGTTAATGGTGTCTACTCTCTTACAGAAGCGGTTCATCAAAATAGTCAGGCCCTACTCTCTGAATGGGGTATCAGTAATATCCTACATACGCCCTTTGGCGCAGCCGTCAATGTATCTTCGGCGTGTAGAGATATGATTAGCTTTTTTGTTTATGGGAACTTAGATCTATTAGATCGCTCTCGCAATAAGCTACAAGATGCCCTTTCCGCACGTTCATCTACACACGATATCAACTCTCGCTGGGTGGCCGCCCATCTACTGGATTTAGCAGATAACTTTGAGAACACTTCGATATGGACCTCACTGCCTCCGAGTTTACCAGATATAGCTCGAAAGGTCTTTGCACATAGCAGTCCCCGAGTCCTTACTTTGTGGCCACCTCAGCTAGAATTTCTATCTGGCAATGAAACTGATGAATCCGAACCTGATCCTGTCACACCTTTGGTACCTGAAGCCCGTCGAGTATTTCTTTCTACGCCAACGAGCGGTGGGAAGACGATGTTGGCCCAGTTGCTAATTGTAGCACACTTGGTTACAGAGGCTACATCTGTTTGTTATGTAGCGCCTACACGCAGTCTATGCAGAGAAGTAAAAGAGGCTCTAGACAGTCGTTTGCGTTATCTAAAAAAGACGATTGTTCAAGGGCTTCCTGAGTCAGATATACCATTTTTAACATTCGACCAAGAGCCTGATGTGGAAGTTATGACACCCGAAAGGTTATCATTTCTAATACGGTCAGATATAGACGGCCTACTTCAAAAATTCGGGATGTTTGTATTTGATGAAGTACATATGGTTGGCGAAAAAGGGCGTGGATGGACTCTTGAAGAAGATCTTGGTTTTCTGCACTATCGTACGCAGAAAACCAAACATCGGATCATTCTTCTGTCGGCTGCCATTGGGAATCGAGGTCATTTTCTTCAATGGATGGGAATCGATGGTGAGGGGCCATTCCAGAAACATACCGACTGGCGAGGCCCCAGGCGGCTTCATGCTGTTTGGAGTACGCCGGTTGACTGGAGTGGGGAGGAGTGGGACTCAAACCCAAGGGCAACGAAGAATCGATTCATAAAGAGATATCCGAAAAAGGGTGAACTCAATATTAGAATTTCTCATACTGGTGAAATTGTTACGATCACTATGCCAGATCCAGTAGGCTATTGGGCAAAATCTGGCCCTAACGGCGTAGAACTTGAATACAACTCGAGTTTAAGCACTCCTTTTTATCGCACCCTGCTACCTCTAATTGCATTCCTTGGCGGCTCCGGACCCGTATTGGTTGTAGAATCGACAAAACTGGCAGCAGTGCGGCTAGCAAAAGCATTAGCAGAACATCAAGCCAATATTGACATTACTTATCTACAACCTCTTATTGATCTCGTAACTGCACGTCTTGGGGCTGAACATCCTTTAGTGCCAATACTCACTAAAGGCATAGCCTATCATCATGGTTCATTGCCTGCAGAAATTCGTTCAGCGATTGAAGATGCTGTTTCCAGTGAAGAAATTAAATATCTTGTAGCAACAACCACAATGACGGAAGGGATTAATCTTCCCGTTCGCTCAGTTGTTATTGCCAGTCAAGGTTCGCACGGTTCAGGTGAATACAATGAATATTTAGTCGGCTCTAAATTAGTAAACGCTATAGGACGTGCTGGGCGAGCGACCAAGGAGACAGAGGGTATTGTAGTAATAGCCCAGAATAATCAATCTCCATTATCAGAATACTTTCAGCGTCTTAATCCAACAGATGATGATCTGCAGATTAATTCGATGCTAGCTGACGCAAAAGCATTAGATGAATTGGCCGATTTTGAACAAGCGTTAAGCAATTATGAAGATGCTGTAATTCAAATTGAGGATGGCGCGGTAGCAGATTTTTTAAAGTATATATGGTTCGTTGCTGCTAGTATTGACCAAGCATCAGATACTGTGACAATGGAAAATGTTGGGCATATCGTGGGATATACTCTTGGATGGCAGCAGATCGACGAAGACACGCAGGATAGATGGAATAGGCTTGTTCGTCTGGCATTGGACAGATACGAGAAGACTGACAAGCAACTACGTATTCGTCTGGCGACGGTGGGCGCAGTTATCTCTTCAGCCAGCAGGCTTGAAGCAATCTCCCGAGAAATCACACAACATTTCAGACACGATGATGTTCCTGAAAAAATCACCGATACTATTTCTATCATACTTGCTGAGAATCGCCTCAATAGACTGCTCAACTTGCCAGAAGCAAAACGTAACTGGAAAGGTGTATTTGATATAAGGTCGAAACGACAAAAAATAGACATTCCAATGGAAGATTTTCTAAAGGATTGGCTACATGGCGTGGCGCTTGTTGATCTTGCTGAAAAATACCTTAGTCAGGTTAATGACATCGACTTTCGTTTTGAGCAATTAGGGGACTTCATAAATCATTATTTTGAGCTCTTTTTCCCATGGGTATTTGGGACCATGATTCGTTGGATAAACCAAGACTTAACAAATGCTGGCATGACAAAATTGCTTCCGCCTATGCTTCCAGCCCATGTCAGGTATGGGGTAGAAGATCCAGTGGCGCTTAAGTTAATGCTAGATGGAATCGAATCTCGGAATTTGGCTAAAAACATCGCTACAGAATGGCGCAAAGAAAATACAAGCCAAATGCCACACTACTGGATTCGGAATCTATCTTTACCAGAATGGCAGACTCGATTTAATGCGTCACACTTCGAACTAAGAAATCTAATCAATTACGCAAGAGACCGCCAAGGAGGACTTGGTGCGATTCTGTTGAATGCAGGAACGGCATCCCTTGCTGTAGAGTCAGCATGTTTGGACCACCCAAATGTAAGCGTGAGAGTAGCCAGGCAAAACCAAAGTGAATTCGCACGACTTGAGCTTCTACACAATCAACAAGTGGTTGGATATATAAAATCATGTGATCATGGAGATGTTGAGGTTGTACTCAAAATGGGTTTTCATTTTGAGTTGCAATTTTCAGCAGTGGATGGCAATGGAGTTCTAGAATTTAATGTGATCGAACCAATGGTTTTAGAAAACTAATATGGCATGATGAAGTATCGACCAGACAGCATGGCCTCGGCTTGATGTTGGTCCGTTAATGATAATTCTGGTATTTTTAGTGGTGATGTCGGACATTGCCAAAGCCAAACTTAGATGTTGATTCGAAGTGGTGCCAGTTTGCCTTGCTCAGTTTGTTCTATTATGAGACTTGCGGGTTCGAGCCGCAAAGTAAACAGCAGCAAGTCACGGGTTAAAGTGGCTTTTCTGTCTTTTCGTCAAAGTTGTTCAATTACGGCGGTGTTTTTTCTAGGGCAATCTGGCCCATCAATGTGGTCTGCTCGTGGCAATGTCGCCGCCAACTGTCATTACAGGCGAACAAACTGATCTGGCGCGTTTTAGAAGTTTTCTGCGAATCAATGGCGGTTCCGGTTGTGGAAGTCACGGGTCAGGTGACCGTTTGTCGCCTGAATTCAACGTTGGCGCCTTTTTGTGTATTCGAATGTCCAGATTAGTGGCAAATTGAAACTGGGTAGAATCTGCCCAGTTTTTCTGTTATAATCAATATACTTTTACATCTTCGAAAGAAACTCATATTAAAGCTAAAGAAAGTATATTATAGATGGAATTTATATTCGAATGGGATAACAACAAAGCAGAATCAAATGTAAAGCGACATGGTGTCAGCTTTGTAGAAGCCAGAACTGTTTTTAATGATCCACTACTCATCACTTATCCAGATGACTTTCATTCTGACATAGAAGACCGTTTTATCAGCATCGGATATTCTAGCCACCCAAGAATGCTTTTGGTCGTACATACCGAGCGAGATGCCGAGGAAGAAAACGAACTCGTAATTCGAATCATTAGTTGTCGCGTACCAACTGCGGCAGAACGAAAAACTTATGAAGAATCATACTAATTCAGATACCGACATGCTTCCAGAATATGATTTTAAGGGCAAAAAGGGAGTACGTGGGAAGTATTATCAAGCTTACCAAAAAGGTCATACGGTGAGGATAACTCAAGAAGATGGTACTGTGACTACTCAGTATTTTACGCTTGAAGATGGTGCAGTATTGCTTGCCCCAGATGTGCGCAAATACTTCCCCGATTCTGAAAGCGTAAATGAGGCATTGCGCGGTCTAATTCAATTAATTCCACAAGAGCAATAGGAAGATATATAGTTGCTTTTCTGATTACCCAAAATGGCAATGCAATCGTCAGGATGCCGCTTGGTTTTGGCAAGATTCTGTTCTTTTTGGTGATGCTATTGGACATTGCCAAAGCCAAACTCAGTATTTGATTCGAAGGGTGCCAGTTTTCATTACTCGGTCTGTTCTATTGCGAGAATTGAAGATTCGAGCCGCAAAGCAAACCGCAGCAAATCACGGGTTTGCAAGTTGGTCACGGGTTTCAGTGGCTTGTCAGTCTTTTTATCAAAGTTGTCAATTATGACACGGTTTTTGGGGCGGTCAATCCTGCCTATCGGTGTGGTCTGCTTGTGGCAATGCCGTCGCCAACTATTCGTTCACGGGAACAAGCTGATCTGGCGCGTTATAGAAGTTGCATGGTGAGAAAATGTGGGTTCGGTTTTTGATGGTCACGGGTTGGGTGAACGCTTGTCCCGTGACGGCTGCGTTGGGCTGCTTACGGGGCAGTTGGGGCTACGGATTGGTAGGCTAGGCAATATGGTGTTTAAGCAGAAAATAATATAGTTTGTCATTAAGGAATTCCAGTGGTTTTATACAAGTATCTTCGCCCAAAATATTTGGAAATGTTCTGGAGCTTTGGAACCATGCGGATTGGAACTCTCTATGATTTCCGGCGTAGTGAAGAATTTGGCGAGGAGATTGGTGACAAAGATGAGGGCCGCAAATCGATTACTATGGAGCTGAAGCCTGGTCACTATGACATAAATAACCCGATTCCATCTGATGCACCTATAAACGTCACATTTAAGCCGGGTGGATTCATGAGTTTTGCAGGCGAAGGAGTCAGAATTGGCACAGGGATTGAAGATCAAGATGCATTCATATATTGTCTTACAGAGGAAAATGATCCTGTGCAGCTTGCTAAACTCGGATACTTGAGTGGGTTTGAGGTTCATGATGTAAGTGGTTTCCATGACGCAATTACTTCCGTACTTAGTAATAAGGTGGGTGCGTTTAGTTTTGCGAGAGTTGGTAAATGTGTATACAAATCTAGAGACGAAGATTACAACTCGGTGACTGGCGTTCCACCAACATTGATTAAAGAACCAAAGTATAGTTATCAAAGGGAGTATCGAATTGTTTGGAGAGACATCAGAATTCAGGACTACCAACCTATAGTTTTGAATGTTCCAAACGCTCGAAAATTTTGTCACCGATTTTAAGTTTCCTTCTGTGTATGCGGTGATTTCTGATACCTGTTTTGGGGCATGTTAACGTTGCGAAGTGTCCTAAAATGCGGTCCATAATTCAGTCTTACATTTTGTGGCTGCTGTTGGGCTAGGCGGCGTAGTTTTGTCGGTAAAGTGCGGTGTTTAGCGTGGTCTGTTCTGTCCATGTTGCGCCCAACAAATCACTCGTAGCGACAACTGGTGATCTGGGCTTTTTTGGATGATTTCGGGTTCTTGAAGTGAGTTCCGTTGGTGGGATTCACGGGTCAAACCCGTTGCGCCACAGCTCAGCGTTGACGTCTCTCTGGTCGGTCGATTGTTAATATGTGGGTTTGGCAAAACTGTTTGTGAAGCCTTTCGCTTGAGGCTGAACTTGTCATCGGATGCGTAGTTTTG
>Ga0209303_1002295_pt1 | contig 10108 bp, 7 predicted proteins | sample SidtaG_3_FD_187449 | JGI IMG/M metagenome (GOLD analysis project Ga0209303, IMG submission 187449) | Marine algal microbial communities from Sidmouth, United Kingdom - Sidmouth_Asex1 metaG (SPAdes) (version 2) | ecosystem: Host-associated > Algae > Red algae > Unclassified | place: Sidmouth... | reverse complement strand
CGGGCGCGCGCCGAGGGCATCGCGCGCATCACCGAACGGGTGAGGGTGCTGAAGAGAACGTGATCGATCGGGACTCGCTCGACCAAGCCGTCGGGCAGACCGGTCCTGACGATGACCCTGAAGTGATAAAACGAGAACTGCTCAACACTTTTGGACAGTTGACACCGAGCAAGGCCGAGAGGGATCGTGACCGACACAGGTTGCGAATCATCGCTGACCGAAACTGACCGGACTCGCGAAGGCCCCGAACGTACTCACCGCGCAACGAAAGCAGGCGTCATCACATGAACGAGACGGTTACAAGGGAAGAGCCTGTCGTGAGCGGCAGCGACAGTTCCGAAGCGTATGTCAACACCGGGCATGCCGTGACGTACCTGAACGCCCGCAGCGCGGATATCCTGCCCGAAGGTCCGCTGGAACTGACTCCTGCCACCTTGAGCACGCTGGCTCGCAGCAAAAAGATTCGTCGCACCCGCATGGAGGGGAAGGGCGGATACCTCTTCAAGGTCGAATGGCTGGAGGAATACCTGGACTCCCTGCGATCGTCTGCGCAGGGTAACGGGCAGCCTCCACCCGATTCTCCCGCCCCGAGGCGTCGACCTGGTCCCGGAAGGTGGCTGGGGGGCAAGACGGCCCAGGATTCAAGAACGCTGCGAGAAAGGATCATGGACCACCCTCAGGTAGTGTTCCTCGGCGCGATCGTCGCAGGATTCAGCGTGGGCGCTTCGTCCGAAATCGCCGTCAAGTACTTCAGCTGGTTCGATCTGGATGGAAGAAACGTGGCGTTGGTGGACGAGCCAGCCCCCGAGGTCGTCAATCGGCTCGTGAATTACCTCGAAACCCAAGATGGCGAGTCTCCGCTCGGCCGCGAGATCAGGGCGATGGCATCGGAATACAAAGGACCCTTCGTCAAGCAACGACGGATGGTCAGGATCCAGCTGATCGATCCTGACGATTATCTCGATACCACCTCGAGGTTGCAGTTCGTACGCGAGTACGCTGCACTCGTGTGTGCCGATTCGGGACTGTTCAAGAGTCGCATCGTCATCGATGGCCAGAAGGTAAGCGGAGACATCGTGCCGGAGGACAAGCGCAAGGGTCAGGTGCTGTTTCATGCCTTCCTGGATGACGATACCGCCTGCCCGAGTGACGGTATTACGGGTGCTCCCGAAAGCGTCATCATCAATCGCGCGATCTTCGACAGCCGGTTCAGCGCGCGTTCCGAAGACTTGAATTACCTGGATATCGAAGTAACGGCCTCTCTCAACTAGTCCCAACGGATGGAGCGATCGCTTCATCGGGAGTCACGTGTGACCTATCTGCTTCGTTCGGTAGCCGTTCTTCTGGTGCTTCTCTCCACTCCTGCGCAAGCGAACTGTCTGTACAACGGACACGCCGTGCCGACCGGTACCGTCATCGGAGGGTTAACTTGTCAGTCCGACGGTAGCTGGAGCTAGGCGGACGTCGGCAGCGCATCGTTCGTGTACCGACGAACGTCGCCCGCTACGCGACGCCGGCCCTGCTGCCGGCCTCGGCTCGTCAGTCACCATCGACCACCGGTGTCGAACGTCGCCGCTCCATCCAGCCGGCGCTGGCGATGGCCACCAGTCCAAGGCCGATCAGGCTCTGCCAGCCGCGACCGTGGAGCAGCGTCAGCAGGTGCTCGACCATCACCAGCGACTGCCAGCCGACCAGCAGCAGCAGCAGCCCGACCAGCACCGGACGTCGCGTGAGGGCGGCGTACCCGACCAGCGGCAGCGTGGCCGCGATCAGCCAGGCATCCGGGAACTGGAGCGCGCTGCCCACCGTGGTGAGGGCGCCCAGCATCAGACCCGCCAGCAGCAGGGCCACGGCATCCAGCCTACTCACGGCGCGGATCGCCGATGCGTGACGGCGCAGTTCAAGCGTGCCCAGCGAGCCGATCAGCGTCATCAGCACGAGCGACACGCTGTCCAGCACGGGCTCCAGCATAACCGACAGGGTCACGGCTGCAGTGGCGATGGCGACCATGCCGACGGCGTAGCCGGTGCTCTGGAACCAGGCGGACGGTGATGATGCCGCCAACCCGGTACGCACCAGCCACCAGGCGGCCAGCGCGAGCGTCAATACCAGGCTGGCATCGATCTCGTGCAGCAGCACGCTGCGCGCGATCACGATCCCGACCGGCAGGAACGGGATCGCGCGGGCGAACCGACCTTCCGCGGTGGCCAGGGCCGGGTCGCGATCGGCCATGCCGCGTTGCGCAGCGCTCACGCCCAGCAGCGTGGCGGCGGCCAGCAGTCCCATCAGCATCGGATCGCGCACCGGTACCAGCAGGGTCAGGGACGCCATGGCGGTCAGCACGGTCAACCGTTGCGCCGAGTTCCTGGCCAGCACCGCGAATCCGAAGCGGGCGGTCGGCAGCAGCACGAGCGCTGCCGCCAGGGCGGCGAGCAGCGTCTGGACCGCGCTGCCGGTTCGCCACTGCGTGATCGCCGGCAGGGCATCGGCGCTCAGCGGCACGCGCGACCAGAGCGCGCCGTCGTCCATCGGCAGCGACGTGCCGTCGAGCGCGAACGTGGCGTGGAACATCGCGCCCAGCACCGCGAAGCCTGCGACCACGGACACCAGCGAAACGCCGATCAACAGACGGGCGCTCTTCGTGTCCTGCAGCACGCGCTGCAGCACGAACGCACCGCCGGTGAACAGCCCGGTCTGCAGCAGCAGCAGCCCGAAGCGCTGCAGGTCGTTGTCGACGTTCACGCCGATCAGCAGAAACTGGGCGAGGGCGGCGACGAGCGCGGCGGTACCGCCGGTTCTCAGCAGCCCGATCAGGGTCCAGCCCTGCGTCCAACCCCAGGTCCAGGCGGCCGGCAGCTCGGGCGGATGCTCGGGCCAACTCGTCTCTTGAGGAGCAGCGGTGTCGAGATGGGCGCTCATCGCTTGTCCTCCGACTCGGCGCGCAGTGCCTGCAACTCGTCGGCGAGCAGGCGACGCCGTTCTTCGTCGGCCAGTCGGTGTTCGAGCGCATCGTGGTGGTGGTCTTGGTCCAGCCGGTGCACCGATCCGTCGTTCAGGCCGGTGCGCGGGTGTCGCGACTCGATGCCCGGGGTCGTCATCTCGGCGATGTCGACGCGTGTCTCCCAGCGTTCGAACGCCTCGTCAAGATGAGCGCCACCGGTGCTCTCGATGACGGCGCCGGCCTGGGCGAGCGTCTCGCGCGATGCCAGCGACTCGTAACGTTCCACCATCGCATCCAGGCCGCGTTCCAGTTCGCGCAGGCGCTCGGACAGCCGATGCGTCTCGGCGGCGTGGCGTTGCAGTGACTCATCCAGCGCCCCGAACCGTTCCCGTTCGTCTTGCCGACGCTGCAGGCATTGCAGGGCGGTGGCATCGTCGCTGGCCTCGCGGGCGCGGCGGGTCCAGGTGTCGATGGCACCTTGGGTGGCGGCGCGGCGAGCCTCCAGGCTTTCACCCTGGCGCCGGTGGTGGCGCTCGGCGGCGCGGGCCGCGGCAACGCCCTCGCGGGCACGCTCGATCGCGATCCGGCCGATCGCGCGGTGGTTCTCGAACCGGGCCGCCGTGTGGCTGGCGGTGGCACTCAGGGTGGCGCTGAGACGTGTGAACAGGTTCATGCGGGTCGGTCTCGGTGGGGTGTGGAGCACCGAGTGTCGACACCGGGCGTGCTCGTTTGCACGGTGGTGCGGTTCGTATCGGGTCATCGACCGTCGGGTATCGCCCGGTGGTACCTGGACGGGCCTTGCCGAGAGGCGTTCAGGAGCCGGGCGTCACGAACCTGCCGAGCACGGTCGAACGACTCGCGCCCGATCGACGGTCTATCGTCAAGTTTCCGCCGTTTCGCCCCTGATACAAAGGCGAGCTTCATAGTCGACATCGTGCAGGGCCATGCTTGCTATCGTCTTTGGTCGTCCCGACCAGATGAGCGGAGTACGGACTTGGACAATCGAACGCGCGAGCCATTCCAGGTGGATGAGCGGTGCTGGTGGCTGACCGGCAAGCCGCGATGCTACGAAGCGGTTGCGTTCGTACACGGCTTTCTCGGAGACGTCATCAGGACCTGGGGGGAGGCGACCTCGAGAAAGTCAGCGCCATTCGTCTTACAGGACGTGTGGCAAGCTTTCGTACGGTTCAAAGGAGCCTGAACGTGGCCGAATGGTACGACGATGAGGAAATCGGCACGGCCGGGGCGCTGGAGCGCCTGGCCGAGCGTCGTGGTCTGTCGCTTGAGCAATTGCGCACGCGCCGCGATCGTGCTCTGGCCTTTCTCGACGATGACAAGGAAGGGCACTTGTCACTCAACGAGCTCTACCAAGCAGACCCGAACCTGCCCCCCGTCGCTTGGGGCCAGGGGCTCGGCGAGCGAGCGAGACGGCATCTCGACGGATGCGCACGCTGTCAGGCGCTGGCCGAATCGCTGACGGAGGCGAATGTGGCTCGGCAGGTCACCCGAACCGCCAGTCGCATATGGCCGCCACCCGACGCCCGTGGCGAGGCGGAAATCCCTGCGGGCGCAGCCGGCGCAGCGAATGCGTCGAAGACTGCACCGATCACGGTCCCCTTTTCCTACAAACTAGCGATACGCCCCCGCTTCGCTCTCTCCACGATCGGCATGGGAGTCATGGCGGCCATCGCCGGTGCGATCGCGATCTCTCAATCCTCGCAGATTCGCGACCTTCGCGTTCACATGGGCGACTACCAGAAGATGCGCGCGGGGGCGGACAACGAACTTCTGGCGCTGCAGACGGACCTTGAAGCGACCGAATCTGCGCTCGTCGCGGCGCACGAGGAGATTGCGAAACTGGAAGATGACAAGATGCTGGCCGAGCAGGCGCTGGCCATGGCCGGCACAAGGCTTCAGGTCGAGTTCCCCGACATGCTTTCATCCTTCACCGCCAGCGGTCCGGACCAGGCGGTGACAGCCTCGATGCTTCAAGATTCTCGCATCCCGTCAGCGTTGATCGAGGGCGCGTCGATGGGGACGGTTTCACCCTGGAAGATGCCGGAAGTCGGATTTCCCCTCATCACTGTCGAGAGCCTGGCCGAGACGGGTGAGCCGGATTGGCTGGCAGCAAGCTCACCGGCGCCGTTCGCTTTCAGCCGTTGCGATGGCGAGAACGTGGTCCTGTCGCCGGTGCTGGAGTTTCCACCGCCGGCACTCGATCCGGCCGAGCCGGCCTGCCTCGGGGGACAGGTGTCGCAGTGGCTGGAATCTCATGACGAAGGTGCCTTGTACCTTCAGCCTTGGGTAATCGATACGGAAGCGGTGCTGCAGCGCTAGTGGTCCTCCAGCTTGATAGTGTCGGGTCCAGCGAGTGGTCCGCCGTAGTGGCAAGGGGTCTTGGCGAAGGTGTACCGGGGCACTCCGAGAGGAGACAACGCGGGCACCGCGGCGCACAGACTCGCCCGCAGGCAGCCCCTCGGAGCTTGCACGCCGTCGTTGCATCGTCTCGGCGTGCCCCGGCACGCCTTCGCCAATGCGCCTTGTCGTGAAAGCTCCGAGGGGCTCTGGACCCGACAATATCAAGCTGGAGGACCACTGAGGGCCACGGGGGGTGGCACTGTCCGAACCTCAGAAATCGAACGTAGCCGGATCCGGCCCCAGCCGTTCCTCGTGACCGATCGCATCGATGCTGGCCACCTGCTGCGCGTCCAGCTCGAAGTCGAACAGCTGCGCGTTCTCCTCGATGCGTGACGGCGTCACGCTTTTCGGAATCACGATGATGTCCTGCTGCAGCGCCCAGCGCAGCACCACCTGCGCCTCGGTGCGGCCGGTGGCGGCGGCGATCTCGCCGATCACCGGGCTCTCCGCGAAGCGGCCCTGCATCAGCGGCGACCAGGCCTCCACCGCGATGCCGTGCCGCTTGCAGGCCAGCTTGATGTCGGCCTGGTTCAGCCAGGGGTGGTGCTCGATCTGGTTCAGCGCAGGTACCACGCCGGTCTCGCCCACCAGCTCGTCCAGGTGCTCGGGCAGGAAGTTGGACACACCGATCGAGCGCACCAGTCCGGCCTTGCGCGCCTCGATCAGCGCCTGCCAGGCGATGTTGCGCCCCTCGGTCGGCCAGTGCAGCAGCATCAGGTCCAGCTGCTCGATGCCCAAGAGCTTCAGCGACTCGTCGATCGCCTCGGCGGTCTCGCCGGCGCGGATGCGATCGTTCCACACCTTGCTGGTGACGAAGATCTGGTCGCGCGGCACGTCGCTGTCGCGAAGCCCCCGACCGACCTCCGCCTCGTTGCCGTAGATCGCGGCGGTGTCGATGTGCCGGTAGCCGCAGGAGAGCGCGTGAGTGACGGCCTTCGCCGCCTCGTCGTCGCGGGCCTGCCAGACGCCCAGCCCCAGCCGGGGGATCTCGTGTCCGTCGTTGAGCGTCAGGGTGTTGGCGAGCATGGCAGGGTCGGTGGCGGTGAGGGATCGATGCGAAGCGTGGCACAGGGCGCATGATCCACCTACACGTGCGACGATTTGACTCCCCGCCCAGACCGAAGAAGAGCCCGTGCGCCTGCCGATGATCCCTGTCCGCCGTTCGCTTGTTCCGGTCCCGCACCGAGCCGTCCGTCGCGGGCCGGTGGCCCTGCTCGCCGCTACCGTGCTGGCCTTGCTCAGCGCCTGCTCCAGCACCGGCGTGCCCGAGGGCATCGAGCCGGTGCAGGACTTCGACGTCTCGCGCTACCTGGGCACCTGGTACGAGATCGCGCGGCTGGATCATCGCTTCGAGCGCGGGCTGGAGGCGGTCAGCGCCGAGTACGCGCAGGCGCCGGACGGCAAGATCCGGGTCGCCAACCGCGGCTGGTCGACCGACGACGGGGAATGGCAGACGGTGGAGGGCCGCGCGCGGTTCGAGCAGGATCCGGGCACCGCGCACCTGGGGGTATCGTTCTTCGGGCCGTTCTACGGCAGCTACGTGGTGTTCGAGCTGGACCCGGGCTACCAGCAGGCCTTCGTGACCGGTAACGATCGGGACACGCTGTGGTTCCTGGCGCGCACGCCCACCGTGTCCGAGGCCGACATGACCCGCTTCGAGCAACGCGCGGCGGCGTTGGGGTTCGATCTGGACCCGCTGATCCGCGTCGATCAGCAACGCAACCTGGCTCGCTGATCCGGCGCGCGGAGCCGAATCCGCTTCGCGAATCGGCGGCCGCGCGTATATCCTTCCGACCATGCTGACTGCCCCCTTCCTGATTGCCGGTGTCGATGAAGTGGGGCGCGGCCCCTTGGCCGGTCCGGTCACCGCCGCGGCGGTGGTGCTGGACCCGCGCCGCCCGGTCGACGGGCTGAACGATTCGAAGGCGCTGGACGAGCCGACCCGCATCCGGCTGGCCCGGGCGATACGTCAGCGCGCCATCGGCGTGGCGCTGGGGGAAGCCAGCGTGGAGGAGATCGATCGGCTGAACATCCTGCAGGCAAGCCTGCTGGCCATGCGCCGTGCCATCCAGGCGCTGCTGAACGAGGGCATCGGGCCGCGGCTGGTGCTGATCGACGGCAACCAGCTCGCCGGCAGCGACCTGCCCGAGGCCACCGTCATCAAGGGCGATGGCCGGGTCGCCTCGATCGCGGCCGCCTCGATCGTGGCCAAGGTGTCGCGCGATGCGCTGATGGACGACTGGCACGAGCGCCTGCCGCAGTACGGCTTCGGCAGCCACAAGGGTTACGGCACGGCGGCGCACCGCGCCGCCATCCGCGAGCACGGCGTCACCGAGCTGCACCGGCGCAGCTTCGCGCCGATCCGCCAGGCGTTGCAGGACCGGCGGCGCGAGGCGTCCGGACCGGTGCCGTCGCAGGCCCCCGACCTGCCGTCGCAGGGGCAGGGCACGGCCACGGCCACGGCCACGGCGGGCACGCCATGAGCGCTCGTCCGGAAGCCGTTGCCGAGCCGCTGTCCGCAGACCTCCAGGAGCCTGTGGAGACGGCGCCGGCCGTCGCCGCCGGCCCGGCGCTGCCGCCCGGGCGCCGCTACCGCTCGTTCGTGCACCTGTCGGTGCACACCGAGTTCTCGCTGATCGACTCCACGCTGCGCATCAAGCCGCTGGCCAAGCGGGTGGCCGCGGGCATGCCGGCGGTGGCGGTGACCGACCGGGCCAACCTGTTCGCGCTGGTGAAGTTCTACAAGGCGGCGATGAACGCCGGCGTCAAGCCGATCGGCGGGGTGGACGTGCGCATCCGCGGCCGTGCGCCGGACAGGGCGCTGGCACGCGCCACGTTGCTGATGATGGATGCCACCGGGCACCTGAACCTGACCGAGCTGGTGTCGCGCTCCTACCAGTACGGGCAGGACAGCGGCACGCCGGTGATCGAGGCCGACTGGCTGGACGGCGCGCACGAAGGGCTGATCATGTTGTCCGGCGGAGTCGACTCGGACGTCGGCATCGCGCTCAAGAAGGGCAAGGCGGACGAGGCGGAAGCCGCCGCGCTGCACTGGCAGCGACTGATGGGCGATCGCTACTACCTGGAGCTGACCCGTACCGGCCGCGAGTTCGAGCAGGAGTACGTGGCGCACGCCTGCGCGATCGCCGCGGCGCACGGCATAGCACCCGTGGCCACCAACGATGTGCGCTTTCTGGACAAGGAGGACTTCGCCAGCCACGAGGCCAGGCTGTGCATCGCCGCCGGCCACGTGCTGGCCGACCCGAAGCGTCCGCAGCACGTCAGCGATCAGCAGTACCTGAGGAGCCCGGAAGAGATGCAGGCGCTGTTCGCCGACATCCCGGTCGCGCTGGACAACGCGGTGGAGATCGCGCGCCGCTGCAACCTGACGCTGACGCTGGGCACGCCGGTGCTACCGGACTTCCCGATCCCCGACGGCATGACCGAGACCGACTTCTTCTACCAGAGCGCGCGCGAGGGGCTGGAGACGCGGCTGGACCAGCTGTTCGATCGCGGTGCGGCGGACTTCGCCGACATCAGGAAGCCCTACGACGAACGCCTGCAGATCGAGCTGGACGTGATCGCCGGCATGGGCTTTCCGGGCTACTTCCTGATCGTGGCCGACTTCATCCGCTGGGCGCGCGAGAACGGCGTGCCGGTGGGGCCGGGCCGGGGCTCGGGCGCAGGCTCCCTGGTGGCCTACTCGCTGACCATCACCGACATCGATCCGCTGGCCTACGACCTGCTGTTCGAGCGCTTCCTGAACCCCGAGCGGGTGTCGATGCCGGACTTCGACATCGATTTCTGCATGGACGGGCGCGACCGGGTCATCGCCTACGTGGCCGACAAGTACGGCCACCACCGCGTCAGCCAGATCATCACCTACGGCACCATGGCGGCGAAGGCGGTGGTGCGCGACGTGGGGCGGATCATGAGCCACCCGTACGGCTTCGTCGACCGGCTGGCCAAGATGGTGCCGTTCGAGGTCGGCATGACGCTCAAGAAGGCCATGAACGATTCGGAGGAGCTGCAGCAGGCCTACCGGGACGACGAGGAAGTCACCGCGGTCATCGACATGGCACTGTCGCTGGAAGGGCTGTCCAGGAACTGCGGCAAGCATGCCGGCGGCGTGGTCATCGCCCCCACCGCGCTGACCGACTTCGCGCCGCTGTACTGCGAGCCGGACGGCTCCAGCCTTGTCACCCAGTTCGACAAGGACGATGCGGAAGAAGTCGGGCTGGTCAAGTTCGATTTCCTGGGCCTGCGCACGCTGACCATCATCGACAACGCGGTCAAGGCGATCGATGCGCAGCGCGCCGACGGGGAGCCGCCGCTGGAGCTTCTGAAGCTGCCGCTGGACGACCGGCCCACCTACGAGCTGCTGCAGAAGGCGCGCACCACCGCGGTGTTCCAGCTCGAATCCGGTGGCATCAAGCGCATGGTCGAACGCCTGAAGCCGGACAACTTCGAGGACATCATCGCGCTGGTGGCGCTGTACCGGCCGGGACCTCTGCAGTCGGGGATGGTGGACGACTTCATCGATCGGAAGCACGGCCGCAAGAAGATGGCCTGGCCCCACGAGGACTATCAGCTCGAGTCCTTGCGCCCGATCCTGGAGCCGACCTACGGCGTCATCCTGTACCAGGAGCAGGTCATGGGCATCGCCCAGACCATGGCCGGCTTCTCGCTGGGCACCGCCGACATCCTGCGCCGCGCCATGGGCAAGAAGAAGCCCGAGGAGATGGCCAA
>Ga0209303_1002281_pt1 | contig 10170 bp, 10 predicted proteins | sample SidtaG_3_FD_187449 | JGI IMG/M metagenome (GOLD analysis project Ga0209303, IMG submission 187449) | Marine algal microbial communities from Sidmouth, United Kingdom - Sidmouth_Asex1 metaG (SPAdes) (version 2) | ecosystem: Host-associated > Algae > Red algae > Unclassified | place: Sidmouth... | reverse complement strand
TGGCCCGTTGTCGTGCAAGCGTCGTTTGAGGACGACGGAGCCGTTGTTGCCTTTGTCGTGACGGGTAGAGGCACCGCCCGCTGGTTGCCCGAGTCAGGGACACCTGGCACAGCGCGCAACCCGCCAGATGCGGCCTGGCCTAGAAAGATGCCGGGCGGGAGCCGCGGAAGCAGGCCATCGACGACATTTCCCTGTGGAGGTGGTTGGCTGCCGCCGGGTAGCTCTTGGCAGCGGGCCGCGTCATCTGCAGCAGTGGACAGCTCTTGGCGACGGGACGGGTCCGACTCGTTCCTTGCTCCAGACGCATTGGAGACCGCCAGGGGGGGAGGGACCGCTTTTCCTGGTTCAAGAGACGACAACGCAGCGGCAGCTGCCATGGACAGTGAAATATGCACAGGAAGTCTCGGAAGAAGCCCATCTGCAACGCTCACGACTGTGAGAGAGTCAGCAAAAGCCCCATCTTCAACACAAGAACCTGAAGCCCCGCTGCGCGCCGACGGTGGGGGGATGACATCCTTACCTGGAGGTGGCTCGTCCTGGCCCATGTCGTCCAAAGCCATTGTCGCAGCAGCGGCGGCGGCTCTTGCAGCCAACTCGTTGATCAGCGAATCGTCTCCCGTTCGGCCGCCTCCTGGTACTGCTGCTGTCGCCCCTCCCGGTTGAGCGCCGTCAGAGGATGTGCCTGCAGGAGCTGCCGCTGCTGTAGAGGTTGAAGGCGAGCTGCGTCTTGGGCTGGAAAGGTCTGTCGTCTTGCCGGCGGAGGTGCTCTCAATGGCACCCAAGACCAGGGAGACATTCGTACTACGTACGTAGGACGCCGGCGGCGACCCCCACAACGGCGGGCGAATGTTGAGCCGTCCTTGCTTTGTGCAGCGGCGAATGACGCGGGGAAGAAGGTCGAGGGTCTTGGGGTCCACCGGCTTCCCGCCGTTGGCTGCGACGAGTGCCGAAAGGAAACTCTGGGAGACCGCCCAACGGCCAGCCTCCACGGTAAAGAGTGGCGATGATGCAAACTCGAAGGATTCGGGAACGACCAGGGGGCACTTGGAGAGGAGGGCGCTCAAGTCCGCCACACCTTGCAAGGTGCCAAGACCTAAGGTAGAAAAAAACGTAGACCACTCCTCGGAAGTTGCGCCGTGACTGTCGGCCAACGCGCGCAGGGCGTCGTCCTCGGTCGAAGGCAGCGTCATGGAAGAGTTGTGAACCGGTCCCATGCTCACGGGCAGGCCAAAAAGGGCGACGAGATGTGCATCAAGGGAGGGAAGCCGCGGGGCGACCGGAGACCTCGTCTCACCCTGGGGCGGGGGATCGTCGGAGGCCCTCGAGCCGTCACCTGGCTGCTCAGAGAAGAAGGTGGCGGCAAGAGGTGCGGCACTGAGTGGAAAAAGATCATCGACCATGTCATCTTCAACACACCAATCAGGCAACCCGAGGTGCTCCATGGCTGCTCGGTCTGCATCGGTGATTGCAGATGTCCGCTCGTGCTGCAGATGAAATCGTCCACGACAGCACATCTCAAGTGCGGACACGACATTGACAGCGATGAGACAACCATGGCCCAAGCGTCCCGTGAAAATTTAAATGAACATGATTTCCTGCGATGCACCTTAAGTCAAATGATAATTTTAATTTCAACATGACATGCAAATTAGTATCTTTTGCATGTTATTGAAGATGACATGTGACTTGTCGAAATGGCGAAACGACATGAAAGTGATCAAATGTTCAAAAACATGTTGTCTGTATCGTCATGTTCATCATAGTTTCTCAGAGATGAAGTTTGACCAGGAAGCGAGGGAGCTGAATCAGGACGTGCATGCCGCGATGTCTCGCTCCACCCGATAAAGTTACTGCTGCGCATGACTGCATGATGCGTAGAAGCATGAGATCCCTGAGCTGACCTGACCTCAACCTCTTCACGACGCACAGGTGCTGCTACTTGAGGGCTGCGCCGACGCACCGCTGCTCCATCCACAATCGCTTCCATGACCCGGAGCACTCACGTCTACATTTTACACCCCCAATGAGCATGGGCACCCCACCTGTGTGCCGTCGGCACGTGGCTGCGCCGACACATGGTCGACCACCGCTGCAGTCAACAGTCTCCTCGGTCGCTGTGCTACCGCTTCTTCATGGTGCAGGCGTATCGCCCTCGGCAAGTCACCATTCACCTCCTGCGGACTCGATTCGGAATTCCTCCTCGCTGTCGCTGACTGCAGCACGTCGGCCCGAAGGCACGAGGTCGCTATCCAGCCGCAAGCGCCGCCTGGGGTCGAGCACGCCACTCGCGCTCCCCGGTGCTCAAAGCAGCGTTCCGGGACCAGTTCAAGATGGAGGAAGCTCGGGCGCACCTAGCATGCCTTCCTCGCCTTCAAGCCAGGTACTCAGCGACAGCGTGACCAATTTAGAGGATCACAGCGACACGGAGGAAACGGCTGACAACGAGGCTACGCCGGAGGACGTCGCTGCGATGCAGGAGGTTCACGAAACCGCTGAGGCGCTGGTTGCCAAGGTCGTCGGTACCACTGCCGAGCGCGCCAAGATCAAGGTAGTGTGGAAGAGCCGGCTGATGCGCGAGATCACGGCCAACATGCCCTTTGGCTCGAACGACCCTGACGCCAGCTCCAAGACCAAGAGAGAGGGCGGAAAGGCGAAGAAGTGGATCCATTCCCATCGCATTTACCACCTGTTGGCAGACTTCTTGGGCAACGCCGTCGTGTTACCAGCGGCCGGCGACAACGACGTCGATGTCGACACAGAGGTCTTCAAGCTCCTTAGCTGTCTAAACGAGTCGACGCCACTCTACCTGCGGGCATTTTTAGAGAGCCGCCGACTCGGCCATGCGGTCAGCGGCGGTACACGGACGGTTCAGATGTGCACTGTCGTTAACGACATGAAGCCGCTCGGTCACCTGTTTGCCCGAGTGCGTCTCCCGCTGAGATTGGGCGGTGGCAAGGTTTGTCCTGACTGCAGTTCTCGCGGCGACGAGTTCCGAGCGAAGAGCTCTGCCAATATTGCTGCGGAGCAAGGCCGTGTGCGGGGGACACATTGCGGCAACCCGATGCGGGACCTATACGTCAATGACTTCAGAAAGGACGGCCTTGCCAATGCTCGAGCGGAGGGCGAGAGGCCTCGCTCCAACGCTGCGGTGACGGAGCTCATCATGTGCGCCTTGTACCGCTTCCTCGTGCTTCGCCACGTGCCCCTTGCGGCTCCGTCGCGTCAGGCTCTTCGGACAGCGACTGAGATAAGCGACATCAAAAGCGACTTCCTGCGATACTGCGTGTACGCCTTCAGCTTCATGACGCTCGCCCGCCCTGTCACAACGCTCAACCTAAGGCACAAGGACATCTTAACGCCCCAAGTCCGGTCGCCGGTGAATAGTGCCTTCCTGCGCAAGTACGTTGGCGTGCCTCGGCTCATTTTGTTCATCTCCCTCGCGGTATGTCACCCGGGCGTCGACATGGATCACTTGCGCTGTCGTCCGGTCACCAGTCGTTCAGTCACATTCTAACTCGGGCTGTTTTCTACTGTTTCATGTTCCGTAGATTTGGTCACTTCAGGTACATTGACGTTGTCAGCCGTATCTGCAAGACCGGCACTACGCCTTCTGACGTGGTCACCATACGTTTTTTCAGTTACTACGCCACTGTGACCAAGACGGACCGAGCAGTGGCGGGAGACCTCACTGTCGTTAGATGCCCCGACGGGTGGTGCAACATTCCTGCATTGTACGGTGGCCTGCTCGGCATCCAAGGTGATGACGGTTCTTCTCAGCCGTTCCATGCTAACTTCCATGAGTCGCTGCTCTTCACCAAGCTCGGAGCGAGCAAAAGCGGCGGCAGCACCGACACCGGCGAGATGCTCGCAGACGGCGCACTTGGTAACCGTCTTGTGCTTGACTGCGCTGACCTGGGGACGGAGGTGACCCAGGGAGTCGTGCTCAATGGGCCGTATGGGTTTCGACGTGGTGGCTCCCAATACCTCCTAATGGAGTTGGGGAACATTGACTTGGTGATGCGGCTAGGTGGCTGGACCAGCAAGTCGGACAGCTTCTTGCGCTACATCTGCAACCTGACCATCCGTGGCTCGTGGCTGACGACACTCGAGACGTGTCCTCTGGACGAGGTGGTGCAGATTGCTTCCGAAACCGTGCGGTCACACAAGGATTGGGTAAGCCGCTTGAGCAGAGCCACGGCGGATCGGCTATGGGATTCCGCTGACATTGCCGCGGCAAAGGCTGCTTCCGAAGATGACGGCCTGAAACTGCTGACGAGCATTGTTTCAAGTGTCTTTAGAACTCTGAGGTACGGCCCTGCGATGTAGCGTACGTCGTTCATGCGCAGTAGCTTCTCTGTATTGCCTCCTCCTGTCTCTCTTCTTTGTTGCGCATCAGTCATCGGTCCTGTTGTCAAGGTCGGTTCCACGGCTTCTGGTAGACACTCCTGTTCGGTACAAAACTTCTTCATGATTTGGAACCAAACGGCGTGCTACATGACACAATTTGCAGGTCCATATTTTCATGACATAACAAGCGGGCATGTGCGAGGAAAAAATGAATGACACGTCTGTCAAGCAGTCATGATGTTGTTAATATTCTGTTCGTCGTATCATGGCATTTATCCATATCATGTCGTTCTTGAAGCGGAAGTGTCTCTGCTCGAGGGGGCACAGAACCCCCCGGATCCGACACCGTGTAAATCAGAGAATGGTAGCTCAAGGGCGGCGGAGCCACCCGTCTTCGCCGCCCACTCTGTCGTGCACTGCCTTGTACCGGTGAACAGAGCGGCGGCTCACCTTAGGTCGTCATGGACACAAACCGCGCTACGGAGGCCCGGAAGCTGCAGGAGCAGCGACGGACTGAACACTTCCAGCACACCCTCGTGACAACCTCTGCAGACATGGCGGGAATCTCCTCGGCTGGCCACCGCTCAAGCTTCTTCACAGCTGCTGTCGTCGAGCAAAGTGCCCCTGCCTCTGGAGAAGTGCGGCGGTCAGGGATCTTGGACCAGGCGATGGTCAATGGGACGACCGCTTCTGCCCCAAAGGAGTCCGGCTCTGCCGCAGCGCTGGTTGATCGGCCACCACCTGTGCCGCTAATGGTCCTTAAGCGCCCTGAGACGACCCGCCCGGCTCTTTTGCGCATGTGCTCGTTGCGAAAGCTCTCTCATGAGCCGAGCGCATCTAAGGAACGTCTCGTGCGGCTGTTGACGGAAGACCTCCTTAACAGCGAGAACGGTCTTAACGGCCACGCGCAGGATTACTACTCCTTCCTTAGTGGTCGTGTCACTGAACAGCCGCACTTGCTGAACTTTCAAGTGGCTGTTCTTCCGCCCTCTCGCGCTCCTGCTCAACACCCAAGGGGAGCTTCTGCACCATCTAACGACCTGCACTCGACCCGCAGCGGCCAACGAGATCGCCGTGAGAACCTGCATGCAGGTGCAGCGCCCTCTTCGTCCGAGGTGGAGGCCAAAATCAGTGAGTTAGTTGGAGGTGATGCGGACTCTCTGGCTGTCCCTGCGTTTCGAGCGGCGTTCCAACAGCTGCACCAAGGCCAGATGAGGAATGCTCAAATGGACGAGCTAACTGTCAAGATGGACGACATGATGGGCGCAATTGAGGATGCACGAGGCGACGCACAGCGTGGCTTTCAGGACGTTCTTTGCCGTGTTGGTGCTGGCGTGGGCGCTGAGAAGAGCACGCTTCCTGCGACGGACGACAAGAGCGGTTACAGGGCCAAGAAGCGCCGCCTGCGTGATGTCGTTGCGGACGCGGCCTCTGCTGTACGACGAGATGGTCATGCAAGCGCCATCCAGGCTGATCAAGCGGCTGTCATGGGGACCCTGCCGATTGCGACAACTCACGATTTGTGCGCCGACACGTTCAAGCTTGCCGCAGAGATCATCACCGACATGCCCAAGAACGCTTCACTCGTCGTCGCACTGAACCACGTCATTGGCCTGTGTCACACACAGTGGGGCGAGAAAGGCCTGTTTGGGACACTCGCAGTTGTGCGAGCGTACACGGCGTGGTCAACAAGGGTGGCTTCCACTGGAGTTAACGCTAAGGCGCTGATCAATGCAGCTTTGACCAACGCTCTCAAGAACACCGTCGCTCGCGTCGAGGGCATCCTGCGGGTGCTTGTCTTCATCGACGGATTCATCCCCGGCATTCTCGGTCCTGGGCCGTGCGGTGGTCGCACGGCACGAGCTGCTCAGGAGCTGGCGTTGAAGGAACCTGCTCAGACGACACTGCTGTACACAAAGATCCAGGAGCTGGGTGACGAGCTTGGAGGTGGCGCCGTGGACCTTGCACGGAAAGGACCAAAGCTGACTTACTCAGACCTGCGCGTCAAGCTGCTGCAGCGAGTGGCAAAAAAGCACACGCAGGCGTTGCCAGTGGCACCCCCGAGTCGCCCCGGTGGTATCCAGACAACACCTCTCATCCGACCCTGGATTGACTTCATGGTTTCTTCCATGCCGCAGCGGTACGGCAGTGCTTCATCTGCTTCGTAGCTGGATTTTAGACACCAGTTTCTTGAGATATGAATGTCGTGGTCATGTTCTCCGGGGCAGTGATCTTTTCAGTATCTCTTAAAAGGTGAAATGGCACTTAGCAATTCTACGTGACATGTCAAACATCGATTGCGAGATGCCTTGCGGACATGATACTTCCAGATTCATGTACTGCACGTCGTGCTCGTCAGATGACCTCCGCCTGACGTGGCATTCATTTTTCGTCGCCTTGCCCGCTTTGGACAGTCACGATCCTATAACCTGTCGCTTCCAGAATGCAGATGGAGTACAACGTCACCGAGGGCTTCAGGGCGTGTTACCTTAAGTGCCTCAAGCAACGAGAATGCTTCTGAGACACGGCGGCAGAACGAAAGAACATGTATCGCGTGCCATAGCGGCACGGCGTGTGCATCAGAGTACGTCCGTCGCAAGCGCGTGGCTCACCAGCCGTCTAGGCCCCTGCCTCCTCCACGCACTTAACCGATTTTCTGCCTGATCTTGCAGCCGTCGTCGTGGCGCTGGTACCCTCAACAAAGTCCATACGTGCTGCCGGTGATTTGAGGAGCTCACAACTGCCCGCCACCCCCACCACGTGCTCTTACTCTCCGTCTGGAGGTGTTGCCGCGCCTGTCAAGATGCAGCTAGCCCAGTAAGGGAGGCCTCGGTCTTGATCTTTCTTTTTGCAGGCACCCATAACCTCAAGCCGTTCAGGCGTACCGCCGTCGGCGACTGGATGGTTTACCAGTATCGCCCCCCTGCGTTCACCCGAAAAATCACTGATCCTTCCACAGTGGGCCCAGCGTGTCCAGGTGCTGATTGCTGTGCATTTTAGTATGCAGCGATCATGGCATACTCGGCAAAGTCTTCCGCAGCCTTTTTTGCCGCCGGCGCCCCGTTCGACGACCCGCGGCACCCGGTCGGCGTGGGCGCCAACCGATTGCACGACGTCTCACGGCGCCACAGCCTGACAAAGAGCATGACTGGCTACCTCGTGCACACCGCCGTGCCGTCCCGTAGCTTCGTCTGTCCATCTCGGTTGATAGTGACATGTGCCACGAATGCAGCATTAACTATAGAATCAATCACCGCGCACACACCGTCGTGATGACCAACGTCCACCCTCGCTTGTTATCTGTTTGGAGTGGGATGCCAATTCTTTACCGAGCGCGTTGGGCTTCCTCGCCTCACCTTACGTCCCTCATATGCTGGCGCTGCTCGCACCGATGCTCGGCACGCCCGCCCCGGCCGGCGCACACAGCTTCCCGACTAGGCACCTCTGTTCTTACGCACTCCATCTGCGCGTGCTCCCTCTGGCTCCCACACCCTGTACAATGCACGCCCGTCCCCCGCGCTCCCCCCTCGCGCCATTGCACCCGCTTCGACGCATCCTATGCCCGCGAGGCGCGCCGTCTGTGCCAGCTTGGCGCGCCGGGTACGCTCCACTTCGCTTGCTCTGGCTCACTCACTCCATTGCTCCCGCTCCGGCCTATCTGTGCCACTACACTCGTGTCTCACATAGTGCCAACGTGGCGGAAGCTGCGACGCGGCTCTGCCCCCACGATCCCCAATGGCTGAGTTTCGCCGCCCGTCGTGTCAGCCAAGGATTCGCCTGGACCTATGTGCTTGGACGAGCTGTGTCCAATAGTTTGGCATGCCTCTGTAGGTAACACTTGCCAGGGCAGCGGCGCTTCCATTGGGGCCTGCCCCAACGGTGCGTGGCACAACCCCAGGCCGCACTCCGCGCACCTCGCGAGCCACAGCGCGGCGCGCTCGTCGCCGCACCTCAACGGAGCGAATCTCTTTTGCCGCACCTGCTGCACCCCCGTGCGCTGCAGCGCCAGCCGCGTCCCCAGACGGCCCGTCTCCGCGTGGCACCGCATTGCAGTACCACGCGGGGCTCCGTGGTGCCCATGCAGAGGGGGACGCCGTGGCAGACGTAGCATCTCCTATATCAGGCGCGGCCGGCCGCCGGCTGGATGCCCCTTCCCACCCTTTCTTGCGGCCGCGTTCGTGTCCTGGCGCCAACAGCGAATGTATCGAACTGGCTGCTAGCTCCAACCCGGCTACAGTCTACGGAGATGAACCTCCCTGAGAAGCTATCGAGGTGCTGAACAATGTTGGTTTCCGTGTCCATGATTGTAGCGGGCGGGGGTGGGCGATGCCCCTGTGAGACGTGCAGCCGTCCCGTCATTCAATCCCCTCATTATTGTTGGCGCGCGAACAGGGGGAGCAACTGTCGACTGCTCCCCCCCTCGCGCCCCGGCACTTAGGAGAGGCGGGGGAGTTGCAGAGTGTACTGCCGGTGCAGTACTTCCCCCGCTTCCCGGCGACCCACCCGTGGGTTGCACGCCCGGTGGGGGAGAGCACCGGCTGGAGCCCACCCCCGGCGCCTCTCCCCGCCCCAACGCCCGGGGCAGCAAGGCTGCGGCGGCGGCGGGGTAAGGCGGAATGAGCGCACCCGGACGTGCCCGCCTCGCAGGCGGCGGTGCGTGTGTGTGCGGTGGAGGGTGGCGGGCGCCATAGGCTCCATAGGAAGAGCCTGCCTGGCGGCGGTCGGTGGACCGGACCGATCGACTCAGGAGGCGAAGCGAGTGGGGCGCCGAGTGAGGGCGGGCGCCGTCCTGTGGGGGTATAAGAAGGGACACGCGCGGGGACTAGCCCCGAGCGGCAGACGAGAGAGACAATACACACCTTTACCCCTGCGCCTGTACTCACCCTACTGGTGCTACCGTGCCCGCGCTGACCCGCGCGCACTACCGGGACAAGGACAAGACAACAATTATGGCAGTCACCGGCGCATTTTCTGGAAACGACGCGACCGCCAAGAGTCCGGCGGCACCTACCGCAGCATGAAGTAGCAAATGACGCAGCCTGGTCCAATTATGTACTACGCCAACAAAAGATGTGAAGAGGCGCGTCTCAGAGTGCCTCTCGTGTCAAAACTGACGAGAGCAAATCCGCCGCCCACCATCTCCGCATGCGGCCGCCAGGTCAAAAGTGTACTGCGCCTACAATAAGAGCCGCGTGAGCTGTGCTTGAGAGCCTTCTCGCTAAAGATCCGGGAGCGTCACAGGAACCGAGACCGTGCTAGTGTTCATCTGAGCCGCTCTTTATTCTTCCCAGGGCATAGTCCTTGTATCAAAGCGGAGCCGCCATACGAAATAGACGCATCCCGGTCGGATTGCTCCTCAAGAACTGACCCTTTCAACACTACGTGTGGAGACAGCTGAATTGATTCCTGGCGTCAGCGTCCGCCGCACGTCATCCGCTACCGTCGTAGCGAGAGCGGCGTACCCTGAAGTCTACAATCATGCGTGCCAGCAGACGGCGCGTGCCAAGCACCACCACATCATTGTGTAGCCCCCAAATGACTTCAGCTGCGTCCCCCGCTGAGCTTTGCTGTGCCGTTCGCGGAAGCCGCAGTTTTGCTGCACCAGCACTGAACAGAATTGGTAGAGGACGCTCATAGCCCCGCCAGAAGCACAAGCCTATGAGCAGTAGCCCGACAAATCGACCTTGCTTCCATATGTGCTAGTATGAACAAGAATCCTCAGTTTTCTCAGACACGCAGAGCTTCGATACGACGAACGCTTTGAAATGTTGCGTATGAAGAAGTGGCCGTCACGATGGTGGTAGAATGACAGAGGTCTCCTGG
>Ga0209303_1002280_pt1 | contig 10170 bp, 5 predicted proteins | sample SidtaG_3_FD_187449 | JGI IMG/M metagenome (GOLD analysis project Ga0209303, IMG submission 187449) | Marine algal microbial communities from Sidmouth, United Kingdom - Sidmouth_Asex1 metaG (SPAdes) (version 2) | ecosystem: Host-associated > Algae > Red algae > Unclassified | place: Sidmouth... | reverse complement strand
GAATCTGGGATATATCCAGATATATCCGGATATATCCGTTGGAATCTTCTCGCCATCCAATGTGAGAGCAAAACGCAAGACACTGCTGGAAAGCTCACCTCATGCTCAGACTCTTCGTGCAAAGACAAATGAACATAAGATGTTGCTGCGAGCAGGAAGCCACTGCTTACAGGACGGTGCTTTATCCGAATCAATATTCCGAAGCCCCTGGTCGTAAGCGCAAGCAGCCGACGCAGGCGGCTCGAGCCAATGCAGAAGGGGACAACAGTGCTGCCGATGAGGCTGTTGCTTCGGCCGGTCGTGCTTCACGTGACCATGCGGCGGGCCCTCACGCACCAAAGCGATCACGTGTGCGGCGTGGCTTGCGCCGCGCAGGCGGGACGGCACAAGAGCGGCGAGAAGGGCAAAGTGGTGTCACTTCGGGGGGCGGGCCGGCATGGGTCGCTCGGGCAGCTGCGGCGGGCGCTGTGCCGTGGCCCGGGTCTGCGGAATTTGGGACTGGTGGGACGCGTCAGCCCCCGTCTCACACGTACCATCCTTTCTTGTCGCCGTCTGCTCCGGCACATGCTCATCCATACGACGCATATCATGCTCCGTATGGCGCTTTTCCAGCGGTCGCACCTTCACCGCTGGGGTATCCCGCGCTTGCACCACCCTGTTACCCCCCCACAGCTGCCTACTGCCAGGCCACTCCTACTGTTCCCGTTTTACCACAAACGCCGCAGATCCCTCGTGATGCGTACCCGGCACCGGTGCACCCCCATTCGGACGGTGCGTTACCTCCACGCAAGAGAACGAGGATCAACTTCGGTGAGTCTCAGGGACGTGCTGGGGAAACTTCCGTCGGACGCTCGGACCGCTCCTCAAGCCCACCCGTTGACTTCTTGACAACTGTGCTGGAAGACGTCGGTATGGGGCAACAAGATCGCAAAGGCGGTCCGTGTTCGCTTGCAGTGGGCAGCGTAATCAGCGCTCTGCGGTGCGCTGGGCCAGCTGTGGACATGGATATCACTTCCAAGGCAGTGAACAACTGTACAAGTGGGTGTTGGAATGCTGTACGATTGGGCAAGGGGCTGTGCGCCGCACCTCGCATGTTGAAGGGCGGCTCACCACTAGATGCGGTGGTGCGATACGCTGCATCCATGGTAGCGACCAACTGCTGCCAAGGGCATTGCCGTGCTGTGCCCCTCAATGAAGGTGAGGCGTTCTATGCCACACCCTCGCAGCGGCCATCTCTTCCTCACCAAGTTCCTCCCGGATCGTCGCGCGCTTCGCCAATCGCAGAATTCGTGACTGGAGCCCCTGACCAACGCCGTCGTGGTCGTACTTCCGCACCTGGTGCCATCTTGGTGGCGTCAACGCCCCGGTCACCCCCTCATGAGAGCTCACTTCCCACCGCCGACGCTTCCCGTTCTCTCGAATTTGGCTCTCAGCGACCTGGCCGCAGGGATTCTCCTCCGCGTCGTGGCGAAGGCCGTCTTGGGGTAGTTGCCCCCCCTCGCCCGCGCTTCCGCGAGCAGCGTGGCTTGCTTGAGCCGATGCTGTCGCTGGACCGGTCGAGCGACCACGAGACCATACCCGTGACATCTTCTGGTCTTGGACGCAAGGCCGTGTTCTCTTTCATGCTGATGGACACGCTCACGGCGTGGCTGAGCCGTGAGACGGCAGACCGGCGCCAGCGCACGACGTTGCATCTGCCGTCCTGGATTGGGACCGATCGCAACGAAGTTCGAGCCGTTGAGTTCTTGTGTAACTACGTGCGGTCGCGGAGGGACTCGCGCGTGGCACGCTGGTTCTCTGCGAGCTTGTGAGTCGCCCCTGTGTACCATGGCGGGAGATGGTTTGCTATCATCTTCGTGGGGTTGGCGCAGGACATGCCGATGCTGTGCCGGGAGAACGATGCCGACGAGCAGCGCAACAAGTACTCGTGGTCGTCTTCTGTGCGGGTGATGGACCCGACTGGACGGTCAAGTGACAGAGCTGTGGATGCATGCGTCTCGTTCCTTTTCCGATTGCTAAGCGCGGCAATGAGCCGCTGCTTTGTTGAACGTAGCGACGCTAGTGAAGGCCCCCGTGTCATCGAGCGGTCGCTTCGGCGCTACTTGATTGTTTCGCGCATGCAACAGCCGGACGGACCAGAGGAGGACAAGGGGTGTCTTTTGCTTTCTCGTTTATGTTTCTTAATGTGCTCAACCCCGCAACACGCGAGCAAGCTGCTGCATGGCGCCACCGACACCGACTGGACAGGCGCAGTGAACACAAGCTCAGTCGCGAGCAGCTTCCTGGACCTGGTGCAAGCTGCGCGGCCAAATTCATCCGTCGACGAGCGACGTCACGGTGCGGACGCACGTCGTTTCCTACTTGTGAGGGGTCCGTGGCAAGCTGGGGAGGCTCGGAGTCCGTCCGCATCCCTTCCAAAGGACACCCTGCCTGTTCGTGGCCCTGTGTCTCCTAATCTCGCGGCCGATCCCGCATCGGTCAACTCCCGCGGCGGCGACGACGCGTTGACGAGCCGCCGTGCTTCCGCCGCGTCACTATCAAGCCGACCGGCAGCCGTACGGGAGTCTTCTGCAGACGACCCGTTGCTTCGTCTTAATGCACGTCTGAAGCGGTTGCAACCTGTGTTGAAGGCGCGCCAGAGGGACGCTGGCGAAGCGTCACTCGTCAATAGTGACGAGAGGCGAGAACGTGGAACCAGTCGTGGTGCCAGCACTTCTGATGCGGCGGCTGCCGTCAGAGGGACTGGCGACATCACGCGTCGTCGCCCCAGCCCTGGTCCCGCTGAGCCCCTCCGTGATGGCCGTTCATGACGCGGTATGAGCTGCCAAGAGCAAGCCGGCGTCCTTTCTGGTCGCTGGCATGACGACGATGAAGACGATGGGCCTGCGTCCGGAAGGGATCCACGTCGGTCACCACATGACCAAGACACCCGTGGTGAGGCGGCTGCCCCTGCGCGGGAGTCGGCGAGAGCGGGCGACCGCTACCCCGTTCCGCAGCCAGTGCTTTTGGCGTCTGCCACGCCGCCACGCCATTTGAGCTTAGCGCGACCATCACCGCCGTCCTGTTGGAGTCAACCTGTAATTGAGCACTTCAATGCGTTGCTTTCGACGCACGGCAACAACTGGAGATCGATTATGTCGCAGCTGTCGACCGAGGTTGTGCCTCGCGACGTGCGGCGTCACGTCCTTGCACACTTCCTCCTCTCCGACGCTAGTAGCGACTCGGCGCACGGCCATTGCAATGGTGGAGTGGGGCGACGCGACAAGCCGCTCGGCGACGCCGCTCAACCTTTGGGCAACGATATCAACGGGCGGCGACTTGCTCATGGCGATGAACCTCAGGGGCCGCTGCACCACCCCACTCGCAGTGTCGTCGATGATGGACATGTCAGCGAAGCGAACGTTGCAACTGCTCCTGCGGACGACGTCTTGGCCAGTGCTGCAAGCTTGCACCGAGATGATGGGGATGCTGAGAACGCTGGTGGCCTAGGTGCGTCTCTTAAAAGAGTGCAGGGTTGGACGCATGGTGTTGTAGGTGGAGCTGCTGTTGAAAAGGCGGGAGCTGCTCGATACGCGACGCCTCCGAGAGGCAGATCATCACCACCCACTACAGGGAGGAACAGAGGATTACCACCCACCGTCAGCTTCCCCGCACCACTGGGCTCGGGCATAGAGGTGGTTGTTGACTGCGCTGTTACGGAAATGAACGCGCGCCGACTGGCCAGGAAGCAGCGCGTTGCGGTGGTAAATGAGTTGCCAGCAAGACACACGGGTTCCACCAACAGCCACAAGTCGCTTTCGAGTGGCACTTCGGGCTCGGCGACATCTCAATCGAGCGCATGCCCGTCATCGGGAAGTAGCGGTTCGAGTGCGACCCCCAGCTCCTCGTCAACTAGTGGCGCCTCTTCGGCCTCTTCGTCTGCAGCGAACCGCTCCGGCTCCGAGAGCATGTTTCCGAGGGAGCCCTATGGTTTGACGCACTCATCCGATGGGTGGGGTTCCCGTGTGGCCAACAATTCCTCCAAGGACGCGTCACCGTTCTCGTCAAGCTCATCACGCAGCGAGACAGAGTCTGTTTCGTTGTCACAACGTACGTACAACACGGTGGCCTCCGCGGGGCGACACCCAGACGTCAAAAAAGTGGTCGGCAACGAGACGGTTGCAAAAGAAGCACGACCGCCTAAGAATGTCAAATCCATCGTGGCAGCTCGGGTCGTGCCAGTAGATGGTCTTCCACTGCACGGTGTTCCATACTTGATTCGCCAACAAACTCGAACACTTGAGACGGACGGAGTGGTTATTCTCCGCGTCAGTCGTGACGTGCGGCCGTCGGAATGTGCTCTGCCTGCAGACGGAAAAGTGTCAGTGCGGCGTTAAAAGTTTCCATCCTATCCCACAATTGTCATCACAGACATGAGTGACCCGGACATTTCAGGTCGGGAGACGGCGACATTGGGACATCTTTTGCCCAGCTCGACGGTGAAGCAGATGACACTGAAGGAGGCAGCAGTTGCGACTCGGCTGAGCTCGAGAGCACTGCAGGCTGCCTTTCCCGGGTTCAACGAGCAGCTCTTTGTGGACAACATCAACGAGGCCGGTCTCTTTTGGGAAAAGGTCGCCGTTTCCGGCAAGCCCAGCGCAGACGGTTCTGTGACAGGACGAGAGCCCTGTTTGCAGTACACTCGAAGGCCAGCTGTCGATGCGATTGACCTGTTCTATCCCAGCGACGTTCTCCCGAGTCCTGCCGACGGGCTGAGCCGCAGCCCTGGCGATCCGATGTTTGCCTGTCAGACACCGCACCTTGTCCCATCCAGTCGACTGGCGAGTCCGAGAATCCTGAACCACTTTGGTATGGCGCAGGCCTGCACGACGTACGAGGGCATGACAACGAACATGCTCTATCGCGGGTCACTTGGGACGATGTTCCCGTGGCATGTGGAAGACAGCATGCTTCCCTCGGTATCATATTGCCAGTCGGGCAAGCCCAAGGTATGGTGGGTCGTGCCGGCACATCAGAGATCACTTGTCAAAGCTCTCTTACTGAAGTACATTGATCCATTCGTGTTGACCGCGGCAGACGGAAACATCTGGGACGTCCTGGCCAGCAAGCGTCTGTTCTTTCCACCGACATTTTTCCTAGAGCACGGTGTTCAGGTCACACGAGCCGAGCAGCAGGCGGGCGACTTCATTGTGACGGCCTCTTGGGCCCTCCACAGTGGGATGAACCTGGGTGTCAACCTCACGTCGGCTACCAATTTCCCTACCCCCAGCTGGTGGCGCCTGGGAATTGAGCATGGCGCGTGCGCGCGAGAGTTGGGCCGACACGTGCCCTATCCTCTGGAGAAGATGATAATACAGTCATCTCAACAATTGGTGGCAGGGAAGTGGTGGTGGGGAGACGCGAACATCCTGAAAGCGTGCGATCCCGAGCACTTCTTCATGGACGTCAAGGTGGCCGAGAAGTTCGTCTCCGAGTGCGTCGATCGCATTACGGCATTTGTCAACTCTCAAGACGGCAAAGTGTCGGTGGTGCCTTTCTCTGGCGTATCGGAAGCCGTCCGAGAGTTCCTCTGGATGGCCCGCACACCACCGTCCACAGAGTCAAACGACATGCGCGTCGACCACTCCAAAGACGGTGCCCTGTGCAAAGACTGCAATGCTCTCTGCTGGGCCGCTGCCGTAGTGTGCCCTACGTGCCTTGAGTACTTTGGGAAAAGAGCGCAGGAGGAGGCTCCTCTGTAGTGCTTGCGCTGTGTGTCATGCACCTATGACGAATGGCACAGGGAGGAAGTGGGGAACAACACCTTGGTTGTCGTGAAAGGCTCCCACGAGCCTTTGGTGGTTTCCTGTCTATGTGGGGAGGCTGGGAAGCAGCTTGTTCGCGGATTGAGGAGACTGCTTCAGCGGGTGGCATGAATTTCTTTCGCTCATGATCGTGATTCTCTCGTTTCTTGTGTCACTCCTTGCATGGATTTTTCTGTAAAGCGAAAGTTTTTTTCGATTTTCGCGAGAGCCCCACTTCCCAATGTGTGCGATGCTCCGAGGCCCACGATCGAACATCGATACATCAGACAGCTGCCTAAAAAGAAGGCTTTGGGACAAGTTGTACTCAACTTTTCGCGTCGCGTTGTTCCGCAGGAGAATGCTTTTTCTCCACTCGTGAAAAGATTATGGTTATGTTTATGATTTTGGCACAAAATGAATGAAGCAGTTCGCACTCATCAGGTCAGGACATAAAATCAACCACATTTGAATGGAAAACTGGACTGCTTCGAGAACAATCGGAAAGCCGACCCAGATGGTAGGGCGAGCGCCAGCTCCTTCACGCCCTCACAGGCCACATCGCACCGTCTCGAAGGGTCTTCTAGTTCTACCATTGCTTGTCCGCCGTCGGCGGCTGCCGATGCAGTCTGGGGAGAGCCCCCGTTGACGACCAAGTGACGTACCCGAGGCAACCACCGTTGGCATGAAAAGAAAACCGTTTTCTCAATTGTAGGGACGTCAAGCACGCGGTAGAAATGCAACTCGGGCACAGCTTCGGGCACAGATTGTGCCGCGTTCGCATCCGTCTGCGTCGGAGGGGTTTGCAGCACGGCAATAGTGGCACCTGCATGCACTTTGAAGAGATGGCTGTTGCTCTTTGCGCTCTTCCAGAATCTCAATACCCTGCCAGCGGCGTATTGGATCCAAAAAGCGCTGACGTGCGAGCATTGCTGCACTCCTCGTGTCGACCACGCCTCAGTACGCCTGTCGGGAAACCAAGAGCCAAATCCGAGCTTATGCTGAAGCACAGCTTCCGTTTCCTGTCCGTTAGGGTCTGTCAGCCACTCCTGTGGAATGCCGTACTTTTCTGGAGCGGCAACAACCCTGGAAAGCATATCAACATCCCGCCATCTCTGCATCGAGAAGCCAGCAGGATCATGGCTGTTGCTCCGCTCAATTTCTCTCTTGGAAACTTGATGGAACTTTTCGAACAGCAGCTCGCATATGGCCGGCCCAATTTGAACAAGTGGCAGGGTCCGATAGAGAAGCTCGAGGACTCTGTGCACGCTTGGCTTTTCCCAGTTGATTCCTTCACTTGTGAAGGAGGCGAGCTCGTTGAGCAGAGAACACCCCAACAGCTGTAGCGTGTGAACGGTTGGCTTGCAGCGGACGGCATGTTCCCCGTCGTTCCGAATTGTTGGGCGGAAGAACAACGCGTTTGTAAACGCACGTAGAGCTTTGAGCGCCGCAAGAACCGACACTGCCAACGCCGGTAGAACGGTTTGTGAGTGCATGTCATCCAGCACTGTCGGAGCAATAGTGAGAAGAACAGCGTAATCGGACATGGACAAGGTTGTGCCACCCATCTTCTCTGGCTCAAAGGCCTTGAGAACGGTATGTCGGGGTACATACCGGGAACACGCACGCATGTCTTTCACAAACTCATCCCTTTGAAAGACTGACAGCGCATTGTAGACCTGTTGAAGTAGCGGGCCGGCTAGATTTAAGAATAGCAGATGAGATGGCGCCACTATGACGTGCTCGTGGACGTCGAAAGAACCAGCCCCACGTGCCTCGGACAAACCCATGAACTGGTCGCCAGGACCTTTCTGCATCCCGTTCAGCAAAAGCGCTGCTTTTATGGTTGCCTCAGAGCTCAGGCCAGCACCAATGACAGCGCGCTGCACAGCAGCAGTACGTTCTTGGACGCGGGCATATCGAGCGTCTCTGACGTCAAAAACCGTCGTGCTGCTCATCGCGCGTTCCTTTCTTTCAGAAGTCGTCTTTAGACCGACAATATCGCAGCTAGTACAGTGCTCCACGCCGGTAGCGCCAATTGTATTGGATAGCTTAGCTGCCATTGGAGAGTCAAAGATGCCAGCGGCAGGATAGATGTGCACCAGTGCATTTTTCCCTGTAAAAGCGTCATACACTGTAATCCCAGTTTTGGAGGCGTGGCATAGGTCCTTGACAACGGCGGATATCAATGGCGCGCTAGCAGCGCCCGGCGGAAGATAAAACAACGGACGCACAGTTGAACTCCGAAAGTCAAGTGATACAGATGTGTAGGCGCCATAGTGCCCCTCAACATCACCACGCCGACGCTTCATGGTGCCGTACTGGTCGCCATACCACGAGACAAATATCTTGTAAGGATCCTTCGGCACGAGCTCGGCGTCTTCCCTGACGACAGCTACGTCCACTTTCATGCTGGACACGGTAGATACAGCGTTCCATGCAATTGGAGCTCCCTCCTGGACACCCAGGACGCGCCTCGCATGTATGGTCCCGCACCTTGTGAATCGCGCAGTGAAAGTCCCGTTTCCCGTCAAGCATAAGGATAGTAGCGCCGGTCGAGCCGAATGTTCGGTCAGCATAAACGTGGCAGTCAAGTCTCCGACACGCAGAGCATGACCGGAGGCGTATTCTGATGGCGACAAAGACACTTGGCCGTCTGTGGCCATCCCCGTACTCTGTAGCTCGGCCTTGAGCCTCACTGACGCCGATATGGCCATGGAGACAATGTCTCCGAGCGCATACAGCCTGCCGTCCAGTCTAATCTGACGCCGAAAGTTATAGCGCCCAGGATCGGTCGCCGCCACTGTCTGGAAGAACTCTGTTGGGCTGTCCACTGTCCCAAGCAATGCGTCACCCTCATCATGAAAAATGGCGGCTTTCAATGAGTCGGCAAAGTCTCGCCTCACATGTTCTGAGAAGGTCGTGTACAGCACGACAACGTCAGGAAGCGTCCTTGATGACTTTCCTTTGCCCGACGGGAACTGCCTGGATGTAACCTGCTTTTTCACAGGTGCAGCTGCGAGCAAGAGCTTTGCTCTCACTTGCTGCAGACGCCACCGGGATGGCCACTTCTCTGTTGCCGAGAATGAGTTCTCTACGCTGCGCATGATGGCGTACTGTCTTGTTGACAACCGTGCACGCCCATACAAATAACCGTAACAGAGCAGCTCCCGACGAGAAGAAAAGTTGGCACTGTCCTCATCTGAAAGACTGGAGAACTCAGTGTCGGTCGTTGTCGCGGACGGACTACTTCCGCCTTTGTCCACGTCCACGTCGCCACCGCCAAGAGAAGGCCCGGGAGGAACCATAACAGGCAGCACGTGAGGGGCACCATGTTCCGCCTCACCGTCACTCCCAGATCTCGAGCCATTCATCTCAGCGCTGCCACGAGCGTGAGGCAACGAAGCGCATGAGGCTCCAGGGGCGCTCACATGAGCAGACGCCTGTCCCACAGAGTGACGAGGCACAGGCACAGGTTCATCACTCTCAAAAGAAAAGTAAGCGGACGCAAGAGGTCCACGCTTCCGTCTCTTTGACACATTCATGCCCATAGCTCCGATCGATAGACTTGCTCTCTTTGACAGTGCCAGTAACTGGACGGCGGACGGGCTCGACTCATGGGGCAGAAGGGGGTACAGGGAGCAGCCAACGGCCTGAGCACTGCAAGATGTTGCTTACAGCTGAAGTGAGGGATCTCTCGGACCCGTCTGATGCCAGGCACGTTTGGTACACCTATCCGCAGGACGTGCGCCAGAGCTGTCGAGCTGATCGTCTTCCGATGAGCCCACCTGAATGGGTTCACGACCGCACTCCTAAAAGTTATGCCCTGCATGTCCAGCAGACAGGTTAAACGGACCGTCCCAGGGGCTGTCCGTCAAACGGTCCGACGGACCGTTTGCCGATTGGTTGCGGTTAGTTCTGAGGACCGTCTGAAAGAACTATCCGCTGGGCCATGTCATAAGTGTCTGAGAATCAGCAAGAGTCGATCCATCCTGTTAATTCCCGATGACCATCGTGTTGATGGTCCCGTACGCAACTGGGGACAGTCTGCGTGTCTGTTCAAACATCTCCTGTCAACAATCCTGGAACCGATGTAAGACAATCTGGCGAACGGTCCTTCAGAAAATTCGATTTCGGGGTCAGAATTATTTAAGGAAGCAGCTCCGTCACGGTGTGCATGAGGTCATTTCAATACTACTGGGAAGAAAGAGAAGTACGAAAGAGAGCATTTACGGTGAACTCGGACGAGATAAAATCCAATTCTACTTGCCTTCGCAGAACCTGATCACGCAAGAGTGTGCCTCGTACCGACCCACCATGCCCCATCACTCTTCATCGTCCGCACCAGCCAAAACCACGTCAACCTTCACATCGATGGCCTCAACATTGG
>Ga0209303_1002277_pt1 | contig 10186 bp, 10 predicted proteins | sample SidtaG_3_FD_187449 | JGI IMG/M metagenome (GOLD analysis project Ga0209303, IMG submission 187449) | Marine algal microbial communities from Sidmouth, United Kingdom - Sidmouth_Asex1 metaG (SPAdes) (version 2) | ecosystem: Host-associated > Algae > Red algae > Unclassified | place: Sidmouth... | reverse complement strand
TTTTATAAAGTCACCACGGGAATACCATATATCGAGGCCAAATGACCATTACCGCTGTCCATCGAAAGCATCAGATCTAGATTTGAAATCAATGCCAATTCTTCCTCAAAGGAAAATTTTCCTGCACAATTGATTCCGTTGGAATATTTTTCTTCCAGAAGATCCAATTGCTCGATTTCTTTAGCTCCTCCACCAAAGAAAAAAAGCTGGTAAGCGTTGTTTTTGTTGAGTTCATTGACTACTTCTTCTATCAGTTCAAATGGATACATTTTTCCTTGAAAAGCGGCAAAAGGCGCAATTCCTATTCTAGCTCCAGAAGATTCGCTCACTAAATCTCTGATATTTTTTGGAAGAGAAAGTTTCTCCAATGGTTCGGCTTTTGATAAATCCATTGAAAATCCAAGTGATTCAAAAACATCGGCATACCTTTGATACGTTGATTTTAGGGGTCTCTTGAACACCTTATTTTTCAATGCGGTCAAGGCCTTTTTTTCGGCTCTTCCTTTATCGATTTGTTTGAAGGGAATTCCCGATAATCCAAAGAAATGCTTCAAAACATTACTTCTTAATACATTGTGCAGGTCGGCGACTGCATCGATGTTGATCGTTTTCAATTCTTTATACAATCGCCATAAGCCGAATATACCTTTGTGCTCCCCTTTTACATCAGCAGCGAAAATGCTGACATTAGGGAGTTGTTTGAACATCGGTTCGAAGAATTTACGAGTGAGAACCGTGACTTTTATATCGGGGTATTTGTTGCCAAAAGCCGTCAGAACCGGAATAGTCATGGCCACATCGCCCATGGCCGAGAGTCGGATAACTAAAATATGGGAAGCTTTATCACTTCGTGCCACGCAAAACGGGATTTAATTCCTCGTCATTGTACATTTTCATCTGCTTGTAGACTTTCATGTATTTATTGCCGGCCTCAATATCAGTGAGTAATTGGTCGATTGCAGTGGAAAGATCCTTTTTCTGCTCTAAAAGCACATTGAGCTTTTGTTTGCACTTTTCAATATGTGCAGAAGTTGCATCTGTGCGTTCAGCTTCCTCCCGCATGTGATAGATTTTCAGGGCTAAAATGGACAACCGATCTATTGCCCATGCTGGGCTCTCCGTATTGATAGTAGCATTTTCCTTGATTTCAACCGATTGGTATTTTTTAAGAAAATAGCTGTCTACATATTCGACTAAATCGGTTCGATCTTGATTACTCGCATCGATTCTGCGCTTTAGCTCTAAAGCGGCGACAGGATCAATTTCAGGATCACGAATGATATCCTCATAATGCCATTGAACGGTATCGATCCAGTTTTTACGGTAGAGCAAATGTTCGATATCGTCTGGATATGGATTGCTAAATTCTTGATAAACATCATCGACGATATGGTATTTCGCAATACTCTCCTCAAAAATTGAAAACGCGTGTTCACTAAACATAGACGGACTTCTTTTGGCAAAGATAGCCTTATTTGCCGATTAATAGGTCGGTCGCGAATACCAGTAAAGGCACCACAATGGATACCATCAATACAATTTCCTTGATATTGGGTTTCTTTATGGATTCTACATAATTCGTCAAGAAAACAACGGCTGGGAAAAAAGTCAAGAGCAACGGATGCGCTTCGGATCCAGAAAGAAGTACCTCCAATACCAGTCCAATCAAGAACGAAAGGGCAATAAGCCGCAGCGTGACTATTTTTCCTACACCGACCTTTGACAGTTTTAAGAACGAAAGCAGTCCTGAAATGCAAATCAATAGTACGTAAATGACTCTTTTTGAACTTTTCGCCAAATCCATAAAGCGAGATTTTTCTAAACTGAAGTCAAATCGATAGTGATTTAAGAGAAAATCGGTTTCACCAGCAAGAACTGATAGTGCGTAGGCTATCATGAAAAAAACGAATATTCCGGCAAGAGGAACTATCCAATTTCTTATATTCTTAGGTTCGTAAATATAGATTGCGATAAAAATCAAAAACAGGTATAAAACCGCCCAATCGTAACAAATACTGGCAATCATGGTCAATAAAGTAGCATCGAAAATTTTAAGTTTGAAGTTTTTCATCGAACGCATGGCGATTAGTCTTCTAAGGGCCAAAAGCATAAAAAAACTGCACCCAACTGCGTAGTTATCTAAAATAGTTTCAGGAAACAGAACCATCAACAAGACATAAAACAGTAGTGCAAAAGAATTTACACCGGTCATTTTGTTTCGTTTTACAATGAAGTTCAAGATGAAGAAACTGAACATCAATGCGGCCAAAACGATAAACTGGAATAAGATTTGACCCGTATCAAAAGTTCGCTCTATAAAAAGGAAATCTACCAACCAATAAAAGAAAAAGAGAAACGTTAGCACGATGATGAAATTAATTGGCTTTGTTTTCCCGAAAATGCTTTGAATCATGTGAGAAACTATCTAGAGATTCTTCAATTGTTTTTTATCTGCTTCTTTTGATGCGGTGCGAGGCAAAAATAACCTATCTAAATTCCAACCTTGAAAATTCAAATAGTTTCTGAGGATTTTATACTTTTGCACATCAAAGATAATCAATAGGCCGGGCTTTTTGTAAAGGCCTAAATTCAAAAAACTCATTATGTGGCGTTCTCTTTTCGAAGGTATTGAAGATTTATTCGTTAATGGACTTTTTGCTCCCTTCGATTTTTTCCGTTTTATGGAAAGTTGGTGGGCATCCAACGCAATCAACTGGTTTTTGGCCGTAATAGGTATGGTCGCTTTTGTATATTGGATGATGGAATTGAAGAAATATGACGATAACGGGGAAGAGGACAAAAGTATCTCGTCACACTCTTATTTATAGATCGAAACCGATATCCTTACGATAATTTATCCTATCAAAATGTAGTTTTTCTATGTTTTCATAGGATTTTTTTAATGCCATTCTAAAATCATCGCCATAAGACGTGACTGCCAGCACGCGACCCCCGTTCGTCACTACTTTCCCATTTTCGGTTTTAGTGCCGGCATGAAAAACCACCGAGTCTTCTACCATTTCGATGCCGGAAATAACCTTGCCTTTTTCGTAGGCTTCAGGATACCCCCCTGAAACGACCATAACGGTCGTTGCGGTTCTTTCATCTATTTCCAATTCGATCTTATCAAGTCTTTGTTCTGCAACTGCCTGAAAAACTTCCACTAGGTCATTTTTTAGTCTCGGAATGACAACCTCGGTCTCGGGATCGCCCAAACGCACATTGTATTCAATTACGAATGGGTCATCACCAACTTTGATCAATCCGATGAAAATAAAGCCTTTGTAGGGCAGAGAGTCGGTCTTAAGTCCGTTTACAGTCGGTTTTACGACCCTCTCATGCACTTTCTCCATAAAATCAGGGTTAGCAAAGGGAACTGGAGAGATTGCGCCCATACCACCCGTATTCAACCCTGTATCGCCTTCGCCGATGCGCTTATAATCCTTTGCAGTAGGTAAAACTTTATATCCTTCTCCATCCGCAAGCACAAAAACACTCAATTCTATTCCCGAAAGAAACTCCTCAATGACCACAGTGGCACTGGCATTGCCAAATTTTGAGTTTTCGAGCATCGCTCGTAATTCGCTCTTAGCCTCATCAAGTTTGTCTAAAATCAAAACACCCTTGCCAGCAGCTAAGCCGTCTGCTTTCAATACATACGGTGGTTTGAGGCTTTCTAAAAAAAGAAAGCCGTTCTCAAGGGTTTCGACCGTAAAGCTTTCATAAGCCGCCGTCGGAATGTTGTGACGTATCATGAATTCTTTGGCAAATTCTTTACTCCCTTCAAGCTGTGCAGCTGCTTTCTGTGGACCGATAACCGGTATATCTTTTAGCTCTGTATTATGCAAGAAATAGTCATGAATACCTTTTACCAATGGTTCTTCGGGGCCAACCACGACCAAATCAATGGAATTGGTCAAGACCGCCTCGCCAATCATCTCAAAATCATTTACACCGATCGGTATGTTGGTCGCTATCGAAGAAGTACCCGCGTTTCCCGGTGCGACATAGAGTTTTTCGCACTTTGGACTTTGACCAAGCTTCCATGCTATGGCATGTTCACGGCCACCAGCACCAAGTATAAGAATTTTCATTAGGTAAGAATTTTGACAAAAATAACCCTATTAGTTCCAAAAGTGTGGCCGGGTTTTCAAATTTTTATCAATTGTGGAGAACGACTAGGATGAAGAACCGCCAGAGACGCATTTTTCACCTGAACGCCTATCATAATCCTGCAATTTGTCTAAATCGGATGAATCATGGGTTTTCAACGGTATCTTGTAACACTTACCATAGTTAATACGGGGTTTTATTAGGTTCTTTAAAAATCGTATACGATTTTTAAAACAGAAATATAACAGATTAAAAGATAGTATTTGGCGAAAATTCTCTCTAGAATACCTTTTTACTAATTGCTGGAGTGAAGGTCTATGACAGCTTAATTTTTATTTCTATTGGTGAAATCTCGATGCTCTGTTTTTTCCAAATCTTCCTGTGAGAGAGATTTGAAATATTCGAAGGTCTTTTTCATTCCTTCTTCGCGACCAACTTTGGGCTCCCAGCCCAAAATTTCTTTTGCCTTGCTAATATCTGGCTGTCTTTGCATAGGATCATCTTGTGGCAAATCTTTATAAACCACTTTTTGAGTCGTGCCTGTGAGTTTAATGATTTCCTCGGCGAAGTCACTTATTGTAATTTCATGCGGGTTCCCAATATTTACAGGATTGCTATAATCACTCATTAACAAGCGATAAATGCCCTCGATTTCATCGTCAACATAACAGAATGAACGAGTTTGCGAGCCATCGCCAAAAACCGTCAAATCTTCCCCTCGTAGGGCTTGACCCATAAAAGCAGGTATCACACGGCCGTCATTTAAACGCATTCGTGGTCCATAAGTATTGAAAATACGAACGATTCGCGTCTCGATTCCATGAAAACGGTGATACGCCATAGTAATCGATTCTTGAAAGCGTTTGGCCTCATCATATACTCCTCTCGGCCCTATTGTATTGACATTGCCATAGTACTCCTCTGTTTGCGGGTGTACCAATGGGTCACCATATATTTCAGATGTTGAAGCAATTAAGATACGTGCGTTCTTTTCCTTGGCCAAACCTAAGAGGTTATGTGTTCCCAAAGCCCCTACTTTCAACGTTTGGATGGGAATTTTTAAATAATCTATCGGACTTGCAGGTGACGCAAAATGAAGAATATAATCCAAATCACCAGGTACGTGAACGAACTTAGTCACATCGTGATGATAATACTCAAAATTTTCGAGCTTGAACAGGTGCTCGATATTCTTTAAATCTCCTGTAATCAAGTTGTCCATCGCGATGACATGGAAACCTTCCTTGATGAATCGGTCACAAAGATGCGATCCTAAAAACCCGGCGGCCCCGGTAATCAATACTTTCTTCATGCGTTCGTTTAAGCTTATTGGTTTTTAATATATTAGGGGAAACAAATTTATGAATGAATAAAACTCTTACAAAATAATCCAGTTTAATAACAGAGAAATTGGGCAACTAGTATAATGGAGCGAGGTATATTCTTGTAAAGTAATATACATTTTACCTAATCCATCTCCTCTTCCTCGTATAATCTGCTTTCTGATCTGTCTTTAGCATTGGATTTCTCTCTCTTGCTAGCCTCAGAAGTTTTCACCCTGGTTTTGCCCTTTAATTTATCGACTTTTCTCTTGAGCATTATCTTTTGCTTCAGGGTGGTGAAATTATAGTTATACTTGAAGAAAATATATCCCAGAGCGATAACGACCGATACCAACATGATCGTCATACCCATGTTCTTGGCCGTGCTGCCCAAGACAATAAACAACATTACAAACAGCAAATTAAAGCACCCAATGATAAAACTGGCTTGTTTATGGCTCAGCCCCCAATAATCGATCAACACATGGTGCGTATGATTGCGATCCGGTGAAAATGGCCCCCTTTTATTCGCTAGTCGAATCGTAAAAACCCTTGCCGTATCAAATAATGGCACGATGAGAATACTAATAGCTATTAATGGTCCATTTTCCAGTAAAAAAGGTAATTCGGTATAGTCTTGGGGTTTTAATGCCAAGAATTTTAGCGTTAGTATGCTAATAACGAACCCTACCATTAGTGAACCCGTATCTCCCATAAAGATTTTCTTATCCGATGAAAGGTTAAAACCTAAAAATGCCATTAAACTAGCATTCATTGTAATCGCCAGCAAGGCAAAAAAGTACTCTTCACTCAAATAGAAAATGGTCGTATAGATAACCATAATCACCATCCCCACCACAGAAGCCAAGCCGTCAATGCCATCAATTAGATTGTAAGAATTGATGATCGTCAGCATCATGAACCCTGCGATGATCAAATACAAATAGTACGGTATTTCGTTGATGTTAAGAAAACCGTTCAACGAATTGATTACAAAACTGGGGTTTACCAATATAAATATCACGGCAAATACCTGAGCAATCAACTTCGCACCAGGGGAAATCACAACCAAATCATCCTTAAGCCCAACAATAAAAAGAATGGTTAGGCCTGGAATAATATACATCGCCTCATCAAAACCATCTCGCCCCCTGATAAAGAACAAAGCAAAAATCAGTGTGTAGAAAAAAGAAACACCTCCCAAAGTGGGGGTGCGCATTGCATGTGAACTACGACCGTTAGGATCATCGGTCAACCGTCTGTACTCAACAACATTGATTATTTTAGGTATAGTCAAGTAAGTGAGCAGAAATGCTCCCAAAGAAAGTAATATAGCCGTTTCTAAAAAATACACCTATTTGTTATTTAATACTATAATTCTGACAAGCCTCTCAAACATGTCAAAGTTATGGAAAACTAACTCAACTTCAATCTTTTAGCGGAATAGAAAAAACGTCCTCAAGCCATCCGTCAATAGAATATCGATGGTATACATCAGCATCTAGCGTTTCATAAGCGGTGTCAAAGAACGATTCGCTCAACTCGACTTTTTCGCGATCTACACAAAGAATGTTGTTCGGGTTATAAAAATCATAGCCTTTTACATGATGATTTGTCGTTATTATTTTTTTATTCGCCCCGATCATTTCGATGGTACGCATTGTTAGGCCTGTTTGGTGGGGGTGCTGAATGTCAAGAACAACTTTAGACCTTTTTAATTTTGATATTAATTTCTCTTTGGATAAAGAAGTAAAGCTAAATTCCTCCATTTTAGCATTGGAGAAGAACTTATCGGAAGCCTTTCGCACGTAAAACAGTTTTTTGCTTTGAAAGAACATGAAGAAATCTGTTTTCCTTTTCAGTTCTTCGCAAAGGCTTCGTATTTTCATCAAAAATGGATATCTGTCGCTATGAACCGTGCCCACAAAAAGTAAATCTATATCATGTTCGACCCCCTGTCCTAAATTCTTGTATTCGTCCAGAAAAAACAAAGGCCTGAAGTTAAACGAGTCATACATCTTCGATTCACTATCGTCTTTATCGAAAGTGTGTTTCAGATTAAAATGGGGCAAGAGGGAAGCCGTATGCTTTTTATTTTTGACAGAATCCCACGTATACATCATAAATACTGCGTTAGGCTGAACTTTTTTCAACACGAGAAGGTCTTTTTCTGAAATGGCCTCAAGATTTAGAAAAAGCACATAATCATAATAATCTTTATTTAAAGAGCTAATTATCCCTTTATAATACCTATGAATCTTACGATTTAAGAGTGACTTATCAATTCGGATTAACGCCTTGGTCATAAAATCATTGCCCGGTCTTTCATCATAAGAGTCGACCTTGGCTCCATACGATCTAATCTTATTTGCAATAGCTTCGCCATACCCAAAGAATTGAGGGGAGAAAAGAAGTATTTTTTTGCCTCTAAAAAAGTTGGCGGCAGCTTCCATTAATTGATTTTATTTCCAATTTCGCGTTCGACATAACCATCAATGATAATATCAGGTTGTAATTTTTGAACATAATATTCGTTGTGTTCCGTCCAGATATAAGTCACTTCATAAAAGTGCAAGGAGAAAAATTGTTCTAGACTATTTGTAAACGAATCCCTAAAAATCAAGGCTTTTAGCTTATTTCCCACTAATTCGTTTCTTGTTCTAATTGTTAACCTCGGAAAACCCTCCACCGATAAGTATTCTATCTGATCTTCATTCTCTTTCAATTTGAATCGAGGTCGCTTCTCTTCGAAGAAACCTTTATTTCTAACGCCCAAAAGCTGTATTAATTCACCCCCGTAATAATCGTTCCATGTGACATCAAAGTCTTGAAGGGTTCTGGGAACGATACCGAGATAGTCAAGATTTTGGTTAAAAAAATCGTAATAGCCCAGAAAGGCCCCATAATCATTCCAATGTGAATCGAATTTATGGTAAACTTGTTGCTTGGTTTTTTCCTCGATTAATTTTCCGCGAACATCGGTCAATTTTACCAAGGATTCTGTTTGCTGCAGGTAATTCAATATCTGATCAACTCTTGAAACCGTATCTTTTATTTGGGTTTTCATGATCGTAGACATCTTTTCGGGATATATAGAATGTTTATTCGGCCAAAATACCAATGAGTATTTTATACTATCCGCAATGTACTTTTTCCTTCGCATCTCCCACTGGTTTACCAACAACTCAAGAGAATCATTAGAAAGCAAGTTTGTTTTAGTGTAGCTATTGTACATTCGGCTATTGCCAACTCGCCTTGTATAGAACAACCATTTATCTTTACCGAACATCGTTAAATCGGGATTCTTTGAAGATCGAAAAATTTTCGTTTTATATGCCCCTCCCCAACTGACGAATCGGTTTCTAAATCCGAAATTGTCATCAATATAGGACTCAAAATCGCTTACGAACTTTTTAGAAAATGAGAACTCGGGTTTTTGGGCCAATTTTCTTTTTTCAAGATTTTCAAGCTCTTTGGCAAACCCGATTTTCTTTTGTAGAAAAGGTAAGACAAGCATTAGCATGAAAATAGTAACAAAGGCACCTTTTGTAGAAATCGCTATTTTTTCTTGATTCTTCAAAATGAAAAGCATCAAAATCAAACTCGCCAGTATGGCCGCCAAATAGTGAAAGTGGGGTGGCCATTTGCCTTTTATCAACTCCATTTCGTTGGAACCATCTATCGATACAAAATAGGGGTCGTAAAAACTTCTTTCGCCACTTATGCCCGATATTCCCCTGTATTCGCCTTCACCAACAACCTTAATATACTTATTAGGTTCGAACAATTTATCGAATCTAGACGTGCTAAAGTTATTATTGCCAGCCCTTGTATTGAATTCGATGTTCTTGATGACGACCTCTTGCTGCTTCGAATTCTCGCCGATATCCAATCTAAATCGATAAAGGTCTGTCAAGGTAGGAAGTTCAAAAACAATTTCTTGAAACTGGTCGTCTCCCTTTACTTTCGTTCTGACGGAGTTTTCTATTTTAAATTTTTTCTCGGCGCGCTCCCAATATAATAGCTGAAAGACATCGTCTTTAAATACTTTTGCCGTTAAGATGACCTTAAGCCCATTAATCTCACTGCTTGCAGAATTATTAAGAAATCTTGATAAAAAAATGAAGGTAATTATCCCCGAAAGGAAAACGAACACATATTTTATTATTTTATTTCTGTTCATTTCGTTTAAAACCTAAAATAAATAAATGGATTATAACTTGACTGCGCCAACTCTATTATTGAAAATAGGAATAACCCTATGTAAAAGAAATAAATTACCGTTTGATACACCGTTGTCAGCACTCTAGATTCTGATTTCGCCACCATATTATTTACCCAAACTCGCAAAGGCATCGCAAAAACAAGGGCCAATACTATCATGGTAATCGAATAGGGGTTGATGTAAATTAGAGCAGTCACGTTCTCTCCGCCAGAGGCACCGACCATACTTCCCAAATACGAAACTGCTTCCGCCATCGTTTCTGCCCTGAAAAAAACCCATCCTATTATTACCGTCACCAAAACATATAGATGCCGAACAAAAATGGGCCATTTGCCAGTATTCAAAACTTTGCTTCGTTCCAATATCAAGAATAATCCGTGAAAAAGGCCCCAAAAAATAAAATTCCAGCTAGCACCATGCCATAATCCCGTAATAAAGAATACGATGAATAGATTGATATAAGTTCTACCCAGGCCTTTTCTATTTCCGCCCAACGGAATATACAAATAGTCCCTAAACCATGTAG
>Ga0209303_1002276_pt1 | contig 10189 bp, 9 predicted proteins | sample SidtaG_3_FD_187449 | JGI IMG/M metagenome (GOLD analysis project Ga0209303, IMG submission 187449) | Marine algal microbial communities from Sidmouth, United Kingdom - Sidmouth_Asex1 metaG (SPAdes) (version 2) | ecosystem: Host-associated > Algae > Red algae > Unclassified | place: Sidmouth... | reverse complement strand
CGAAAGCTGTTCGGTGGCATGACGCCGGTGGCGAAGTTCATCCAGCAGTACGAGGGCGTTCGCCGTCAGGTGGACACCGTCACCGATGATCTGGAAGGGCACAAGACGCAGCTGCTGCGCGACATCATGTCGCTGGACAAGCTGTACGCGGCCAACCTGGACTACTTCCACAACCTGGAGGCCTACATCCAGGCCGGCGAGCAGAAGCTTGCGATCATCGACCGGAACATCGTGCCGGCCGCCGAGGCGGCGGCCCAGAACAGCGACGAGGTGCTGAAGGCGCAGGAGCTTCGCGACGTGCGATCCGGCCGTGACGACCTGGAGCGACGGGTGCACGACCTGAAGCTGACCCGCCAGGTGGCCATGCAGGGCCTGCCCAGCATCCGGCTGATCCAGGAGAACGACAAGGGGCTGGTCAACAAGATCAACTCCACCCTGGTCAACACCGTGCCGCTGTGGCGCCAGCAACTGGCCCAGGCGGTGACGATCTTTCGCTCCGCCGAAGCCGCCAAGAGCGTCAAGCGCGCCTCCGACCTGACCAACGAGCTGCTGGAGAAGAACTCGGAGAACCTGCGCAGCGCCAACCGCACCGTGCGCGAGGAGATCGAGCGCGGCGTGTTCGACGTGAACGCGGTGCGCCGGGCCAACGACAACCTGATCGCCACCGTGCAGGACAGCCTGCAGATCGCCGACGAGGGCAAGCGGCGGCGGGCCGAGGCCGAGCGCCAGCTGGAGGAGATGGAGGCCGAGCTGAAGCGCACGCTGAAGGCGGCCTCGGCGCGTGGTACCGGTACCAGTGCCGGCATCCACGCCGGCGTCTCGACCACGTCCGGAGGCTGAATCGATGGGACTGTTCGATCGCTTGTTCGGCGAGTTCGTCGATGTCATCGAGTGGACCGATGACACCTCGAACACGATGGTGTACCGCTTCGAGCGTTACGGCAACGAGATCAAGTACGGCGCCAAGCTCGTCGTGCGCGAATCGCAGTACGCGGTGTTCGTCAACGAGGGGCAGGTGGCCGACGTGCTCGGCCCCGGCACCTGGGAGCTGGAGACGAAGAACCTGCCGCTGCTGACCACGCTCAAGAGCTGGCAGCACGGCTTCGAAAGCCCGTTCAAGGCCGAGGTGTACTTCTGCAACGCGCGCCGCTTCACCGACCTGAAGTGGGGTACCAAGCAGCCGTTGATGCTGCGCGACAAGGAGTTCGGCGGACTGCGGCTGCGCGCCTTCGGCACCTACACGACCCGCATCGTCGATCCGCTGACCTTCATCCGCGAGATCGTCGGCACCGAGGGCATCTTCACCACCGAGGAGATCTCCGAGCAGCTGAGAAACCTGATCACCTCGCGCTTCGCCACCATCATCGGCGGCGCGGACATCCCGATCCTGGACATGGCGGCCAACCAGGATCAGCTGGGCGAGTTCCTGACCACCCGCATCGCGCCCGAGTTCGGCGAATACGGGCTGGAGCTGACCAAGCTGCTGGTGGAGAACATCTCGTTGCCGCCGTCGGTCAACGAGGCGCTGGACAGGCGCACCGCCATGGGCATGACCGGCAACCTGGACGCCTACCTGAAATACCAGGCGGGCCAGGGGCTGGAGCAGGGCGGCGGCACCGGCAACGACGCCATCGGCATGGGCGTGGGCATGGCCATGGGCCGCACCATGGCCGAGGGCGTCAGCGCCGGCACGCACGCCGACGGGGGGGCCGGGCCCGCCTCGGGCGCTGCTTCCGGATCGGCCGCCGCGCCCGGCAATGCCAGACCGCCACCGCTGTCGCACCCGCCGCGCTTTCACGTCGCGCTGGACGGGCAGGCGGACGGGCCGCACTCGCTGGAGACGCTCGGACAGATGATCGGTACCGGGCAGTTGAAGAAGGACACGCTGGTGTGGTCGCCCGAGATGAGCGACTGGGCCAGGGCGGGCGAGGTGGCCGGACTGGGAAGCCTGTTCGGGGACCGCCGGGCCACACCACCGCCGCTGCCTTCGCCATGAAGCGTCGCAAGGTGATCTTGCGCGACGTGACGGGCAACTGAGCGCGCTGTCCGCATGAGCGACCGGATGGCGCGCAAGCTGGCCGAGCGTCAGGCCGGCGCGCAGGCCCCGTCGGGACCGGGCGACGGCTATCGCTGGCCCGAGGGCGAAGGCGAAGGCGAGGCACGGGCCCGCCAGCTCACCGAAACGCGTTTTCCGTGCCAGCAGTGCGGCGCCTCGCTGATCTTCTCGGTCGGCGCGCAATCCCTGGAATGCGAGTACTGCGGCCACACCAACCGAATCGAGGGAGCCGCCGAGCCGCTGGTGGAGCTGGACCTGCACGCGGCGCTGAAGCGGCTGCAGACGCTCGGGGGCGGTACCGATGACGTCTCGGAAATCCGCTGTCCGAACTGCGCCGCACGCTTCGATCTCGATGCGCACATCCATGCCGGCGAGTGTCCGTTCTGCGGGACGGCGGTCGTCACGACCACGGCCGAGTCCCGACCGATCGAGCCCAGGGGCGTGCTGCCGTTCGCGATCACCGACGACCAGGCGCGCGAGTCCTACCGTGCCTGGCTGAAGGGGCTGTGGTTCGCGCCGAGCAAGCTCAAGGAATACGCTCGCGACAATACCTCGCTGAACGGCGTGTACGTACCGTACTGGACCTACGACAGCGACACCGCCACGCGCTACCGCGGCGAGCGGGGAGACGTCTACTTCGTCACCCAGCGCTACACCACCACCCAGAACGGGCGGCGGGTCACGCGTACCCGACAGGTACCGAAGATCCGCTGGAGCCCGGCCTCCGGGCGCACCACGCGCCATTTCGACGACGTGCTGATCGGTGCCACGCGCACGCTGCCCAGGAAGATCACCGACTGGCTGGCGCCGTGGGACCTTCAGAACCTGGAGCCCTATCGCGAGGACTACCTGTCCGGTTTTTCCAGCGAGGTCTATCAGGTGGACCTGGACGAAGGGTTCGGGCATGCCCGAAAGGTCATGGACCAGGTCATCCGCACCGACGTGCGCCGCGCGATCGGCGGCGATCAGCAGCGCGTGCACAGCCTGGAGACCCGTCACGGCGACACCACCTTCAAGCACATCCTGCTGCCGCTGTGGAGCGCCGCCTTCCAGTTCCGCGACGAGACCTACCGCTTCGTGGTCAACGGGCGCAGCGGCAAGGTGCGTGGCGAGCGGCCGTGGAGCGTGGTGAAGATCGTGCTGGCGGTGCTGCTGGCGCTGGCGATCGCGGTGCCGGTGCTGTTCGCGTTGAGCGCGGTGCAGGGTGGAGACATGCCGCGGGTGCGCTACTAGTGCCAGTACGGTCGTGACGAAGAAGGAGCGACGCCATCGCCAGCTGGCGTCACTGCTCGACGAGAACGCGGCGATGCGCGTCGGCGAACTGGCGGGTCTGCTCGGCGTTACCGCCGAGACCGTGCGGCGCGACCTCGACGAGTTGGCGGCCCGTGGTCTGGTCAGTCGCACCTATGGTGGCGCGGTCGCGGTGGGTGCGGCGCGCGAGCCCAGCCTGAGCGAACGGCATGGGCTGCTGGTCGAGGAGCGCACCGCCATCGCCCGGGCGGCGGTGCCCAGGCTGGCCGGCGCCGCGGTGCTGATGCTCGGTTCCGGCGCGACCACCACGCAGCTGGCGCGACGCATCGCGGTGGAGATGGCCGACATCACCGTCATCACCCACTCGTTCGGCGTCGCCACGGTGCTGTCGCTGAACCCGACCATCACCGTACTGATGGTGCCGGGCCGGTACCACGCCGGCGAGGGGGCCACACTGGGCGCACAGGCGCTGCGCTTTCTCGAAGGCTATTGCGCCGACTGGGCGATCCTGGGCGCCAGCGGGCTGACCGGAGAAGGCGCGGGCGAGGCGCTGATCGAGGCCGGCGAGGTGTACGCGAGCATGATGCGCCGCGCCGCGCGGACGATGGTGGTGGCGGACCATTCGAAGTACGGCGCGCGCTTTCCGGCCCGCTTCGCGCGCTGGGAACAGATCGACTGCTTGGTGACCGACGCTGCACCGGATGCCGCGTTGCGCGCCGCGATCGAGCGGGGGGGCAGTGCGCTGGATATCGTCGGCGGTTAGCCGTCGGCTCGACCGCTTTCCTGCAGGCTGGCCAGCTCGGCTTCGAGCGCATCGGCAAACCGGTCCGCCTCCTCGAGCGACAGGCACAGGGGCGGGCGTACCTTGAGCGTGTTGCCGTAGGTGCCGGCCGCACCGATCAGCACACCGCGCGTGCGCAACCCGTCGATGACCCGGGCGGCCGCGACACCGTCCGGGCGTGCCGGATCGCCCTGCTGCCCGATCTCGATGCCCATGAACAGCCCGCGTCCGCGCACCTCGGCGATCGCGCTGCTCAGCGTTGCCGCATGCCGTACCCGTTCGGCCAGGTGCGCGCCGACCGTCGCTGCGCGCTCGAGCAGGCCTTCCTGCTCGATGACATCGAGTACCGCCTGTCCGGCGGCCGCGGCCACCGGGCTGCCCCCGAAGGTGTTGAAGTAGCCGACGTCGGCGCAGAACAGCTCGAGGTGCGCGGCCGGCGCGGCGAGTGCCGCCATCGGATAGCCGTTGCCCATCGGCTTGCCCAGCGTGATCATGTCGGGCGTCACGCCGTGCATCGCGTAGCCCCAGAATCCGGCACCGGTGCGCGCGAAACCTGGCTGCACCTCGTCGGCGATGTACAGACCGCCGTGCGCCCGCGCCGCATCGACCGCCGGTGCCAGGAAACCGCCCGGATCGGTGAACACCCCGTCGCTGGAGAACACCGAATCGCAGACCAGCGCCGACAGGCCGTGTCCACGCTCATCCAGCGTTCGGGCTGCAGCGATCACGGCGGCCGCGAACCCGCCCGCCACGTCGTCGCCGTAGTTCCGCCGCCCGGGCGCGGGCACGCCGATCACGTGGTCCGGCAGGTCGGCCGCGGGCAGGGAGGCCGGTGAGATTTCGGTCACCGCGCGGGTATTGCCGTGATACGCGTTCTCGCTGACGATGTAGCCGCTGTGCCCGGTCACGCGCTCGGCCACGCGCATCGCCAGATCGTTCGCCTCGCTGCCGCTGCAGGTCATCACCACATTGTCCAGCGCGACGGGCAGGCGTGCCTTCAGGGATTCGACGTAGCGCTCCACCCCTTCGTTCAGGTAGCGGGTGTTGATGTTGAGCACGCCCAGCTGTGCCGATACCGCCTCGACCACGCGGGGATGACAATGCCCCACTGAAGGGACATTGTTGTACAAATCGAGATAGCGGGTGCCGTCGGCAGCCTGCATCCACGCACCCTGCGCGGACACGATCTGCAGCGGTTCGCGGTAGAACAGGATCGACATGGCGCCGGCATTGGCGACGCGCCGTGCCAGCAGGCCACCGGCCGGTGCGTCGCGCTCGAACGTGTTCATCTGCATGATCGAGCGCTTGGAGGCGGACAGCTCGGACATGGTGGAACGGGCTCCTGGGTCGCTCATGCGCCGAACGGTATGCCGCCGTCGAGATACCGCCGTGCCAGTCGCACGGTGCCGGCGGTGTAGCCGTCGCCGACTTCCAGCGCGGTCGGTGTCTCGGCGTGGCTCGCCAGCCAGGCGGTCAGCTGGATGCGCCGCAGCATCACCAGCGTCGGAATCATGTCCTCGTCGGCCTCAGCGAGCGGCGCGACGTGCCGATAGCCCTCCAACCAGGCGTCCAGCAGCCGTGGCACGTCCGGTTGCTCCTCGATGAAGCTGATCGCGGCGGCGAAATCGGCGCAGAACCAGCCGAACCCGCAGTCGTCGAAGTCGATGACCGCCAGCTGGTCGCCGTGCACCAGCAAGTTGGCCAGACGCAGGTCGGCGTGGATGAGCCCGAAGCGATCCGGTGTGCTGCCGTAGTCGTGAAGGCGGGTGCGCAGCAGGGCGACGGCACGGGACAGGATGTCGTGGCCGGCGGCGTCGAGCGCGATGGCATCCTGCCAGGGGCCCCAGTGCGGACGCTCGCCCACGATCGTGTCCGCGTCCCAGACCTTGCGAGTGAACGATGCCGGAGGCTGCCAGGCGCGCGCATGAGCGTGCAGCCGGGCGCTGATCGCACCGAGCTTCTGAAACCCGGCGGCGAGCGCATCGCCCTGCTGCGGCTCGTGACCGGGCATGAACGTGAAGGCGACCGCATCACGTCGTTCGCCCTCGTCATCGAAGCGGGCGATCGGTTCGCCGTCACGGCGCGTCAGCGGACGGGGCGTCGTGATGACCTGCCGCTCGCGCAGCGCATCGATCCACGCCAGCTCCGAGGCGATCTCGGCGCGAGTGTGATAGCCCGGGCGGTGTACCCGTACCACCACATTGTCCGCGCCATCGCTCGGTATCACCAGGAAGGTCGCGTTCTCCGACACGGTCAGCAGCTCGACCTGACTGTCCAACGGCAGTCCCCAGCCGTCGAGCAATGCCACGACGCCGCGAGCCAGCCGCGCCACGAAATCCGCCTCGTACAGTCCGCTCATTCGTTCTTCGCTCGCGCCGCCGCCAGGAAGTCGTAAGTTAAAGGTATAGCCTTCGAGTCGCAACATTTCTCTTGCCACGCATCGGTTTTGCTGGTTCACTTCAGGTCGTCATCGAAGTCGATACCGACGCTGATGGCGATGACGCCGGGCGAACCCGCCGTTCGCCAGGTCTCGTCCACGGTCCACACCAGGGAGTCGAGATGAAACTGACGCGCAGAGCCTTCAATCAGCGTGCCGCAGCGCTTGCCGGCGCCGCCACGCTGGGCGGATTCGGTGCAGCAAGCGTGCAGGCGGCCCGCGACAACGAGCTCAACATCCTCTGCTGGGAGGGCTACAACACCGACGACGTCCTCGCGCCGTTCCGCCAGATGCACCCGGAAGCGAACGTGCGTGCCGAAAGCGGCACCTCCGATCCGGACATGATCAACAAGCTGCGTGCCGGTGAGGTACGGGTCTGGGACCTGATCAATCTCAACCAGCCGTGGGCGCGCAACCAGCTGTTGCCGGAGGGGCTGATACTGCCGCTCGACAAGGAGCGCTTCATGCCGTATTTCGAGCGCATGGGTGCACGCTTCGCCAAGCCTGCCTACCCGCTCTCGTTCTCCGCCGATGACGAGCTGATCGGCATGCCGCAGCGCTATGGTCCGTTCAGCTTCGTGGTCAACACCGATCGCATCAGGCGCGAGACGGCCGAGGATCAGGGCTGGAAACTGTTCCTGGATCCGGCAATGAAGGATCGCTACGGCGTGCTGACCTACGATAACTGGAACGTCATCCACATGGCGCTCACTGGGGACCAGAACCCGTTCGAGCCGATGGACGAGGCGGGGCTTGCGACCTTTCGCGGTACCGCCGAGGCGATCTTCTCGGGGGCCAAGCTGCTGAGCGACGATCTGGTGGCGATGAACACCGCGCTGATCAACGGCGAGATCGATGCCTACTTCACCGGCGGCACCTACACCGCAAGCCCGGCGCGGCTGGACGGCCTGACGAACATCCGCGCTATCACCCCGAACAGCGGTCCGGTCGACGGCAAGGGCGGGGTAGTGTGGGTCGAGCTGACCTCCCTGGTCGCCAACCCCGAGCCGTCGCCGCTGGCCGCCGATTTCCTGGAATTCGTGCAGGAGCCGAGCATCTGCAAGGCGGTCGGGTTCGCCGAAGGGACCTACAACCCGGTGGCGCAGATGGGCGACCCGGACGTGTTCGCACTCTGGGACGACGATGAACTCGACGCCATCCAGTGGGACAGCCTGGAGGAGGAGATGAACCGATCGGTCGAGTACGGTGCGGTCGCCTCCTACGATGAGTTGATCTCGATCTACAGCGCCGCCAAGCGCTCGTGAGCGATCGGCGCGGCGGCACGCGGGAGATCCTGCGGGCACGACGCGATGATGCGCGTCCGTGAACGCCGCGCCGATCCTGCGGATCGAGAACCTGTGCAAGCGCTACGGTGACTTCACCGCGCTGCACGGCATCGACCTGGAGGTGCCGGACGGCGAGTTCCTGACCATCGTCGGGCCGTCAGGCAGCGGCAAGACCACGCTGATCAAGCTCTTGGTCGGCATGGAGCAGCAGAGCGAGGGCGCGATCTGGCTGCGCGATGAACGCCTCGACCGGCTGCCGGCCAACCGACGGCCCACCTGCATGGTGTTCCAGTCGCTGGCGCTGTTCCCGCACCGCAGTGTCGGCGAGAACATCGAGTTTCCGCTCAAGATCCGTGGCGAGAAGAAGCCGGTACGCGAACAGCGCGCCCGCGAGCTGCTCGATCTGCTGCGGCTGCCACAGGACTACTACAAAAAGCGCATCGATGCCTGCTCGGGCGGCGAACGTCAGCGCATCGCGCTGGCCCGGGCGCTCGCGTTCGATCCCGAGATCCTGTTCTTCGACGAACCGCTGTCGGCTCTCGACTATCGGCTGCGCAAGACGCTGGAGAAGGAACTCAAGGCGCTGCACGAACGCACCGGCAAGACGTTCGTCTACATCACCCACAGCCTGGAGGAGGCGATGGTGATGTCCGATCGCATCGCCATCCTGCGCAACGGGCGCTTCGAGCAGATCGGCCCGGCACGGGAGATCTACACCCGACCGCAGAGCCGTTTCGTCGCCCGCTTCATGGGGGACGTCAACCTGTTCGAGCTGCGAGGCGGTGTCGATGGATCGACGCTGCAGGCACAGGGGTTGTCCGCGAAGCCGGACGCACTCGGTACGCTGGACATCGTCGCGGACAGGCACAACACGCTGGTGGTGCGTCCCGAGCGGCTGCGGTTTCTGGGTCCCGAGAGCGCCGCCGAGTTCATCGCCGTCGGGACCATCGCCGCCAGCTACCTGCTGGGGTCGCGCGTGCAGTACGAGATCGATGCCGAGGACGGGGCCACGCTGGTGGTCGAGAGCGCTGCCGAGGCGGTTGAGCTGTCACCCGGCGCGCCGGTCAGAGTCGGCTTCGACCGGTCCGATGTGCACGTCATCGCCGAGCGGGCCGCGTGAGCGTTCGCGAACGGCGTCTCGGGGCGTTCTGCGCCGCACCGATCACCCTGTTCCTGGCGCTCGGGTTTCTGGCCCCGCTGCTGGTCGTCGCCGCCTTCTCGGTGATGCCCTCGCGGGTGTTCGATCTGGCTCACGTGCCGGATTTCTCGGCGTTCGTGGAGTTCGTGCAGCAGGGTTACTGGAAGTCGCTGGCCTGGTCGATCGGCATGGCGGCGATCGCCACGCTGATCCTGTTCGTGGTGTGCTGGCCGCTCGCCTGGGCGATGGTGCACGTGTTCGGACGCTTTACCCAGATCATCACCGCGCTGGTGGTGGTCACGCTGATCGTGTCCGAGAACATTCGCCTGTTCGGCTGGTCGTTGACGTTGATGAAGGGCGGCATGATCGAGGGCATGTGGCGCTCGTGGACCGGGGCCGGCTTCGACGGGCTGCTGTACAACGTGCCGGTGATCGTGTTCGGACTGGTCTACGTCTATCTGCCGTTCATGCTGTTCCCGCTGGTGCAGGGCATCGCCATGGTGCCGGCGGATGCGCCGCACGCGGCAGCCGACCTCGGGGCCACGCGTCGGCAGGTGCTCCTGGAGATCGAGCTGCCGCTGGCCAGCCCCGGCATCCTGGTGGGCTCGCTGCTGAGCTTCGTGCTGGCTGCGGGTGCGGTGGCCGAGTCCAAGCTGCTCGGCGGACAGGCGGTGATCGTGATCTCGGACGATGTCGAGACCGCGTTCACCTACGGGCAGAACTGGCCGCTCGGTTCGGCGCTGGCCATCGTGCTGATCGTGCTGGTGGGTTCGCTGGCGCTGTTCGCCCTGGCGCGGCTGGATCTGGACACCGTCATGGGACGGGCGGAGCGCTGATGCCGGTACCACGCTGGATGCGCGTGCTGCTCGGCAGCTACGGCGTCGTGATCATGTTGCTGCTGTACCTGCCGCTGGTGGCGGTGTTCTTCGCCTCGATCTCCAAGGCGCGCTACCTGAGCTTTCCGATCCGCCGCTACTCGGGTGCCTGGTACGGCGAGGCGCTGGGCAGTGCCACGGTGCGCGACCTGCTGCTGACCTCGCTATTGGTTGCCGCCATCGTGACGGTGGTGTCGGTGGTGCTCGGCTACTTCGCGGCCTTGGCCTTCGCCCGCTACCGCTGGCGTCACCGCAGGCTGTTCCAGAAGCTGGTCCTGTTGCCGATCTTCTGCGTATTCCGGCGCATCGTGACCAACGATTCCGACGCAACGTGACCGCTCGTTCCGGCGCTACGTGACCGCTGG
>Ga0209303_1002275_pt1 | contig 10194 bp, 11 predicted proteins | sample SidtaG_3_FD_187449 | JGI IMG/M metagenome (GOLD analysis project Ga0209303, IMG submission 187449) | Marine algal microbial communities from Sidmouth, United Kingdom - Sidmouth_Asex1 metaG (SPAdes) (version 2) | ecosystem: Host-associated > Algae > Red algae > Unclassified | place: Sidmouth... | reverse complement strand
TGTCTGGGTAAAGGCTTGTGTTCCGGGTAAGGCTTCATTCAGACGTCGTTTGAGGACTTGCAAGTTCTCGGCAGGTTTCGCTTTGATCAGAATAAAGGTAATCCAATTGTTATCTGTGAGTGCGGGTGGATCGGGAGGGGTATTGGTTGGTGTTGCGATCGCAGAATTCAGATAGGCCGTAGCATTGGGCAACGATGTAAAAACATAAGGACTAGCAACAATTGAACGGGTTCCTGAGGTAATGCCTGTTATCTGTCCTTTGAAGGAGCCAATATCCGCTTCATCGCCCGTCTCAGTGACTCCTAGGAGTTCGAGATCTGATTTATCTACAAAAACCTTGTAGGGTTGTTGGATATCACTCCATGTCCCTGCTAAAAGAGTTTGTGGGCGAAATAAAGTGTCTTGCGGATCGAACCCAATAATCCGAATGGGAGCAATTTGGCTAGAGTTATCCCGCCAAACTGTAGATTGGGAAATGATGGCTTCTGCGCGATCGACTCCCTTAACTTGTTGAGCTTGAGCCAATTTTTTATACTCGAAGGGAAGCGTTAATTCTAAATGACGCAACTCTTCTGAGGCCACCCAAATATCTGCATTGGCATTCTCAATCAACAGGGTAGAAGAACGAGTGAACCCCTTCAAAATACCGATTTGGATGGTGACCAAGCCGACAGAAAACATGATGCCCGCCTGAGCCACAATGAAGCGAGGCAGATCTTGAAATAAATTTTTGCGGGCGATAGAAACCATAAATTAGACCTGGCAAGGGATGACGGTGTAGATCATCCTATTGTTTGACCGACCATTACAATTCAAGCTGAGTGTCGCACCTACTCAGTATAGGCATGATTATCTGAACCTACCGAATTTTGCTGAGATTGAGCTGAATCTACGCAATGATGAAGCTGTATTTTGTTTGTACGTCTTTGTGATAGTTCTCAGCCACAATCGTTCCATACAACATCAGCAGCCATGTCACAACAGCTCAGAAATATCATTGATCACCAGTGCAAAAATGCTCCCGCCGCCTACAGTGACCTCAAAACTCTGTTTTTGAATTGCACCCTCTAATAGAACTTCCGTTTTGTCCCATACTCAAGGGGTGATCAATATTGCCAAAAACATTTTTGAGGCCAACGGAGTAACCCCTACTGTCCTTCGACCTGTGGATTATGACCTTGCTGCCTGGGTCTAGATATGTCGGCAACTTTAGATCCAGGGTCTGGCGGACCGGAAAACGAATTCACCTATCGCAATACCACTTTTTTGGCTTGCAATTGTCTGCATATGGATAGGTTACTCAAAGATAAGGGTGGTATCCCCGCTTATGGTAACCAGCCAGATGTCTGGGATGCAGGGTGCAAGACAGATTTCAAAACCCCTGAGCACAAACGTTAATCAGCTTGCATCTAGTAGGCATCTTGGAGTTCATAGAAATCTGGACTGATGTAGTCTTTGCGCAACGGCCAACCGACCCAATCTTCGGGCATGAGAATGCGAGTGAGGTTGGGATGGCCTTCGTAAACGATGCCATACATGTCATAGGTTTCCCGTTCCTGCCAATCAGAGGCTTTCCAGAGCCAATAGAGGGAAGGGACACGTGGATCTTCACGCGGGAGAAAAACTTTGATTCTGACCTCTGGGGGGCGATCAGCCTCATCGGCAAATTTGAGTATATGGTACATGCTCACTAAATCCTGGCCAGGACCAGCGTCATATCCGCCTTGGCACTGCAAATAGTTGTACCCATCGCTATCCAAAGCGGTGGCCACGGCAACGAGTTGATCGGCTTCAATCTTGATCATTTCTACTCCCAGGTGATCAACCCCTAGGGGTTCAGCAGCAAATCCTGCTTGGGAGAGTGCCTTAGCAACAGGACCCGCTTCTACGATAGGTGCTGCTTGTTCTTCGGATTGTTCTTCTGCTACGGGTTGTTCGTCTTGTTTGGATTCGGGAGAGGACTCAGCCACCGTTTGGGTACTCCTTGTTATAGATGCGATCGCAAAAAGTTAGGACAAAAAGAATGAAACAAAAAAAGGGGGAAAACGTTAAGCGCCACTGACTAGGACCACTCTAGGGCGCCCTTCCGCCAGGCATACACCAAGCCCACAATCAAAATGGCGATGAAGATTAAAGCTTCGATGAAGGCCAGAACACCCAATTTATGAAATGCCACGGCCCAAGGGTATAGAAACACAGTTTCTACGTCAAAGATCACGAAAACCAGCGCAAACATATAGTAGCGAATGTTGAATTGAATCCAAGCTCCACCTACAGGCTCCATGCCGGACTCATAGGTGGTCCGTCGAGCTGCTCCCTGGTTACTGGGACGTAGGACTTTGGAGGCACTGAGTGCTAAGGCTGGGACTAAACTGCACAGGAGCAAAAATCCCAAGAGGTATTCGTAGCCACTTAAAGCAAACATATAGCAGAGGTTGGATGTGTTCTCGTCAAGTTCTGTAGCACCATTCATTATAAGGTCAGACTTTGCCATTCCCCAGGTTTGGCAAAATAAAGCTGGCGATCTCGTTAGTTAATCTCTAGCGAGAATCCAGATAGCACATCCTCTCCAGATAAGATTGCTGGTAATGGCAGCACTTCTACCTCCTGGCCTGGTCGATAAATCTCAACAGTTTGATCTTGAGGATTAATGAGCCAGCCTAGTCTCAAACCACTCTGCAAATATTCCTGCATTTTGTTTTGAAGTGGTTTCAGACGGTCGCTTTCAGATCTGAGTTCAATCACAAAGTCGGGACAAATCGGTGGAAATTTTTTGCGTTGTTCTGGGGTGAGAGTATTCCAGCGTTCCAGCTTAACCCAGGCAGCATCAGGGGAGCGATCGCCTCCACCAGGAAGACTAAATACGGTGGAAGAACTGAAGACTTCTCCTAATCCTGTTTGTTCATTCCAGATTCCCAATTTAATGATGTAGGTTGCTTCTTTTCGACCACTCTCACCACCGACTGGAGGCATAATGATTAACTCACCTTGGGGACTGCGTTCCATCACCACATCTTGATTTGCTAAGCACAGTTCATAAAATTGCTCGTGGGTTAGTTGGCTTGTCAAAGATTCTAAGTTCAGGCTGATGGCAGTCATAATGATTGTCCGCAAACATAATCATCCCCATTCTAAGTGCTCATAATGGTTGGTCTGGAGATCAGCATTTGCAGGCAACGGAAAGGGGTGAATTAAATGGGCTAGTCATAGTTCAAGCTCACAGATTTGGTTGTCGGCTGATGTAGTAGAAATATGAGGCGAGATGGCTTTTTGCCGAGATAAAAATATTTGAAAAACCCACCCTACACCAAGCAGGAATCCGCCAAAAATTGTAAACAACCCTGACAAAAAACTATTCTTCTCTAAACTATGTCTACTAATAAGGTGAAAAGAAAATCTGCAAGATAACAAGAAAAAATTAATGGTTTAAAAATAGAGAGAAAGGGTAAATAATGCAGAGATGGGCTGCGCAGAAACAGAGTACATCTAATCTAGGTGACCCTCGCCTCGACAGACACTTTATAGAGATTGTTGATTCAAGAAAGGCTGGACACTCAGCCTAATGCGAGTATTTCTCAAACGAGCGAAAGTTGGCTACAGAAAAGCAACCTACCGACTCTGGGATAATCCAAAGGTGAGTGTAGAAGGTATATTAGAAGCCTATTGAGCATAGATCTTTCTACAAATGCTGTAGGAATTGTCTTATGAATTTGCAGATAGTACTCTGCAATCCTCCCTCCTTACTATTCATTGTAGTAATCTGCTGGATTCCTCTATTAACTTGGATATCTGAATTTCGCTTCTGACTTGCATGCTTAACACAAGTCAATCTAACAATTCGGAGTACATGAAGAGACCAATACAACTGCATAAAGTAATAGCATGAGCCTATAATAATCAGACATAAATTTATAAAAAGAAAATCTCTCAAGTTGATAGTTGCGATTCTAATATCAACAAATCTATTGATTTGGTCTTCTGAGAAGATAAGTGTATACAAGCTAATAAAACTAGCAACTCCAAGAAACGTTTGAATGCTCTGGGATTGTGTCGATAGTCCATTGATTTTATTGTCGACTATAGAAATAATGTCTTGTGGTTCATCCCAGTCTTGGATTTCTTCATATGATTGTTCCAAGACTTTCTCAACAATGTAGTCAAAAGGATGGATTGCTCTTTTCAGTGGATTCTTATTGAAATTATTAATCAATGGACTAATTGCTAGGGTTATATTAGGTGAAATAACTACTATCGTTAATATCAATAAAATAGAAACGGCAAAAGCATATATATTAATAGCTAATAACATCTTGAAATTGTATTCATTTAAAGATTTAATGCTATCTAATTGAAATGCTGTTGGAGATAAAACAATAGAATTTACTTGAAATAATGGCAAAAATGATTCTGCAATTAACTTTGGCATGCATATTAAAATTGGATAAATTGTTGTTTCGCAGGCTAATTCAAGTAATTTATTTAGCCATATCTTTTTAAAGATATAGATTCTATTTAGAAACGAATTCTTTATCTGATTAACAATGATCTCTTTAATTAATGTAAATAAAATAGGGAATACAATTATGCATAAAAGTAAATATGCAAGCAAAAATAAAGATAGATTTGGATTGCTATTTGCTTGCCCTAACTTAGATATAATTGGTAGATTTTCTATAAAAAGCCCGTAGTATACTATGTAAGAAACCAAAAATAAAGCCAATCTATATAGGCCAAAAAACTTCTCCACAAAGTATTTTGACTTGTTTTGATTTATATGCGTTTTTAAGTTCTTGCTTACACAAAACTGAAGTTCCTGAAATTTTTTGTATGTTGGGTAATTTAGTAAGATCATTATGTTCCAGTTTACTCATTATCCTTATAAATCTACACTTTACCGATAAGTCTCAGAAGCATTGAACAGAGAGGGTTGCACTCATGAGATGAACGTTCAAGTTCTCATCAATTGATCCTTATTGAAATTCTTTGAACGATAGGATGAGGGTTGCAGAAATTTAGAGTCTTGAGAACCATCTTCTCCAAGCGAGAATAAGGTTGGTTTTACCTGGAGTTATGCCTTTGCAAGTTTTGCCTAGAGAGAGTTACAGGAATTATGGGTAAGACATAGTTCGTTAAATAGTGAATTTATTTCGTATTGAGAATTAAATTACAAATATTCCTGTGCGATCAAGCATGATTGATGGGTTCTCCCAATTCTCTTGTATCTGACAAAACTATTTATGGAAGAATTCTAACTCAGCTCAGAATACCCATTGGGTCTAATTTTAGGCATCCCCTTCAGTTCAAACATCAATATTGATTATGCCGATTGCTGATACCCATGCCTTGCTCCAATCGGAATTTTTAGAGATCTGCAAACCCAACGGAATTATATGCAGGCTCTCAACGCTGCTAAGTCAGCACCTACAATTTTCTCAAGATTGGCTGTAATTTTCTCAATATCCCAATTCCACCAGGCAATCTCTAGCAAAGCTTGAACCACTCTATCTGGAAAGCGTTGCCGAATAACGCTGGCTGGATTTCCGCCCACAATTGTGTAGGGCGGTACATCTTTGGTAACCACTGACTTTGTTGCCACAATTGCGCCGTCGCCGATGTTGATACCTGGCATGATCATGGCTTCATAGCCAATCCACACATCATTGCCAATTGTGGTATCTCCCTTATATGGATACCCACCTGCTGGGGGCATCACCCGTTGCCAGTCCTCGCCAAAAATCTCGAAAGGGAAGGTAGAGAACCCGGACATCTTATGGTTCGCCCCATTCATAATGAACTTAATTCCTCTGGATAGGGCGCAGAATTTGCCAATGATCAGCTTGTCACCGATAAACGGAAAGTGATACAGGACGTTGCGCTCAAAGTTCTCAGAGTCCGCTGGATCGTCATAGTAGGTGTAATCGCCAATGATGATATTGGGATTGGTGACTGTATTTTTAATGAAGCAAACTTGAGAAAATCCCGCCATTGGGTGAATGGTATTGGGATCGGGATATTGCATGGTGTCTATTGCTGATTGAGAGACCAATCATAGCCTAGGTAATCAACGTTATACTCGCCCGCTTTCAGGTAAGCCTGATCTTCGGGACTGACGTAGTTACTGATGAAATTGAGGACAGCTTTTTGCTTGTCATCGCCGCTGAATTGATCTTTGACAGCAAAATCAGGTTTCCAGTCATCGCCGTACCAGTCGAAGATTTTAGATAAATAGACCTTGTTCTCCTGGCGATCAATCTGAAAACCACTATCGGGACGCGCTAACCACCTTTTAACTTGGTCCTCTAGTTGAGCGTCTACCTCTTCAGCGGTGAAAGGTTCATTGCGAAGTGGGGGGCAACTCTTGGCCGCGCAAACTAAAGCGGCATGAATTCGAGGCTCATTAAAGGTGGGGCGGATGGTATCGTGCTCGATATTATTGAGGGTTTTGGATTCCCCGGCGACTTGGAATTTTTTAGCTTCCCAAACGCCTGGAATATCGCGGATGCTGGCTTTGAGAGGTTCTTGCTCAATAATGGCTAATAAGGTGAGGGCGTTGTAGGCGTTCATCATGAATGCTAATTGCTGATTTTTATCCCAGCTTTTGTAGGTTTCAGGCTTTACTGCTGCTAACTGGGCATAGTAGCGATCTAAGGGTTCACGGTTTTGTTGCAGTTGTTTGTAATCAACCCAGCCCTTATCAGTGACGTATTCGGCCAGCAGTTTTGTGTATTCGTCGTTGCTAAAGGGCTTGCTTTCATCAATATCAGCTTGAACGGGGATTTCTTCAGCTCCAACAAACGGTAGATTGGCGCAACTGGCCAGTAAGAGCATACCTGGCAACAAAATAGAAAATGGTTTTGTGTTTTTCATAACTATTGATACCCAGGCAAATAACAAGACTATACAGTTCTATAAAGCCCGATGGACCTGAGAATTCACTGAGATGATCCTGGGCTGGGCGTAAAAAATTTCTGGGGGCGGCATACTTGCCAGGTCCAAAACCACCCTAAAACAAAGGGTGTCCATAGCCAAAAACGTTCACTAGAGGTCAATAACCAGGCGCTGACTCCCAAGCTTTCCCGATGGGGTAGGGCAAAGTAGACAAACGCTGAGAGACTGACGAGGCGGGTTCCCAAATTGTTACTGGCAACGGCAAAGGGAATCAACCAGGTAAAGTACCAGGCATGAACCACTGGTGATAAAAGCAGCAGTGTTCCTAGATAGCCTTCAGTGAAATGGCCTACTTGGGTTGAGCGCCAGATCAGGCGGAGCAGGGCGATCGCAAGCGGTACCAACAACACCGCATTATGCCAGTCTGGATTAGTGAGTAGCGACCCAATGGGTAAAAACTCGGCACTACGTCCCTTGGTCACAAACGACGAACCAGTGGGAATGAGCGGACAGCTAGATAATGTACAAAAAGGCAAGGCACTCAACAGCATTGGGATCAGGGACAGCAAAACTGAGAGGCTAGCCCATTTCCACGCTCGTTTTCTCATGAAGTGCCAACCGACAAATGCAACTATCGGCAAGGAAATCCATTTAATGGCAATACTTACGCCCAAAAGGCTCAGTCCAGTAACAATGGAACGCGCCCGCTGAGGCTGAGTATCCAAATATAACCAAGCCCAAACCAATGCCAGGATGAACCAACTATCGTAGTGGCCGCCTCCGGCAAAAGAGTAAATCACTAACGGATTCCAAGCATAAATCAAGGTCTTGAGCAGGCCGAATCGATGTTGCAGTAACCAACACACCCCTAAGTCAGCAGCAACAAAAGCAACTTTAAACAAGAGTGTCGAAGTTGCGATCGCCGCCAGTCCCCGAAATCCCAGTTGGGTAATGGGCGGATAAATGGCTGACACGTCAGCATGATTGATTAGGGACCACCATTCTGTACGAAACGGTATAAGTTCCGGTGCAGCAGGTGCTAAGGCAAAGGGACTAATCCCTAAATTTTGGAGTCGTCCTTCCCAAAGGTAGCGCCAAATATCGTTGCCAGGATGCATGGGTAAGAGGATGAATCGTGTTGCGATCGCAACACTCCAAAACCACACCCTAGACACCTGAGGCAATCCCCAGGACACCACAAACCCTAGGCCCATCACGCTAGCACCTTGCCAAAACATCGGCACCCTTCCCGGCTGGGTAAAATCTCCATAGGGAACGATCATGGCGCTACCCGCCATCAACAGGAGGGCACTGAGCCATAACCACAGTGGATGTTTGCGCAGAGTTAACTTGGCAAAGAGGAGCTGAAAATGCTGGACATAGAGAAGCGCCAGCGTACTCAAAATAATGCTACCCGCCTGGACACTGCCTTTAATCGTGCCGCTAATTTTGGATCGTCCCCCTTGGCGCGGCCGATAGCCCTGAGGAATTTCGCAAGTTCTCAACTGTTGCTCTGCGGCCTTGGCTTGCATCTCTACCGTCCAGCCAAAACCACGATCCTGCATATTGAGCTGTTCTAGCCGAGTTCGCTGAATCAGGCGTAAAGGACCTAGATCTTGAAAGTCATGTCCCCATCCCCACCGAATGAGGGTTGTTGCTAGGCCGTTACCCCAGTTCTGAACTGCGGTCATGGCTGAGCGACTGTCGGCTTGGGCACGGCGATTGCCCAGGATCAAATCGTAGTTCTGCCGCTGGGCAAAAAATTGAGGCAATACGGACAAGTCATCGCTGCCATCGCCATCACAAAACAGAATCCATTCGATATGTTCGGGAATTTTCTGCATTCCGCACCAGCAGGCTCGTCCATAGCCGGGAATAGGTTCGCGCAGGACTTCGGCTCCAGCGGTTTGGGCAGTGTGGGAAGTGCGATCGCAACTGCCATTATCTACGACTCGAATATGTCGCAAACCTTGGGCTTGTAGTGATTGAATAACGGCCTCAATGGTGACTTCTTCATTGAGAACTGGAATGATGACCAGAATATTATCCAATTCATACTCAGACAATGTTATTAGTCTCAAAAAAAAGTGCCACTTATAACTAGCCTAAGTCTAGTCAAGCGCTACAAGCTTAATCTCAGAAGCTATTGAAGATGAGAGTAATATTAGAATTTCCTAAGCTATTCTTATTTTATCCAGATATAGAGTTGCTGAAAATTGCACTATTAAGATTTTCTTTGGAAAGGTGGAAATTATGATTGTAGAACTTTTGAACATCAGATCATAAACGGTATGCAAACGAAATATTTACTTTTAACGATTGTGTTAACAGCCTGTACTAACAGTGTCACTGTTCAATCTTCTTCGCCTCCTCCAGCAAAAACACCAGAATTGACCACCGCCAGTCCAACACCCAAAGGTTCACCAATAGGAGCAGGAGCGGGTGCACCCGTCAAAGAATCTCAGGACAATAAATCTGCTAACTCATCACAACAATCGTCTTGCAACTATTTCGCTGGCAATGCTATAGGTAATCAGGCTATCAACGTAGATACGTGTTCTATAAAACATAGGAATCCGAGAAGCGTGGGCTTTGTCTACTATCTTGGGAGTGAACGAGTAGAAAGCTCAGCCAATTGCCCAGATTTTAGGTGGACAACCTATCCTGAAAATCAAGTCCATACTCCTCAATCTCTGGCAACAGAGAATATGCTTCGTAGGGTATGTCAATAAGTATAGAATTCGGTGGCAAAACTACGAATATGCATTTTAGATATCTAGTTGCTGATAAACCTGGTCTAGATTCTGCAAATGTCGGCTGGGGTCAAAACAGTGGTCTAGTTCATCTGCTGATAAAAGTTTTTGCACCTGTGGATCTTGGGAAAGGGTGGCTCTGAAATCTCCCCCGTCTTGGTTCCAAGCCTGATGGGCGTGGGTTTGGACAATGGCATAAGCTTCTTCTCGACCCATGCCTTTATCGACCAGGGCTAACAACACCCCCTGACTGAAAATAACGCCGCCGTACAGGTTCATATTCCGCTTCATATTGTCGGGATACACCTGCAAATGCTTCACCAGGTCGGTGACTTCTACCAGCATGAAATGGGTCAAGATGGCTGCATCAGGAATAATCACTCTTTCTGCGGAGCTGTGAGAAATATCGCGCTCATGCCACAGGGCCACATTTTCGAGTCCGGTCATGGCGTAACCCCGAACAACGCGAGCCAGACCCGTTAGCCGTTCTGAGCGAATTGGGTTGCGTTTGTGGGGCATGGCGGATGATCCTTTTTGCCCTTTAGAAAAGAAT
>Ga0209303_1002269_pt1 | contig 10214 bp, 4 predicted proteins | sample SidtaG_3_FD_187449 | JGI IMG/M metagenome (GOLD analysis project Ga0209303, IMG submission 187449) | Marine algal microbial communities from Sidmouth, United Kingdom - Sidmouth_Asex1 metaG (SPAdes) (version 2) | ecosystem: Host-associated > Algae > Red algae > Unclassified | place: Sidmouth... | reverse complement strand
CGGGAAGTTGCTGATGACCTCACCGCTTTCTTCCAGCTGAGCAATTTGCTCGTCAGTCACCTCCAGGTTACTTAGCTTTACACGCGCTGCAGCAACCAGTTCCGGGTTTACGTCGGCAAACTTTTTTGCTTGCAACAACTCTTCCTGAGCAACGACTAGGTCGGGGGAATACACCGTCGCAATCCGCTGGCCGGCGCGGACTTGCTCACCGGAAAAGGAGACGAATAGTCGTTCTACTCGCCCACCAAATTCTGAAACCTCGACGGCAGCAGTCCGCGCGTCTGGTGCAAGACGCCCAGTAAGCTTAATCCCTGCTCCCTCAACATCTTTTGCACCTGCGTCCGCGCCCTCATCCACCAGCGCACCACCGACAATAACTGTCCGCACCCGTGCCATCGCCACTGCTGCTTCCGTCATCATCAATACCGCCGGGTCAGTGGAATTTCCGGTTTGCAACGGAATAAGATCCATTCCACACAGCGGACAATCGCCCGGCTCGCCCTGCTGAATTTGTGGGTGCATCGAGCACGTCCATATCTGTGCTTCTCCGCCACCTTCGTCCATGGCTTCATGGTCGTGATCAGCGTGTTCGTCCATTACTTCGGCCTCTCCACCAAACAGAAAATAGCCGGCTAGCAAACCCAGGACTAATGCCCCAACAAGGTAAATTATCGTTCGAGTATTCATGCTTATTAATTTATGAGGTAGCGATCAATTACCGCTCGTTGTGTAAGAATGATCGTTTGTGTCAGCACCGTTTTCGTGCGGTACTCGATCAGTTGGTTTTCCAATCGCAGCAGTTCATCAAAGGCGCGTTTGCCGTTAGTGAACTCACTCCTGGCAATCGATATCGTAGCATCAATCACCTGCGATTGTTCCCGTAGGAAGTACAGCTCATTGGCTGCGTTGTCAATGGCGTTCAGCGCGCGGCGGATCTCCGCTCGGAATTCATTTTCGCTGGATTCCCGCCTGGCATCCAGCGCAAGAATCCGAACCTCCTCCTCCTGCCGTTTGGCCGAAAATTTGCCTTTACTCAGGGGAATGGTCACCATCGCCCGGGGTAAGATCACGTCGCGGCCATTGCGCAGAGGGTCCGCGTCGTCGCGGCGGCCGGTGGCGATGTAATCGACACCGACGCCGAAGTCCGGTCGTTGGTCCAGTTTGGTCAGTTCGATGGCGGCGCGGTTGGCTTCCTGCTGTACCTTATATATGCGCAGTCCGGGGTGATTACTCAGATCAGGATCGTCAGCGGCCAGGTCCGGGGCAAAATCCAGGGTTTCCGCAACCCGTTGGTCAATGTCCATACGAGCCTCTACCTGGGTATCCGCCGGGCGGTTCAGTAGCGTGTTGATCGTTACCATTTCCTGCTGGGCGAGGTAGCGTAGCTCCGCTAGCTGGCGCTCCACTTGTTGCCGTTGCAATTGAATTTGGTAGACTTCTACCGAACTACCCTTTCCACTTTCTACGCGGCTTAAGGCCAGACGGTTTAGACTGGCGTACAGCGTCAGACTTTCCGCTAAAACCGCCCGCCTTGCCTCCAAACCTGCCAGACTGAAGTAGGCTTTCTCCAGCTGATAGATAAGCATCAGTTGACGGGCTGCGACCTTCTCCAGCAGCGGCTGGGCGCGAGCGTCCGCTGCCCGGGCCATCGCCGCTAACTTACCCGGCCAGGGTAACATCTGCGTAGCGCCAACCCGGAATTGTTGCGGTCCGGTCCTGGTCTCCACCGGCAGTACAAATACGCTGGCACCGATTTCCAGATCCGGCAACTGATCCAACTGTCCACCTATTTTCATCGCCGCTTCGTAGTCCAGTTGCAAAGCGCGCAACTCCGGATTTTCCCGACGTAGTTTTGCTTTTAGACTATCGAGCGACTGGGCGCGGACGCAGGTGCAGAGCAAGGATAGGAATAGCAATGTGATTACGGACTTCCTCATGATTTGCTCGTTTTTTGCTTCCATTTCAATTTTAACTCCTCCCGCATACACCACAGCACCGGCACCGTAAACATCGTCACCACCTGCAGCGCCATTCCCCCGAAACTGGGGATGGCCATCGGCAGCATGATGTCCGCTCCCCGGCCCGTAGCCGTCAACACCGGTAGCAAAGCCAACAAAGTCGTCGCTGTCGTCATCATCGCCGGACGGACCCGGCGCAAGCCACCCTCGATCACCGCCGACCGGATTTCCGTCACTTTGTCCGGACTGTTCCGCTTGAAACTGTCCCGCAAAAAGGTGGCCACCAGTACCCCGTCGTCGGTCGCTATACCGAACAAGGCCAGGAAACCGACCCACACCGCTACGCTCAGGTTGATCGTCCGCATCTGAAACAAATCCCGCAGGTTCTCCCCGAAGAAATTGAAGTCCATGAATCCGGGGTCCGCATACCCCCCCAGCAACAAAAAGCCGCCCGAGAAGGCTACGAACACACCACTGAAAACCATTAAGGCCGTTGTTATCGACTTAAACTGGAAGTACAGAATCAGAAAGATCAATCCCAGGGCAATTGGTACCACCAAGCTCAGTCGCTCATTGGCCCGTACCTGCTGCTCGTAATTACCGGCGAAACGGTAACTGATGCCAGCGGGAACGTCCAACTCACCGGTTTCAGCTAAGCCGTCGAGGTAAGCCGTCGCATTTTTGACAACTTCCACCTCTGAGAATCCATCCAATCGATCAAAGAGTACATAGCCGACCAGAAAGCCGTCTTCGGATTTGATCGACTGCGGACCTTGCTCATAACGGATATCGATCAGCTCACCGAGTTTGATCTGTCCGCTGCGGGTCGGGACAAGAATGTTCTTAATGGTCTCCGGATTATCCCGTAGTTCACGTGGGTAGCGCAGGCGAACGGCATAGCGTTCGCGACCTTCAACGGTTGTAGTCATTTTCATCCCGCCAACGGTGGCCATAATCTGCTGCTGAACGTCGGTAACGCTGAGGCCGTAGCGGGCAATTACCTCTCGCTTCACGTCAAGAAGTAAGTAAGGCTTTCCGACAATGCGATCAGCAAAGACCGCCGCGTCTTTTACCCCGTCGATGTTCTTCAGCTCTCGCTCCAGCTCCAGACCGAAGGCCTCGATGGTGGCCAGGTCGGGGCCCCGGACCTTGATCCCCATCGGCGCCCGCATTCCCGTTTGCAGCATTACCAGCCGGGTTTCGATAGGCTGAAGCTTCGGGGCGGAGGTCACGCCAGGAAGCTGTGCAACAGCAATAATCTCCTCCCAAATATCGTCGGGTGACTGAATGTGGTCCCGCCACTGGCGGAAGTACTGTCCGTTTTCGTCGGGTATCAGTTCACCGGCTCGTCGCACAAACTCCCCCTCATCGTCTACCTCAAACCTCAACCGGTGTCCATCCTCGTCCGTCACGTACTCCGTTTTGTACAGGATCATATTCTCGTACATCGACAGCGGTGCCGGATCCAACGGACTGTTCACCCGGCCGGCTTTACCAACCACCGTTTCCACTTCCGGGATGGTCGTCACCGCCATATCCAGCGTGCGGAGATTCTTGAGGTTCTCCGCGATCCCGGCGTGCGGCATACTCGTCGGCATCAGCAAGAAAGCACCTTCCCCAAGGGCAGGCATGAACTCTTCCCCAATACTTCGGTACGACTGGAAGCCCGCAAAGATTAACAGCCCAATCAGCAGCAGGAAGAGCACCTTTACCCGCAGCAGAAAACCGAGGATCTTCGTGTAGAAGTGAATCACCAGCCAGAAGAAGCCCAGTAAGCTGCCCGCTACCACAAACACAAACAGGAAGTTGGTCGCCTGGCTCTGGTTCACCCCCAGCGGTAGCCAGTAGCCGGCCAGCAGCCACGCCAGTACCAGGGCAACGGCTACGTTCACAGCAGCCGCAAAGCCCCGCTTCTTCCAGCTTTTTTCTGCACCTGCGGCCGCGCCCTCTTTACCTATAACAGCAGTAACAATACCGAGCACCCCGGCCAAAATGGTAACCACTCCCAACCACCAGGCGACCAGCACCCAGGCTGCAATTCCCGCAACGATCAATAGCCCGTTGCCCACAATCTTCACCCGCTTACTGTCCCGATCCCACCCAAGGACCGTATGCGCCAGCGCGGGGATAATCGCCAGCGCCACGACGATCGCCGCGATCAGCGCAAAGGTTTTTGTGAACGCCAACGGCCGGAACAACTTTCCTTCTGCGGCCTCCATCGTGAAGACCGGCAAAAAGCTGATGATTGTCGTAGCCACCGCCGTCAGTACCGCCGAGCCCACTTCAACCGTTGCCTCGTAAATACTCTCCAACCTGCTTTCCCCTTCCGGCGGGTCGTTCAGCCGGTAGATCATACTCTCTGTCAGCACAATCCCCATATCCACCATCGTACCGATCGCAATGGCAATACCAGAAAGTGCCACGATATTAGCGTCCACCCCAAAATACCGCATCGCGATAAAACACATCAGCACCGCCACCGGCAAGGTGCCCGCCACCAGCAACGACGACTTCAGATTGAACAGCAGCAGAATGACGACGATGGCCGTAATTAGAATTTCCAGCGTCAGGGCTTCCTCCAGCGTACCAATGGTTTCCCGAATCAGTTCCGAACGGTCATAGAAAGGAACAACGGTTACCTGGCTCATCGTTCCGTCCTCCAATTCTCGCTTCGGCAACCCCGGTGCCAACTCCCCAATCTTACCCTTCACATTATTAATCACCTCCAGCGGGTTAGCGCCATAGCGCGCCACCACTACCCCACCGACGGCCTCGGCTCCTGACTTATCCAGGATACCCCGCCGGGCAGCTGGGCCAATCGTGACCCGCGCTATATCGCGCAGATAAACCGGCACATTGTTTTTCTCACTGACAACGGCAAGCTCCAGGTCATCAAGATTTTGCAAGTAACCCAGCCCGCGTACAAAATATTCCGCTAAATTGATTTCCAGCGTGGCCGCACCAACGTCCAGGTTAGATTCTTTCACAGCGGCCATCACTTGCCCCAGCGTGATCCCATACACCCGCATTTTGTCGGGGTCCACGTCCACTTGGTACTCCTTCACGAAGCCGCCGATACTGGCAACTTCACTGACACCCCCAGCCGCACTAAGCCCGTAGCGAACGTAAAAATCCTGTATGCTCCGCAGTTCGTCCAAGTCCCAGCCGCCAACGGGGGTACCGTCAGCCGCACGGCCTTCGAGCGTATACCAGAACACCTGACCCAGCGCCGTAGCATCAGGACCAAGCGTCGGCGTGGCGTTCTCCGGCAGCAGGCCAGCTGGCAGGGAGTTCAGTTTTTCCAGAATTCTACTACGCGACCAGTAGAACTCCACCTCCTCCTCGAAGATCAAATAGATGCTCGAAAAACCAAACATCGAATTAGAGCGGACGGATTTCACCCCCGGAATCCCCAACAAGGTCGAGGTTAACGGATAAGTGATCTGGTCCTCCACGTCTTGCGGAGATTGCCCCATCCACTGGGTAAAGACGATCTGCTGGTTCTCCCCGATGTCGGGGATTGCATCTACCGCCACGGGGTCACGCGGCAAGCCAGGAATATCAAATTCAAAAGGTGCGGTAGCTAGCCCCCAGCCCACGAAGAGCAGCAGCAACAGCCAGACCACCAGCTTATTCTCCAGGAAGAAGCGCACGAATGCGTTAATCATAAAACGATACTTAACGAAAATCACGAAAGCCCCGGATAGCGGCAGCTAGCGGGGATTAGAAGATCATCAAGTCGTTAAATGCGGAAAACCTGAAACTCGCGCACCGGGTCCGGTATCAACGGAGGCGGGCGGTAGTTCTCAAAGTTCGTGTTTTTGCGCGGCCGCGGGTGCGGAGGCAGGTAGTTAAAAAGCTGTGGTGGGAAGTCCGGTAATACCGCTACGATGGTAGGTAAGGCATCCACCACCGTTTGTTCCTGATCGTCGATCTGTACCAGTTCGTGCTTGTCGTCACAGCACCCTTTCTTCTTACTGTCATTTTCCTCTTCCACCGGCGCGGGGTGGAACGGGCAATGCGCTTTCTTCTGCTCTTTATGGCACTTCTCCGCCTCGCCAAAAATGGCGACCGACTTCAACTCCCCCATACAGAAATGACGATTCACCGTCAACCCAGCGGAGCCGAGGAGGACGAGAGTCGCCAGAAATATGTGAAGTAGTCTAATCAAGTTAGAAGGCTGTTTACACTGGTAAAGATACAGGCATCAGACGGACAAAGTTGAGATGAGCATAATATGGATAGTTTTTACGGAATGTTGTAAGATTCCGAATCTTTCATCGAGGAGGATCCAATCAGGCCTGAAAATTTAGGCTGAGTCACCAAACCTCTTGTATGTAAATCTGCCTCTCTTCGTATTTCACCCTTTCCCTAAAAAACTGAATCTGGTTAGAAATGAAGCCTCGAATGGCTTTTGTCTTGTTGTTGCTCCCATATTCCCTGACCATTTCTTTTAAGTCATCCCACTGCTTTAGCCTCGCCAATGCCCCATTTGTTCCACCACTGATAAGATCTTCTGTGATTATCCAGTCAAATTTTCTGAAGACGAGTACATCATTGCAGGTTACCAAAAGACTAGCTAAAATACTATCATCCGTTAAGCCTAAAAAATTTCGCCCAGCATCAATAAGCTGATTGCACTTTCTATGTTCCGAAGGGTGGGCCGAGATGCTGTCCAAAATAAACCGCTCGGCTCTCATCTTACCCTTATATTTTCCTGCGAAAAACCTTTCGTAAGGTGAATTATATGACCCATCTAGGTCGAGGAAAATCATGCAACGATTCACTAGTAGTTCAGCACTTTCGTATTCCCAAATAAAGCCCAATTCGTTATCATGGTGGCTACCTGCTCCAAAACCACCTCGACTCACCATTGCTATGACATAATCGACGTAAAAATCAGCGTCAATGTCCATGATCCTCCGCAATAACTTCTTCTCTAAGTCTATCGTTTCGACGTCTCGCAGTAGAAGATATAGACCCTTCACGACCTGAAGATTTTCCTTTAATTCCTTACTGTCTAGTGCAGGTAAGTCAAAATAATCAGGCTCGATTCGGTCTTCAACCACTCCTTCATGGAATAGGCTAAGTAGTTCTCCGAACTCCTCATCGTTTTGGGAAAACGTCTTAAACAGATCGTACCGAAGTACGACTTTCCCGCTTCCTTTCAGAAGTTTAATAATGTACTGCCGGTGTGTTGTCTCTACGTATTCTTTAGGAAGATCAATCAGCGCAAATGACACCCACTTGCTGAGGATACCATCTTTCCAATTTACAAGAAAGTCTAAAAAAGAGAACCCACCTTCTTTGCCATTTTCCATCGCCTCTACGATTATTCGCCTCATGACAATAGGGTAATCGTTAAACTGATCCAGGTACATCTCTAATAGCTTCATGCCACGCACCTGATTTGCAGAACGATTCAGAGCAAGAATCAGACCAACGGATTCATGATGGCGCCCGGAGCCTGCTCTTGGTAGAGGAAGTATCAAAGCCAAATCTTCCAAAAAAACAGTAAACTCCTCTACTGTGGTCATGGTATACTTTCCGATTAATTCCTGACGCTTGATTTGTGAGTAGTCAACCCCGGCCCGTCTGGCCTTGTTAGCCCCACTCTTCCACTCTAACTCCCAATATGTTTTAGTCAATTCCGTTTGAAACCGCTTGACCGCTTTCCGCAAATCACTATTTGAAAACTTTCTGTCAGTAAACCAAAGGTTAAGGTCGTGTACCGTTAAGCATTCGGGGAGCCGCTCCGGAGAAAATTTTTTTGAAAAAAGTACTACAAGCTTATCTCGGTCTATAGTCATTACTTCAACTTTTGGTACGCCTCTCCGGTACCGCAGACTATCAACTCTATCTAAAATGTCGATTGGATACTTATCGTAAAGGCAAATAAATGCATCCCATATCTTACTTCGCAAACTCTGGTTGTAATCATTCTCATTCTCACGCCTTTCCCATTCTAAAAGTATTCGTGCTGATGCATGACGGCGAAAGTACACTGTTGTCATCTCTATCACCATTCGCTCACTTAAAGGGTCTTTCTCTTCCACCCCAGCCAGGAGATAGCTCCACAATTTCCGATGCTTCTCGTACCCATCCCCAATGGCTTCAGTATCTAAAAGCACTTTAGATTCTAACGCTTCTATCAATGGCAACAACAGCTCTGATTGCTTTCTGATATACCTAAATGCAATTTCGACCCCTGTCATACAGTGTACTACATCCTCATCGAAACTTTTAGAAATCAGTCTAAGTAAGCTGTCATCTGTATAGCCAGTGTTGCCATTTTTTCGTTTGACCGCCGGGAAATTACTGGTCACCCTCAAGTCAAGGTCGTCAACAATCTCCCATGCATAGTCCAAGTAATTTTCAGGCCACAAAAATCCGAAATTCTCGTAAAATCTGACTAAATCTGGACCAGTTAATAGGCTTTCTTGAGATCTTAACGCAGGACCAAAAGCTTTAAGAACCTCCTCTTTTCCAAAATCTTCACTCGTATTGCTCACTAGGTTTCGTAGGCGAGCATCGTATCCACGAGCGTTTCTTCTTAGCAACTCTTTAAAACTCAAGTAGCCTTCTTCAATGAAAGCACGATAGAAATAATAAGCGCGTAGATTCTGATCTCCTAGCAATACAGTTTCATGCTCCTGCTTCCTGTCAACCAGTTCGCGCCGCTCCAATTCAGTTACGCAGCTCAAAAATTCTCTCCTGCTTACTCCAGCAAAAGCCAGTTGCTCGTCAAACATTTCCTTATTGTCTTCTGAATATACAACAGCCCTTTCATATGCAAGCAGACCCAAGACTCGTACAAAGGAGTCCGTATCCATTGCATCAAAGTCCCTAATGTAACGATTATAGTAGGCGCGGTAGATTCTACCCAAACCTCCCTTCAGGGCTTCTGGATCATCCGAAGCCAGCCGGGCCAGCATCATCGCAAACCGAGCACTTCCATGTGAAACATTCACAATACGTGTTTGCAAGCTTTCTCGCTCAATCCTGTAAGGTGATTCCGCAATCATTCTTCGGATCGTATCATCACTGGGGCCAGCCATTTCATAGCGCACCCAATTAAGGTCGCCAAGTTCACGCTCAAGATCAAGTCGCGCAATACTTCGCACTGTTAGCACTAGCTCGATCTTCTCACCACCCGCTCGGCGCATCAAATTGAGTACTTGAGTTAGTAGTTGCTTCTTTCTATCGGCATCGTCGATTAAAATAGTAAAGCGAGATCTTCGGCTCTTTATGCGCTCTAAGTCAATGCTTACACTTTGATGGTTCTCTACAATCACAAAACCAGGAGTTCCGGTTGTCTTTTCTCTAGCCTTTATAAATTCAACTCCAAAACGTGTCTTTCCTATACCTGGCTTACCACTTAGCATAACAATAGCTCCAGATTCAAGCTTCTCTGTCACCCTAGCTCCTGCAGTTGTGCGCTCCAAAAATGGATTCGTGAGTGGCGTAGCAAGAGCTCCTGGCCGAGAGTCATAATATTTGATAAAGTAGTCGGGCCGCATCACTTGACCTGTATCGTAAGGGACTCCTAAAAATTCTTCCGCAATTTCTGGATAATAGAGGCTAACATCTGTAGCTAAATTTCCTAATCCTATAAAGCTGACTTCCAATTTTAACTCCTTTCCGAAGGCCTTTAAGTTTTGAATTTCCGGAACCGTAAACTCATCATTATAGCACAACACGACTTCGTATGTACCTCGTTCAAATCCTTTCTCCTTGACTTCAGCCGCACATTTAATCAGATCCTTTTTGAATTTACCCTGAACTTCATCAGCAACGGTAGTATGCTCTCCCAGTAGCATACCTCCGCCCGTCAACCAGTAAATGCTATCGGGTGTACCAGTCCGAGATTTATTCTTGGTTTTATGCGATCCTAAGGCAGACACATACTCCACTCCCGGGTAATGAGCACGTACATAAGCATCCATTATTTTTTGAAACCTTGCTCCACCCTCTGCTAGCAGCTTTGCTGCTATTAATTCATAGCGCCCTGTCATATTCTGCACTCATTTATCAGTTAGTTCGGCAAGTTACTTTTAGTAAGTTGGAGCAACTTGTTCTTACGTAAAAAAGAAAATACCGGATGAGTAACAAGGTGTCCTTATCTTTACACCTCCGACGCACACCGCAGACTAAACCCATCCAGTCATGCGTACCCTTCTCACGTCGTACCCCTTCTTAATCTTCCTCGCCGCCCTAATCGCCCTGCTTTACCCGAGCTGCGAACCCGCCGACCCC
>Ga0209303_1002266_pt1 | contig 10219 bp, 12 predicted proteins | sample SidtaG_3_FD_187449 | JGI IMG/M metagenome (GOLD analysis project Ga0209303, IMG submission 187449) | Marine algal microbial communities from Sidmouth, United Kingdom - Sidmouth_Asex1 metaG (SPAdes) (version 2) | ecosystem: Host-associated > Algae > Red algae > Unclassified | place: Sidmouth... | reverse complement strand
AGGCGCGGGATGGGACGAGGACATTACAATAGTTGAATGAATTCGACCTCCGCGACCGGCCGCAACGACCCTTGTCCCTGCGGCAGCGGGAAGAAGTACAAGCGCTGCTGCCTGCACGCGGATCGCGGCAGCGGCCCGGCGCCGCGGCACGGTGAGCCGGTGCCCGATGCGATCGCCGACATCTTCGCAGGCATTCATTCCCAACTGGAAGGGCGTCAGTTTTCGTCGAAGGCAGAGGTGAGCGGCGTGATGGCCACGCTGATGGACCAGCAACAATCCCGACCGATCGACGATTTCATCGGATTGCGCTCGGCCGACATGCACGCCCTGCTGCACACGCCGTTCGATGCACCGGAACTGATCGACGTGGTCGCCGTGCTCGACCGGGAGCCGAAGGCCCCGGCGATGACGCTGCTCGATGCCATCAGCGAGGCGATCGGCGAGAAGTGCCTGCTCGCCACGCAGACCGGCAACCTGCCTCGGGCGCTGTGTCGCGAGCTGTTCGAGGCCGACCTGATCCCGGAGGCGATCGATCCCTACCGCCTGATGCGGATGCCGATCCGGTCCGAGAGCGATTTCCACGAACTGGGTTCGCTGCGCCATACCGCGGAGTTCGCCGGGCTGATCGAGCTGCGCGGCAAGCGCTTCGTGCGCACCGAGCGGTTGAAACGGGCACAGCGGCTGGCCGGCAACCGGGCGGTCTACCCGATCCTGCTGCGCGCCCGCGCGGTCGAATTCAACTGGGCCTGCGATGATGCGCTCGACGAGCTGTTCATCGTGCAGCAGGCCTGGCCGTTCCTGATCTTCCTGCTGCAGCGGCTGGTCGTGGGCCGAACATCGTCCCGCGTCGTCGAGGAGGCGTTCATCCGCGCGTTTCCGGCAGCGCTGAACGAGGTGGCGTATCCGTCCCAGGAGCAGCGACATGCCGCGGTCGCGCGAGCCGTGACGATACGAGGCGTCCTGCGGTTTGCCGCCTTGTTCGGACTGATCGAGGTAACGCGTGCGCAACCGGACAACCCTTACGATGAGACGTACTGGCTGAAGCCGACGCCGTTGCTGCACGATGCGGTGAGGTTCGGGCCGGCGGCGCCAACGTTTCGACCGTGAGTGCCTCGACGAGTCCGTGGGGAGCGAAGGGGTCGCTTCGCCGACGAACTACCGAGGATTCCTCGGTGGTTACCCGGCGAGTGCCTTCTTTTCACGCCACGAGGTGTGGCGTGATCAGGGTCCTTGTTCCCCCGCGCGAAGTGGGCTCGAAAACGCAACGCGTGTTGCGTTTCGAACGGACTTCACAGCTCGAGCGCGTCGGGAGCCGCCGGTGACGTGGTGGCAGGCGGCTTCGAACGGGTCCGCCTGCATTGCGCGACCGGCGGCCCGAGGTGACCTGATCTGACAACACCGACTATCGCGGCAGCGGCTCCGTGCCTCTGGCCAGGATGTCCAGATAGCGCCGGTACACGTAACGTCGTCCGCGCCGACGTCCGGTCGACTCGGCCACGATGTCGAGCTGTTCCAGCCGCTCCAGGGCGGTGCGGATCGTCGGTTCGGACAATTGCAGCGCGGTTGCGGCGGAGCCGACCGACAGCGACGGTCGAGACTGCAGCAGCTCGTGCACGCGCAGCGCCGAGGCCGCCTTGCGACCGAGCCGGGCGATCTCGCGCCGATCAGCGTCGAACAGGTCGAGGATCTCGCGCGCGGCACCGAGCGCCTGCGTCGAGGTATCTCGCACACCGGTAAGGAAGAAGTCCAGCCATGTTTCCCAATCGCCGGTCTCGCGCACGAGTTGGAGCAGCTCGTAGTAGCGGGCGCGATGCGTCTTCAGGAACAGGCTCAGGTAGAGCAGCGGTTGCGACAATGCCCCTTCTGAACACAGCAGCAACGTGATCAACAGCCGACCCAGACGCCCGTTGCCGTCGAGAAAAGGGTGGATGCTCTCGAACTGCACGTGAGCGATACCGGCGCGTACCAGCAGCGGCAAGCCGGAGTCGCGCTCGTGCAGGAACAGTTCGAGATCGTTCAGGGCATCCGTCATCTTGTCCGGTGGAGGCGGGACGTAGGCTGCGTTGCCCGGACGTGTACCGCCGATCCAGTTCTGGCTGGTGCGGAACTGACCGGGCTCGAGCAGCGAGCCTCTGCCCGAACTCATCAGTCGTTCGTGGATCTCCCGAATCAGACGCAACGACAAAGGCAACGTCTCTAGCCGCTTCAGGCCGTATTCCATCGCCGCGACGTAGTTCGACACCTCCGTCACGTCGTCGATCGGGACGCCGGGCAAGTCGTCGTCCTCGTGGGCCAGCAGGTCGTTCAGCGACGATTGCGTGCCCTCGATCTGCGATGACAGCAGCGCCTCCTTGCGCACGTACATGTAGAGCAACAGCGGTGTTCCGGGCAGGACCGTGGCGACGCCGTCAAGCCGTCCCAGTGCGCCGGTTGCCTCTTCCAAGCGGATCTGCAGGCCGCTGAAGTCGATCGAAGGAACCGGTGGCAGCGGGGCCGGCAGGAAGGCACGAACCGTCTCGCCCCCCGTCGTCGTGATCGCCCACTCGCCCGCACGCGTCGTCATTTCCGCCTTGCCCCGACCGCTTACGAAAGACTACTTTCGTAGTGTAGCCTCTTAAGAAAGCGAACGCCGTTTCGCTTTCGTAGTGCTCGCCATGAAGGCTGACCGATCGATCGCGCTCGGCGACACACAGAGGAAGTCGGCAGACGCACAGCCCGTCGATCGCTGTCGCGAAGGCATCGCCGCCTGCAGCACCGAACGCGAGTGCTGCTACCGGTACCCGTCAGGCCAGGCCGAAACGCTCGACAAGGCCTGGTTCGATCTGGCGTGCGAGAAATTCATGGCCCGCCGCTCGTGAGACTCCCCTGATCCTGCCGACGACTCACTCGACCGTCACGGTGACCACGTCGGAGACGATCGGCGGCGAATGCGGCACGTGCAGGTAGTCGCCCAGGATCAGCTGCAACGTGTGTTCGCCCGGCTCCAGCGTGAGCACGGTTTCGGTCTGGCCGCCGCCGTAGTGGATCGGCGGGTTGCCCATCGGCTGGTCCTGTGCCGGAATCTTGTCCGTGTCGACGAGAAGGTGGTGGTGGCCCGTGCCGTCCTGGTCGATGCCCGCCGGCGCGACGCCCATGCCGCTCAGGCCGAAGACCACCGTGAATTCGGTCGGGACCGTGTCGCCGTCGCTCGGCGACACGATGCGAACGGATGCCCCTTCCGGTGCCGGTTTGCTTTTCAGTTCTTGCGCGAAACCGCTGCCGGCGGCGAGGCAGAAGGCGAGCGCGAGGGGTAGTGAAAGACGGTGAGCGGCGGTCGACATGATGGCGATTCTCTCGGGATTCGATGTTGGCCCGCGGCGTGGCCGGGAGTAGTACGTGCTCGCGCTGCGGGTAAAGTTCCGGGCCGCGAACGGTCGAACCCGGAGGCGTAGTCATCCGCTGGAATCCTTGCCGGAGCACGACGGGTGCAGCCTGGACGTCTTCCGGCACGAGGACAAGAGCCTGCCCGATCTGTACAACACGCCTATCGGAAGCACGGGGAACACTCGGCATGAATTCGACCTCCGCGCCCGGCCGGAATGATCCCTGCCCCTGTGGCAGCGGGAGGAAGTACAAGCGCTGCTGCCTGCACGCGGATCGCGGCAGCGCTCCGCCGACACCGCAGGGTGAACCGGTGCCCGACGCGATCGCCGACATCTTCGCCGGCATTCACGAAGCCCTGGAAGGGCGGGTGTTCGAGTCCGAAGCGGAAATGAAGGGGGTGATGAACACCCTCATGGACCAGCAGCAGTCCCGGCCGATCGACGATTTTCTCGGGCTGCGCTCGGACGACGTGCACGCCTTGCTGTACACGCCGTTCGACGCACCGGACCTGATCGACGTGGTCACCGTGCTCGATCACGAACCTCAGGCTCCGGCGATGGCGCTGCTCGATGCCGTCACCGAGGCGATCGGCGAGAAGGGCCTGCTCGCCACTCAGACCGGCAACCTGCCGCGGGCGCTGTGCCGAGAACTCTTCGAGGCCGACCTGATTCCGGAAGCGATCGACCCTTACCGCCGGATGCGGGTGCCGATCCGGTCCGAGAACGATTTCCGCGAACTGGGTTCGGTGCGCCACACCGCGGAGTTCGCCGGGCTGATCGAGCTGCGCGGCAGGCGATTCATGCGCACCGAGCGGTGGGCGCGGGCGCAGCGGCTGGCCGGCAGCAGGGCGGTGTACCCGATCCTGCTGCGCACCCGCGCGGTCGAGTTCAACTGGGCTTGCGAGGATGGCCACGAGGAGCTGTTCATCGTGCAGCAGGCCTGGCCGTTCCTGATCTTCCTGCTGCAGCGACTGGTCGTGGGCCGAACCTCGTCCGGCGTCATCGAAGAGGCGTTCGCGCGTGCGTTTCCAGCAACGCTGGACGAGTTGTCGTACCTTCCCCGGAATCAGCGATCGGGCGCGCTCGGGCGAGCCGTGACGCTGCGGGGCGTGCTTCGGTTCGCCGCCCTGTTCGGGCTGATCGAGGCGACGCGTGCGAAACCGGACGACCCGCTCGACGATACGTACTGGCTGACGCCGACGCCGTTGCTGCACGATGCGGTACGGTTCGGGCCGGCGGCTCCGGCGGTTCGATCGTGAGCCTGGAGCCGGCCCACGAAACCTTGCGCGGTCCATGAACGCGACACGATGACGGAGCCCCCGACATGAGCGACATCGACCAGATCGTCTCGCGACTCGACGAGCTGATCCGGCAGGAGGTGCCGCAGGTGAAGACGGTGCGGAAGTACGGTGGGACGCTCTACACCCTCCATCCGAATCAGAAGGAAGGGCAGTTCTGCGGAGTCTTCCCGTATGCCGAGCATGCGCAGCTGTCCTTCACGAACGGTGCCTCGCCGGACGATCCGGGCGACATCCTGGACGGGTCCGGCAAGCTCCGGCGACACATCAACTTCGCGCGGTCCGAGCACGTGATCGATCGTGACCTGCGCGGGCCTATCCGGCAGGCGGCCGGCAGTGAATCGTGACAGCGTTCGCGAAAGGTTCGCGCTGACGCCGCATCGAATGCGTCCACGACACGCGTCGTGTTTCGAACGGACTTCACGGTCTTGCGCTATCGGGGGGCGGTGCGGTAGCTGTGACGTGCAAGAAGCCACCAGCACGGCTGCCTCGATACGATCGCCTGCGAAAGGCTACTGTCGTCGTGTGGCGGCCAGGATGGAGAAAGCCGCTCTATCAAGAGGCGACGTCGACGTCCGCAAGTTAACGCTCGACCGCCCACCGATCACCCAGCCGGATCGTGCGCGGATGTGTCGGTGGCCGCCGGTGGATCGCGAGCAGCTTCGCCCGCGTCGTGTGGCGCGTGCGCCAGATGAAGGCCCGGAACGGCAAGACTCCGCCGCCCGAACGCCGTGCTACTTTCGACGAATTCGGCCGCACGGATATCTCGGCACGCGCCCGGGCCGGGCAACGCGCGGGCGGTGCCCGCTCATCGCTGCTCGGGCAGCTCGGCAGATGCCAGACAGACCCCACAGACCCCAGACAGGGACCGATCGGAACAGCATGAAGATCCAAGCACTCACCGGGCTCGCCGTGGCGATCCTGCTCTGCGCGGGCCATGCCGGCGCGCAGGATGTCGCCGCCGGTGAAGCCGCCTACCAGAGCGTCTGCCGCAATTGCCATGGCCCGACCGCCAAGGGCATGGCCAGCTTCCCGAAGCTGTCGGGCAACAGCGCCGACTACCTCGAGGGCCGTCTGAAGCAATACCGCGCCGGTGAGCAGGTGGGTTACAACACCGCACTGATGAGACCGCACGCGGCGGAGCTGTCCGACGAGGAGATCGCGAACCTGGCGGCCTACATCGCGACGACGTTCGAGTAGCGGCCGTCACCCGATCGATTGTCAAGCGGGAGTGACAGTTGTCGCAAAATCGAAGATCCATGCCCGTGCGCGTGTAGACTCGTGATCGTTCGGACCAGCTGAAGGCGGCTCGCGGGCGATGCCTTCGCGTCCCGACATTTCATCGTCAACCGAGAAAGGGCGCATGTCGATCACATCGAACACGAAGCTGACCAGGGCCGGGCACGGCCTCACGGCATTGGCCGCGGCCACCCTGCTGTTCACCAACGCGGCCATGGCGCAGTCCGGCGCCAACACATCAAGCCTGACCCACAGCGTGGTCCTGTCGGATCTGGAAAATCCGTGGGACATGGCCTTCAGGGAAGACGGCACGATGTTCTTCACCGAGAAGTGCAAGGGGCTGTCGGTGATGATGCCCTCGGGCGAGGTCAATGCCCTGCTGGGCATGAACGGCTCCGAAGGCTACGCCGATACGGCTGACGACCTGTTCTGCGAAGGCCAGGCCGGCATGATGGGCGTGGCTGTGGATCCGGCATTCGACGAGAACCGTCGCATCTACGTGTACTCGACGTCGAGCATGTCCGATCCGCAGACCAACCGCCTGATGCGCTTCGAGGTCAACGACGATTTCACCGGCGTGTCCGGGCGCACCGACATCGTCGATGACGTGCCGTACAAGGTGGCTGCCTCGGATCACCCGTTCGGCGGGCCCGGCGCGCACAACGGCGGGCGTGTCCGGTTCGGACCCGACGGCGAGTTCATCTACCTGACCACCGGCGACAATCACAACGAGGAAATTCCGCAGAGTCCGACCCTGATGGGCAGCAAGGTGCTGCGCATCGACACCGACGGCAACGCCGCACCGGACAACGCACCGCCCGAGGGCTTCGACCCCAGGACCTACACCTACGGGCACCGCAACGTGCAGGGCATCGCGTTCCACCCGGACTCCGGCACACCGATCGCCGCCGAACATGGGCCGTGGCACTCGGACGAGATCACTTTGTTGGTGAACGGCGGCAATGCCGGCTGGGACCCGCGTCCGAACATGGCCGGCCGCGAGGATTGCCCGGACGACTACTGCGGCTACAGCCCAAATCAGATGGACGGCATGAACCGCTTCGAGCGCGCCGCCTTCATGCCGATGACCGACTTCGAGACCTACCCGGATGCCATGCCGCCGATCTGGAACAACAACGGCTGGTCGCAGGGCACCTCCTCGGCCGCGTTCCTGACCGGAGAGCAGTGGGGCGACTGGGACGGGAACCTGGTGGTGGGCATCATGGGCATCGGCTTCGGCGGCACACCGATCGGCCAGCGCATCGACGTGATCGAACTGTCGGAAGACGGCGCATCGGTGGTCGATGTGACCGAGATGACCTTGCCGATGGAGTCCGGACGCTTCCGCTCGCTAGTGCTGGGGCCGGACGGCAGCCTCTACGCCGCCGTGGACGAGGGCATGATCCACAAGCTGGAGCCCTGATCGAAGGCGCCTGGCCGGGCTTCCCGGCCAGGCGTCCACCCTTCACGGCAACGCTACCGTCGACGACTCGCTTGATTGGACACGCGCCCTGAACGAATATAGTCTGGATGGCGAGCTCAGCCGCATGTGGACGGTTCAGATGCACGAAAACGTCAGGGGGAACTCATTGTCGGCGAGCGAGAAAGAGGGACCGGCTTGCATCTGACCCATCTAGTGGACGCCGCTCGGCCGCCGATCATCGTGCAGCCATGAACACGGTCGAACTTCCGACAGGAAGCCCTTATCGGGATCGCATCCACGATGACCCCGTGTTCAACCCGGCCCTGCACCTGTCCCTCGGCCAGCCCGACGACGTCCTGACGCTCGCCGGTCTGGGGGACGACGAAGCACGTGTCACCACGCCCCCGTCGGTTGCCGCCACGTCGTGCTTTCGCGTGCTGTCCGATGAAGGGGTCGAGGCCCTGCACCATGTCTGCAGGCAACTGGAGCGATTCGCCACGTCGAACCCCCGGATAGCGCGTAACGTGCGCGGGGGTGTGTATCGCTCCGGCTTCCTGCGCGACCTCGCGCTGTCGCCCGACGTGACGACACACTTGAGCGAGCTGCGCAGACCCCGCTCGCCCCGCACGGCATGCCGCACCAGCTCGCGCACCTGAACTATCTGCCACTGGCACCGGGCGAGAATGTCGACAAGTGGCACACGGACACCCTGCAGGTCGATTACGTGATATTCATCACTGATCCGAACCGGGTCAAGGGGGGCGAGTTCCAGTACTTCAACGGAACGAGAGAGGAGATGGCGGAACTTCGTGCGCGCGGAGAGCCGGTGCCGCTCGAGCGGATAATAGCACCGAGGATGCCGGGCCCCGGATATGCGGTGCTGATGCAGGGGGATCACGTGGTGCACCAGGCGCGTGGGGTGAAGGAGGGCGAGCGCATCACTCTCGTCAACGGATATACCTACCTGGATTCCGCGGCGAGAGACTACTCCGCGATCGGGCAGCTGGTTCACGCCGATCCGGAGCGGACGGTGATCGCGGAATACGCCCGCCACATGGCACTGCGCTGTCGGTCACGCCTGGACGGCTGCATCGATCGGCCGGATTTCGAGACCGATGCAAAGGGGAAGGCGCAGCAATTGCGCCGCGCAAGACTCGAACTGGATGACGCCATCGCGCAACTGGAATCGCTCGGACACGAGGACATGCGCCACTTCGGCGATTAGGGCGCGTGCCCCATCGGGCGAGCCGATCGACCGGCGCATCGACATGAGCGACGTGAGCGAACTGTCGGAAGACGGCGCATCGGTGGTCGAGGTGACCGAGACGACCCTGCCGATGGAATCCGGACGCTTCCGCTCGCTGGTGCCGGGGCCGGACCGCAGCCTCCACGCCGCCGCGGACGAGGGCATGATCCAAACGCTTGTCCCCTTCGCGCCAACCCTACCGTCGACGTTCGGCAACGAGGTCGACGGGCACCTCGTAGCGCTGGTCATCGACCCGGATGCGGTGCAGGCCGCGCTCAAGCTGCCAGTCCGTATCCGTACCGCTGCCGGACATCGTCGCGTCGGCACGGACGAACTCGCCGCGTTCGAACCGCAGCGACCGGCTGAACCCGTTCGCGAATCGGGCGATCACGGTGGTGACGCCGCCTTCCTCGAACGTCACCCGTACCGTGCATTCGCCCAAGGCCTGACCGCGTTCCTGCGAGCAGGCGATCCGGGTGTCGAACACGGTCGCCGACTGCACGTCGGCGCTGGCGGGCGCCGTGGAGACGACTATCACGGGGCAGACCAGCGAAGACGTGATGAGCGCACCGAGGGTGGCGCGAATCAGCCGTAGCGGTAAACTGGACATGCGGATTGTCCCTGTCAAGCCTGTCCCGTTCATGATGCTGGCTCCGTACCCGTTCCGAACCTGTTTCCGTCGTCCGGGTCCGAGGCCCAGACCGTCCCCACGCGTGGCCGCCCCAGCTTCCATCGCCGCCCGTGTCGGTCCAGATCGCCTTCGTCCGACACCATTGCATGCTTGTCGTGCGCCCGGGTGAGTTCGCTGTAGGCGTCGTCTGCGACCTCGAGCACAACGGAGCGCAGTGCGCCGTCGACAACGGCTTTCAACGTTGCACGTCTACGCGTGCTGTTCTCGTCGCGGGCCAACCGGGAGACGATCCCTTCCAGCTGCTCGGCCCGGCGATCCTCTCGACTTCGGAGACGTTCGGCCGCTTCCTCTAGCAGCGGGCCATGATCCTTATCGAATTGAATCCGGGTAGGCAAGAAGCTTGGCCGGGCGGGCCCTGTCAACGCGGTACTAAGACCGATATCGATACCTTCTCCAGCCTAGATGAGACGTGACAGCGCTCGGCACAGGTTCGCGCTGACACAGCGCCCGATGCGTGACTGGCACCCGGCGATTCCTTCGCCGCGCTGTCCGTCGATGATCGCCTCGGTGGCGGCGGTGAGTGCTTGCATGAGCATCCGGGTCACCTATTCAACAAGGAGTCGGTTGTCAAGATCCCCTTCAATACAGGGTGGTCGATCAGATGCATCGGCAGCTACGCCAGCATCGGCAGCGAGTCTAAATCCCCTTCAATACGGGGTGGTCGTTCAGATCGAGACGATCGAGTATGGCGAGCGCCCAAACAGGTCTAAAACCCTTCAATACGGGGTGGTCGTTCAGATCGCACACCCTGCGCCTGCCGCACCTGCCCAGCGTCTAAATCCCCTTCAATACGGGGTGGTCGTTCAGATATCGCACGGGCGGAGAAGGTGCCGCCGGCATGGTCTAAATCCCCTTCAATACGGGGTGGTCGTTCAGATACATGACGTGCCGCAGTTACCCAACCTGTTGGGTCTAAATCCCCTTCAATACGGGGTGGTCGTTCAGATCGATGCGCCGTTC
>Ga0209303_1002265_pt1 | contig 10221 bp, 5 predicted proteins | sample SidtaG_3_FD_187449 | JGI IMG/M metagenome (GOLD analysis project Ga0209303, IMG submission 187449) | Marine algal microbial communities from Sidmouth, United Kingdom - Sidmouth_Asex1 metaG (SPAdes) (version 2) | ecosystem: Host-associated > Algae > Red algae > Unclassified | place: Sidmouth... | reverse complement strand
CCAAAATTTGAGGACAGGCGTCACCGCATGTTTGAGATTGCCAAGAAGACATTCGAGCTTGATTTTGTTGAGCTGGCCTCCCACACCTACAGCCATCCTTTCAACTGGGCAGAATTAGCTGCCTATGGCAAGTCTGGCCGATATAACCTTCCCGTAGAGGGCTATGAGTACTCTGCAGAACGGGAAAGCGCAGGCTCTATTGACTTTATTGACACACAGCTTGCACCTACCGGCAAGCGTACTGAGCTGATGCTCTGGAGCGGAGATGCGCTACCGAACGTGGAAGATCTAGCGGTTCTGGATCGGTTAGGCATCCCGAATATGAACGGCGGTATTACTAATGCAACCAACGCCAGTAGATCCATGACCATGATCAGTCCGATGGCCCGTCCTGTGGAGAATTACCTGCAGGTCTATGCGCCCATCATGAACGAGAACATGTACACGAATGACTGGACCGGACCGTTTGATGGGTTTCATCGCGTGATCGAGACCTTCAAACTGACCGACATGCCCAGGCGTCTCAAGCCTTTGAATATCTATTACCACTTCTATTCAGGGACCAAGATAGCCGCGATAAAAGCATTGATGCGTGTCTACGACTGGACTTTAGAGCAAGACATTCATCCCGTATTCGGCAGTGAATATGCCGTCAAGGTTCCAGACTACAGACAGGCAGGAGTAGCTCGTTATCTGGATGGCCCATGGAAGTTCAGTGCACTGGGTAATGTGCGATCGCTGCGCCTGCTAAGCAATGATCGCTGGCCAGACATGAGTAGCAGTCAGGGTATTGCCGGTGCTCGTTCACTACACGACGGTGTCTACCTGCACACCGACGGTTCTGATCAGGTGCTGTTCAAGACGCAATCAACGAAGCCTGCGCAAATACATCTGGTGTCCAGCAACGGTCAAGTGTTGCAGTGGGATGACAAAGGGCAGGGGCTTAGTTTTCGCATCACGGGGCACGTGCCCGTCGTGGTCGAGCTAGGAGGCAAGATAGCCGGTGCCTGTACGCTTGAAACCGGTGGCAAGCTGGTGAGAGGCGTTGTATCGGCAAAGAACACCCTCATGTTTACATTCACATCCAAGGACACAGGCAATGCATCCCTCAACTGCCCGGCGTGAGCGCTTAGTCAGCCCGCTCAATCTGGCATTGATGGCTGGATTGTTTGTGGTAGCTTTCTTTCTTCTGAAGCCCGATTCAGATCTTGCGGGAACATCCAGCATGAATGCCGGCAACGTCGATGAGTTGCAACTGGCTTATCTCAGGGCGCAGAATCTGGCGGGAAAATCAAGTGATGCGGAAGTGATCAAGGTCATTCAGGATCTGGTCAATGCAGGCCGGTCAGGGCAAGCCAAGAACCTTTTGCTGGATTACCCGGATCTGGCAGTTACCGATACGTTGCGGTTTCGCATAGATCTGGAGCTGGCCGCTGTAGCGTCCGATGTCAGTCTGTTCAGCGCACTGGACACGTTAACCAAAACGCCTCGACTACACGACACCTCATTGCTTGAACGTGCCACAGAGCTGAGTCGCAAGCTGGAGCACCCACAAACAAGCCTTGCATTGTATGAAGCCTGGGCGTTCTTTTTAAAACAGTCGGATACGCAAACCCCGATGGCTATTGGCGGGCGACAGGTTGCCGTGTATCGCAAGTGCGCAGAGCACATGGCTGCGATACAGCTCAAAGAGCACGCGGTTACGTGTTATGAGCGTGCTCTGGACGTGTTGCCTGAGTCGATCTCTCCGGTGGCGCTGCAGCTGGCCTTACTTGAAGTGCAGCCTGCAGGTGGCTATGAACAACGTCAGTTGCTGGACACACTGATGCAAAACGACAACGCGAGTACAGAGCAGTTATCGAGTATGGCGCCTGTCATGCTGGCCATTCAACGACCGGATCTGGCCTACAGACTCTATGCTCGTCTGGCCTTGAAAGACTCGGATTCAGCCAGTCGCTGGTTACCTGAGGCTGCCCGTTGGGCACAGGCTGCCGGTAGGCCTGCTGATGCTGCTGTATTCATAGAATCATTGGCAAGAGGGGCCAGTCCTGCGGAAAGACCGATTCTGGACGAGCAGGTAGAGCGCTTGTTGATACAAGCGGGTAAAAGGCGCTCTGCGTATGTGCGTTTGCGATCGCGAATCGAGCGCAACCCCGATGATGCTGAGCTACTGGCGCGCGGCGTATCGTTGGCCAGGCAAGTGGGTGAGCCTGCGCAAGCCCTTCATTGGAATGCAGCACTGTTATCCTTGCAGCCTGACAACGAGGTTGCCTTAAGCTTGCAAAGCGATCTGGCCCTTGCTGTCGGTGACTTGACCAAAGCGTTGTCAATTGCTCAACAACGGGTTGAGGCCAACAGCACCGATCTGGAAGCCAGAACCTTGTTGGCCAGAGTCAGTGAGTGGAATGGCAAACCACTGGAGGCCCTTGAGCAGTGGCTATGGCTGGCTGAAGGTGGTCGAGGAGCTACAACTGATGATCGTCATAACGCGCTTCGAGAAGTTGTACGCCTTAGCGGAAACACATGGCGACCCTCAGACGGCTCGCGTGCGCTCAGAGAGCTTACGTTGCTGGAGCCACCCAGCCGGCAAGACATCCTGCAGCTGGTATCGTTTTATGTACTGGATGGGCGACCGGGCAAGGCATCAATAGCGCTACGCGACATCATGGCATTGCATGGCAGCAACGCTTTTACTCTGCGAACGCTGGCAGTCCACGAATATCAACATAACGAATACCTCGCCAGTCTTGATGCGTGGAATCACTATGCGCGGCAGCACGGGCATTCTGTAGAAGCTACTCTGGCCAGAATAGAATTATTGTGGCGGTTGGACCGTAAGGATGAAGCCATGGAGGTCACCCCGCATCTCAAGGGAAAGACATTAGTGTCTCAGGCTACCGACTACCAGTTGCGTGTAATGGCAGAGATTGGCTGGCGCTATCGTATGCCGTGGTTGATGATTCTGGTTCAGCCTCGAATTGATGCGCTGGATGTAGAGGATCAGCGCACTCTGTATGGCAGACGATCTCTAGCCGTACTGCAAGATAGCGGTGACGATGAAAAGGCGATGCGTGAATCAATCAAGCTATGGGGCAACACGGGTCAGGCAGACTTTGCTTTGCTGGCCATGCGGCTAGCCGTCAAGGTGGATGACAAGCCGGTAATTACCCAGTTCTCTCCCGAACAGCGACAAGTTACGGCATTGCATACGAGCCCAGCGTACTGGTCGCAGGTAGCGTCAATTCGGTTGCGTGAAGGCAATTCGAACGCTGCCAGGCATGCCTATGAGCGTGCATTGAATCTTGATCCTGAGCATATAGAGTCGGTTGCCGGTCTATTATGGTTGGCGATCGGTGAGCAGGATGAGGTGCTGCTGCAATCTACATTGACAGATAATTCGGCACTGGCACAGAACACGCCTGCACTGTGGCAGGCGATGGCTATCGGCTACTTGCAATTGGGTGCAGCATCAACCAGTGTTGCCTGGTTTGACCGACTGCTGGATCAGATAGACGCAGACTACGGCATGTTGCTGACCTACGCCGATGCACTGGAATACGCTGGCAAGTCGTCGGATGCTCGCAAGGTAAGACAGTATGCCTTGCAACAGCTTCGGCCTATACTGATAGAGGGCTCTGCCGATGAGCAGACATTGCTGCTGCGTCAATACGCACGATTGTCAACGCGCTACGACAGTACAGAGTCCAACGAGGCACTGATTGACTATCTACTGGACCCTGCTAGCAGACCGGCTCCAGCGAACGATAGCGGTGGCACAAACAGCTCAGAAGATCTCTGGCGAGAAGACATGGCAATCTCTTGGCTGATGTCTACCCAGCAATACGAACACGCTCGTCTGGTGATGGCGCAGATTCATGCAAAACGCCTCGAGGCACCTGCCTGGCAGCAACTGGCTATTGCCTTGAAAGACAAGAATACCGAGGTACTGGAAAGTATCGTGCAAGCCAGAGGTTCGTTGTCGATTGGTAATCATATACTCGCCTTACGTCAGCTGGGTAAGGAGAGTCGTGCCTATGCGCTGACACAGAATGCTCTCGCACCGGGTGCCTGGTTGCCAGGTTCCAATTACGGCGACAGACAAGTAGCTCGGGAGCAATACGTCTCACTGCGTAACAGCCGTCCAAGCTTTGTTTCAGGCGTGATTCGAGGGCGCAGTGCAGGCGGTTTGAGTACCACGGATTCGGGCGTGGATGTTCGGCACAGCTTTGCCAACACGCCTCTGGGATTGTCGGTGAGTGCCTATAGCCGGCAGTACGATTCCAGTCAGTATCAACTTGAGGGTACAGATGAACAGACGAATATCAGTCTGTCTCTATTCTATGCGGGATCATCGCAATACGCCCGCCTGACGACAGGTATCAACAGTATGGAACAGGGTGATCAAAGCTACGCCAGTGGGCGGTATGCCGTGTTTGGAGGCCATGGTCGTCGTGAGTTGTCCGCCGAGATTGCCTATAACGAGGCGGCAAACTATTCGCCAGAGCTGACCATTGCCGGTGCGCAGAATCGGGCAACCTTCGGTCTGGACGCTGATTTCGGGCGACGGCAATTCCTGCGTTTACGAGCCGACGTGACAGAGATCAATACGCGACTCGAGCAGAGGAAGGTTGCCACAGGGTTAGGTGGAAGTATTGAACTGGGTGTGCGTGGATCATTTGGTAGTAACAGCTGGTCAACCAGCGTCAGTGCCTCACAAGTGCGACGCGAGCGAGAGACGGTGTTGCCCGAGGCGCTACGCCTGTCACGCAATAGCTCCATGAACAGCGTGCTTGCCGCTGAGGTTCAACGATTGTCTGTCGGGGCGTCGTTGTCGCGAGGCGGTGTTAACACAGATTTTCCACAAGTGAGTTCACCTCGTTACTACGTAAACTCAAGCCTGGGGCAGAACTGGCCCGAGCAAGTGATTGGTTTTCAGATTGATGCCGGTGCAGGCATCAGAGTGCTGGGGGGTGACGAGTTGAGCTTTTCTGTATCACACGATACTCAGCCAACGAGAGAAAATTCTGGTGATGCCACTGCCTTGGGTATGCAGTACCGGTATCACTTTCAGTAGATCAGAACGCCCGGAAAGTCACCAGAGTTTCCGTATCGCGTATACCACCCACCGCATGGATGTGGGTGTTGACGTACTGGCCCACATCGACCTCATCTTCCAGATACAACTTGACGAGCAGATCGAAAGAGCCAGCCGTTGAATATATTTCCGAGGCGATTTCAAGCTCCGCTATGCTACTGGCTACGGTGTAGGATTCCCCTAACTTGCATTTGATTCTAACGAAATACGCTCGCACGCTGATTATCCCCTGGGTGATGTAAACGAAGTTGATGGTCAAATCTCACTAGTGACTACTGCGTGTGCGGCGCACGGCATCGGTCCAGCCGGCAACCACCCGGTCACGCTCTGTGCTGTCCATTGATGGTGAAAATTCCTGCTCCTGTTGCCAGTTGGCGGTTAGCTCGTCCAGAGAGTTGTATACGCCTGCTTGCAAGCCGGCGAGGTAGGCTGCACCCAGCGCCGTAGTTTCAGTTTGCTGCGGCCGCTCCACAGCTATACCCAGAATATTGGCAAGGTACTGACTCAGCCAGTCGTTCTTGACCATGCCGCCATCCACGCGCACGGTATCGATTGTGGCACCGTCCTGGCGCATGGCATCCAGCAAGTCCATGGTCTGATAGCACACCGCTTCAAGTGCTGCGCGTGTAATCACGGCAGGGCCTGAATCACGTGTTAGTCCGAACAAAGCGCCACGCGCATCGGCATCCCAGTGCGGTGCTCCAAGTCCGGTAAAGGCAGGCACTAGATACACGCCGTGGTTGTTGTCCAGACTCTCAGCCATAAATTGGGTTTGCTCGGCCGACTGGATAATACCCAGACCATCCCTGAGCCATTGAACGGCTGCACCTGCCACAAAGATAGAGCCTTCAATAGCGTAGGTAGTCGTGCCATCAAGCCGGTAGGCGATGGTGGTTAACAGCTTGTTTTGCGAGGGGATGGCCTTGGTGCCAGTGTTGAGCATCATGAAGCAGCCGGTACCGTAGGTACTCTTGACCATGCCGGGACGAAAACAGACCTGACCTATCGAGGCTGCGTGCTGATCACCGGCTACACCAGCGATGGGTAGCTCTACACCCAGCACAGATTTTTCTGTTGTACAGAAGTCAGCTGCCGAGTCGTGAACGTCGGGCAACAACGATTGAGGTACTCTCAAGAGATTGCACAGTTGATCGTCCCAGCGGTTCTCATGGATATCAAACAATAAGGTGCGACCTGCGTTGGTGGAGTCTGTCGCATGTACCCGGCCGTTGGTGAGTCGCCACATCAGAAACGTGTCTACTGTGCCGAACGCCAACTCTCCTTTGTCTGCGCGTGCCCTTGCACCGTCTACGTTGTCGAGTAGCCAGGCCACTTTAGTGCCAGAAAAATAGGGATCCAGTAACAAGCCTGTCTTTGCCGTGACATCAGCGGCATGGCCAGCCTTGTTCATGTCGGCGCAATAAGAGGCAGTACGTCTATCCTGCCAGACAATGGCGTTGTGGATCGGCTTGCCTGTCTGGCGATCCCAGATCAGGGTCGTTTCACGCTGGTTCGTGATACCGATGGCAGCAATGGTGCGGTTTGCCGCTTTCGCGGTGGCTAGCACTTCCTGGCAGACGGCCAGTGTGGTGGACCAGATTTCTTCGGGATCATGTTCCACCCAGCCCGACTGCGGGTAGTACTGGGTGAATTCGCGCTGCGCGACAGAGAAAGTGCTGCCGTTTTTTTCGAACAGCATCGCTCTTGAGCTGGTGGTTCCCTGATCGATGCTCAGTAGCAGTGGCGTTGTCATGCTCGCTCTCATACGGTTGTCTGGAGCGTATTGTACGGGTGAGCTTGAGCCGCTGGATAGTGTTGGGAACCAATTGGATAAAAAGTGACCCGTTGCTACATCAGGTGGGTGCGCTGCCCGAACGAAATCTAATGCTCCTGTCTCACGGCCAGTTGATGTGCACACCAGTCAAAATGCCTACATCCGGTCTGATTCAGGATTCAGGAAAAATAAGTTGTACCGACTGTCGTGTTTCGTTTAGTGTTTCGTTTTGTCGCCATAATATCAAAACGAACCATCATGGAGATCTCTGAGACGCGCCGTCAGTCCATTCTGGACATCGCTCGCGAATTCGGCGTGGTCACGGTAGACGCCTTGATACTGCGATTTCAGGTAACCCCTCAAACCATTCGCAAAGACCTTAATCGATTGTGCGATGAGCGGTTGCTGACGCGCACACACGGTGGTGCCCGGTTGGCGTCCAGCGTAGAGAACATGAGCTATGAAGCCCGTCGCATGCTGGCCTGGGACCAGAAGCAGGCTATAGGTCAGGCGGTGGCCAAACTGATTCCGGATAACGCCTCGTTGTTCGTCAATATCGGTACAACCACGGAGGCGGTTGCCCAGGCCTTGCTGCAACATCGTCAGTTATTAGTGATTACCAACAACATCAACGTGGCGTCGTTGATGCGGCCTTATCCGGAAAACAAGGTCATTATTGCCTCTGGGGAGGTGCGCAGCTCCGATGGCGGCATTATTGGGGAGTCTGCGGTGGATTTCATCAAGCAGTTCAAAGTCGATTTTGCCGTTGTAGGTGCGTCGGCGATAGATGAAGACGGTGCGTTACTCGACTACGACTATCGTGAGGTGAAAGTGTCTCAGGCCATTCTGTCAAATGCCCGGCACGTGATCGTGGCTGCCGACAGCACCAAGCATGAGCGACGTGCTCCGGTCAGAATTGCGCATATTTCGCAGACTCACTCGTTCGTCACCGACCGCTGTCCTAATCCGGCGTTTCGCCGGTTGCTCAGCGGTTTCGAGGTTCGCACAATCGAAACCTCTGCGGAGCGTCAGAGTGGTTGATGTGGATTTGATCTGGACGAGCTGAGTCCGTGTTTCGATTGACTTTCGGTTTTCTGAGTATTAGTGTCGCTGAAGAACAAGACTCGGTAAGCGGAACACCTTGGCAAGTCGTGAATCGCCATGATGGCGAGTCAGTGGCCTGATGCTATTGCCATGGCTTTAGTCTGAAAGGGCGCCGCATCGCATTACATCCCTGTGTCCAGAGGCAGATAGCGAAACGTTATGCTCGAACTCGATCGTGTTAGTAAGCAAGTCGGCACTAGCCTGCACATCAATGATGTGAGCATGACGCTGGAAAAGGGCTCGCTGAACGTACTGCTCGGACCGACGCTATCGGGCAAGACCAGTCTGATGCGACTAATGGCAGGGCTGGATAAACCGACATCGGGTGACGTTCGTGTGGATGGTCGCCGCGTGACCGGGCACTCTGTAAGGCGCCGTAACGTGGCCATGGTGTACCAGCAATTTATTAATTATCCGGCGATGACGGTCTATGAAAACATCGCCTCCCCGCTACGTCTGGAAGGGGCGAGTAAATCAGTGATTGAAACCAAGGTGCGAGAAGCTGCCGAACTGCTCAAGCTTACCGAGTTTCTGGATAGAACACCGCTCAATCTCTCTGGTGGCCAACAGCAGAGAACCGCGTTGGCAAGGGCCCTGGTTAAAGGGGCAGAGCTGGTATTGCTGGATGAGCCGCTGGCCAATCTGGACTACAAGCTGCGCGAAGAGCTCAGAGTGGAGTTACCGAGGCTCTTCGCTGAAACGGGTGCCGTGTTTGTCTATGCCACCACTGAACCTCATGAAGCCCTGCTACTCGGTGGTAGAACGGCTGCGTTGCACGAGGGAACTGTCACCCAGTTTGACTCTACCATCGATGTATACAACGCGCCGGTCAATCTGCAAACTGCACAGACGTTTGCCGACCCGCCGCTTAACACGTTGAGCGTGCAACTGGATAATGGCTTGCTGATGGCAGGGGATCGGTCTATGGGGTCCCTGGGCCAACGTGCAGAGCGGCCCGCTGATGGTGCTTACTCACTTGCGTTCCGGCCTCATCATGTGTCCTTGCAGGCAACGGAAGGCCATAGCGTGCCGGTTCAGGCTATCGTGGGTACCAGCGAGATAACCGGTTCCGAAACCTATATACATGTGACGGTCGGTTCAGATCACTGGGTGGTGTTGACCCACGGGGTACACCGGGTAAACAACGGAGATACCATTACCGTTTTTCTTGATCCGTCTCGCTTTTATCTTTTCTCCAGTGCAGACGGCTCTCTGCAGTTAACGCCTGTCACTAACGCGTTGGCGGCAGCATAACCATGGCTCAGATAACACTGGACAAGTTGGCCCATTCCTATATGGCCAACCCGAAGAACGATAACGATTTTGCACTCAAGCAAATAGATTATGTCTGGGAGGATGGTGGCGCCTATGCGTTGCTTGGACCGTCAGGCTGTGGCAAGACCACACTGCTGAATATCATTTCCGGATTGCTGGTGCCCTCCAAAGGGCATATCCGTTTCGACACCACAGACGTTACGGAAATGAGCCCGGAGCAGCGCAACATCGCTCAGGTTTTTCAGTTTCCGGTGATATACGACACCATGACAGTGGAAGAAAATCTGGCGTTTCCACTGGTTAACCGTGGTGTCGACAAGGCTGAGATTCGCATGCGTGTGGGAGACATGCTGGAGACGCTCGAGCTTACCGACAAGGCTAGCCGTCGGGCGCGTGGTCTTACCGCCGATGAAAAGCAGAAAATATCGTTAGGCCGTGGCCTGGTGCGATACGACGTCAACGCCATACTGTTTGATGAACCGTTGACGGTCATTGATCCGCACATGAAGTGGCAGCTACGCACCAAGCTCAAAGAGCTGCACGAACAGTTCGGTCATACGATGATCTACGTCACACACGATCAGACCGAGGCGCTCACATTCGCGGACAAAGTGGTTGTGATGTACGAAGGTGAGGTGGTGCAGATCGGGACGCCAGAAGAATTGTTTGATGAGCCTGCACATACGTTTGTGGGCTATTTCATAGGCTCACCGGGTATGAACATTTTGCCCGGGTCGGTGGACGGTCATCAGATACGTCTTGCTGATCATGGCTTCAAGGTTGATAAACACTACGACGCACTGGCGGGTTTAACCGAAATCGGTATTCGCCCTGAATTCATTCGGGTGACTGATGCTGCCGGTGCTGCAGGTAAGGGGGTACCGATGCAAGTAAGCTCGGTTGAGAACATTGGCAGGCATCAGATCGTGCGCGGCAAGATTAACGGCTACAGTGTGGATGCCGTGGTTGATGA
>Ga0209303_1002262_pt1 | contig 10223 bp, 7 predicted proteins | sample SidtaG_3_FD_187449 | JGI IMG/M metagenome (GOLD analysis project Ga0209303, IMG submission 187449) | Marine algal microbial communities from Sidmouth, United Kingdom - Sidmouth_Asex1 metaG (SPAdes) (version 2) | ecosystem: Host-associated > Algae > Red algae > Unclassified | place: Sidmouth... | reverse complement strand
GCTACAGCGCTCGACTGGCGCAGATGGCCGGAAAGCTATAACAGAAACATATGAACCACCTCCAAAAACTAGACCTCCAGGACAAGCGCGTCATCTTGAGGGTAGACTTTAACGTACCTCGAGATAGTACAGGGCATATCACTGATGATACTCGCATACAACTAGCATTGCCTACGATCGCTTATATCCGTGAGCGAGCTTCTCACTTGACGCTGATGTCCCATCTCGGACGACCGCAGAAGAAGAAACTAGCCAATGGTGAGATCGATCGAGACTCTTTTTCTCTCGAGACCATAGCTGATCACCTTGCCCAATTACTAGACGCCCCTGTGGCCTTCCAGTCTTATGCAGATGATCCGAGTATGGCTAAGCTCACGCTACTAGAAAACACCCGCTTTGAGCAAGGTGAAGAGCAAGGTGATAGGGCTTTCGCCCAAATGCTAGCAAAACACGGAGACGTGTACGTAAATGATGCCTTTGGCACTGCCCATCGCAGACACGCATCGACTGCAGTGATTGCAGAAGAATTTTCTCCTGAGAATCGTGGAATAGGATTACTCATGGCAGATGAACTAGAGCAAGCGCAAAAGCTACTTGATTCTGATACACACCCTATCACTGCAGTCATCGGCGGAGCCAAAGTCAGCGACAAAATAGGTGTCATAGAAAGCCTCCTAGACCTCTGTGACAATCTACTGATAGGTGGAGCTATGGCGTACACCTTCATCAAAGCTCAGGGAGGTAAAGTAGGCACATCTCTTGTAGAAGATGATAAGATGCAGATGGCACTCGATGTGATAGAAAAAGCCAAGCAGTCTGGCACGTCTTTGCATCTACCCATAGATTCTGTCATCGCACAAGAATTTAACAACGATGCTGAGCACACGACATGCTTCAGCGATGATATTCCAGAGGGATGGATGGGACTAGATATAGGCGCGCGAGCTAGCGAGACTTACAGTGAGATTGTAGCAGACAGCAAAGTTGTCTTTTGGAATGGTCCTATGGGCGTATTTGAAATGTCTAGCTATGCGCACGGAACGCTCTCAGTAGCTCAAGCGATGGCAAAAGTGAAAGAGAATGGTGGTTTCAGTATGGTAGGTGGTGGAGACTCTGTCGCGGCTATTAATGCCTCCGGACTAGCTGATGAGGTGAGCTTTATCTCGAGTGGCGGTGGAGCTATGCTAGAATTTCTAGAAGGTAAGACATTGCCCGGGGTGGCAGCCTTAGGATAGAACCCAATTAGTGCATTAGGATTTATTAATTGACTCCTCTTTTTATATAACATCCATGTTACCAGAGACTTATGGAGATTTACAATATTTTTCTTGTGTAATTTTTTGTTGCGGACAGATTGCAGTTAAAATAAGGGCTCTATCCGTGAACTCAGCTCTCGTCAGCTGACTTCGCGCCTAGCGTCTATCTGCTTCAGCCTCAGGCACCTACCAGAGGTAGGCAAGCTTCACCTCCTCGACTTACGAAGTGAAGACGAGCCTACAGAGCCGTTCATCGAGCGGCAGTCAAGATGCGCCATAGCAGGCTATGACTCGTCGGCGGAGCACCTGCCGCTCTTGCAGATAATCACTATCCATCGAAGCCTAATGCACGAATTGGGTAGAATCTATCACTCTAGTCCCTACGCAGTTCGCGTGCTAGCAAGATCAGCGATAGTACAGCGGTAGCTTGCGCTAGCGTCTGTCCTACTACTTTTTCCCAGTTGACAGGCTGCTTATCTCGTTCATCCCGAGGGGGTTTTGGTTTTTCATAGCCCACATTGACGTGCGAGCCTTCGTAAACCGGCGGGTACGTACGTATCCAAAGGAATTTTTTGACACTTTCTATCTGTCCATTGGCGTGCTCTACCGTGACCAGATCTTTGTCTCCTACATCAGCGACGCCAGCGGCGTACTCGCGTAGATATTGCTTAGCCGTCCAGTAGTTATGATACGGCACTTTGATGCTGTTTCCCGGATTTATAAACTTGTCTGGATACAAATCCTGAGCGTTCACAGCGCCAGAAATTTCCACTAGATCTTTTCGCTTGGGTATGGTGATGATATCACCTCTCTTGAGCAAATAATCATATCTACCACCAGGTCGCTGAAGTACGTCTTCTAATCTCATCACTACATAGCCGATGCTATCATATGATCTCTCTAGAGTCGCTCCTCCAGCAAATGCCTCTTCGCTGAGACCGCCTGCCATCTTGATGATATCAGACAATCGTTGATTATCCTTGATCAATCCATAGGGACCAGGATAAGCTACTTCTCCTTCTATGCGCACCATACGCTGAAGGGTATAGTTCTGTACAGATCTGACTACCACTTGGTCGTACGGTTCGATGCGAAACTCATCCTCTACAGTTTCTCCTTTGTCAAGCTCAAGACTCTTCACGATGGTACGTGTCGGCTGTCCATTTTCTATGATGACTCGGTATATGTCAACTCTATTGCGTGCCGCACGCTGGGTAAAGCCAGAAGCAAGATAAATCAGGTCATCTATGGCCATGCGCTGATCAAAGTCAAATCGACCTGGCGCATTCACCTCACCAGATATTTCTACGTAGGCTCCTTCGTAGTATAGAGATGCGTCTTCTACGTAGATACTATCTCCTCCCTGTATCGCTACGTCCTGTACAGCTCCTTTTGCTACTTGCGACAGATCTACTCGCACGTAATCCGTAAGTCTAGCATCATCTGCGTTTTTTCTGCGTAAGAACACGAGTCCACTTGCCTCGCTTGTCAATCCTCCTGATAGCTCTATGGCATCCGTAACCGTCAGTGTACCACTCGCATCTACTCTGTAAGTGCCACTATCGCGTACTGCGCCGTATACCGTAAACGACTCTTGATCGATGTACCGTTCTTGACCATATACGATGATCCTATCACCAGGCTTGAGTAAGATCTGACCATCTGCACTGTTCTCTAAGTCCACTAGGGAAACACGCTGATAGCTACTCATGCCATCTGATTGCATACTCTCGATATAGGCAAGATCACGTCTTGCTGTGGATCTCAGTCCAGCATCTGTCAGTAGCATGCGTAAGGACATACCGCGACTGAGCTGATAGACTCCGTCCTTGTAGACAGCGCCTTCTAGGTAGACTGTATTTTCTGTAAGTTCTGGGATGGCTGGCACGGTGATATAGTCTCCGTCTAGTAGACGGTAGGAATTACTCGTGGAAGATGGAGCTCTTAGATTGATATCAGCTTGCACCTTGGTATCATTTTCGTAGCGCTCTATTGATATCTGTGAGCGGTAAGCGCTGGGAAGTAAGCCTCCCGCCAGATCACTGAGTTCGAGGATACCCTCGTCAGGCAGTAGATCATAGTACATCGCTCTGCGCACTTCACCACGTATGTAGACCCGCTTAGACGCCGCTGGAATATGTATGATAGCATTGTCCCCAAGATAGAAATCCTGTGCATAGCTCGGATCTCGGAGAAATCTGTAGTAGTCCACCGTCTTGGTTTCACCACCAGAGACAATCTTGATAGCTCGTAGATTTCCCATCTCAGTCGGACCACCTGCAGCGGCAAGGGCATTGATAACTGTATTACTGGCGGGTAATGTGAGAGCGCCTACCTGTCGCACTTCGCCATAGAGGCTCACTCGTATGTTGCGAGCACTCACTACTTGCATGGCAAACTCATCATCTCTGAAGTTGTACACAGATTGCAGGCGCTTACGCACTAGACTGCGCGCTTCACTCAGTCTGAGTCCTGAGCAATATACTCTTAGAGGTGGCGACTTGAGAGATAAGTAACCGTCCTTATCGATCTGTATACTTCTGTCTATAGAGGACGGGCCCCAGCTCGATATCTGTAGTTGATCTCCAGGGCCTAGGATATAATCTTCTGATGCGGAGAGACCTTGAGCGGATAAGATTGCAGCATCGTCTTGATTCCACAGTGATGCGTGGCCATAGACTTGGAGACTGTCCGGGATGTCTATTCGGTCAAGCTCTTCCTCATCTTTGTCGAGAGAATCGAGGCTGAAAAGACTTGGTATCGTGTCCTGAGCTTTGGCATGTGGATCTACATAATCTTCAGGCGTCAACTCCAGTATGATCTCCTCAAGTATGGGCTCTAATTGGTCTAGCTGTCGTGGATCATTGAGATTTACACGTGTGGGATCTACACCTTTTTGGCGAAAGCCTGCATACAGATCAGCCTCTGATATACCTCGCTCTTGCAACTCACGCTGCACATCGGCAAAGCTTCCATAGCTCTGCTGTGCTACTAGGACTATGGGTCCTAAGCTACACAGCAATACGATACACCAGCGCAGTACTACGACTCCGCCGATTGATACATACTGTCGTAGTATGTCTGATATGTACCGCTGGTCACATGATCCAGCCACTCTTGATTTGCGAGATACCACTCTACTGTCTTTTTAAATCCTTGCTGAGGAGTCAAGCTCGGCTCCCATCCCAGTTCGCGCTGGATCTTCCCAGAATCGATGGCATAGCGCGCATCATGACCAGGACGGTCCTTGACAAATGTGATGAGCTCCCGAGAGCTTCCTGGCTCTCTTCCTAGCTGATCATCCATTACATCACACAATAATTGCACCAACTCTATATTCTGCATCTCATTATTACCTCCAATATTGTAGGTCTCGCCGTTGACGCCTTCTCTGAAGATGAGATCTATGGCCGATGCATGATCCTCTACCCATAGCCAATCGCGTACATTGGTCCCATCCCCATATACGGGGAGAGCCTTGGACTGACGGATATTGTTGATTACAAGAGGGATGAGCTTCTCGGGAAACTGATAGGGGCCGTAGTTGTTGCTACAGTTGCTTATCACAATAGGAAAATCGTAGGTATGATGATAGGCACGTACGATATGATCTGAGCTTGCCTTGCTTGCTGAGTACGGCGATCGCGGATCGTAGGGAGTCGTCTCTAGAAAGTAGCCTGTCTTGCCTAAGCTACCATAGACTTCATCTGTGGATACATGGAAAAATCGATCAAACTCCGCACCACCCTGCCAGTGCTTGAGCGCTGCTAGTAGAAGATTTGCCGTGCCGACAATATTGGTATGGATAAACGAGAGCGGATCTGTAATCGAGCGATCTACATGGGACTCTGCTGCAAGATGAATCACACCTGTCACTTGCCACTCGGACATGACAGTTTGCATCGCTGCGAGATCATTGATATCTGCTCTTACAAAGTGGTAGTTATCCGCTGATTCTACATCCTTGAGATTTTCTAGGTTGCCAGCGTAGGTCAGTGCATCGAGATTTACAATTCTCTGATCAGGATAGGCCTTAACCATACGTCGCACAAGATGCGATCCTATAAATCCTGCTCCACCTGTGATGAGAATAGTCTTGTTGCTCATAGTACTTTTTGCTTAAAATAAGTGAGTGTTTTTTTGAGTCCCTCAGCTCGATTAATGACGGGTTTCCAGTCAAGTATTTCTTTAGCTAGGGAGATATTGGGTCGTCTCTGCTTGGGATCATCTTCTGGCAACTCTACAAAGCTCAGACTTGCCTCTTTATTGCCTACCAGTTCTAAGATCTCCTCCGCAAATTCTCTGATCGTGACTTCATCAGGATTACCGATGTTGACTGGTAGTGTATAGTCACTGTGCAGCAGTCTGAAGATGCCTTCTACGAGATCATCCACATGACAGAATGATCGCGTCTGTCGACCATCGCCAAAGATGGTCAGCTCTTCACCGCGTATAGCTTGGGAAATGAATGCCGGCAGTGCGCGGCCATCATCTATCCTCATACGACTGCCATAAGTATTGAATATCCTGACGATTCGCGTCTCCACATCATGAAAGCGATGGTAGGCCATCGTGAGTGCTTCTTGAAACCTCTTAGCTTCATCATATACACCTCGAGGACCTATCGGATTGACATGCCCCCAATAATCTTCCGTCTGCGGATGGACGAGTGGATCACCATAGACTTCTGAGGTACTCGCGATGAGGATGCGCGCACCTTTTTCCTTAGCCAAGCCAAGCAGATTGTGTGTACCGAGTGACCCGACCTTCATAGTCTGAATAGGCATTTTCAAGTAGTCAATAGGACTAGCTGGCGAGGCAAAGTGTAGGATGTAATCAAGCTGACCTGGGACGTGAACAAAATTGGTCACATCATGATGATAAAACTTAAAGGCTGCATCAGGAAAGAGATGCTCAATATTTTCTAAACTGCCCGTAATCAAATTGTCCATGGCAGCGACCTCATATCCCTCTGTAATAAATCGATCACACAAGTGCGATCCTAAAAAACCCGCCGCACCTGCAATTAAAACTGATTTTTTCTTCTTCGTCATGCTAGGGGCAAAGATAGGACATGAGCTACCTTTATATCTATGAAGTCACTAGTCTTGAGTACTCTATGTCTCCTTATCAGTTGGATTCCTGTCCTAGCTCAAGATGAGCCAGAAGAGAACAACCAGTTTGGCGTCCTACACTTCCACGCTGGATACGGTCTCGACTGGTCTGCTCTGGACATGGCAGATCGCTTTGGTCGCAACTTTCAACTAGGTGCAGATTTAGATTATACCACACCTACCCAGTCTTATATAGTTGGTATCACAGGACGATTTTTATTCGGAGACAAAGTACGTGAAGATCCTATCGCCTTTCTGCGCAGTAGTGAGGGTTTAGTCGCGAGCCCAGCTGGAGTCAATGTGCCAGTATTTCTCAGGATGCGGGGTGGCTACTATGGTGCTCATGTAGGTAAACTATTTTCTCTCTCAGGTGGAGATAAGCGGAGTAGTATCCGCGCCACTATTGGCCTTGGGCTGCTCCAGCACAAGATCAGACTACTTGATGATAGCCAATCACTCGAGCTCGCCGAAGGGCAGTATCTCAAGTCTATTGACAGACTGAGCAATGGTCTGGCTATCAGACATCAGCTTGGTTACCAAAAGATAGATCCTGATGGATTCCTGCATTTCTACATAGCTCTAGAGCTCACTCTAGCTAGCACCGCCTCGCGTAGAGACTATGATCTACAACTCATGCAGCGCGATGAGCGCAAGCGCACTGATATGATCATCGGTCTGCGGGCAGCATGGTCCTTGCCTCTCTATTACACTACAGATGTAAAGCGCACATACTACTACTGATCATGTTCCTGTATAGCATCGCGATCAGGCTGTATGGTGTAGCTGTAGGAATAGCAAGTCTATGGAATCAGAAAGCCAAGAAGTGGATCGATGGTCGCAAAGACTGGGAAATGAATCTCACAGCAGCAGCGCCATCGGAGCCCGTCTTCTGGATGCACTGCGCCTCACTAGGAGAGTATCAGCATGCGCGGCCGGTACTGATGGAGATCAAGAGGAGAGACCCATCTACGCCTTGGATATTGTCCTTTTTCTCTCCATCAGGTTATGACAACTTTACTGATCACGACTTGGTCGACTATGTATTTTATCTACCACTAGATACAGTCAATAATGCTCGTGCGCTTTTAGGACGCATTTCCGCGAAAGCGGTCTTCTTCACAAAAGCTGAGCTCTGGCCCGCCCTGTGGACTCAGCTGAAACAGGCAGATATACCGCACTATCAGTTCTCCGCCAGTTACCACAGTAAATCTAGTATCTTATCGAGAGCGCTGTCGCGCAAATGCCTCCAAGGCCTCACCCTACTCTGCTGTCAAGATGATCAGAGTCAATCGATTCTAGCCAGCTACGATATAGCTGCGGTGACCACAGGGAATCCACGCATAGACGAGGTCATGCGTCGGAAAGAAAGTGCGGCATACCTTACTAAAATCCAAAATTGGTCTAGCAATTTTGAACTTGTAATCGTGGCAGGTAGCACTTGGCCTGATGATATGGAAATCTGGTCGAAATGGATACACACCATACCGCCTCAGATCGGCTTTCTTTTTGCTCCTCACGACGTAGGTGCTGCTAGTGTACTGAGGCAGATAGACATCCTCAATGCTAAGGCTATCGTACGACACACAGATCAATCTGACACAATCATCGAAGAGAATGCTGTCTACTGTCTAGACACGATAGGCCTACTCGCTGCAGCCTATCAGTATGCCGATATTGCCTACATAGGCGGTGGTCATCGCACAGGATTGCACAGCACATTGGAGCCTGCGGCTTACTCGCTTCCCCTGATGATAGGACCGAACTACAACACATTTCCAGAAGCGGTTGCCATGGTCGGTCTTGGTACAGCCAAGGTTGTCAATTCCGCCTCTGAACTGAGCAACACAATATCAATGCTTCTAGATGACGACTTTCGCGAGGAAATAAGCGCCAAGCAAATGCATTATATGAACGATCACCTTGGCGCTGCACGTAGAACTGCTGACCATATATGGAATACTCTCAGACGATAAATCAACTTGTGAGCCAGGCCAGGACCAAGCGTATCCTCGTCATAGGGGATGTCATGCTGGACCAGTATATCCATGGTAGCCATGCTGGCCAGTCGCCAGAGGCACCCGTGCCTGTGATTCGTCATGAGTCCAGCTTCTCCAGACCCGGCGGTGCAGCCAATGTGGCCTTGTCCCTCAGCTCTATGGGTGCCTCAACGACACTCGTAGGGGTATGTGGAGATGACAGGCACGGAGCAGAACTCATAGAACTGCTGCAAAGCGAAGAGAGACTGGCTATACATCTATACTCGTCCCCAGAGCGGAGAACTACCTGCAAGACTCGTATCATAGCGGGCGATGCACATGTACTACGATATGATGAGGAGGATAGAGAGCTACTCACCACCAAGGAGTCAGAAGCACTGGGCTTGATGATAGAGCAAGCCATAGCTGATACAGATCTAGTGGTGCTACAAGATTACAATAAAGGCACGCTGACACCTCCACTTATAGAATATGCTATAAACAAGTGCCATGAGCTCGATGTACCTGTCTTGGCAGATCCCAAGCGCCTTCACATCAGCAATTATCAGGGGGCAACTCTGCTCAAGCCCAATGAGAAAGAACTCAGGCAGATAGCAGCAGACATGGCACTGTCAGGCGAGAACGTAGAAGGCCTAGCTACAGAGCTACATCGTGTGCTAGAGCTCAAGCACTTACTAGTGACGAGAGGCGCACAGGGAGCGATTCTCGTATCATATGGTGAGAATCGACGCTACGAAGCCGAAGAGATTGACCTAATTGACGTGTGCGGAGCAGGTGATGCTGTCATCACTATGATGGCCATCGCTCTGAGCTGCGGAGAAGGAATAGATTCAGCGACTAGGCTAGGATTGCACGCTGCAGCGGTTTGCTGTCAGCACCTCGGGGTCTATCGTATGCGAGCAATAGATTTCACTACCTAGCCCAGTCAAAGAGACAGATATAATGACTTTTGTCGTATACAATTCTTTACGATAAGCTCACATGAGCTATCTTTAACCTTCACGATATTCTAAACCAAATATAAATATTACATGATGCGAAATTTTACTCTTACACTTTTTATCCTAGCGCTAGGGATGGGCACTGCGATGCAGGCTCAAGATCTCGTTGTGCTATGGCCGGCTGATGGCGATTCTGCTGCAATTGCGAACAGCCAATTTGACGGTGGATTGAATGATTGGACTACAATCAGCCAGTTCACATCTGATTCTACCGACGCTGGTGCCCTATGGGTATGGGAAGCTGACGGAGCCGCTGATGTAGGTTTCTTCTGGGGTACACGTCTAGGCATCATGTCACCTTCTGCAGCTAATGGTGCTGTAGTTTTTGACTCAGATGGATACGATAACGATGGTGTAGATCCTTTTGCCAACGGATTCGGTACAGGATCAGCTCCATGCTCCGTGATCGGAGGTACTGGTGCTACAGAAGGTCTAGGTCACAGAAGTGAGCTGATCTCTCCTAGCATTGATTGCAGTACGTTTGATGAGATTTCACTTGAGTTTTCTCAGTATTTCAGACGCTTCACACCTACAGGTGCTTTTGTTGCTGTAAGTAATGATGGAGGTGCTACTTGGAGTGCAGACATACAGATCAATCTAGATATAGATGCTAATGCAGAAACTGTCAACGGTGCTACAGTTCTTGTAGACATCACAGAGTTTGCTGCTAACCAAGCTGACGTAAGACTACGTTTCTCCTATCAAGGATGTTTCTACTACTGGATCCTCGATGATGTAAGACTTGTGCTTCCTCCAGCGATAGATGGTGGCCTTGGCGACTTCTTCTATGGTGTAAACTTCGCTACGCCTGCTACGCAGATTGCGGATGACTCAGTGGGTTTCTCTGTAGACTTG
>Ga0209303_1002260_pt1 | contig 10225 bp, 7 predicted proteins | sample SidtaG_3_FD_187449 | JGI IMG/M metagenome (GOLD analysis project Ga0209303, IMG submission 187449) | Marine algal microbial communities from Sidmouth, United Kingdom - Sidmouth_Asex1 metaG (SPAdes) (version 2) | ecosystem: Host-associated > Algae > Red algae > Unclassified | place: Sidmouth... | reverse complement strand
ATCGCGGAATACTGCCTCTCCATCCTCTTTCCAGATGGCTGCGATGGACTTACCAGCGCGCTTGGCGAGTTCGGTGTCCATATCTACAAGCTCCCATTGCAAATGAGCTGAAAGCAACTCTGCCACGGTAGTCTTACCAGACGCAGGCAGACCTATCAGCGCGATGGATGATGGGCGATCCACCGATTCCTGTAGCATCGCTACATAGTCCTCACCGTGGCGCACTCCCTTATCCGCCATACGATCCATCAGTACTGTGGCCTGGTGATAGAGCCAGCTTTCGCCGGGTAGGTAGGTGGTTCCTGACTGTACAGCCGCAGGTAAGCGATCGGCGTAGTTGGCGTCAAGAAGTATGATGTGGCTGTCCGTCAGCTTCAGCTCCTTCGGCCAAGCACTTCCGGGTACCGTCCATACGACTACATCTGCCGCATCCAGACATGACTGTAGCTCCGACCATGGGCTGTGCTGTGCCTGGTGCCTTTGTGCAAGAGCCTGTCGGGTGTGATCATTGCGTGCGCAGATCGTCAGCGATGCACAGGTATCACGTAGGGCAAGACAAGCTGAGTCGGCCGCACCTCCAGATCCCACTACGAGAGCATGAGCTCGATCTAGATCCGCTGTCTTCTCAGCGAGAGCATGCAGGATGCCTATGGGGTCAGAATTTTCCCGAGACCACTTGCCCTGGGATGTATAGAGTATATTGGACGGAGTGTCTGAGCCGTGTCCGGCAAATGCGCTTGCGTCATACTTGTACGGGGCAGTGACATTGTACACTCCTCTAGGTAGAAAATACCACTGGTCTATCTCTTCTAAGCTCGCCATGGCAAAGCGCAGATAATGATGCTGCAGATGATTGTCATCAAAATACTTCTGAAATATCAACGGTCCCTTACTATGAAGCACTGGGTGCCCTATAACTCCGTGAAGCTGATGATCACTGTGCAGCATATGCCGAGCGAGATCTAAGGACTCTGCTGCTAACTGTCCCGGCGCAGCGCTGTCTTCTCCGGCAGGGAAAGCATAGCTCCATACAGCTCCGTGATCCACTGCCTGTATGCGAGTGATCTGCCCTGCCGGACCCATACCTATGTATACTTCGGATAGCTCCGTGCTGCCATAAGCTGCGAGTGTGGCGCTCGCTTGCTCGGGCGTGCTGCAGTGACTTGCTATCTTGATGATATCTGCCTGCTCTATGGCGTCCTGATGCTCGGCAATGAACTGAACTGGATCAACCCAATTCTCATAGTCATGGTGTGATCGGATAATCTTTACCTCTTGAAGTCGTGCTGCTGAGATCCATGCTTGGGAACGATCGGGAAAATCATAAATATCCAGATCTAAGTAATCCACCATTGACCAATCTACAGCGTCAAGCAGATCGGCTGCCTTATCATCCTTGCAATCTCTGTCCGTGATGATCGTCTTACTACTTCGATTCTCCTGACGGGAGGATGCTTGGAGAAAAGTAGAAACCTCCATGGCAGACCATCCCAATTGATCTAGCCTGAGCTCAATCAACTGATAGCGGTTTCGCAATTCTAGTGCCCGCCCGAGTGACTGCCGTGTAAGGCTGACGGCTATGTCAGGATACCCGGGCATATACTTCATCGAGCATGGTCCTAAGGGTCGTATGTGCTACTGCCTCGAGCCGCGCCCGCCCGATGGATTCTAAGAATACATAGTCTACACTGTTGCCGCGAGTCTTCTTGTCTTTGACCAGCAAATCCCAGAACTGATCCGTCCTCAACTGCTGAATCACAGGAAGTCCAAATCCCTGTAGCAACTGTGCGGCGCGCAATATATCTTCCTGTGACAGATCACAATGCTGTGAAGAGATATGCATGGCGCCCACCATACCTATTGAAACTGCATCTCCGTGCGCGAGACCTTGTCTGCGCTCGATGGCATGACCGATGGTATGTCCGAAGTTGAGTAGTTTGCGCTGACCATACTCCAGTGCATCTTCCTTGATGATGTCGATTTTAATTCGGCTGGCTCCCGATATGCACATAGCAAGTGTCTCCAGCTCGCGCGTCATGAGGGCGGATTGGTATGTTTCCAATAGCTCTATGTACTGTACATCCCAGATGAGGCCATGCTTCACCATCTCAGCAAAGCCTTGCGAGTAGTCCCGATCTGTGAGTGAGAGACAGTAACGCGGATCGATAAAGATGTGTGTAGGCATCTTAAACGCACCAACCATATTTTTCAAAGAGCCATGATTAACACCAGTCTTGCCTCCTATCGCGGCATCTACCATGGATAGTACCGTAGTAGGCACATAGATGCAGTCAATACCTCGCTTATAAATCGCAGCTACAAATCCCGTGAAATCGCTCACTGCTCCACCACCGAAAGCAATCAACACATCGCTTCGATCCAGCCCAATGGCCAGTAATTCGCCGAGCACACGATCAACTTCAGTCATGTGCTTGGCGGCATCCGCCTGAGGAATGATGATCTGCTGAAAAGCGCTCAACTCAGCACTGTACAGCTCTGCCAATCGATCATCTGTAACGACGACAGCTCTGCGATCACCGATTACGTTGGGCAAGTCAGCGAGTCCATAACCTTCCATGATTCGGCTAGCTCCAAAGTCAAGTTCTAGTAGGTACTGTCCTAGCATAAGGTAAAGCTACTATGTATGAAGGAGGATAAGGATAGGTGGTCGCTATACCATAATCCATCTATTAGGTGTCGATGGATAGAGGCTAGCTGCAATGGCGTCAAGTGCTCCGCCGACAAGTCATATCAAGCTATGTGCATCTGGGCTCATCTCGGCTCATCTCGGCTGCCGCTCGATGGCCAGCCGCTCGATGGCCAGCCGCTTGATCGCCAGTCGCTCGATGAACGGCTTAGAGGCTCGTCTTCACTACGCAGGGCGAGCAGGCTCGTCAGACAAGCACCTCATCTTATCGCACCTGCGGCTCTCGCTACGAAGCCTAATGCACGAAATAAGTTAAATAAAGATCTGTTTAGGCAAATCGCAAGATAATAGCAATAAAGCTCTGAAATCTCGGCAAAAAGACGGCCAAAATAATACTCTTATAGATGCAAAATCGAGATCGTCAATCCAAATTTCTACTTATCCATAAAATTATGAAAAAAGCGAAAAGCAGATATAATTAGTGTAAACTTGTAGCGAATCATAGAACCTCGAACCAACACCTACAACGATGTCTGAATCTACTAGCCCTAAGAATGCCTTCAAGTTTACAATTCCGCTGGCAATAACCTTACTTATACTTGCCTTCTTCATACTTTTTCGCGGAGCTATATCTCAATTGATAAGTGGTGGTGATTGTCTCGACATGGAATTCTTTGGGTCGAAAATAAATACGTGCCAAGTAATTGAGACAAAGGATGCGCTACTATCAGAACAAGAAGAAATAAGCACTTTTGTAAAATCCCTTAAATCAACGATCGACAGCTTGGAAAATGAATCGTATTCCCTAAAATCGAAAGTCGTCCAACTCGAAAGTGAGATTGCCAATGATGGCAATAGTGGTGTAATGCAATTGAGCTCTGACGATGTATTATCAGATAAACAGCAAAGGCTCTATAGTAAGTATACCACTCCTTCAGAACCGAATACTAAGGAATAATAAAATTGATAGAATCTCACAAATGTAGAGTTACTGAGGTATCTCGCCCCAGTCTAAGTCTCACAAAGAATTGATCCAGGACCTGACCGTAAGCTTGATCAACTTGTGACATGTTTATCGAAGCTCCTTGTTCCTTTTCGTCTCCGTACTGAGATAGATGTAGATATTTTGGCGAAAGCCTCATCCATAACAATCCTAGTCATCCCGTCTCACTATCTTACCATCATGATTCGCAGAGTCAGCAATCAGTATAGTGGTCATACATACTAGAGATAAGCACATGACTACGAGTCTGTGTGATGTCAGGTACTTCCTGATCTCACCAAGGCGTACAGGAAACTTGCGTCTTCTAACTACTAGTCAATCGCATATAGCTCCCCACTCTAGTAGCATATAGCTATCTTGGTACTCGCGTTTGTCATCTATGGCGTATTGGTCTGACTGGATACCCATCTTGCTCTACTGATCGCCTACCACTTGAGTGTCCATAGATCCTTTACAATGATCTGCTTGGCTGCTTTCAGAATGACAATTCGCTTCATTGATTAGAATCGAGGCTTTCTCTGTATGCCATGATGCTATCAATTAATTGAGTTCATAAGTATGAGAAATTTATTGTTCATCTTAGTCCTCTTATCTGCAGGTATGGCCTATGGACAGAGCCCGATATTTATCGCTCATAGAGGTGGAGCGCTATTGGCTCCAGAAAACACACTGGCGGCCTTTCAGAATGCTGTAGAATTTGACGCCGATTACTTTGAACTCGATGTAAAAATCTCGAGCGACGACTCTCTTATGATCATGCATGATGCTACCGTAGATCGAACGACCAACGGCACAGGGAATGTTTCTGAAATGAGCTATAATGAACTTCGCGCATTGGATGCAGGATCTTGGTTCGGACCTGAATTTGCCGGAGAGCAAGTCCCGACTTTATCTGAGTCACTCGACCTAGCAATAGCTAGCACAAATGAGATAGGTGTGGTTATCGAACTGAAGAGCACAGACCCAAGACTACCAGCCTTAGTTGCATCCATGATCAAGAGCAAGGGTCTACAGAGTCGAGTTCTTGTCTCAAGTTTCAGCCTTCCACGTCTTGCCGAGATTAAATCTATTGATCCCAGTATACCAGTAATGTTCTTTGCCACGATCACCAATGATGTGATTGATCAGGTAGAAGATATAGGTGGCGATTGGGTTGGCGGCAGCTCGACCACTAGGACCTTGCTCGACTATGCGCATGCCAAGGGAATCAAGTTCAACATATTTTCACTGAATTCGCTCCCACCGATGGTGAATTTCATAAATCTTGGAGCAGATGGCATATCAACCGACGATCTCAATCTATTGAATGCTCTAAAAGATGATACCCCACCTACAGACGTAACTTTTACATCAGTTATTTCCAATCAATCAAGTGTCACTTTATCGTGGGAGGAATCAACTGACCTAGAAAGCGGCATTGGTGGATATGATATTTATCGTGGCACTCAATCGGACGCGACTGAGTTACTAGAAAGTGTAAGCAGTGGTACGACATATATAGACCAGACAGTTCTCGACAATCAATCGTACTTCTATCGAGTAAAGGCTATAAATAACGTCGGTTTACTAAGCAATGGTTTCAGCAATGAACTGAGTGTCACCATTGCTCCAGATACCACAAAGCCAGTAATGCTCTTTGTGTCTTCTGCTAGTGACGCCAACACAATCGTCGTCGAATTTAATGAGAGGATCGACCAGTTGACTGCCGAAACCGCATCAAACTACGAAGTGAGTGACGGAATCATCATCAATCGCGCTGAACTAAGTCTTGACCAACGCACTGTAATCCTGTCTACTTCGGTAATGGATGATAAGTACTATACTCTATCAATAAACAGTATACAAGATCAGGCTAATTTACCAAATACAATGATCGAGGATAATACCATCTTCTTTCACAAGAATCTGATTCCTGAAACCGTGGCAATGTACAGGCTTGACGACTGGGTAGAAGAAGGTGATATCACCATTCTAGATGAATCTGACAATCACAATGATGGCATCGTGAAAGGTGGTGCATACATTACAGATGGCTATATAGGTAATGCGATGAGGTTTAATGGAGGAGAAGACTATGTCCAGCTTTCGGCGTCTAGTTCTTTTGACCTAAATTCTAATACCGTGACATTAGCGGCATGGACAAAACTAGAGTACCTACCCTCTGAAATGTTAACTCTCTTTGGCCCCATATTTGATTCAGAGATTGATCAATATGTCATCTATGAGGATAGAGGAAATAAGGAATTACGATTTAAGGTAACTACTACCGAATCAGCAGAGCGCCCAGGTATACCAGAGTCATTTCTGACAAAAGGAGAGTGGATTCATGTAGTAGGAGTGTACAACGGCAACACAGCCAAAATCTACTTGAATGGTATCCTGATGGATTCTCATAACATAAGCGGGAACGTACGCGTCGGTCAGGAAGCAAGACTAGGAAAAAGTGGCGATCCGGCTTCTTCATCGCACTTTACAGGCAGTATTGACAATGTTGAGGTATATAATCTAGCCCTATCTGCGGAGGAAGTATGGCAGCTATATCGCGACTATAAACAAGAGAATGTAGCTGTCTGCCAAGAATCAAATGCTCAAGAAAATATTTCTATCTGCGACGGCGAAATATACACTTTTAAGGATGGGACTAGCTCATCAGTAAGTACAGAGAACAGCAGCATCACTATGGAGCAAGGATGTCACAATATTATCAATACAAGCCTTACAGTAACAGTGCTAGATCGAGATGTAATACAGAGTGACAACGTCCTTACTGCCAAGCAAATAGAGGGAACTTACCAGTGGCTAGATTGCCATAATGACAATGCCGAAATCATAGAGGCTACAGATGTTTCCTTTGACCCAACTGTGAATGGATTGTATTCTGTAGAGCTATCGAGCAATGGCTGTGTAGACACATCTGCTTGTATAACTATCACTTCCATTGAAGTCGACAATGACGACAAGCTTGATTTCATTTTATATCCCAATCCGAGTACGGGAAGTTTTACCGTAGATCTTATTGGCAGTGCGCAAGATCTATTGGAGGTGGAGCTATTTGATTCTCTCGGAAAGCTCGTATACGCTACTACTCTGGGAGAGCAGGAGAAAACTGTAAGGACGGAGAATCTCACTCCAGGCATGTACATCGTGAAAATTACTTCTACGGAGATAAGCCAAATTAAGCAAATGCTACTTTACTAATTTGAAAAACACTAAGAAACAGCGCTTGGATTTTCGTTACATCGTCATTATAATTTGCCTACTACTATCCTCCCTGTCCTGTACAGACAATACTAATGACGGTGTAGCAATACAGCATCTTGAGATTCTTGATCCTGCCATCGATTGTAGAGAACTAGAAACTGACTATATTAGATGGTGGACCTATTATTCCAGAAACATCAACTTAAGTTCAGATTTTGCCGGTCTCACTGAGCAATCAGAGGAGATAGATAAAGAACCCTTCTTGGATCAGCTGACATCTGGAAATTACATTCCTTTAAGACTTTCGTCCAAAAACGGAACGAATAGCTACAAGCTCCACAGCTTGGATTCTCTTGCTATAGATGACATAAGAACTACTATAAGAAATGAGTCTTTTACCCATCTCACACACTTCCATATGGAAGGAACAAAATTTCCTGAATTTGACTTTACGGATCTGGATGGTAATCAGTACACTAGCGATAACACAAGAGGAAAAATCTTAGTAGTAAAGACTTGGTTTATAAATTGTCAAGCCTGTATAGCGGAATTCCCCGTTCTAAATGAGCTCGTGGACAACTGCAAGAGTCGTAGTGATATCATCTTCCTAAGTCTTGCTATCGATGCAGAACCTGAATTGGAAAAATTTTTACAGAAGAAAGACTTTGCGTATCCTGTAATCTCTGACCAAAAGGACTACATAGTCAACACTCTAGGCTTACAGATTTACCCTACACATATCATTGTAGATAAGAATGGTACTATCCTGAAGGTTGTTAACGAAGCTTCTCAGATGATCTCCTATCTTGAGAACAAGAGTAGCCTTATGACAAACTCTAAGTAAATGCCTGCAGAATAATAGACCCGCGCAGTACTAACCTGATATGGTATGAGTCCTGGTGTATAAAGAAAGCACACAGCTGACTCTTAGGTGAGTGTGGGGATATGGTGTGCTCATGATGAGTGAAGATCGATTGTCAATGCATTTGGTGCGTGACACCTAGTGCTCCTTTTCATAAGTTATAAAATCACAATACACGCGAAGAGCTATCGAGGACATCGAGGACCTGCAATAGAATTACATTTGCACAAAGCTCTCTCAATGAAAATACAAAAATCCTTTCTCTTAGAAGTACTCTGTATAGTCAGCGCTTTTACTTTGCTCATAAGCTGCTCCACCTCAGATAATAAGAGCCAAGAAGAGCAAACTCACGACGAAGTCTTCGCCAGTGATATTATACCGTTCTTCGATCATTGGAACTTGATTCTCGGCGATGGATCCAACGCTGGTCAAGCCATTGACTTCGAGCAGAAAGATTTCTTCTACACAGTAAATGATGATGATGGAGATTGGGTGGTATTCAAAGCTCCCAATGCTGGAGACACTCATGGAATGTCTAATAACACCAGGACAGAGCTTGCCCAAAAGATGAAATGGTTGCCTACCACGGAAGCTAAGCTGACGGCTACGTGTAAGGTCATGAATGTCTCAACATCGGGAGATGCACGAGTTCCAGCTTCTTACTCTGTGGTAATAGGACAGATCCACAGTGCAGATGGTCATGAGAACGAATCTCTCAAGATCTTCTATAAAAAGTTCCCTGGACATGACACGGGATCAGTCTTTTGGCACTATGAAATCAATACAGCAGGTGACGATAATTCTGGAAGATGGGATTACTCTACAGCTGTGTGGGGATATGACTTCTCAGTCGTAGGATCTGAAGAGAATGCATATCCAGATGAACCAAAGGATGGCATAACACTAGATGAGGAACTGAGCTATGAAATCGAAGTGATGGATGGTACTATGTACTTGACTTTTACTAGTGAAGGACGTGAAACCAAGACGTACACGAAGAAACTTATGAAATCGGAGTATACGACCGCTGAGGCCATTCCAAAACAAACTCAAAAACTATTCGTACCCATCGGGCAAGATGGAGTGGAACGTGAGAATGCCTACGCAACAGAAGGGCTATTCTTTAAACTAGGATCCTACAATCAAACCAATGGCAAATCACCAAAAGTCAATATGAATTGGTGCTCAGGGGCTGAAACCTTTGGAGGAGACATCCAGAAACAATATGACACAGGCAACTACGCGGAAGTATGGTTCAAGGAGGCAAGCATCTACATAAGTGATTCTGCCATATCCAATCAAGCTTACTTTACTACTAACGACTAGAGATCATAGGGTCGAGCAACTAGTCATATTCAGGTAATATACTGTGAGAAATGTCTTGTATATATCCGACCCTATAGTTCCTAAACCAACAAAGATCGATACCATAAATAATCTGATAACTGTGCGGTCATAATAAGGACACATATACAAGAAATAAAGAGAAAACCCATGAGCAAAATCTTCAGACACTTACGAAAACAAGTGCTTATAGACAGGCAAATTGGAAAATATTTGGCCTATGCATTTGGTGAAATCATCCTTGTCGTTATTGGCATCCTATTAGCATTTCAGATCAACAATTGGAACGAGCAACGCAAAAACAGCAACGAAGAGTTACTACTTCTAAAACAACTACAATCTGACCTCACATTCAATCTAGAGGAGGCTCTAGACTTGAACGAACGACTACAAATCAATAAATTCGGCATTGAAGGTCTTCTCAACAAGTTACATCAGAAAGAAGACAGTCGAATGATATCTGTACACCTAGGGCAGGCGCTTAGACAAAGCGATTTTGACTACGCCAGCTCAGGATACAACCTAATTCAAAATGGCAAGGCAGCTCTTATATCTACTGACAACGTACTCAAATCAGTCCTAGACCTCTATGAAAGTGACTTGACAGATATCGAGGACCGGCAAGCAGAAATGACCAAAAGTATCGATTATATTCAGCGCCAATTTATAAACAAGTACTTCACTAAATCCCCAAACGATCTGTCCCTTAAGTTCAAGGAACTTGACCTTGTCACTACTGAGCTATTCGAACCTGTAAACTTCAACACCTTGACTGAGAATATCGAGTTTACAAATTCACTCCTTCAGCTGGGAAAGCTTGTAGAGACCCGTCTAGCTCATCTAGAAAATATCGAGAGCAAGCTTCAGAAAACAATTGTGTTGATAGATTCACAATTGGATTAAACCCATTTCGTGCATTAGGCTTCGATGGATAGTGATTATCTGCAAGAGCGTCTGGTGTTCCGCCGACGAGTCCTAGCGAGCTATGTGCATCTCGGCTGTCGCTCGATGAACGGCTTAGAGGCTCGTATTCACTTCGTAAGTCGAGCAGGATAAGCCTGCCTACCTCTGGTAGGTGCCTGATCTTGAAGCAGATGTGGCTCGCAGTAGAAGCAAGACACAATGGTCATATCACTCCACTAACTTCAAGACAAATGGGCGAGATCTG
>Ga0209303_1002240_pt1 | contig 10303 bp, 13 predicted proteins | sample SidtaG_3_FD_187449 | JGI IMG/M metagenome (GOLD analysis project Ga0209303, IMG submission 187449) | Marine algal microbial communities from Sidmouth, United Kingdom - Sidmouth_Asex1 metaG (SPAdes) (version 2) | ecosystem: Host-associated > Algae > Red algae > Unclassified | place: Sidmouth... | reverse complement strand
TAAAATTAACTCATCATCGGCGTTATAGTTATTCCAATTATCTGTTTGAAACTTCCGCTTTAGTTTTAGTTGATAATATGGCTTAGCATTATTCAACCAAATTTTATTAAATTCTAAATTTTCATTAGTTAATTTTTTTAAGAATACAGTAAGCATAGTAGTTGAACCCGAACCCGGCGCACCGCCATTAAATTTTTGAATGTTAGCTTTTGAAAACTCAAAAGGCAACTGAACCGCTGCTTCCTTTTCTTCAATTTTTTTGGTTGTGGTTAGCTTATCAACAGCATCTAACTGGGCAAAACCACCCAAACTATACAAGAAAAATGTAAATAATAATATATACTTCATTAGTTTAAAATATTGTAAATTAATTCTTTATAAATGCCACTATCATTTTTTTCTGTAGCACCTACCCCTTTAGACTTTAAATCGGCCGTTTGTATTAATTTGAAAATGCTTTTTAATTTTGGCATATTATAAAATCGGGCAGCCTTTTCCGTTTGCTGAAATGCGAAACTGTTATAGGCTTTTACAGCTTGCATTTGCGCTTTTGGCGTTAAATGCTTACTGTTATGATAAACATACAGCTTATTAAAAAATGAAAACAAATTAGCCAAAACCACCACCATTGGGTTATTTTTAGGATTTTCTGCAAAATAATTCGCCACCTTAAAAGCCTTTAATTTGTCTTTTTCGGCAAAGGCATTTTGTAAGGCAAACATATTATAATCACGATGTATTCCAATGTATTTTTCTACCACCGCTTTGTTAACAGTAGCTTTTTTAGCTAAGTTAATTTCTAACTTATCTAATTCATTAACAATGTTACTCAAACTATTGCCCAAGTAATCGGCAATTAAAGTCTCTACATTTTCAATAACCGAAAACCCTTTGCCAGTTAAATAGCTTTTTATCCAAGCAGGGGTGTTCCATTCTTTTAATTTTTCAGCATAAAATAAAACACCTTGTTTTTTTACTAACTGAGTTAATTTGGCTCTACCATCTGTTTTTTTTCCTTTATAATTTAAAACCAAAATTGTAGTAGGCACCACTTGATTAAAATATTGATCTAATGCTTTAAAATCTCGCATTTGTTGCCCTTCTTTTAAAACCACTACTCGGCGTTGTGCCATCATCGGAAACTGCCTTGCAGAAGCAATCACTTGCGCCGCCGAAACTTCTTTACCGTACAAAACACTTAAATTAAAATCTTTTTCGTGCGGTTGAAGCGTTGTTTCCACCAGCAAATTAGTTAGTTCATCAATAAAATAACTTTCCTCCCCGTGTAATAAATATACCGATTTAAAATCTTTAGCCTTAATGGCTTTTTGTATGGCTTGGTAACTCATTAAAATTTAAGATGACGAATAGTATTGCCATTATTGATTAAAGTTTTTAACGATTCAATCGCAATTCTCAAATGTATATCTGTATAACTGATGGTGATCTCTTTATCGCTTTCTTCTGTTTTTACACCAGCCGGCGTCATTGGTTGATCGCTTACCAACAACAATGCTCCTGCAGGTATATGGTTTTTAAAAGCAGCAATAAAAACGGTCGCCGTTTCCATATCAATAGCCATTGCACGTACACTTTTTAAATATTCTTTAAACTTTTTATCGTGTTCCCAAACTCTTCTGTTAGTAGTATAAACCGTGCCTGTCCAATAATCAAAACTATTATCTCTAATAGCAGTTGAAACCGCCTTTTGCAGCGCAAAAGCGGGCAAGGCAGGCACTTCAGCTGGTAAATAATCATTACTAGTACCTTCGCCCCTAATAGCAGCAATTGGTAAAATAAAATCCCCTAAGTTGTTCATCTTTTTTAGGCCACCACATTTACCAATAAATAAAATACCCTTAGGTTTTACCGCCGAAAGCAAATCGATAATAGTAGCCGAGTTAGGGCTACCCATACCAAAATCAATTATTGTAATATCGTTAGCGGTAGCATTAGGCATATTTGCATTTTGCCCTTTCACCTCCACCTTATGTATTTCAGCAAACTTTTTAACATAATAGTTAAAGTTTACCAATATTATGTACTTTCCAAAACCTTCTAATGGAATACCACAATAACGAGGTAACCAATTTTCAACAATAGCTTTTTTCGTTTTCATACAAATTTGTATATTTTACGCGTGCAACAACTTAATTTTCCAGCCTACAAATTTAACGTTATTAATAACAACACCAAACCTTACATATTTGATGTGGTAAGAAAAAAATATGTAGCCTTATTACCCGAAGAATGGGTGCGGCAACATTTGCTGCATTACTTTATAAATCAAAAGCAATTTCCGAAAGGTTTAATAAAGGTAGAGCAACATATTAAAGTAAACCAAATGAAACGTTTTACCGATGTTTCTGTTTTCAATAAACAAGGGCAACCCGTTTTAATAGCCGAATGTAAATCATATAAAATAAAACTAAGCCAATACACTTTTGAACAAATTGCCGCTTACGGAGCAACTTTGCAACCCAACTATTTTGTGTTAACCAACGGCTTGCAACACTTTGTATATCAATTAAACTGGCAAAATAAAGCCTCCACTTTTTTAAAAGATGTGCCAATTTTTAATCAAATGATTTAATTAATTTTCTTTACGCTATATAAAATATTTTGAAGCGAAAGCTCAAAACCCGCAAAAATGACACACTTGCTGTCCGCTAAATCTTTTTTGTTTAAAAAAACAAAAAAGGATACCGCTGCCATCAAGGCTATTTCAATTACCTTGCCCGCTCGCAATAAACATTGCATTTCAGAAAATGAAGACACAAAAGTTAACCTCAAAATTAAATAGTTAAATATTTTCGCATTTTAAATCACTACTTTTAATTATGGAACTACAATTATTAAAAGAAAAAATTCACATAATTCGTTCAACAAAGATAATGTTAGATTATGATTTAGCCGAAATGTATGGAGTTGAAACAAAGAGATTAAAAGAAGCGGTTCGCAGAAATATTGATCGTTTTACCGAAGACTTTATGTTTGAACTTTCTAAAGAAGAACTTGAATATTTAAGGTCGCAATTTGCGACCTTAGAAAAACAAGAAAGAGGCAAACACAGTAAATACCTTCCTTTCGCATTCACAGAACAAGGCGTAGCCATGCTTTCCTCTGTATTGAGAAGTAAAAAGCCATTGAAGTCAACATATCAATTATGTGTACTTTTATAATACTTCGACAATATTTAGCTGATTATTCTGATTTGAAAAAAGAAATTAAAAAGTTAGAAAAAGAAATGAATAGAAAATTTAGTGATATAAATGAGGCCTTAAATTTTCTGTTGCAAAAAGATGAGTTAAATGAAAAGCAAACCGATAGAAAGAAAATAGGATTTTAATAACCTTCCAAAGGAACTCGTTTCTTTGTTTAATAGCAATAAAATGAAAATATTAATGATTTGTTTAGGTAATATTTGTCGCTCGCCATTGGCAGAAGGCATACTGAAACATTTATGTAAAGAAAAAGGATTAGATTGGGAAATTGATTCGTGCGCAACAAGTAGTTGGCATATTGGAAAAGCTCCAGACAAACGTTCGCAACAAGTAGCTTTAAAAAATGGGGTGGATATATCAAAACAAAAAGCCCGACAAATTAACAAAGCTGATTTGGAGCATTATGATTTATTGATTACTATGGATCAAAATAATTATAATACCGTTAAGCGAATGACAAATAATGAACAAACCGAAAAGATACATCTACTACTCAATTTTTTAAATAAAGGAATGAACCAAGCAGTAATTGATCCGTATTATGACGATGCTTTATTTGAGCCCGTTTTCAAACAAATTTACATGGCTTGCGTAGCCATCAAAACAAAATATTCTCAATGATAGAACAGACAACTATTGTAGCTTTATCAACTCCACCAGGTTCTGGAGCTTTGGGTGTTATTCGCTTGAGTGGCAGCAAAGCCATTGCTATTGTCGATTGCATTTTTAAAGGAAAAAAATTAGCCAAGCAAACATCGCACACAATTTATTACGGCAAAATTGTAGATGCCGAAACTATAATTGACGAAGTGGTGGTTGCCTTATTTAAAAACCCAAAGAGCTTTACTGGTGAAGATGTGATTGAAATTTCTTGTCATGGTTCGGCTTATGTTTTGCAAAAAGTAATTGAGCTTTGCTTAAACCAAGGGGCAACCTTAGCCGAGCCTGGCGAGTTTACCATGCGTGCTTTTCTAAATGGTAAAATGGATTTAACGGAAGCCGAAGCCGTGGCCGACTTAATTGCCAGCGATACTCAAAATGCACACCAAATGGCGATGCACCAAATGCGGGGCGGTTTTTCAAATGACATAAAAGGGTTACGTAAACGCCTTATTAAATTTGCTTCTTTAATTGAGTTAGAATTAGATTTTGGTGAAGAAGATGTAGAGTTTGCCGACAGAACAGAATTGAAAAATTTGTTGTTAGAAATTCAAACTACCATTAGTCAATTGTTGCAATCTTTTCAATTGGGCAACGTATTTAAAAATGGCGTAAATACGGTAATTGCTGGTAGACCAAATGCTGGAAAATCCACTTTGTTGAATACGCTTTTGCAAGAAGAAAGAGCCATTGTCTCCAACATACCTGGCACTACCCGCGATAGCATTGAAGCCATCATCAACATCAACGGTATAAAATTTAGGTTGATTGATACCGCAGGAATTAGAGAAGCTAAAGACACTATTGAAAAAATTGGTATTCAGCGCACTTTTGAGGCCATTGAAAAAGCCAGTATTTTAATTTATGTGTATGATTATGAAACGTTTGCCCTAAATGACTTAGAAAAAGACATTAAGGAATTACAACATAGTAAAGCTCAAATATTTTGCGTTGCTAATAAGTTAGATTTAACCGATGGCGTAAACGACAAATTGATTGCAGCATTGGAAGAACGATTGCCTAATGTTACGCATTTAGGAATTTCAGCCCTAAAAAATGAAAACATAGATCGCTTAAAAAAGACCATTTCAAAAGATATTGCTTCACTACAAAAAGGCGATACCATTGTTTCTAATATACGTCATTTTCAACATCTTAAAAAAGCCAATGAATATTTAGAATTAGCCCTTCAAAATTTAGAACAAGGCATTTCCGGTGATTTAATAGCTTTAGATATTCGAGCAACTTTGCAGGAGTTGGGGAGCATAATTGGCGAAGTATCAACGGATGATTTGTTGGAAAGTATTTTTCGGGATTTTTGTATTGGGAAGTGAGGTTTTTTAAAAATTTTAATTGTATAATAATTACTGTAAATATAGGAGGCCTTGTTTTAAAACCAGTTTTGAATGCTTTTATAAACTCAATTAAATAAACCAATGAACCATTTAAATAGAATTACCATTAGTCCTGACGTGATGCACGGCAAACCCGTTATCAGATACATGCGTTTTTCCTTAACGCAAATGTTAGAACTAATTGGAGGTGGAATGAGGGTTGTTGTTTTATTGGCACACACGCCGAATACGATAAAATAGATGCTAACAAAATTTAAATATACTGTATGAAAATAAATCCTATTAAATCGGAAAAAGATTACCGTGCAACACTTAAAAGAATGGAAGTGATTTTTGATGCATCTGTTGATTCTAAAGAAGGAGACGAGGCAGAAATTTTATCACTACTTATTGAAAATTATGAAAACGAACATTACCCTATTGAAGCTCCAGACCCAATTGAGGCGATAAAAATTAGAATGGAAGAACTGAATATGCGTCAAAAAGATTTGGTTGGCATAATTGGTGGCAAAAGTAGAGTTTCTGAAATATTAAATAAAAAGAAAAAACTGATCGTTGATATGATTAGAGCGTTGGAGCGAGTGCTTCAAATTTCTGCTTCTGTATTGGTTAGTAATTATAAATTGGTTTCAGAGTGATTTGGTGGATTGATGACACCTTTTGTTGGTATTGATTACAAAAAGTATTACCTGACTTAATTTTAGACACACATTTGCCACCCTGCATTTATTTAACGGTATAGACATTTATACGGTTTCTAAAATGTTAGGACATAAAGACTTTAAAACTACACAGGTGTACGCTAAAATAGTTGATGAAGCTAAAAGTAAAGCGGCTAATAAAATTAAACTTGATTTATAAGATCAAATACATAAAAGACAAATGAGCAAGAATAAGGAAGTAGAATTTCAAAATAGTTACTTAGAAGTTAAACGGGTATTTTTGGAAATAGCAAAATCTTGTAAAAATAAAGATGCTACAAAATTAAAAAAACTTAATATTTCACATCATATTACCGAGCTTATTAATGCCTTCAACAATCCTGTTAACATTAATCAGAAAAATTATGATTTAATTATTGACTTATACGGTTTTTTGAAACCATTATGGTATGAGCTAATGGATGCGTTTCAAGACATTAAAGATAAGGACTATGATTTATTAATTGATCCAATTGTTTTAGAATTAAGAAGTTGCCGTGATTATTTTTATGATTTTCATTTTGAATATAGAAAGGATTTTGAACAAGAATATACACTATTAAAAAGTATAAGTATATTGGATGCAGATACAAACGAAACACCACAAGAGATAAAAGAAACCACATCTAATGAAATTGAAAATGGAGGATTATTTGTAGTTGAAAATGGCACTAAAAATACCGTTCTAAAAGAATATAAAGAATCACTATTGAGAGGACTTTTTTATCACAGAGGAAACATTGAAATATACAATAAATTAAAAAATAGATTTAAAAATGAAGATATTGTTCTTAATACTAAATTTAAGGATAATCAGGCAAAAGAGCAAATTCTAAATTTAGCGATATTTGATTTTTTACAAGATACATATTTCCCAATCCTTGAAGCTATCTATTTATTTCAGAACGAGCCGTTTGAATGTGTAGACTTTACAAAAAGAGCATTAAAATATAATGAATATAGTTTGGCTGAATTTATAAAGTCACTATTAGTAATAGGATTAGAAGACAAAGTAAGATTTGAAGAAAGATCAAATAACATTGAATACATTATTACTGAATTAAAGAATTATAGCTGTCATAATTTGCCAAATGAACCAGATATAAAATGTGGTTATTATAAATTTTTTAGAGGAGAAGAATTATATCCAGCAGAACTAAAATTAAAAGCACATATTGCTTCACGAGGATTTACAGAAACTAAGGCTATGAAAGTTAGAAAATTTGTTGAAGAAAATTACAAGGAAGTTTTAAAGGAATTACAAAAAGATAAATCTGAACAAAATAATCCATCACAAAACATAAGCAAAACTTCCATATCAAATGAAGTTGATAATACTACCCAAAACGACAATGAAGATGAAACAACACTAGAAGAAAAAAAATCTGAAACAAAAAAAAATCAGCCAGAAACAAATCAAACCAACAGGACAAGGAATGCAATTGATGAACAATTTGTATTATTGGATAATGATAAAGGTTGGAAGTATGCATTTAAAAACGAAAGCGACTATAAGCTTTTTACCGATTTGTTAGTTAATCTTTTTATAGGTAAAAATTACGCTTTGCCTAAAGATGCTATTAAATTACAGAGAGGATGTAAAACAAGATTGGCAGCTACATTAGGTAAAATTCAAGGTGAGCTTAGTAATTGTGATAAATTGATAAATGATGAAGATTTTTTTAAAATAGTTAAAGTTTTAAGCCATTATAAAAATCTTACAAATGACCAATTGTATAAGGATTTGACAAGGTTTGGTAAAGATTAAATCTTTAAGAAATCTATACAAATTAATGAACCCATAAAACCCACCTTTTAATCCACAAAATCCACACCTAACATTGCAGAGAATTAAAAAATAAAAATTCTCTGTATGACAGATAACATAACATTTGAGCAGCTTCCACAAGCTGTAAATAATCTAACAAAAGAAGTTAGCGAATTAAAACGGCTGCTAATAGAAAGGCAGATAAAACCAACAGAAGATCAACAAGATGTTTGGCTTGATCTAAATGAGTTAGTTGCGTATGATCCTGAAAAAAGAACCAAAGCTACTTGGTACTCTAAAATTTCAAAAGGTGAAGTTCCTTATCATAAACGAGGTAAGAAAATTTACTTTTTAAAATCAGAAATTGACGATTGGCTAAAGGCAGGTAAACGTAAAACAAACGCTGAAATTGAAGCACAAGCTGAAGCGTATGCTTTAATTGTTTGCAATGTAGTTGCTCTTATACTCCAATCTTACGAACCAATATTTCTGAAATTTCACACCTTCTTTAGCTGGTTTGAAGTGTTTTCAGTATTGATATTTACTTTAAAATATGTTGGCAGAGTTTGGGCAATCAATTTAAAAGGAGCAAAGAGAGGCAATTTAATATTCAGTACATTCGGAATTATTTTTCTGTTGGCGATACTACCATTTTATTTACCAATGGTTTTCCCTTTTGATTTACGGATAGTTAGAATACTAAGGCTGTTCCGCTTGCTACGTATCTTTAAACTTAGCCGTTTTTCAAAGTCGTTCAAAACCATATAAGTAGTATTGAGCGAAACCAAAACTGAATTCATGATAACGGGTTTCGCCTGTGGTACTTTGTTAGTGCTATCCTCAAACATTAATGTACTATTGTGAAAGCGAAGTACAGCACGAAAAGTTTAAAAATGTTGGTCAGGCAATGTGGTGGGCGCTTGCCACCTTAACTACCGTTGGCTGTGGCGATGTTCACCTTGTTACCAATGCAAGTAAATTTTTAAGTGCCAAAATCGTAAAAATCAGTATTGGTGTCGCAGTTTTATCAACAAGTATTATTAGTTATGGATTTATTGAAAAGATAAGAAAGTCCGAAGCAAAAGATAAGAAAATTTGTGTTTGTTCTAAGTGTGAAAATATGGACGAAGTATAAAATCAAACAACCAATCACATTGTTTCACACTATTTCTCCAAATACCGCATATTTGAATCAAGAACATTACCTTATCACCAGCTTTAGAAAATTTTGTTAAAGAAACGGTAGAAACCTACCTTTATAACAACGAAAGTGAAGTAATGAACGAGGCATTGCGGCTATTACATGTAAAAAAAGAAAAGCATTATTTGATGCCTTGAATAAGAGCTTTAAAGATTTAGAAGCAGGGAGATACGAAAAATATACAACTGAGTTGTTGGATAAAATTACAAATGATGTAATTGCCAGAAACAAAAAATGAAAATTGTATTATCCAATCTTGCCAAAGCACCTACCTGTTTAATATAAGAGGAAGTCATATAAATGTTTAGAGAAACATTAATGGGTTGATGATATTATAAAAACAAGTTCATAAAAAAAGGATATGGCAAAATTTGATACTCTCATAAAACTGATGGATATTCAAGACCTTATCTATTTTATATCGTTTTATCATTCACTAAACTATTGTCAATTTATTATAACTTCTTTTTATACAACTTTTTATTTCATCACATCTACAAAAATAGTAATATCGTTTAGCTTAATAAATGTTTAGGTCAAAATTTAATAGAAAAACCAATGCCAGATGAAGACAGGCAAAATTGCAATTCACTTATTTTTTTATTAGCTTCGTTATTTAAAATGCTATTATTATAAATATCAGCTACTTTTTTCATCTTTCTTTTCTTTTGATTAATGAGTTGAATTGTTGACCAACTAATTGCTATTGGAGCACCAATAATGGCTATTGTTGAACTGCGTTGGGTGTTATCAAGGTTAGTTCCACCATCAGCCAGTGTTAGTATTGTGCTTACTCCACAAATAACTGCCCCTATATTTCTGAATAGCTTGGCAGTCCGATCTAATGAATTGGTTTTTTTATATAAGATAAAGGCCTCTGGATTTTTTATCAGCACTGTTTCTAAATCTGTTGGAGAAATTACATTATTGTTGTAAAAGAATTGTCCGCTATATAATAAAGATTGTCCACTCAAATTATTAACAGAAAACAACAATGATATGAGTAGTGGGAGAATGTAGAATGATTTATGCATACAATATAAATTAGTAATATTAAGTATCTGTATGCTGAATTCAATTAAGATCATAACGAAAACACTTATTTCCTTACCAATGCTTCTACACTCATTGAAATACCGATAGGTATAGTTTCCCATTCTGATTGACTGGTTTCTCTTGCGAAGCTTTTTTTAAATAAAGCGGCATTAAAAAACAGGTGCCCCTCTCCTAAATCTTTTATAAATTCCATTGTTACTAAAAATTTGCCTTCAACTGAAATGTTGTAAGCAGCTAAATCTATAGTTAATGGATTGGTTGCGGTACCTGCCGGAATTTTGAAATATATAGGTATTGTTAATATATTGATAAATTCATTTCTATTGCCTTGTTGGTAA
>Ga0209303_1002232_pt1 | contig 10331 bp, 8 predicted proteins | sample SidtaG_3_FD_187449 | JGI IMG/M metagenome (GOLD analysis project Ga0209303, IMG submission 187449) | Marine algal microbial communities from Sidmouth, United Kingdom - Sidmouth_Asex1 metaG (SPAdes) (version 2) | ecosystem: Host-associated > Algae > Red algae > Unclassified | place: Sidmouth... | reverse complement strand
AATCGTTGGTGTCGATAATGTCGTTGAGTAGCGCAATGTTGTCGTTGGTCCACTGGCGATAGGCTGCCTCTATGCCGTCTAGGGTATCTTCGTTGGTGATCGATGGGTGCAAGAGCTCTTTGCCGAGTTGAATCTGTTTGGTTATTCGGTTTTCTGCGTCCATTTGTGGGATCTGTAACGAAGCTCCGTTCAATTTATTCCTTTACATTCTTTGTAACCGTTCAGCCCCCTCTGAATTTTGATACACTCACAAAAAGCCGTGGGCACTCAACCGACGAGGGGACTGAATGGTTGCCGTTCTTTTCAGTCGCATTGGGCTAAACCAAAAAGATAAGTATCCGTAATTTTACCGTTTTTTGTGATTTAGCTGCGGCCATGCTGGATATTTTATTTTTTTGAATAGCCTTAGTCATATAGAAGAATCTGCAAAGTTTGCTCTACATCGTCTCGAGATAGTTTGCTCGATGCAATATCTAAGAATAAAACGATTAAATCTTCTGCTGCTACTTCTACTTCTATGCCATTAATTTCTAAAAACACAATTGTCGCGCAGCGGCAACACGCTTGTTTCCATCAACAAATGCATGAGCCTGAGATAGATGGTAAGCATAGGCAGCAGCGCATTCAATAATACCTACATTTTCTTAATAGTAACGATTCTCTGGTGCAGCTATAGTGGATTCGAGAATAGATTCGCGAATGCCATAAGAACCGCCATGTTTTGAAAGAGCAAGTTCGTGCAGAGTAAGTATCTCGCTTTTAGTTAGAAATATAATTTCCACGATGGTTACTGAGCGCCTTCTGCCAATGCCGCAAAGACACGATCGTATTTGTTGAATACCTTATCTGTTGCCCGTTGAATTCGCTCAGCGCGTTCAGCCTCGCTAACTGAACGCAAAAGAACTGTGTTATCTTCAACTGCAACCGTTATTTCCTCGCCATCCTTCACCCCCAATGTATCTAAAATACTCTTCGATAATGTCATTATCGCCGAGTCGCCATTTATGGTTACTTTTCCTACACCATTTGTTTACTCCTATGTGAATATATGAACTATTTCAAATTATCATGTACTGTTAGATACGAGCCAGTAACGCTGCACCCCACAAATTCTGACAGAAGCAGCACATTCCTAAACCCGCATCCCCAACTCGATCTGCCGCAATTCAACCAGCTGATCGCGCAGCGCCGCGGCCTTCTCGAACTCTAGCGCCTTGGCCGCTTCCTTCATCTCGCGCTCAACCGACTTGATTAATTTCGCCAACTCATTTGGCGGCAACATCCGTGGATCGATCTTCTCTTCTTCCTCTTCGCCCACCTTGTATTCGGCCTTGGACTCGGCCAAAACTTTGACCCGCTCGGTTAAATCGCGGATGCTTTTGACAATCCCCTCAGGCGTAATACCATGCTCCAGATTGTGCGCTTCTTGAATCGTGCGCCGCCGCTCCGTCTCGTCAATCGCGGCCTTCATCGAATCGGTCATCTTGTCGGCGTAAAGGATTGCCTTTCCTTCGAGGTGGCGCGCCGCACGCCCAATTGTCTGGATCAGCGCCCGCTCGCTGCGCAAAAAGCCCTCTTTGTCCGCATCGAGAATGGCAACCAGCGAAACTTCGGGCAGATCTAACCCTTCGCGCAGCAAGTTGATACCAACCACAACGTCGTAGATGCCCATGCGCAGATCGCGTAAAATTTCGATGCGTTCGAGGGTATGAATTTCTGAGTGCAGATAGTTCACCTTGACATTTAACTCTGCCAAGTATTCTGTTAGATCTTCGGACATGCGCTTGGTCAGGGTTGTGACCATGACGCGCTGGCCCTTTGCCGTACGCTTGAGAATCTCTTTGTAGAGATCGTCGATCTGCCCCTCGCTTGGGCGCACCTCAACTATGGGATCAACCAAACCCGTTGGGCGAATCACCTGTTCGACTGTCTGTTCGCTTAGCTCATTTTCGTACGGCCCGGGCGTGGCGCTCACGTACACAACCTGATTGAGATGATCTTCAAACTCGTCGAACTTCAGCGGGCGATTGTCCAACGCGCTGGGCAGGCGAAAACCATGTTCGACCAGCACCTCTTTGCGCGAACGATCACCATTATACATGCCGCGCACCTGTGGGATGCTCATGTGGCTCTCGTCCACAAAGAGCAGCCAATCGGCAGGAAAATAATCGAGCAATGTCCAAGGGGTGCTGCCGGGCGGTCGCTGGGCCAACGGACGACTGTAGTTCTCGACGCCGTTACAGTATCCCAATTCGCGCAGCATCTCTAGATCGTAGCCCACGCGTTGCTCAATGCGCTGTGCCTCGATCAGCTTGCCTCGGTCGTTAAACAGCACAAGCTGCTCGCGCAATTCTTCGGCGATGTCGTCGATGGCTTCGTTGAGTCTATCCTGCGGGGTGACGAAATGTTTGGCCGGATAAATGGTGATTTCGTTGTGCTCGGCCAGCACTTCGCCCGTAAGCGTGTCAATTTCGCTAATGCGCTCGATCTCGTCGCCCCACAGGCTGATGCGATAGGCAAAATCGCTGTCGGCAGCCTGCACTTCGAGCACGTCGCCACGCACGCGGAAGTTGCCGCGCTCAATGGTCATATCGTTGCGATTGTAGTAGATGTCGATCAGTTGGCGCAGCACCTGATTGCGGCGAATCGTCTCGCCCATGCGCAGCGTGACCGCGGCCTCTCCATAATCTTTCGGGCTGCCCAAACCATAAATGCAGGAGACTGATGCAACGATGACGACATCTTTGCGGTTGAAGAGCGCACGTGTGGCCGCCAGCCGCAGCCGATCAATTTCGTCGTTGGTTTGCGACTCTTTTTCGATATATGTATCCGAGCGAGCGATGTATGCTTCGGGCTGATAGTAGTCGTAGTAGCTGACAAAATATTCGACCGCATTGTTTGGAAAGAATTCGCGAAACTCGCTATAAAGTTGAGCAGCTAATGTTTTATTGTGCGCCAAAATTAGCGTAGGTTTCTGCACCTCTTCAATGATTTTGGCCATTGAAAAAGTTTTACCAGAGCCAGTCACGCCTAACAGTACTTGATGGGTCAGATCGTTACGGATTCCATCGGCTAGTTTGGCAATTGCTTGGGGCTGATCGCCGGTCGGCTCAAACTGACTAATGACTTTAAATTTGGGCATTTTGCGCTCGTTGGGGTTTGAATGTGTCGAAATTAAAACAGAACATAAGTTCTTTGAATATAGTATAACGTGAGAACGTCATTTTGTCCAGAAAATAGGGATTATTTTTAGCAAATTGGCAAGCGGTTTTCAAACGAATCAAAAAAATTACAGACACCTTCTCCAATCACTCTGTTTCATCAATCTCTGCCAAAAATTGAACCGTCTCCCGCACAACTATCTCAACTTGATCCGCAGCAGAAATCGTTGCCGGGCTGTCCCCATCCTGCGCACCATAGGAGCCAAACTGAGCGTGATTCCCTCCTTCGACGGCGACAAACTGAGCCGACGCGGGCAGGTTGGCGCGCGACGCATCGAGCTCCTCTTTGCTAATAACGCCATCCGCGGTGCCATAAAGCGAGAGCACAGCTAGATCCGTCTGGCTCAGGTCTGTACTTTCGGGCGGGTACGAAGCCCAAAGCAGCAGACCATCGACTCGCTCAAGATTGTCTTCTGTAAAGAGCGCGGCCGTGTTGCCGCCAAGCGAATGACCACCCACCACCCACTTCTCTACCGCAGAAAATTGGGCATCATCTATATAATTACTGGCCCCATTCAGCGCAGTAAACGCAAGGTTAAGCGGTGCTTTGATAAGAATAACTGGATAGCCCGCAGCCACGATGCCACGTGCGTGGAGGGCGTATGATGCAGGCTCGACAAATCCGCCGGGGTACAGGATCAGCCCCGTTTGCTTGGCACCTGTCGCGGGCCGAAAAATAATGTGGCTGCCGCTCTCTTCAATCAGAACCGTCTCGTCAGCAATCAGCGCGTCTATCGCAACGGGCAGCGGATCCGGCGTGGACCACTCGGCCCAAACATATACGCCAACAAAGCAGAGAATGGCAATCGAAAGGAGGGCAGTCAGAATCCGTGTCAGTCGTTTCATGTTCATCATATAGAGTGTAGCGGGGAAGCTCTATGGGCGCAACTTGCTGTTGAAGTATAGGAAGTAAAGTTGTTCCCAATTAAGCACAAATTAGATGACAGTCACTTAAGTCCCTCGTTTCCGAAGCGAAATCGCTTGTGAAGTGACTGTCACCTTGGTATACTGCTATTTAGGAACAACTCTAGTATGTAAACCATGCGTCAGTATAGATCTGGCGCAGAAAACATGGTTGAACTTACGCTTGTTTTGTGTATAGTAAGCAACAACTCAATGCTACAAGATTAAGAGAGTCGAGTGCGGTTTAACTTTGGACTAAGGACAAAATCTCCGTGGTCTAAAGTGCTCTACTAGCAGACTGGCAGAGAGAAATTTTTTGGCTCAGATTAATTCAGGTCTGCTCATAGGATGGCCTAAAAGTTGGACGATAGCCTTCCTATTACTAAAAATCTGAGTACATCTGCGTTTATCTGAGTACAAAATCAGCTTTGTAAACTCTCTCCAACAAGCTGCAAGCCTAATAACATTGAGGCGCAACTCAGCAATTGGCAATTTTGCATTTGTAGTATGTATCCAACAAAGAGGTGAATCGTGTTTCCCCCACTTCTATACATTATTATTGTATTTCTGATCGTACCCTGCTTTCTTCTTTATTCGCTGTGGAAGGTAAGCGCCACAAGCGTTTGGATGTGGCTGTATAAAATAACGCCGTTGCTGCTTATCACCATGTTCTTCTTCTTCACCGCAAATTGGAGCTGGGTAAGTTACTATCTGCGTTATCTCTTCGTGGGGCTCGTACTGGTTGCTGTGGCTCTCTCCTATCGAAAAATAGATGCTCAAAAACGAAAAGCCAAACGCGTCCGTATAGAAAAAAGTTCGCTGAGCCGATCACAAAGTTGGATGCAACGTATCAATCAAGTATTTGGCTATGTCTTGCCCCTTGTCCTGCTTTTTTTTATAGCAAAGGGCTTTTTCTACACCGACACGGCAGTCGAACTTTCCTTTCCGCTGCAAGGAGGCCGCTATTATGTAGGGCACGGTGGCAACAGCCGCGTCATCAACTATCATAACGGCATTGAAGCGCAGCAGTACGCATTGGACATTCTTGCCGTCAATCAATTTGGCGTGCGCGCGCAGTGGATCTACCCCACCGAACTAGAAAAGTATGTGATCTATGGCGCGCCAGTCACAAGCCCGTGTACCGGAACAGTTGTAGATGCAGTCGACGGATTGGTGGACTTAACCCCACCAAGGCGGGATACCCAAAATTTGGCAGGCAACCATCTGATTATCGACTGTGCGAATGTGCGAGTTGTGCTGGCCCATTTAAAGCAGGGCAGCCTACAGGTGCAGTCGGGCGATTCCGTGCGTGACGGGCAGCCGCTGGCGCAGGTCGGCAATTCGGGGAATACATCCGAGCCACACCTGCATATTCACGCGGTCGCAGCCGATTCGGGCGGAATGCTCTTTGGCACAGGCGTCCCGATCTTGTTTGATGGTCGCTTTCTCACGCGCAATTCAGTTGTGAATCGGTAAAATTTAACCCACTGCAAGCGCAAACTTAAGCGTCGCGGGCAACCCTATCTCTGAGATCCATTCGACTCCTCTTGAGAAAAGTTTTGGCGGCATGACCATCGCCATGCGCACTGGGTCCACGCTGCAATATCTGCACACGGATCATCTCGGTGGCGTGGCCGCGGTAACCACTAGTGCCGGAGCCTACTCCACCAACCAGAGCTACTTCGCCTACGGCAAAAAGCGCGCTGGCGGCACGTTGCCCACGACGATCAACTACACGGGTCAACGGCTGGATGGGAGCGGGCTGGTCTACATGAACGCGCGCTACTACGATCCGCTGGTGGGGATGTTCATCAGCCCCGATACGATTGTGCCGGACGCGGGGAATTTGGTTGCATATAATAGATTTATGTATGTAGCCGGAAACCCCTTGCGGCTAAAAGATGGTAGCGGTCATTTTTGGGAAACGGCCTTAGATGTTGCTTCAATTGGATATGATATCTATGACATCTATAACAACGGGTTGACGTGGAGCAGTGCTGGTTCGTTAGTGGTTGATGTTGGTGGGGCTCTTGTTCCATTCGTGCCAGCACCCGGTGCTTGTATTCGCTGGTGCGACGATGCCTTGCAGTATAGCGATGAAGCGGTTGAATATGGGGGTAAAGCGGCAAATTGGGTTGGTGATAAAGTTGATGAAGGTTGGGACGCGACCAAGAAATTTTTCAACAATAACCCTTGCACCAACAGCTTCAGTGCCGACACTTTGGTCATGACCGCGGCGGGATCCAAGCCGATTGCGGAGTTGGTGGTTGGCGACATCGTGCTGGCCTATCATGAAGCCACTGGTGAGATTGGTCCCTATCCTGTCACTGACACCATGGTCCATCTGGATCCAGCTGTTATTGAACTAACCATCGACGGCGAGTTAATCGAGACAACGCCGGAGCATCCCTTCTATGTCATGGAGAGTGCGCCTTGGTTAGCAGAAGGTCAAACCGCTGGGCGCTGGGTTGATGCTGGCGAGTTGACTCTCAACGACTTAATCTGGCAAGCCGATGGAACGACCGGCAGGGTACAGTCAGTCACGATTGTGCCGGTCGAGCAGTGGATGTACAATCTCACGGTGGGTGTAGCCCATACATTCTTTGTGGGTGATGGGGGATGGTTGGTTCATAATGCTGGGCCTTGTGGGTTCCGGTCTCGTCCATTTGCTCAAAACAATGCATTAAACGAAAACATGATCCAGGAAATGTTTAGAGGTAAATGGGTTGATGCACAGTGGCTACCTGATGATGGATATCAGGGAGGACTTGCAGGCGCAATACGGCGTGAAATTGCCACCGGAGAGTTAGTAGGTGGTAAGTCACATTTGACTAAAGGCATCGATAGATTAAATGGACTCAAGCGTATCCTAACGACGGGTAAGTTCAGCGGGCAAGATTTAGTTGGAAGCGATTTAGATCTTGTCCGTAACTTGCATGATGATTTGCTTAATGCAATGCAGGGGAAATAATGGGAACCAATTTCAATTTGCAACTTATCATTCCTGAATTGCTTTCTAATGTTCCCGAATTAGAAGAAGCATACATAAAAATGTTGGATGAGGAGAAGTCAACTGCTGAAACATTAGGTAAAGAAGATATTCGGCAATTGGAACAACTCGCACAACTCCATAATATCTCTGGCTTTGATATCCGTAAACCTGGGGTAACGATTGTATTTGAGCAACTACTTGTTAGGTATATTGTAGACTTATCTCGTGATGTTCGATTGCATGAACGGCTCAAATTAATAATCGAATGGATCGAAACATTGGCAAACCACCCTGAATTTGCCGTGCGAAACCTCATTGCCGTTAGCGTATGTGAACCTCTGATAACAACATATGAAGATACTCTAGGTTACTTTGTACCATTCATGGGGGAGAAGACAAAAGCTCTTTGCACCATGCAGTTTGAGCAATATCTTATCTCTGATGAAACAAAGAAGCTGTTTGGTATTGATGATTAACAGTTTATAATATTTGCCCAACATCTAGAGGCGGCTACTTTTTTATAGCTGCCTCTTTTTTACTTTGTGTTTCGCCAAAAAAGCCTGAGGGTTGGTAGCGAGACAATGGAAACTACCGCCAACCATCCATTCTACGTCATGGAGAGTGCGCCTTGGTTAGCGGAAGGTCGAATCGGCTGTTAGCCGGTCCGCGGCTGGCGATGCACGCGGGTTGCAACCCGCGTGCATCGCTTAGACCAAACCATGTCGGGCATTCGGGTCTAGCGTGGGTCTATGCGACGCACGCTAGACCCATCCCAGCTTTCTACCAATTCGTAAGGGATGAATCTCGGCACGAACGGCGACGCCAACCGTCGCCTCAACGCCATCAAAGTGGGGCTAACTGCGGGCGCGGGCGAGCGGCTCAACCTGACCTACAATTATGATACGTTTGCCAACATCAAAACGCTGAGCGAGAGCTACAACAACAGCGCCAGCGCCGCCAACACCATTGGCTACGATGTACAAAACCGGGTGACCAGCGCCTTTGGCAAGAGTTATGGGTATGACAACGCTGGCCGCATGACCAGCTACGAAGGGACTACCAATACCTTCAACACCACCGTCCCGCGCCAAGGCGTCAAGAACACGGGCTACGTCTACGACGCCAACGGGAACGCCAAAACCCGCCCCGGCAGCCAAACCCTCGTCTGGAACGTGGAGAACCGCCTGCACTCCGTCGCGGGCGAGCAATATCTCTATGATGAGAACGGCATTCGGATCAAGAAGACCGTCGGTGCGACCACCACCTTCTATCCGTTTGGTCACTACGAAGTGAGCGGCACCACCGTCAAGAAATATTACACCTTTGGCGGCATGACCATCGCCATGCGCACCGGGTCCACGCTGCAATATCTGCACACGGATCATCTCGGTGGCGTCGCGGCAGTAACTGACAGTGCTGGGGTCTATTCCACCAACCAGAGTTACTTCGCCTACGGCAAAAAGCGCGCTGGCGGCACGTTGCCCACGACCATCAACTACACCGGTCAACGGCTGGATGGCAGCGGGCTGGTCTACATGAACGCGCGCTACTATGACCCGCTGGTGGGGATGTTCATTAGTCCCGATACGATTGTGCCGGATGCGGGCGTGTTGATCGACTATAATCGGTTTGCTTATGCTAGGGCGAATCCCCTTAAGTATAATGATCCGAGTGGGCATGAGCCGTGTGGAACAATGGGCGATTGCACTGTTTCAGACGATCCTCTCGTCACTAGCCAACAGTCATTTAGAATCAACATGCAGCAGTGGGGTATACCATTAGCCAAGGTCATTGCGAAGGAGTACTGGGGATGTGTTCTGCCAGGAGGCTGTTACGCCTCACAAACGGACTGGACGGCTTCGGTAGATTTAGGAGGGATGTGGGCCCCTGTCGGTCCGGCCGCAAGAGTTCAGGGATCAATAGCTGTGGACTCTGACGGTGGGATTGCTCTGATTGGTGCCTTTGGTGGTGGCGGCTCAACACCAGTTGTTTCTGGTGGCCTAACATTTAGTGCTACCAATGCACCAAGTGTAAATAATTTATCAGGAATGTCGGTACAAGCAGGTGGCTCTGCAGGTACTGTATATTATGCAGAAGGCATTTTTTTTCGAGATGATGAAACTGGGGAAACATATTTTGGAGCATCTGTGGCTCCGGCGACAAGGTTATCGGTCACCTACTTTCCACCGCCACTTGAAGGCTCAATACATGGCACAGCCCAGCATAGTTCGGTGTTCAGTACTAACTTTTTTGATTTAATTTATGCACCTTTAGAATGGTTTTTTGAGGATTAGATATGAGAGAATATGGCGCACTTATTGTGCTTCCCGTTATGCTTTTTCTGGGTTGGATGTGTACAAAAAGACCCACAACAGTTATTCGGGTGATGACTAGCTGGTTGGAAATACCGGCTTCTAGCACAGAAGAAATGAATAAAAGTCAAGAACTGGCAAAGTATGTAAAGGATCACCCCGATACATGGCCTCAAAAATTTCCATGGGTCTATCAACAGGTGCTCATTTCGGGCTTTGCTGCGTACTTTATCTTTGTTGTTGGTCTGTTCATTATTCTTGCATCATGGGTTTTAAGTTAACTAATTTGGTCAGAGCTACTATATCAATTCGCACTAATTTGCTAAAGTAGCGAAACTGATAGCACAAGAAAATATCGTATTAATCAAAAGAAGTTGACTCGCCAAGGGCCATACTGACACTAGCTAAGTTAGTGAAAGCCTTTGGCGGTTAGTCCACACAAAAAAGAGGCAGCAGCTCATCCCTGATCTGTCGCCTCTTTTTTACTTTCAATCGCGATTTTCAACCCGCCCCGGCAGCCAAACCCTCGTCTGGAACGTGGAGAACCGCCTGCACTCCGTCGCGGGCGAGCAATATCTCTATGATGAGAACGGCATTCGGATCAAGAAGACGGTTGGCGCAACCACCACCTTCTATCCGTTCGGTCACTACGAGGTGAGTGGCACCACCGTCAAGAAATACTACACCTTCGGCGGCATGACCATCGCCATACCCACTGGGTCCACGCTGCAATATCTGCACACGGATCATCTCGGTAGCGTTGCGGCAGTAACTGACAGTGCGGGGGTCTATTCCACCAACCAGAGTTACTTCGCCTACGGCAAAAAGCGCGCTGGCGGCACGTTGCCCACGACCATCAACTACACCGGTCAACGGCTGGATGGGAGCGGGCTGGTCTACATG
>Ga0209303_1002217_pt1 | contig 10370 bp, 6 predicted proteins | sample SidtaG_3_FD_187449 | JGI IMG/M metagenome (GOLD analysis project Ga0209303, IMG submission 187449) | Marine algal microbial communities from Sidmouth, United Kingdom - Sidmouth_Asex1 metaG (SPAdes) (version 2) | ecosystem: Host-associated > Algae > Red algae > Unclassified | place: Sidmouth... | reverse complement strand
CATTTAAAACGAATTTACTCATTGCTGTTCGCTTTTTTAATAGAATAACTATTAGACAAAGCTCACATCGCGATTAAATTCGTTTTAAATTGAATAAAATTTAACCCTGAAAGATCAACAGACCCTAATATTTAACCATTCATATTAAGCCGTTGTAGTCCAGTTTTAGCCCAGTTATAGTCCAGTTATAGTCCAGTTATAGTCCAGTTTTAGCCCAGTTAAATACCCAAGGGTAATCAGTTAAATGACTAGGATGTAAATTTTCCATTTATAAAATAAAATGCCACTATCTAGAGATAGTGGCATTGAGCATAACTATATGTTTTACAGGTTTTGTTGTTCCGTTATGTACTAACGGTTTAATTAGGCTTTATTAATGTCTTTTTTAGAATGGTGAAGCGAGCTGCCAATATATTTTTTTAGCAATACTGGCAATACCGTAATATCAGTAATTAAAGCAACTATCATAGCAATACTGGTTAATAACCCAAATAACATGCTCGGAACAAAGTTTGAAAAAACCAGTGACCCAAAACCCACCACTATAATGGTGGTGGTATACATAAGTGCATATCCTACGGATACATTAGTTTTTAATACAAAATTACTATTATTGGTGATTACGTTGTTAGCTTCGTTGTTTGTATTATTGTCGGCATTTGACTCTAGCTTATTTAAATTATCTGCTTGAGCATTTTTATTGCTACCTTTAACTTCATGCAGGTATCTGTGGACGTAATGTATGGTATCGTCCATCGAGATACCCATGGCAACAGCGGCTATGGTAATAGTCATCAAATCAAGTGGAATAGCAAAAATCCCCATAACACCCATAATAACTGCTGTAGTAATTACGTTTGGCACCAAAGCAATAATAGCCACTTTAAGTGATGAAAATATAATCATTAACGTAACCGCCATAGCGCCATATACAATAGCTAGCGTAGTTATTTGTGAATTAACTAAGCGCGATAAAATATCTTCATATAACACGAATAAACTGGTTAAAGTATATTGCTTTTCTTCTATACCTAGTGTGTTTAATTCCTTATGAATGTTTTTTAGCAATTCAGACCGATTAAGATCTTCGATACTATCTTGTACCCGCATTGAGATCCTGATTTGATTATCTTTTTTAGAGAAATAAGCGCCAAAAAGGTCTTTTTGTAAGTCTGCATCTAAACTGTTATATAGCGCTGTTAACTCATATTCGGTTAACGGTTTACCATTTACAACCTGTGCTATTTTAGTAAAATCTGCCAGCGAGGTAATTGCCCCGATCGCTTTTTGCTCAGCTAACATATTTTGAATGTTAGTAACGGTTTGCACCGCTTCTGCAGAAATAACTAAATCGTTTTTTATATGTTTATCAGGAATAGTATATAAAAGATCAAATGGTGTAGAGCCGCCAAATTGCTGATCAATAAAGGTCAGCTCTTTTCGTACATCGGTAGACTCATCAAAATAATTTAAAAAGCTATTTTCTGCAGTTAACAGTAAACAACCACCTAGTCCAATTGCTGTTAATAAAAACGATACCACAACAATGCTTTTAGGTTTATGTGAAACCGTGTTTGCGCACCACTTCATTAATCTTTCAATAATTTTATGCTGGGCTACACGAGATTGTTTACCAAAAAAGGCTATTAATAATGAAGGGAAGAAAACCAAACTAACAAAAAAGCTCACCAACATGGCAACAACCATCATCCAACCAAAACTAATTACTGGCTGCACACCACTAAATATTAACGAGCCAAAGCCAATGGCTGTTGTTAGTCCGGCGTAAAAACATGGTTTTATTTTTTGTTTTATAGTTTCAGTCACAAGTTTGTTATGAGACCAATCTTGATGCCTTTGAACTAACTCTTGGTAATGAACAATTAAATGAATAATCATCGCTAACGATAAAATTATTTGTAACGCGAAAACATTAGCAGATATAACAGTAACTTTAAAATCTAACGCAGTTAACAAACCGACCGTAATAATAACGCTAGCAGCACAGCACACTATGGGTAACAGTACCCAACTAATTTGACGAAATAGGTAGGCTAAAATAATTAACACTAAACATAATATGGCTGAGCCAAATAGTACTAAGTCGTTTTGAATAATTTTAATTAATTCGTACGATAATAAATTGTTGCCACCTAAATAAAATTCGCCGCTGCTTTGATATGGTTTTAGTAGCGCTCTAATCTGTTCAATTTCACTTATTTGAGTCGCTTCTAGCTTTTTACTGATTCCCTCTCTTTGCCTTTTAAGCGTATTTAATGACTTTTGTTCGGTTTCGGTAAGTTCTCGCTCTAGCAAATGCTTTTTAATATTGATTATTTCGTTATTAAGTTTTACTAGCTCAGCATCAGACTTAAATATTACCTGTAAAGACAGAGCGGTTTGCTCTTTATTTATTAATAAATCTTCATACAGTGGGTGACTTTTTAAGCTTAGCTGTAGTTGTTTTTGAGGGAATTTTTTTTCCTCCCAAGTTAATGCGTTTACCTCAGCAGTAAAACTTTTTGCTGCGGTAAATATAGGAACATTAACAATACTATTAACCTTTTTTACGCGATCAATTTTGTTAATTTTTTGACCAATTTCCGACACCATTGATAGTGTTTTTTCATCAAATACACTATCTACTTCTGGTTTATACGCGATGAGTATAAACTCTTCTGAACCATAACGTTGATCAGATAGTTGTGTGAGTAAGAAGTGTTTGTTGTTATCAACTAATAAGGTTTCTGCGGAGGCATTTATTTCAAAATTTCTGGCTTGCCACGCTAAGGCTGCGGTAGTAATTGTAAAAACTATACACAACAAGTAAGCGGCTGTTTTGATTGTGGGTTTATACATAATTATTCTTCTTTATTACTGGTTGTGAACACTTCTTTACGCTTAGCTTGTCCATCACGTTGCGAGTTTTGCATATATAAATTTCGAATGAATTCGTATCTATTATCTACGTCTTTAAGTACCTGAGGGTAATTTGATAAAACAGGAACTTGTGAATGGATACCGTCAAATATAAGTAAATGCTGAGCCGCGGTTTCATCATTAATATAGTTTAACGGGTGTAAAAAATAGTTAAAGGTTAGGGAGGCGGTATCGCGAAAATCTGAAGGACCCAAAAAAGGTAAAACGAGGTAAGCGCCATGGCCTACTCCGTAAGATTGTAATGTATTTCCAAACGTTGTTTTATTGCGCTCTACAGTCATTAAATCGTTTGCTGGATCAAAAAGTCCAGCCAAACCAATCGTAGTATTAACAAGTAAACGTAACAGGCTTTCGCCGCTTTCTGAGAAGTTACCTTGTAAAAAGTGATTAATAGCGTAAAGGGGTTCTCGTAAATTATAGAAAAAGTTAGTAATACCTGTATCTACTACCTGTGGGACTATTTTTTCATACCCTGACGCAATGGGGCTAAGTACATATTCGTAGGCGACATTGTTAAAAGCAAAAATAGGTTCATTAATAAACCTTAATGGATCTTCTGGTGGTGCATAGCTAACAACACTTGGCTGGTTAATTGTCTGGGCTTTTTCATAAGGTCCTAATTCTTTTAGCTCAACGGTATTAGTTATTTCAGTCTCAGGAGGGTTTTGTTGTTCAGGCGGTAAAGTGGAGCATGCACTCATTAAAAAAATAAAAGGTAACATCACACTCACAAAACTTAGTTTTGTTTTTTTATTCCAAAAATTAGTGCTAAAAAAATGGTGTATGGGGGTTTCAATCATTTTAGATCCTTTTCTCCGTTAGCAACGAAACATAATTAGTGACATACTTATATTGCAAATAAAAAGTGGCAATATTGATAAAAAACATTCACGCTTACGCGTTTAAATGGCTATCAAATAATACCTGTACCCGTTACCAATCAAGCTGCTTATTTCAGAACACTTGATTATAACGGGTAATTTACACCAGTTTACATGGTATGAAGTTTAACGCTGCTCTTTTTGAAAACTAACATCACTATTTAACACTTCACCAAGTTCTTTGCCGCCTTTTGCTGCAAAATCAATTGTACGAATAGGAAAAGGAATTAAAATATCGGCTTCTTCTAGGGTTTTTTTAATTAATGCAATGGCTTCATGCCTTGCTACCATAAACCCTGGTTCACCTGGGTAATCAATCCAAAACCAAGTCACTAAATCTACAGCACTGTCTCCAAAGCCTTTGGCAAAAACGTTTGTTTCTTCTTTTTTTATTACAAAGTCACATTTATTTAGCGCTTCAACAATAATGTTGGCTGCGTGGTCAGGATCGTCAGCATAAGAAATTGAAACAGGCACCTCTACCCTTCTTTCTCCTTTTACTGAGTAATTAGTTAAAATATTACGAAACAATATTTTATTAGGGATAATTTCTAATTGGCCAGAAAACGTTTCAACTAGTGTATTCCTAAGATTAATAGCTTGTACAGATCCAAATACGCCATCTGCTTCAACGACATCACCAATTTTAAATGGTTTTCTGATCCCCATGGCAACACCAGCGATGAGGTTTTCGGACATATCTTGAAAGGCAAAACCAATAGCAAGACCTATAATACCTGCACCCGCTAATAATGAAGTTACTGTTCCTTTTAAGCCAACAAAATCTAGCGCAACAAAAATACCGGCAATCATTAAACACGTTTTTAGTATACCTGCAATTAAATCAGCTGTTTCTTTTGACTCAAAAGCTTTACGTAAAACATTACGCAAAATTTTACCGACAATGCTGACAAAGATTGAGAAAAAGATAATAAAAATAATAGCAACAATTAAGTTGGGAATATGCTGTACCGAGGTTTCTAACCACGTATTGAGTTTCTCCTCAATAAGTGACCAATATTTATCTACATCTAGTAACTCCACTTCTAACTCCTGAACAGTAAAATTTATAACAATGTAGGCAATTAAGCAATATGCATTCCTCAACCCAACCTACTGAAATTTAAAATAAATAAGTATACTTAATTTTATATCAATAGGATTGTAAGTAAAAATTACAAAAAAAATGTCAGTTATTCACACGCTATTTATCTATAGGTACATCAGCTATTTATAATCTTTACAAGAACAACTTAATATGCGAATTCAAATATCGATACAACACGAGCTTGCTGCTACATTATTACCTCATACAGCATTATTTTTTCATAAAGACCTGTAAAGACTTGGGATTAATTTCTATAGCGAGGCTTTCACTAGTAAACAATTCACCATCAATAACATAATTAATGATTTGATCACTGTTGATATGTATTTTTTTTACTTGTTGAGTTTGTATGTGTTGGTGAGTTGCGTTTATTGACTCGTTTTTTATTCGTAACCCTGATGAGATCAGTTCACCTAACCCCATAAATTTTGCACCGTTTTGCATATCAGCTTTAATCCAAGTGACGTCAAGTAAACCATCTTCAAAATTTGGTGTACCGTTACCTTGGGCAAGCAGGCTAGTAAATGGCGCTGCGTTGGCAACAACAAAACTTGTCGTGTTAATAATTTCAGTCGGTTTGTCATCAAAAGTAACTTTAAGCTGATAACTTGTACCGCTGGTGTAGGCTTTCCAAAATCCATTTAAATAAGCAAATTGACCCATATCATTTTTTGTTTCTCTGTCAGCATAATTTATCATTTCATACTCTAAGCCGATACCAGCGAGTAATAATGCAGTTTTTTGATTACATGTAGCAGTATCTATATGCACCGTTTGTTTGCTGCATAAATGTGTTAATGCAAGCTCAACTGGAGTAATTTTTGATAAATGCCCATATAAGTTATGGGCTAAAGCGTTAGCAGTGCCCATGGGTATTAAGCCAAACTTTATGTTTGTATTTACGACTTCTTGAGATACTTCTCGTAAGGTACCGTCACCACCAGCTACAATAATAATATCTATATTTTTAGTGATCGCTTGTTGGGTTAGTTGCTTTGCAGTTATGTCTTTTGTAGTTTCTTTAACGGTAAGTAAAAAATGTTTATAAAGTTGATTCATTACATGTACTTTATACTCTTGCCATTTACCTCCGCCAGCCGCTGGATTAACAATTAGCCAAGCGACTGGGTGGGTTTTAAGTGTACTTGCCTGGCGATATTTTGTTAAATATTTGAGCTGAAATGGGTTTAATCCTGCCTGGGTACGCACTGCAGATATATTGTCTAATACTGTATTGGTGGATAAATGAGGGTATTTGGTTAATAAGTAGGCGGCGGCAACAAAAACAGAGCGTCCTCTACCTAGCGCACAATGAACTACAACGTTACGTCCCTGTTCAATATGGTTATCAATCCATGTTATCGCTTCGTTTAATGAATCTATATCTGGTGCTTGATGATCTAACGTAGGCACATTAAGATAATGTAGATCTAATGCCGATGCACCCCAATCTAAAGCACTAAATTCAGCGGTCATATCTACAATAGCGTTTACATTAGATATATTTCCTGAGGTAAAATTTTGTGTATTTAATCTTGTAGCAACAAATAAGCGCTTATCAATTTGATGCATTTTATCCGTTTTATCTAAGCGTCTTGCGATCGTGTTATAGATGTAAACACCTGTAATAAATGGCCACAGTAATATATTTATATATAGTGGTATTCTTCCATCACTATTTTTTCGAAAAATATTAGGTTTGTGAATAATATAGGCAGTTGAAATTACAAAAAAAGAAGCGCTCGCCCAATAAAAAACAATAGATAAAAAGGACTCATTTATGTACCCCATTAAAATACATAAGAATGCCAAGGCTATATAGTAGAAGTAAATTGCCATTAAAATCTCGCTCGGTACATGTTATGGCTATATAGTAAGCAAACACCGAACCAAATCATATATGATTGATTTATATTAATTAATAATTCTAAACACTGTTATATTAAATTTTTATTGTAAATTTTACATCATGTTTTACGACATATACTTATGCCGATTAATTTTAAATTTCTTCAACTTTGAAGCAAGTGTTGTAGGCTTTAAACCTAATAAACTTGCAGTACCATCTTTTCCGTAAATTTTACCATTACAGTGTTTTAATGCGTTTTCAATATTATTTTTTTCTAGGTTTTTTTGTTGTTCTGCGTTCATTAATTGTTGTGTTGGTAAGCTGCTTATTTTAGTTTCACTTAAGTCATTCGTTTTAATTAATTGCTCAAAAGTGATTTTATTGCCCTTTGCTAAAATAAGTTGTCGTTCAATAATATTTTCTAACTCACGTATATTTCCTGGCCAACTGTACTGAGTTAATAATTGCATTTGAGCTTGTGAGATAATGGGTTTAGGTTTGTTAATACGTAAACTTATTCTCTCTATAAAATGATGAATGAGTAAAGGCAAGTCGTTTGACCGATCTCGTAATGCTGGTGAATGAATAGGAAATACATTTAATCGATAATATAAATCTTCTCTAAATTTATGTTCTTTTATTTGTTTTTTTAAATTTTGATTAGTCGCTGATATAACTCTCACGTCAACAGTTCGAGTTTGAGAGTCACCCACTCTTTCGTATTGTTGCTCTTGCAAAACTCGTAATAACTTTCCTTGTAATTGAATAGGTATTTCTCCTACTTCATCTAAAAATATTGTCGCGCCATCAGCTAACTCAAAGCGCCCTAAGCGATCTGCTATTGCCCCTGAGAAAGCTCCCTTTACATGACCGAAAAACTCACTTTCAAATAATTCAGCTGGAATTGCTGCACAGTTAACTCGTATTAGTGGTCTTGCTTTACGGTCACTCACTTCATGAATTGCTCGTGCAATAAGTTCTTTACCCGTGCCCGACTCACCACTAATTAACACGTTAGCATTGGTTGGTCCTACTAATTCAATTTGTTGTACCATGTGCTGAACTTGCTCACTGCGACCAATAATTCGATGATGATTAAAGTCGGCATTAAGTTCTTCAAGTAAGTAAGCATTTTCCATTTCTAAACGGCGTTTTAACGAGTCTATTTCTTGTAGGGCATTAACTAATTTGTTTTGTATGTGTTTCCTCTGGGTAATATCACGGAAAATCACTACCGCACCAATTAATAGACCATGTTCTTTTACTGGCGTGCTGGTATATTCAACAGGAATGGCTTTTCCGTCTTTTGACCAAAAAACTTCATTGTCTACACTATGTATTTCACCATCATTAAATGCGGCATAAATGGGGCAATCATGTGCGTGATAAGGGCGGCCGTCGGCATAAGTATGATGTATAATTTGATGGATTTCTTTGCCCATAATTTCGTGTCTTTTCCACCCTATAATATTTTCTGCCGCTATATTTACAAACGTTGTTTTTCCTTGATTATCGACTCCATAAACACCATCTCCAACAGCAGTTAACAATAACTGGTTATGTCGTTCTATTTCTTCAAAAGTAGTTTCATTTTTACTCCAATTCTCTAAGCCCGATTGATAATTAGATTCAACTAGCTCGTTATGATACCGCGCAAAACTCTCAATACTATTTTGACAACTCATTAATATATTGTTGCCTAGCAGAGTTGCATTAACGTCTAAATTAATAATTTTATTGTTTTTTTTAATGGTTAAATTATTAGACCAAGCTTGCTTTTGAACCATAATTTGCTGGGTAAAATTAATGAGTATGTCTAAACAGTTGGAAAATAACTTTGTGACTGCGTAATTTTCAAGTTGATCATTACTTAATAATAATAAGTGTTTTGCCCTTTGATTAACCCTTAATACACGATTATTAATCGGATCAATTAATAACATTGCTGTGGGTGCAAACATGAATAAATCTTGTTCATATTCTTTCATGATCTTTATCATCTTTTTTATTTGTTAAGTGACTTTATTATACAAGCTTTAAGTACAACAACGAAATATCGTTACCAAAACAACGATATTTCGTTCTACTACGAAATATCGTTACTTTAAAAAGCTACAAATAAAAATAATAAACATAAAAAACAAAAAGTTATAAATAATATTTATATGGCATAAATATAGCTATGTAACAGTAAGGAATAAAAACTATTTATATATTTTAAATAGCTTCTCATTCATATCATGGAGATACGCTTAAGACATGTTTTACCCATGTACGGGCTTTAGTAAATGATTTGTGCTTGATTAGTGCAATTTAGAATACAAATTTAAATTCAACATTTAAAAATAACGACAAATGTTCAGACGAATAAATACCTTCACTGAACAATTAGTACTAAATAAACATCTTATTTAAAATCAATGAGGATTAACCATGACGATGACACGTAACGAAGTAACCGAACTGATTGTAACTCAAAAATTATATAAAAAAGTTTCATGGACTGAGTTAGCAGAGACTATTGGTTTGAGTAAAGAATGGACGACGGCCGCATTACTTGGGCAAATGACATTGACCGCAGATCAGGCTGAAAAAATAGGTGCTGTACTCGACTTACCTGAAGACGCAATTATACAATTACAGGTAGTGCCATATAAAGGCTCATTGCCTACAGCAGTACCAACCGATCCATTAATTTACCGTTTTTACGAATTAATTAATGTGTATGGCACAACCTTTAAAGAACTTATTCATGAGGAGTTTGGCGACGGCATAATGAGCGCTATAGATTTCAATATGGATTTAAAACGCGAACCAAACGAAAACGGCGACCGAGTACAAATTTTATTAAGTGGTAAGTTCTTACCTTACAAAACCTATTAAACCTGTGCGCAAATAATACAAACAAATTAATAATAATTTACATTTAATGAGAAAATTTTATGGCTTATATAGAACCGAGTGAATTCGTAACCAAAATGGTCGACTCAGGTGAACAAAAAGTTTACATGTCGACTAAAGATACCATTATTCGTGCTTTTATGGCGGGCGCTATCCTTGGCTTAGCCGCTGTATTTGCTATTACAGTAGCAACTAAAACCGGCAGCCCAATTTTAGGCGCGTGTTTATTCCCCGTTGGCTTTATTATGCTTTACTTAATGAAGTTTGATTTATTGACCGGTGTATTTACATTAGTACCGTTAGCGTTATTAGATAAACGCCCTGGGGTGACGTTTAGCGGTGTTATGCGAAATTGGGGCCTGGTATTTGTAGGTAACTTTGCTGGCGCGATGACAACGGCTTTTTTAATGTCGTTTATTTTAACTTATGGTTACGCAACTGATGGTGGCGCTATTGCCGCTAAAGTCGCCTCTATTGGTGAATCTAGAACCTTGGGCTATCAAGAGCAAGGCATGGGCGGTTGGATAACAATTTTCTTTCGTGGCATGTTATGTAACTGGATGGTTTCAATGGGTGTTGTTGGCGCTATGATTTCAACCTCTGCTGGTAGTAAAATGGCGGCGATGTGGATGCCGGTTATGCTGTTCTTCTTTATGGGGTTTGAGCATTCTATTGTGAATATGTTTTTATT
>Ga0209303_1002211_pt1 | contig 10381 bp, 7 predicted proteins | sample SidtaG_3_FD_187449 | JGI IMG/M metagenome (GOLD analysis project Ga0209303, IMG submission 187449) | Marine algal microbial communities from Sidmouth, United Kingdom - Sidmouth_Asex1 metaG (SPAdes) (version 2) | ecosystem: Host-associated > Algae > Red algae > Unclassified | place: Sidmouth... | reverse complement strand
TATTCAAAGCATTAAATGCAAAATTAAAATTTGATATTGAACCAACAAAAGAACGAACTGTTGCAACATAAAAAGAAAAGCCGAAAGCATAACAAAAGCTAAAACACCATGCTGGCTCGCTCCGAAATTCAAATTTAAACACCTAATTTCTGGTAGCCGGTTAGCTGGGTTTCAAGCTTTGTAAACCCGCACGGTGTTTAGCCAAGCGTTGTGCCCAATGCCCGAAAAAACCGAAATCAAGAACCAAACAAACTGAAAAAGAAAAAACTGAATGGCTATAAGTTGGAATGAAATTAAAGATAGAGCGTTAAAATTCTCGAATGAATGGGCAGAAGAAACGAAAGAAAGAGCCGAAAAAGATAGTTTTTGGAATGACTTTTTTAATGTATTTGGAATTTCAAGAAGACGCGTAGCTACATTTGAAGAACCTGTTAAAAAATTAAGTGGAAATCAAGGATTTATTGACCTATTTTGGAAAGGTACTTTACTTGTTGAACATAAATCAAAAGGAAAAAATTTAGACAAAGCTTTTGAACAAGCAACAGATTATTTTCCTGGACTAAAAGAACACGAATTACCGAAATACATTTTAGTTTCTGACTTTGATAAAATCAAACTCTTTGACCTTGACGAAAGAACAGAACACGAGTTTCACGTTTCAGAACTTTATAAAAATGTAAAGTTATTTGGCTTCATTGCAGGTTATCAAAAAAGAACATTTAAAGAAGAAGACCCAGTAAATATAAAAGCTGCTGAATTAATGGGAAAACTTCACGACCAACTCGAAGATTTTGGTTATGAAGGACATCATTTAGAAGTATATTTAGTACGGTTACTTTTTATACTATTCGCAGACGATACAAGTATTTTTGAGAAAGATATTTTTAAAGAATTTTTAGACCAAAAAACAGATGAAGACGGAAGTGATTTAGGAGCATTAATGGCTCAATTTTTTCAAGTACTAAACACACCAAAGGAAAAACGTCTAAAAAATTTAGACGACCATTTAAATCAATTTCCTTATGTAAATGGAAAGTTGTTTGAAGAAACTTTACCTATTGCATCTTTCAATTCTAAGATGCGAAGCATTTTATTAGAAGCATCCGCTTTAGATTGGGGAAAAATATCGCCAGCAATTTTCGGTTCGCTTTTTCAAAGTGTAATGAATCCAGAAGAAAGGAGAAATTTAGGAGCTCATTATACTTCGGAAAAAAATATCTTTAAACTTATAAAACCACTTTTTCTTGACGAGTTAAGAGTAGAATTCGAAAAGGTGAAATCAAGTTCAAAGAAACTTAAAGAATTTCATCATAAACTGTCTGCATTAAAATTTCTTGATCCAGCTTGTGGTAGTGGTAACTTCTTAATTATTACCTACAGAGAATTAAGACTGTTAGAAATTGATATTTTAAGAGAGCTCTTCAAAAAAGGCGAACAAGTTTTAGATGTTGTATCTAATCTTTGGTTAGATGTTGACCAATTTTACGGAATAGAATATGATGAGTTTGCATCAAAAATCGCAGAAGTAGCAATGTGGTTAATCGACCACCAAATGAATATGCATGTATCAGAAGAATTTGGTCAATATTTTGCACGTTTACCATTTTAAAAAAAAAAAAAGCTGCAAAGATTATACACGCAAATTCCTTACAAATAAACTGGACAGATGTCGTTGCTAAAAATGAACTATCTTATATAATTGGAAACCCACCTTTTATCGGCTCGAAGTTATTAGACAAAATCCAAAGAGAAGATATGACTAACATTTTCAATGGTGTTAAAAATGGCAAAATATTAGACTACGTTTCTGCTTGGTATTATAAAGCAGCAAAATACATTCAAGAAACAAATATTAAAACAGCTTTTGTATCAACAAATTCAATAACACAAGGAGAACAAGTTAGTGTGCTTTGGGGAGAAATGATAAACAAGCAAAATATAAAAATTCATTTTGCTCATACTACTTTTAGATGGAATAATGAAGCAAAAGGAAAAGCGGCAGTCTATTGTGTCATAATTGGTTTTGCTAATTTTAACTCAAAAAACAAAAAACTATTTACCTATTCTGACATAAATGGTGAACCTTCCGAAATTTCAGTAAAAAATATAAACCCTTATTTAGCAAATGCAGACGATTTAATAATTGAAAGAAAAAGTCAACCAATTTGTAATGTTCCAAAAATGGCTTTTGGAAATATGCCTTTAGATGGAGGAAACTTGATTATAGATGACAATGAAAAGGATGACTTTTTATCACAAGAACCAAAAGCAAAACCTTATGTTTTACCATTAATAAGTGCAAGAGAGTTTTTAAACAACAAAAAACGTTGGTGTTTATGGTTAGAAAATATTAACCCAAATGAATTAAGACAAATGCCAAAAGTTTTAGAACGAGTTGAGGCTGTAAAACAATTTAGATTGGCAAGTAAAGCACCATCAACCCAAAAACACGCTATTACACCTGCTCTTTTTAGAGATAGAAACAGACCAGAAACTTTTATAGTAGTTCCACGAGTTTCTTCAGAAAACAGAAAGTATATTCCAATGGGATTTTTTGATTACAATAGTATTGTTAGTGACACAATGCTTTCAATTCCAAATGGAACTCTTTATAATTTTGGAGTTTTAATGTCCGAAATGCATATGACTTGGGTCAAATATACTTGTGGCAGGTTAGAAAGTCGTTTTAGATATTCTAAAGATGTTGTTTATAACAATTATCCTTGGGCTAAAGAAATAAGTGAAAAGAATCACAAGAAAGTGGAAGAAAAAGCTCAAAAAGTTTTAGATATACGAGCTGAATTTCCTGAAAGCAGTTTAGCAGATTTATATCATCAACTAACAATGCCACCAAAATTATCTAAAGCACATCAAGAGTTGGATAAAGCAGTTGATTTATGTTATAGACCACAAGCTTTTACGAATGAAAATGCACGAATTGAATATTTATTTGATTTGTATAATCAATATACTGCGCCTTTATTAAATGATAAAAAAACGAAAAAAGGAAAGTAAAACACTGGGCACAACAACGTGTATAATTAATTGCTATTTATAGCTTATTTAGGAAAATACTCGCAAACTTTTAATTCAGTTATTATTTACTAAATTAGTTGCCTAAACCACGCAACTAATCATACACAAACCCGTTACTTGCAAGCTAAAACAAAAACCTAGTGCAACCAAAAAGCAATAATACACATCATTAAATTATATAAATCTATTTTCTAACCATAAAAACATAAAAGATGATGTTCATTAAACACAATTTATTTTTTCTTAGTTTATTTATTACACTAAGTCTTGCAGCTCAAACTGAATTAATAGTACCTGTGGCATCAGAGCCAGGTTTAAACGCTGAAGCCGATGCTTATTTATTAGCCCAACCTACAACTATTTGGGTTAACTATGTCGCTTTTCAGTTAGATGAAATTAACACTACTGATACTTTTAATGTAAGATTTCATGCCGAAGATTACAATATTACCTTCGATAGAAAGGAAGAAAGAGGCTTGAACAACTACAGTTGGTTTGGCACTAGTATTGATCGGGACGGCAGCATAATAATTAGTGTATTGGGTAGAGATGACCAAGGCATTTTTACCAAAGGCAACGAAATTTACCGCCTGTTAACTACCGCTAATAAAATAACAGCCATTGTTCATATAGACCAAAGTAAATATCCGGCAGAGGCTTGTTTTACATCAGGAGCTTTAATACCCGGTAATCAAAAAAACGCCAATAACCATAGCCAGCAAAAAGAAGCTAACCATATTAAAAAGGCATTAGAAAATGGTTGCAATATTAAGGGCTTGGTATTATATACCCCGGCTGCTGAAGCATCAATGAAAGGTAGTGGAGACCCTATGTTGACTGATGTTAAAAATGCAATACAACAGGCAGTTGAAGTAACTAATCAAGCATTTAAAAATAGTGAAATAACCACATATGACCCAATAGAATTAATGCAGATAAGCCAACTGAACTTTGAAGAAGAAGTAGACTCTATTGTTAATGACTTATACAGACTTAAAGATTCTATTACTGTAGTTCAAAACCTTAGAAACCAATACAATGCCGATTTTGTTATGTTAATTACAGACACGTTATATGAAGGTTGCGGTGTTGCCTTTTTGGGTGGATCTAAAGATTGGGCTTATGGCATAGTTCAATATAACTGTATGATAGAAAATTTAAGTTTTGCCCACGAGTTTGGTCATTTGTTTGGGGCAGACCACGATGCGAATGCCATAAGTAATCCCCAAAATCTAAACGGTTATAATCATGGATATATTTATTATGCCGAAAAATGGCGTACTATAATGAGCTACAATGCACCCTGCGATGCTATGGAATTTAATTGCAAGAGAGTACGTTACTTTTCTAACCCTGATGTTAATTATCCTATTGGCAACATACCAATGGGTTCGGTAGCTAAAGAAAATAATGCCAAAACCTGTCGAGATAATTTTGATAAAATCGCACGCTTTAACCAGCCTGATAATAACTTTTCATTAACTAATAACACTTATTCAAATAATGGTAATTTATATTCCAATGTTTTAGCTAAATAAAACATCACTTCATCTGGTTCAGTAACTATACAAGATAATTCAACTTTAATTTTAGAAGCTGGTGAATGTATAAAGTTAAATGCAGGCTTTTCAGTTGAACAGAAAGCAGATGTAGATATTAAAATTGAGACCATTGAAGATTGTCCTTAAATACTTAAAGCAAAACACAATTGTTATGAATTATAAAATTTTATTAATAGCAGCAGGTCTAATTTATTTTTATGAAAATATTAACGCGCAATGCCATATAGACGACTGGACAGCCTTAAAAGCACTCTATGAAAGTACTAATGGTGATAACTGGGAAGAACAAGAGGGTTGGGAACAAATGTTTGGAGACACTCCACCACCAGATTGTGATTTGAGTATATTAAAAGAAGTGACTTTAGATGAAGAATATAATAAAAGGGTTGAAGAATTATATGTAGTAAGTAATAATTTAGTTGGTGAATTACCTAAAGAAATAGGATTGCTATCTAAACTCAAAGAAATCTCAATGCCTTTTAACCAAATCTCTGGCAATATTCCAACCGATATTGAAAAATTAAGTTTATTAGAATATATCAATTTTGATTTTAATCAATTAACAGGTAGTATTCCACCTGAAATTGGAATATTGAAAAATTTAACGTCGTTGAATTTAATGTCAAATCAGTTAAGTGGTCAAATTCCACCAGAACTTGGCAATTTAGAAAGTGTTTGGTTTATCTATCTAACTGACAATAAATTAACTGGTGAAATTCCCGAGGAATTAGGTAATCTCAGTATTGGTGTCTTTCTTTTTTTAGGTAATAACCAATTAACAGGTAGTATCCCTCCCGTATTTAGTAATTTCCTTTTTAATGATCTTAGATTTACCTTATTCAACAACAATTTAAGTGGTTGTTTTGATGCCAGTTTAAGTAAATTGTGCGATAGTTTTAAAGATGGCATTTACGGTTTTGGAGATTCCATAAGTGAGGGCAATAATTTTGATGCCACTTGGCGGGAGTTTTGTTATGAAGGCAAAGGCGTTTGCGATACGGTTAACCGTTGTCATCCTGCCGATTGGCAAGCCCTTAAATACATCTACCAAAATTATAATGGCGAAAATTGGTTAAACACCACCGGCTGGGATAGTTTAATTGTAAACCAAGACAGCATACCAAGCAATTGCAACTTAGATGATTTGTACGGAGTTTCTACCAACTCCACAGGTCAAGTTGATTCTATTGATTTATCGGGCAACGGGCTTACCGGCAACTTTACCGCAGATTGGGCAAACCTTGATTCGCTTATTTATTTAAATATAGCTAACAACAATTTTAGTGGTTGTTTCGATAGTTTGACAGTTGAACTTTGCGAGCAACTAAACTCTCCATTTTTTGTTTCTGATAGTTTAATTGATAAGGGCAATAATTTTGAAGCAGCTTGGGCTTTCTTTTGTAATTACCAAACTTGCGACACAACAAGCACCTCAGTTTTTGATTTTACAATACATCAACCGTTAAACATATTTCCCAACCCAACAACCAAGTTTATTTATGTTGATGATTTGCCTTTTAACAATAATAATCAAAACTATCAAGTAATCAGTATCAACGGTAAATTATTGGAAAGATCAATTTTGAAAGAGAAAAAAATAAATGTTACTTCCTTAAAAACAGGGACTTATTTTTTGATAATCAAAGATGGTAAAAAAATATTTTCAAGCAGATTTGTCAAAATGTGAATAGCATAGAGCCGCCAGCAAGTAACAAAGGCTAAAACACCATGCGGGTTTCATCGGGATTTTCAGGTGACCAACATCTAAAGCCGCCAAAACTTTGTTTCGACGATTTTTTGGACTAAATTTAAGCCGCAAAACAAAGTTTTGGCTATTGCGGTCGGTTTGCCGGGTTTAATGCTTCGACAATCCGCACGGTGTTTAGCCAAATGGTTACCAGCAATTAAAAAAGAAAAACAGAAATGGCCAAAATTGATATAGCTAAGAAAAATTTTGATGAATTCAAGACCAACTATGATGAATTCAAAAAAATGGATATTTCTGAATCAGATACAAGATCCAAGATTCTTGATTATCTATTGATTAAGGTTCTTAATTGGAGTGAGTCCAATTTAAGAAGGGAAGGACATTCAGATGCGGGATATTTTGATTACAAAATATCTATACCAGGATTTAATTTCGTGACAGAAGCAAAAAAGAATTTTGAACTATTCAAGCTTCCAATCAAACATAATTATGTCACATTAGGCACATTGTTTAAAGAAAACGCTGAGGTAATAAAACAAATAAGAAACTATCTTGTCGAAGAAGGAAGCTTGTATGGTGTTATTACTAATGGTCATCAATTTATTGTTGCCAAATTCATTAATACTGATGGTAGCCCATGGAAATCGAACAAGTCAGTAATATTCAAAAGTGTAGATGACATAGAAACAAGATTTATTGAATTCTATAATTTGCTTTCATTTGATAGTGTAGTTGAAAACTCAGGATTCAAAATAGATGAAGAAATTTCGTTTGAAGGTAAAACCATCTATAGTACTGTTAGCTACCCAGATAAAGAACTAATCCGTAACTCTCTTAGTGCTAATCTTACACCACTATTAGATTCAATATTCGGAGAGATTTTTCATAATGATTTCACTAATGACGAAGAACTTGTAAAGGAATGTTTTGTATCTAACAAAGAAGTGAAAAAGAACAGATCTGAAATAGAACAATTATTCGCAGATCTTCCTCCTAAACTTGAAGAAGTAATACCTGCTGTGAATACGGAGAATATTATTTCGCAAATACAAGAAGATTTTTCACAAGACAACATATCAATTAATGAACCAACCCCACCCAAACCAATCATAATTGTTGGATCAAAAGGTGCTGGCAAGACTACATTTATTAATTATTTATTCAGTACTTCATTTTCAACTGAAATAAGAAAGACTCATCCAGTATTATATCTTGATATAAGAAAATATACAACTAAAGATTTAAGAGAGGAATCGACTAAGATATTTTCAGAAATCCTTGAGAAAATATATGATGGCTATGATTCATTGAATCTTCATAAACGCAATATTTTAATTAGAATATATATAAAAGAAATTAAAAGGAATGATGAAGGTATATGGTCTGAATTAGAAAGAAAATCTCCTGAATACGAATCAAAATTATCTGAATTTTTAGCAGACAAGTTGAGAGATGTTGAGAGTCATTTCGTAAAGCTTAGCCATTATTTAATACGAGAAAGACGGATTAGATTATGCGTTATATTTGACAATGCAGATCAATTAGATATTAGTGCCCAACAAGAAGCATTTCTATTTTCACAATCAATAAATTCTAAAGCGAAATGCGGAGTCATACTTTCGCTGAGAGAGGGATATTATTACAAGTGGAGAAATAAGCCTCCATTTGATGCTTACTATTCCCATGTTTATCACATTACAGCTCCACCATATGGTGACGTAATTCAAAAGAGAATTGACTATGCATTAAAAGAAGTTCAGAAAAAAGGAAAGGTTCGAGGGCAAGCTGGATTATTTGGCGGTACTGGAGCAGATATTGAAGTATCAGTCCAAGCAATAGTTGACTTTTTGAATAGTGCAAAGAATACATTGTTCAGCACAAAGAATTCTGCAATGCTTAGTTTTCTATCACAAACTACATATCCAAACATCAGAGAAGGTCTAAGGTTATTTAAACGATTCCTAATTTCTGGTCATACTCAAGTTGAACAATATGTTATACGACAAAGCGTAGATCCAAATAGTAAAATACCTATTCCAATACACGAGTTTGTTAAATCAATAGCTTTAGACAACAAGCTTATATACAATAGTGAATCAAGTGTTGTGTATAATATTTTTAAACCATTTGCAGGAAGTATAAATCATTTTTTGAAGTACAAAATATTGAAGTACTTATCAAATTTTTCCAAAGCATCAACTGGAGGTGAAAAATTTGTTTTGGTTGAGAGCTTAATAGATGTGTTTGGCCATTCAGGATATAGAAGAGGTGTATTACTTGGCGAACTATCTGAATTATTAAATAATGGTTTAGTAGAATCTCAAGAGTTAGCAACAGATACGGATGTCCGCCATAAGCTCTCACTTCAAGATAGTCTTACTCTAACATTCAAGGGTTACTACTACGTTGAGGAATTGGTAAATAGATTTCACTATTTGGAGTTGGTAGCTCAGGATACTCCAGTCTTTGATAATGAACATTTTGAAAAAATATCTGAAGCTTTTGTTGAAGCAGATGAAAGAGGATATAAAAAACTTGAGAATAGAATTGCATTCGTAAAATCATTCTATGAATACTTAAAATTTGCCGAAAGCAAAGAAACTGTTGAAGGGGAATCAACAATAAAAGGAGTGATGAATAATATTAAAGACAATGGACTAAATAAAGATGTCAAAATAATCACAGGAATAATAAAAGCTGGTAACAAGCGATGATCATGTCAGATTGGCTGTCGCCAAATCCGCCAGATATCGCCGATCCGTTGGGCATAATTTGAACAAAAATGATAGAAATTCATCTTTTACATTTTACTTTAGGAATATTTCTATTCTTTATAATCAATTGGATTGGAAAACATTCATATTCTGTTGGATATATGCAAATATCTATGTTTCTAAAAGTAGAAGAAGCACCTGCATTTAACTTTCTTTTCAGGATAATAAGTCCAATAGTCTATTTATTTATCGTTTCGGCAGTTCTCTATAAAATTGGATTGGATAGATTTGTCACTAACGCATATTTTATATCTATATATTATGTTCTTTTCAGACTCATATTCAATTTGCTGACAAACCGAGGCCTTTTAATGAATTGGTATCGTCAAGCCCTTTATTGGATTTCAATAATTGCTATTTCCTACTTTTCATATACTGAGATTATTTACAAGAAAGAGAATATACTACCTGATTTTGAAACAGTTTCAAATGAATTGTGGATTATAATACTTATTTTCTTATTTCACACACTTAACCAAATTAGAATTTCTTCAGACAAAACTATTCAAAGAAAAGAAAACTATCTAAAAAGTAGACTTTCTCATTTCAAAGATAAATATGGTGAACTGGTTAATGAAAAAACGACAAATGACAAATTAAAATCTATCATATATGGACTAATGATTTATGAAGATTTCAACAGACCAAAAGTTGCAAGACTTGTTGAAAATGCCCGTTTTAAATTAACTGGGAAAAAGCATTCTCTTGGACTAATGCAAGTTCAAACTACTAAATTTATAAATGACCAAAAAAGTGTTGAATTAGGAATAGAAAAAGTAAAAAAAGCATATAAAAAAGCCCTTAAAAAAATGGGGTTGGATAAGGAAGAGACAATTAAAATTTTACTTTCTAATGCTTATCATAATGAGTGGACTTTAGAGAGACGAATAATTTCTGATTATAACAAAGACGATTCATATGTTTTTGAGGTAAGAGAATTATTAGAAAAAATATTTGAATTGAATAAATCAGAAAATAAAGAGTATTTATTTCCTAAATATAAAGGAGAAAAACCAAGATATTATTCAGATGAAGAAGAATAAAAACTATGCCCAACACCGTATAAAATTAATTGCTGGTTTTAGCCAATTTACGAAAGTCCTCTCGGACTTTATATCTGTGATTTATTTGCTAACTTTAGTGCTTAAAACACGCAACTAATCTTATACAACAACGTTAGCCTTTATTAAAAATAAGAAACCGCAATAAATGAAAAATTGGGAAATCGAACTTAAGGAACTTGGTTTTTGCCACATAAAAAATCAAACAGAGAATCAATTAAATGACATAATATTTGAGTT
>Ga0209303_1002210_pt1 | contig 10391 bp, 13 predicted proteins | sample SidtaG_3_FD_187449 | JGI IMG/M metagenome (GOLD analysis project Ga0209303, IMG submission 187449) | Marine algal microbial communities from Sidmouth, United Kingdom - Sidmouth_Asex1 metaG (SPAdes) (version 2) | ecosystem: Host-associated > Algae > Red algae > Unclassified | place: Sidmouth... | reverse complement strand
TGGCAGTTCGAAAGCGCGAATATTGATCAGATGAAGGCAACGCCATCGTGACAGCGCGCACGGGGGCTGTGGTCGAGCTGGCGAGCGATGGCGGCTCGTGCGGACGGATGGCTGCGTCTGGCCGGCGGCGTGAGATTCTGGGGTGGCTGGCAGGATGGAAGTGTGAAAGCTGTGTCAAGCCACCGAAGGAGGCGAGCAATTCGGACGGAAGTTCTAAACCTGAGCACTTGGATCCTCCGGCATGCGTCCCGCACCGCTGGGTTCCTGCCAACGCCACCTATTCAAACGGTTATGGCAGTCCACCCAGAGTCATCCGCGTTTCTGTTCGAAAATCGTAAAGCATGCGTTTGCGGCGCACCGCTGGGCTTGCTCTCAGAGTGTGTCGAACAACAGCGAAGATTATTGCTGATCCCCGAATTTTGTCCTGTGGGACAGAGACAGAGACTGACTCTCAATAATAGCACTCTATTGGTTTAAAACGACAGTAAGAAGGCATCCAAGCCAATAGAAAGCCCGCATGAAAATTCAGGACCTTGCATCGAGCAGAGCTCACAGTTTGTTGCCGCTTGATCCGCTTTTCTTGGTACAGAGCAAGCTGCCCACGCGAGATCTTGAGATTTTCTACTCTCTCCTGGCCAGAAGTGCAGAAAAGAAGAGAAGCTGATGTCGATTCCCAGGCTGTATGGGCAGATGTAAGCAATCAGGAGCACCAATTCAGTCCCAGGGGCGTATCTGATTTGTGAAAAAAGTCGGTCCGCAAGTCAGTCTCAGTCCACCAGGCCAAATTTGGGGATCAGCAATATCTTCCCAATCCGCTTCAGTCGTCCTGCAAATCGTATTTGGAAATTACCTGGTCCAATCCGACAATCAGACTTGTCTTGGATGGCGGATCGTCGGAGTAGTGTACCACTGTACTTGGGCTACTGGCCAGTACAGCGCGCCGCATTTCAGATTGAGGTGAAATGGGCCCAGTACACATATTCGCAGGGTTACTTGCCTCGTTTCCCCACTGTGTTCTTCGGAACTAGTACACCAGCGATTATTCGCGTTTTAAGACGTGCGTGTACTGTGACACCGGCCAATGATGTCTTGAGGAGGGGGGGTGGTTATCATACACCCCCCCCCCAAGGCAGGGTTGTAAGTTCATGTTGAATCTACAGATGGTTCGATGAATCAGGTTGATTTCAAGAAACGAACCAAACCGAACGACAAACGACTTGGTTCTATTTATGATTAATTGGCCGGGCAGACAGGAGCTTTCGTTGACCACTTCAAGTTGATCAGCCAGGTCGTTCAGGGCTGTGCGGCCGCTCTGACTGCCTCGTTCCCATACCCCCTGCAGGTCAGTCGCGCTGAGAGTTCTGCTTCCAGACCCTCCTTCATGTCAACTGTTGCCAATCGGCTGTGTAACACCCTCGGCGCTGAGTACGTAGATCGATTCATCTGCTGTCATCGTGTGCGTGAATCGTGGCATTTGTGGCTGGAGGATGGATGGGTCGATTGCGTAGAGTGCAGCAAGGTGCTTCTCGGACAACGCGGCATCCACTCGCCCTCAACGCCCCGTCTAAACGTATCGGTGTTTGGTCCTCTCTGTTTGTTCCCCCCGTCTCCGTTACTGCGCAGAGGCCCAGGCGGTCGTCAACGTCGTCGCCCCGGCGTCGGCTCGTTCCAGTCCTTTGGATTGTGTCGCAGTGGTGGGGCAGGCAAGCAGGGCTCTGTCGCCGCCACTGCAGCAGGCCTGCTATGCACACGCTACATCGGCTTGGCGAGTTAAGCTCGATGGAGCTCGAGTCAGACAACCCGACTTCCCTAAGCACAATCTCAACTACATTAAACGTGGCACACTATGTATTACGCGGAACAAGTACGGCCTTTGACATGTTGCGTTAAACCTGAACGCTCCAGCGTTTAAGTGAATCAGGTTGAATTCTGTTCATGTTTGGCAAACCAAACCAAACGCTGACAACCCTGCCCCAAGGGCTCTGTGGGGGCCCTGTTCAGACGGAATGCAAATACACAAGACTTGAAGCGTAACCGACCATTCCATTGAAACGTATCGCGCGCCAACAACGGTACATGTTTCGCAGAGATGCGTCCTGCCAAATTTGTGGGCGCTACGCTTTGGGCCTGCCGGCAGTCGTTCTAGAGGATTGCTGACACTGCCTCCGGGATTTTTTTTTCCGACGCTGCACCAGCCCTACTGCCCACAACCACAAACACGCCGAGACTACCACTGTTGAAGGCAGGCATACACCAGCGCACCACCCAGGACGCCAAGAAAACGGACAACAGGCAGGAAAACAGAAGGAAGAACCAAAGCAGAGGGCAGAGAGCATAGGCGGAACGCGAACACGATAAGAAGAAGGGCCTCCAAGCCACCACCAACGCAGGAAATAACATGACACCAGGAAGCAGATCACAGTGACACAGGACAAGCAGACGACAGGCGATCACGACGTCCAAGGCAGGCACGAGAGGAGCAGGATAATGAATATTCGGTCAGCACTCTGTTTGTCGGCAGCGCACGGTATTCGAAGGAAGTGAACCACATGAGCGCAGGCAGTTGACGGTAGTCGTATATATCAGTCATGCACAAAAAAGAGAAACACACTCGAAAGAGGCGCAATGCCTAGGACCTACAAGTGCCAACCGTGACCCGCGCAGTGCACTGCACCGTTCACGTCAAAAGAGATCTCTTGCGTTCGCATGCCTGGAAACTATAATATTAAAGCCTGGGCGCCCCTGGGCGAGTCTGCGAGGATGGAGGCGGAAGGGGCGGGGGTGAGGAAGACGGTGGGTGCGATTGCAATGTCGCATGCCACGGGAGCCGTCATGTTCCGACTTTGTTGTCGGCGCGTGCTTGCGAAGGTCGCGCTCGTGGATCAGGCTAGCGGTGGCCTCAATCCACAGCGGCGGACTGCCATGTAACTGTTCTGGGATCCTTCCAAGCTGGTAGCAGCCTCCGCGTGAGATTGAACGGGACGCGATTCGCTCGAAGTCTGCAAGGCGGTGTTTTCGTGCGGCCGTTTCGTGCCACCGAAAAACAACCCAGTCACACAGATGGCGTGACATACGTATTGGCGCGGACCACCACAGCTGACAACGTGTGAGCCCGTGTCAGTTGGCACATTCCAGCACGACGTTCGTGCTTCAGCACGTCTTGTTATTGGCTCCTCCATCTGAGTCTGCTGACAAAGGAACCACACACTGCACACCAGGCATGATGTGGGACATTTGGCAGCTAACAATCTTTCAGCTGCGCACGTGCTCAGTGAAGAAGCCGCCGGGCATTCCAGCGACGCTGATCATCTCTGACTTGTGACCCGGAGCCGCCTTCCCGCGTCAAGCTGCCCAGCTGTTACTAAAAGTGGGCCGAATCGCTCCACTTGTAGATTGCTTTCAGGCGGGCCACAAGTCGTAGAACTTGGAAGCCGTCTGGGAAAGGCGAGGGTCTGCAGAGTGCCGATTAAATGGCCCCTGAGGCCTCGATTTGCCTGGGTTTTAATCGACTTGTACCCTGCTCCAGAGGTAGGTTACAAAACGCGGAATCCGGTCGCCGTCTCGAGCCGTCTCGAGCCTTCTCGAGTACGTTACATGCAGACTTGTAGCCCACGTCTCGGCCGCCCTGGCACAGGCCCCTGCTTCAGAGGTAGGTTACAAGACGTGGAATCCGGTCGCCGTCTCGAGCCGTCTCGAGCCGTCTCGAGTACGTGACATGCCGACTTGTAGCCCACGTCTCGGCCGCCCTGGCGCAGGCCGGAATGCGGCCGGGCTCCAATTTGGGCTCCGGGCCTCCGTTTCGACCCCACAGTACGGAAATCGGCCCCCAGTACGCCCCAGTGCCCCTTAAGTAGGGTGGTACACATTTTCGACGATGGCCTTGAGATCAGACCAGGAACTGTCCAGATTTTTTCCAGGACTCTTCCGCGGCGTATCTCGTGGCATGGGCACTGGACCAACCGACAAACAAATCCGTGCATGCGTTGGACCGACTGGTCTAGCGTTCGAACAAGATTCGATCTCCATCCTGTACCCGTAGAATGAGTACGTGGACGGGTTCCAGACGGTCTTCAGAGCCAGGCAGCGGCCTCGACGAGAGATAGCAGTGTGGTATCAATAACGTTGGATCAAATACCTGTGTTTTGAGACCGACCGTATCCAAGCAATACAGCGAGTTCTATCGCCGTCACGGCGAGGAAGAAAGACCTTTTGTTAAAGGGCATCCGATGTGGAGCCAGGTGGTGCCCACGACGACGACGCCGGACCCATGGTGATTTAGTACAGACGAGGGCACTGGTCGATCGACCGTCCGATCAAAAGCGATCGCAATGAGTGCCGGCAGACAGATAAGACAGGCAAGCAAACACACAATAAAAAATGAACAATGTGGAAGCACCGTGTTGTCTGACCCGTCGACGTGAGTGCCAGCGTGGGAGCGCGACAAGGCCCGCATGGGCGTAGCGGACACGCTGGCCCACGCGACGTTCCGGGGCATCGACTCGTGGCGCCCCACCAGCCCGTTCGCCAAGCAGATTGCCGCCATGCCGCATGCCCTCGTACCGTCCCTGGACGACCGAGCTTCGTCAATCACCGTGGTGGGCGTAGCTGCGAGCAGGTTTACCGCCGTTCATGCCTTGGCTTCATAAATGACGCCCCCGCGGACCCGCCGTTGGTGCCGACTTTCGCCTACATCTTGACGTCTCCCCCGTTCATCGGGGCGTCCGACTAGGAAGACCCCACGACGGTCCAGTCGACGATGGCCCGCAACCACCACCGGGGCGGGCTCACCTGCCACCCCGTAGCCCTTCATAGAGCGGAGTACTCAAGTTTTGCCACTGCGACCCGCTCGCGCTTGAACCTGTTGACTCCCGCGTGGTGGTACGGGGTGGAGGTCCCGTAAGGCAGCATGGCGGAACTCCCGTGGGTCCCTGCGTACACGGCAGACGACCTCCACGCGAGGCGGCGTACCCCTTGGGCCATCCTCCGTAGTGAGTGGGCCCGCCTCGAGGCGTCGCTGAAAAAGGGGAGGATGAAACACGCCGGGAGAGAGGGGACCACCCCACGGGATTTTAGTAGCTCAGAGTGTAGAAGGTGTCGTTGTGTCGACGGTGCCGGTCGGCACGTCAGCGACCAGTAAACCCCGCGTAGGTCGTTTGCGTATCCCTCACGAGAGCGCCCTGTGTACCCCGAACCGAATCCCGATCCCGCCTTCCGATCCGCCACCCGACACATCCGCGCGGGTCGGCCATCACGAACTGCTCCCCTAAGGACACGTTCACGATGCCCGATCGATCTGGCCCGACTCCACGGCCACGGGCTGGACAGCCGTCCCGCCGCGCGACGGTGATGGTCACCACAACGGCCACGAGGCCCCCCCCGTAACACGTGGCGTTGGCCGAAAACCTTCCACGGTTCGAAACATGAAGACCACGTGTCCCCGCGCGGAAAAGCTCCCAGAGCACTCCCACCAATGTCGGGCCAGCGCCATATTGGGCACACGTTGCAGAAACGTGTCGCAAATTCGCTTTTGGCTGGTTCTCGGGGCGGGTCACAATGTCGATCGTGCTCGCGGCGTTGCCAACGGAGATGAAGCGAGATATAACGCGAATGTATAGTCATTTTTCAGTTTTATCCGTCCCGGTTATATTCGCAGTGGATATAACCGGGACCACGGAGGCACCACAGAGCCCGAGAGATCGAGGAATGTGAAACTAAAACGCACTTGCCACCCGGTTTTTGTACTTGATTTAACACAAAACGATTTACTTGAATTCCACGAATCTGTATAGAACCCCTTCCGTTTGCGATCGGAGCTCCGCTGACGGCCAGGCCCATCCAGCCGACTTCGGCGTGATTAGTCTGCACCGACCACACCTATGCTTCTCTCCCTACCCACCGTACCGCACCACACGTACCCACGGCGATCCTCATACCACCATGACACTCTCCAATGCTATTGTTGCCGCCGTTGCCGCGGCTGAGGCAGTCTTGGCGGACCATAGCCAGGCATTGCCTGCGGAGAACGCCGAGAGCGTAAAGGCGGCCGCGCGGACCGCGGCCGTGACGGCCAATGCTGTCTTGGCATCCCCATCTGCGGCGCGCGTGCCGGCCCGGCGCATCGGAGGCGCTCGCCGGCGCCGCACGCCGATGACGTTGGACAAGAAGATGCGTGTTATTGGCTGGCATGCGGCGGGCCGGACCATCGACTACATCAGCCGGCAGCTGGATAACCAGTACGACCGCAGCGGGCTCTACAAGATCATTGAGCAAAAGGACGGCCTCCTTTCTCGGAACGCGGAGGGCGCGGCTGGCGACCGAGCGTTGTCGCGAGCGGGGCAGAATCCTTAGGTTGACAAGGCCCTCTTGGAGTGGTTCCTGGCTGTTCGTGCGAGGGGTTGCAAGCGTGTGCCTTTGTCTCTTGCCATTCTTCGGCAGAAGGCTCTGCAGGTTGCGGAGCACCTTGGCATCACTGACTTTGCGGCATCCAACGGCTTCATTCAACGTTGGGCGTCCCGTCATGGCCTTGAAGACGTTGCTCTGCATGGCAGCGGCGCTTCGGCCAACGTGGAGGAGGGGGCTGCGCGCATGGCAGCCATCCGCCAGCAGCTTAAGGGTGTTGATGTCGACCCTATCTACAACGTCGACGAGACCGGTTTGCTCTACCGGGTGCTACCGTCGCGTTCATACGTGCCCTCCGAGGACCGCCGCACTGCACGTGGCTTGAAGGCGATGAAAAGCAAGGACCGTATCACATTGACTCTCTGCTGCAACGCGACGGGTACCCACAAGGTGTCTGTCACGATGAATTGCAAAGCAGCTCAGCAGATGTGTTTTCCAGGCGAGGGCAACGCGAGCCCGCTGCCGTACCTCTCGCAGAAGTTGTCTTGGACTGACGCTTCTGTCTTCAAGCGCTGGTCCGAAGAGGTGTTCGTGCCGGCGGTTCAAGCACGCACCGCGCATCATGTCTACTTTATTATGGAAAACCTTGGCTGTCATAGCTTCATCTCGCACCCGCAGGTCACTATCATCGAGCTTTCCCCGAACCCGACCGCTGAGTACCAGCCGCTGGATGCCGGCATCTTCGTGCTTCTGAAAAACCAGTACAAGAAGCGGCTCCTTTACCGCGTTGTCTGCCACTTGAACTATCTTCTGTACAATGGAGCCGCCGACCCTCGAGTTGCGCGCGGTGGGGGCCTCGACGAGGGGGGCCAAGCTCACCTGCGAGATGCGGCCAAGTTCATTGTCGAGGAGTGGGATGAGATTCTCGGGGACCAGATCGTGAGCTGCTGGTTGAAGGCGGATTGCCTGCCCACTGAAGCAGTTGCTCGTCTGAGGCTCCAGCTGGGCGACATCCAAGTTGTGGCCGAGCCGACCTACATGGATGTGTCCCACTTGGTGGCCATGATGGCCAATACGTCCCTGGAGCATGAGTTTGACGGCCTCAGTGGCCAGGCACAGGTCCTGGCGGTGCGGCGCTGGCTGACGGCCGACTGATGTTGAGGCCATTGACCAGACGGTTCATATGGTCTTGACTGGGGGGAATGATAAGGAGTGATAGCGTAGAGGCGGGGTGGGAGGCATGTGAGTGTGATCACGTTTAGTGCCAAGTCAATTAAATACTGGATTTTTTTCTCGCCCAGATCCTTGTAAATCCTGCCAGTCGTAATCTTTTCTCCATGTTGGGTTACTGGATTCGTACGTTTGCTGCGGATCCGCAAGTCGGCAGATGCTCGCATATGTCGCTCCTGACAGTGTAAACAAATGGCAGTGGATATAACTGAGTAATGCCTGTACTTGCGTCCGATTCGGGGTCGGAGCCGTTGGCCCCGGGGCCAACGAGTTGCCAACGGAGCCTCCTTTAGCAACTCGCTGGCCCTGGGGCCAGTGGGTTCTGTGCTCTGATTGGTCCATCGCGGCTTCACAGGGTTAAGTGAGTGACATGTGGCACTTCATATGGTCCTCAGATTGCCCGATTTATCATATTTTTGTTTCGACAGCTATCCGTCATGCCCCAGTTCGTGACAAATGCTCCAGTAATCTGGCTTAAACTCATGCCCAGCGTAATGTAGACATATGACTGGCTTCAGCAGTCTCTCACGAGGTCGGCAGTGTTCTCAATTTTTGTTGGGGCGCTCCCGTTCATCTGCTAGAAAATGAGGTCGAAAATCCCCCGGTACCAGATTGTGACACAATGACTGATTGTGTGAGAACGACCTGGAATTGCACATTACAGTTGGAAAAACTTACAGTGGAACGAACAATTTGATCCAGATTGCCCAAGATTCTTGCCTGCGGGACCAATAGGGACACTCTGGTGAGGCGACTGCCGAGCTATGACATGGTTTTCGTCGTCCCGTTCGGCCCCCGACCCAGTCCCTGCTGCGACAACAGCCTATATGGTTCGCCTGTAGGCCCGCGCCCCCTCACCTCTGCCACTATACCGCGGCGCTCCTCATGCACTTTGCCACGCCCGCCCTTCTCGGCGCACCGACATTGGCCAGAGACACTCCAGCCCTTCCCGCACTGCAAGACTCGCCCTCCTTCCCCCCCCTCCTTCTTCATCAGCCATCACGTGAAAGACGCCCATCGAAAGAGAGACTATGCAACAGATGGTTTCTTCTCATGCCAAACGATATGTAGCACGCCATGGGGAGCGCGGAGCTTTCAGAATCGGCAACTTGGTGCGCTTCTCACGGCGAAGCCAGCAGGTCCTCCTCGTCCGCAAAGAAGAAGAGTGGCGGACCGGGCCTGTGCAGGGTTTGTCAATGATGAAGCGGCGCGCCTGGGCTGAGACGAGCCCAAATCGCTTTCCAAACGCCTTGGTACTCAGCTCCCCGGTGCGCGCGAGACGCAGGCCCACAAACATGGCCTGATGACTTGCAGCATCACCATCCGCTGTGGCAAGCCGCCGCCGCGGTGGCATTGCGCGTCACTCAGAGGGCGGGGGTGGGGACAATGGTATGATCAGTCTGTGAGAGTGTGGAAAGTTCGCTCAGTGTGGGGCACGTGGCGCCGAAAGGTATCTGGCCGGATGGGAAAGGTCGGGGGGAAAAAGACGCGGGCATCTGCAAGTGTGAAAACGGCCAAGTCCACAGAATGTGAGCCGACGGTGTCATCAGAGCAGGTAGTTAGGCATCAAATTGATTTTCGAGAGTGCGCCCTTTTTTTCCTTTCGGCGTGCTGTTCGGTCCCACTTGCTATCTGTTGGGCGCGCTTCACACCGAAGGCGAGCTCACGAGTTCGCGCGTTCAACGGTGTGCAACATGTTTTCCTGCCTGTTTTTGTTCTTTTTTGAAAAACTGGTATATGGGCGCTTTACCCTCTTTTCTGTCACCGCCGAACCCGATCTCATGAGTAAACACTGTTGATTTGCCACACAATCCCCAGTTGTCACGAACTGGCACAGTTGTCACGAACTGGCACATGACGGATACACGCAAAAGCTCTGGGGGTCATATATCACTTTCTTTGCTGATGTTGGGTGGCTTGGTGACGGGCTTGCTGTTGTTGGTCGGCGGGCTACGTAGTGGTGGGCGGGTGGTTGGCAGGAGGTGGGCTGGTGGCAGCGCGCTGACTGCGCGCAGGGGGTGGCAAGGCGGTGACAAGGCGGTGGCCTGGTGGCGGGCAGGCGGTTGGTTGGCGGTGGGCTGGCGGTAAGAAAGTGGGCGACGGGCGGTGGGCTGGTTGGGGGTAGGCGGTGCACTTGTCGCCGGTAGGCAGTGGGTCGTCGGTGTAGCATATCTCTGCCCCAAATTGGCAGTTGGCCACAAGTAGCCTCCTTGACGGGCCAAAGCCCATGTGATGTGGGAATTGGCCTGTGGCACGCCCTTTGGGGGGTTACTTCCGCATTGTTCATTTTTTATTGTTTGTTTGCCTGCCTGTTTTATCTGGCTGCCAGCACTCATTACGATCGCTTGTGATCGGACGGTCGATCGACCAGTGCCCTCGTTTACTTTAAATCACCATGGGTCCGGGGTCGCCGTCGTGGGCACCACCCGGCTCCCCATCGGATGCCCTCCAACAAAAGTTCTTTCTTCCTCGCCGCGACGGCGATAGAACTCGCTTTATTGCTTGGCTACGGTCGGTCTCAGTACACTGGTAATTGCACCAACGTTATTATTACCACATTTGGTGGAGCAGCACGGGATACCCTCGCCTTCATCGCGCCTCGCGGCACGGTGTTTTCCGAGAACTTTCTCGCTGCCTCGTGGCATTGTCACGGTGTCGATACGGTCGCTTGGCGCGCGGGGCGTAAGCCATCGACTTGTGGGCGTTGTGCCGGGGGCATCACGGTTGAGATCTTCGACGTTGGCGCGCAGGTCGTTAGCCAAGTCGGAACACTTTTTTCAGGTCCCAGTATGTCTACTGGTGGTACCGGCGGCACTCGGCGA
>Ga0209303_1002206_pt1 | contig 10406 bp, 9 predicted proteins | sample SidtaG_3_FD_187449 | JGI IMG/M metagenome (GOLD analysis project Ga0209303, IMG submission 187449) | Marine algal microbial communities from Sidmouth, United Kingdom - Sidmouth_Asex1 metaG (SPAdes) (version 2) | ecosystem: Host-associated > Algae > Red algae > Unclassified | place: Sidmouth... | reverse complement strand
GTCGGGCTGTACCGCGAGGTGATGGAGCGGTTCCCCGAGGTGGGGCTGATCACGTCGGGGGGTGTGGGGTCGCTTCAGGATGTACGGGATCTGAAGGCGTTGAAGCCTGCCGGGATTATCGTGGGTAAGGCAATCTATGAGGGAAAAGTGGAGCTGGCGGAGGCGATTGCGTGTTAGCGCGGCGGATCATTCCCTGTCTGGATGTGCGCGATGGGCGCGTGGTCAAGGGTGTGAAGTTTCGCAACCACGTGGATGTGGGCGGGATCTTGGAGCTGGCGGAACACTACCGCGATGAGGGGGCGGACGAGCTGGTGTTCTATGACATCACAGCATCGACGGAGGACCGCGAGGTATCGCCGGATTGGGTGAGCGCGGTAAGTGCGGTGCTGGATATTCCGTTTTGCGTAGCGGGCGGAATCAAGACGGTCGAGGCGGCGGCGGCGCGGCTGGCGGCGGGTGCGGACAAGATCAGCGTGAATACGCCGGCGATTACGCGACCGGAACTGGTGGACAAGCTGAGCCGCGAGTTCGGAAAGCAGTGCGTGGTGGTAGGGATCGATAGTCTCGAGATCGATGGCGAGTATTTCGTGCGCTCGCATACGGGCGATCCGGATAAGATGCGGGATGCGGGATTGCGGACGCTGGATTGGGTGACGGAGGTTGTGGAGCGTGGCGCAGGCGAGATCGTGCTGAACTGCATGAATCAAGACGGGGTGCGGCAGGGTTATGACGTGGCCCAGCTTGCGGCGGTGCGTGCGGTGTGTCCGGTGCCCCTGATTGCGAGTGGCGGCGCGGGGGAGGTGTCGCACTTCGAGGATGTATTCGAACGTGCGAATGTGGACGGGGCCTTGGCGGCGAGTGTGTTCCACAAGGCGGTGATTGCGATACCGGAGTTGAAACGAGAGCTGCGGGATGCAGGTGTGGAGATGCGGACGTGACTATCGATTGGGAAAAGATGGGCGGGTTGGTGCCAGCTATCGTGCAGGATGCGGAGACGTTGCAGGTGCTGATGCTGGGCTATATGAACGCGGAGGCTCTGGAGACGACACAAACGACGGGGCGGGTGACGTTCTGGTCGCGCTCGCGCGGGGAGCTGTGGACGAAGGGGGAGACGAGCGGGAACTGGCTGGATGTGGTGGAGGTTGAGGCGGACTGTGACAATGACGCGCTTCTGGTGCGGGTGCGGCCTCAAGGGCCGACCTGTCATCTGGGGACGGTAAGTTGCTTCGGGGATGAGGGGGCGAGCGGGGTTGGGTTCCTGACGGTGCTTGAGCGGGTGATTGCCGGGCGTGAAGGGGGCGATGTGGAGGCGAGCTATACGGCGCGGCTGCTCGCGAAACCGGTGCACAAGGTGGCGCAGAAAGTGGGCGAGGAAGGCGTGGAAGTGGCGCTGGCGGCGACGAGCGAAGGGGATGCGGAGCTGGCGGGGGAGGCCGCGGATTTGCTGTATCACTTGGTGGTGCTGTTGCGGAAGCGGGGGATGGGGTTGGGTGAGGTAATGGAGGTGCTGCGCGGGCGGCATGGATGACGGAGAGGTTGCGCAATTCCCGGATAGCGCAAATTTTCCATCGGCGTTTGAGATAATGGAGGAAACGGAGCGTGCTGGATGTGGAAGGTGCGGGTGAGTGAGAAGTGAGAAGGTGTGTGGGGTTTAGCGCCGCCCCCTTCTTCCCGCTCATCCCGGCGAAGGCCGGGATCTAAGCTCTCGGCCTAGCGACAGGTGAGGTATCGGGTTTGGGCCCCCGCCTTCGCGGGGGTGAGCGGGGTTTGGGGATGGATGCGGCTTTACCCTCCCTCCCGCTCATCCCCGCGGAGGCCGGGAGCCAGAGGGGTGATCGCGTGGAGGCAGTGTATGGCTTGCCTTAACATCCTGGGTTCCGCTGCGTGCACATCGCGCCGTACGCCGGAATGAGCGGATATAGAGAGAGGGGATGTCCGCTCTTTGAGATATATCCGCACCTAGGGTCTTGGGAAAGGACTGCGCTTTCAGGCGTTTGTGGAAATATCGGGAGATATATCCACCCCCACCTTGAGTGCCCTTATGCTGGGCGCATGACGAATTGGAAGACACCACCGGAAGAGAAGGCTGAAGACACGGCTCCATTGTTTGCGAAGATGGCGCGGGTGGAGGGCTTGGCGCTGACTGTGGTGGAGGACGAGGTGGGGGATGCCTCGTTTAAGCTGCTGAGCCTGATCGTGGGATGGATGGCCACCCTGCAGAAGCGCATCGGGGTGGCGGAGCGGTGGGCTCGGCGGGCCCAGAGGAAGAAGGCGATGTTGGCGAGTGAAGCGCTACGGATAAACATGTGTGATCGGCTTGGGGGTGTGGGGGCGCTGGAGAGGTGGGAGGCGCGGGCAAAGCTGGCCCTGTCGTTCTCAAGGCAAGCGGGAGATCCCGCTGCTGCACAGCGCGCACATCGCCGGGATGACGGTAAGGATGGCCAGCACTGTCGTGCTGGTTCCTTCGCTACATCCGATCGACGATCGGATGTTCCCTTCGGGACCGCTCCGTCACCCCAACGAAGGCCGGGGTCTCCAGAAGGGGTGCGTGAGTTCGCACTCGCGAGACTTCCGGGGCGTGGGGTGCGGAAGGTGACGACGCGGATCGTGCGGGCAGCGCCCAAGCATGAGACACCTATTTTAGTGTGGCCTTGCGAGGTGATGCCGGAGAGGTTTGCGCGGGAATGGTGGCTGGAGGCTGCGCCGGAAGGGCGAAGCCAAACTAACAAAAACACAGACGCATTCCCGGAATCTGCCGCAGGCAAATATCCGGGATCGCGGGAAGAAGAGACTGACGGGTATGGCTTGAAGGCTCTCGACCCCGCTGCTGCACAGCGCGGTACACGCCCGGGGATTCGAAGTATTGGAGAAAGTGGCTCTGACGTGGGAGGTCCCGGATTGAATCCGGGAACCTATGTATTGCCGGGACTTCTCTGAGTGACATTCCTGATTGCGGGACGGGCTTCGGCGCGGGGATTTCGGCTGCGCGTTTAGAAGACTTCGTAGCGTTTTTCAGTCTCTTCGCTTTCCCATTTGCCATCCACGAGATGGATTCCGCATTCAGTTTTAGCGGCGTTGCGCCAGCGGCCGGCTCGGGGGTCTTCGCCGTCGGAGACGCGGGTGGTGCAGGGTTGGCAACCGATTGAGAGGTAGCCGAGAGCCAAGAGCGGGTGCGGGGGGATGTTGTGGCGGCGGAGATAGGCGGTGACGTTTTTCGCGGTCCAGGCGGCGAGGGGGTTGAGCTTAGCCTGCTGGCCGTCATGGCTCGGCAGTTCGAGGGTGGCCATGTCGGCGCGGTCGGGTGTCTGGTAGCGTTTGCGGCCCGTGATGCGGGCGGCGTATTTCGCGATCCGGCGGTCGAGCGGGCGGACTTTGCGGAGGTCGCAGCAGGCGTCGGGATCGGTCTGGTTCAGGTCGCCGTCGGGGTCTTCATTGACGACTTCCTGAGTGTCAGGCGTGATCGAAATGACGTTGCTCAAACCAAAGCGCTCTATGAGCATGTCGCGGTAGTGGAGAGTTTCGCGGAAGTGCTTACCGGTGTCGAGGAAGTAGATGGGGAGATCCGCGCGGACTTGCGCCGCCATGTGGAGGAGCACGCCGGAGTCGACGCCGAAGCTGCTGACGAGGCAGATATCGTCGGGAAAACGGATGAGGGCGGCGCGGAGCGAGTCCTCCGCGGACAAGCCGTCAAAAGGGTCGGGGCTCCCTACCCTCCCCTGTGTAAGTTGATGTTTGTCGGCGGTTTGGCGGGCGTCGAAAATGGAGGTGGCGGCAGTCTCGAGCCGGGCATAGCCGCGCTGATAGGTGAGATCGAAGGCGGCCATGGCGTCGCGCCAATTGGCCTCGGATTGGCGGGCGAAGGTGTCCTGGTCGACGGTGACGGCGTCAAAGCCGCATTGAAGGGCCATGCTGTATTGGTCGGGGATGAGCGGGCCATCGGCGATAAGTTCGCCTTTGAAATCGTATTGGGTGCGAAGTTGTCGCGCGATGGAAAAGCCGCGGCCATCTGTGAAGGCGGGGAAGTCGATCAGAATGGTCGTAAGCTCGGCAAGCTCCAAAGTATCGAGGTCAACGTCGTTGGGCAGGCGCACGGACTCGCCGCGATTGCTGTCGAGCCAATCCCCAAGATCGGGCGTCGTGTTCAGCGAGTGGCGGGTGTCGATCTTGCCGTCGCGAATGAGGACAGTTGGTTCAGAAGTCGACATAGAGCACCTCCTTGAACGGCGCGAGACCGATGCGTTTGTAGGTGTCAATGAAGCGCTCGCCCTCTGTGCGGGTCTCCATATACCGCTCCACGAGGCGTTCGATTCCGTCGAGAAGTTCGTCATGCGAGAAGCCGGGGCCGGTGATGTCGCCGAGGCGGGTTTCTTCGGACGAGTCGCCGCCGAGCTTGACCTGGTAGAATTCGACGCCGGCTTTTTCGAGGCCGAGTATGCCGATATGGCCGATATGATGGTGGCCACAGGCATTGATGCAGCCCGAAATCTTGATCTGCATTTCGCCGATGGCGCGCTGACGGGCGGGGTCGGAGAAGCGCTCGTGGATGGCCTGACTGACGGGAATGGAGCGGGCGGTGGCGAGCGCGCAGAAGTCCATTCCGGGGCAGCAGATGATATCGCTTATGAGGCCGATATTGTTTTCGTGAAGGCCCTTGGCTTTCAGCTCGGCATAGATTGCGGCGAGATCATCGAGGCGAACATGCGGGAGGACGAGATTTTGCTGATGGGTGGTGCGGAGTTCGTCGAAGCTGAAACGCGCGGCGAGGTCGGCAACGAGGCGCATCTGGGTGGAGTCGATGTCGCCGGGCGCGCGTTGCTGCGGTTTCAAGCTTATATTGACGATGGCGTAACCGGATTGGCGGTGGAGGACGAGGTTGTTATCGGCCCAGGCCTTGAAGCCGGGATCGGACTCCTTGGCGGACTCGAAAACCGTGCTGACGGGTGGGAGGTCTTCGTAATCCGGCGGGGCGAAATAGGCGGCAATGCGTTCGCGCTCGGCGTTCGACACGCCGATTTCGGACGGGACAAGCTTGGCGTATTCAGCATCCACCTGAGCACGGAACTCTTCAATACCCGTCTCCTGCACCAGGATTTTTATGCGCGCTTTGTACTTGTTATCGCGGCGACCATAGCGGTTATAGACGCGCATTGTGGCTTCGAGATAGGGCAGGAGTTCGTCCGTCGGGCAGAAGGCGCGAAGCGTCTGTCCGATGATCGGGGTGCGGCCCAATCCGCCGCCGACAAGGATGTGATAGCCGATCGCATCCTCCTGTTTGACGATCTCGATGCCGATATCGTGGGAGCGAATAACGGCGCGATCATTTGGACTGCCGACGACGGCGATTTTGAACTTTCGCGGCAGGAAGGTGAATTCGGGGTGTATGGTGCTCCATTGGCGCAGGAGCTCGGCGGTCGGGCGGGGATCCTTGATCTCGTCTGCCGCCGCACCCGCATACGGGTCGCTTGTAACATTGCGGATGCAATTCCCGCTGGTCTGAAAGCAGTGCATTTCCACGTCGGCGAGGTCGCGCAGAATCTGCGGCACATCGGGGAGTTCGGGCCAGTTGAACTGCATGTTCTGGCGCGTGGTGATGTGGCCGTAACCCTTGTCATAGGTGTCGGCGATGTGGGCGAGCTGGCGGAACTGCGCGCTGTTGAGCGTGCCGTAGGGTATCGCGACGCGCAGCATGTAGGCGTGGAGCTGCAGGTAGAGGCCGTTCATGAGGCGAAGCGGCCGGAACTGTTCTTCCGTCAGGGAGCCGTCGAGGCGGCGCGCAACTTGGTCGGAGAATTGGCGCACGCGGGCGTACACGACACGCGTGTCGAATTCGTCATAGCGGTACATTCAGGCGCTCTCGGCGGAAGGTTGATCGATGAGGTCGGCGGTGTCGTAGCTCGGCCCGCGCACGCGGAATTTCTCGCGGTAACGGACGGGCAGGCCGGAGTCCGGCTCGATATCGATAAAATAGAGACCGACAATTTCATTAGCGTCGACGTCGCGATTGCCGATCGCCTGCATTCGCTCCATCAGATCCGTGTCCTCAGTTTTGAGCGCGTCGGCAAAGTCCTGCGACCACCCGAAGTCCTCGGTCAACCAGACGGAATATCCTCCGCGGAGCAGGTTCGCGGTCAGGCTTTGCGGGCCTTTGCCTTTGTGTTTGAGCGTGCTCATATGGCTTCCCGCTTAGACGCCACACCGCGCGGGGCAAAGCCCAACATCAGTACAGCGGGGCCGCGCAGGTTCGCGCCCGAGACCGCCATGGGAAGCTGGCCGAGCGTGGTGGACAAGACCTGGCTGTTCGCGCGCGAGGTGTTCTCGACCACGGTCACGGGCGTAGAGCGGGCCGCGCCATGAAGGAGCAATCGGCCCTGGATGAAGCGGGACGCCTTGACGCCCATATAGACCACGGCCCGCGCACCGGGTTCAGCAAGCGCGCGCCAATCAAGCTCGGCAAAGCCGTCCTCGCCATGACCCGTCACGTATTGCACGGCGGTGTTGACGCCGCGGGATGTGAGCGAGGCCTTTATTTCCGCCGCCGCCGCCGTCGCCGCGGTAATGCCAGGGATAAGAGACCAGCGTATGCCGGCTGCATCGAGGGCATCAAACTCCTCATCCGCGCGGCCGAAAACGAGCGGGTCGCCGGATTTCAACCGCACCACCTGCGCACCCTCTTGGGCGTGTTCGACCATCAACGCATTGATTGCGTCCTGGCGCGTGGAATGGCCGTTCGGATCCTTGCCGACATAGACATATTCCGCCTCGCGACGACCAAGATCGAGCACACCCTGGCTGACAAGACGGTCGTAGATAACGACATCGGCGGCGTGCAGTACCCGCTGCGCTTCCCGCGTCAGAAGGCCCGGATCGCCTGGACCCGCGCCCACGATATGCACATGGCCCACACGCTCGTCCCGCCCGGTCAGGACGGCGCGGTAGCGTTCAATCACGGTGTCCTTATCGAGTGCGAGCTTGTCCTCCAGACTGCCGCCAAACACCTTGGCCCAGACGCGCTGGCGCTCGGCAATGTCGGGCATGGCGCGTTTCAACTTGGTGCGGAGGCTCTGCACGGAGAGCGCAAGCGCGCCGAGACCTTTTGGCAGGCGCGCTTCCAGATCCCCCTTGAGCGCGCGGGCCAGACCCGGGCTCGTGCCTTCCGTACCGATCGAAACAATGACAGGCGAGCGATCCACGAGTGCGGGCGTGATAAAGCTGCAGGCATCTTTCTGATCGGCCGCATTGACCGGAATGCCGCAAACCCGCGCCCACTCGGCGATCTCGGCGTCAAAAGCCTTATCCTCCGTCGCTGCATAGACCAGTACGGCGTCCGCCAGATCGGAAGGTTCGACTCCCCTAGGCTCCACCACGACCTTGTCATGCTCGGCCCAACGCGAAATCTCGGCACCCGCATTTTCGGCAAACACCACGATCTCCGCATCGGTCTTCAGCAGCGTCCGCAGTTTCGCTTCCGCCGCACCACCGCCACCCGCGACCACAATGCGGGCATCTTTCGTATTGATGTGAATGGGAAGGTAGCGCATGGCTTGACCTTTGCAGAGAATGGCGTTCTATATATTGGACGTTCTATATATAGGGCGGCACAGGTCAAGCCGGAAGCGGCAGTAGAGTCGGGACGAAACATGGCAAGAACCAAGCGCGCGCCCTGCCCCCAGACTGACGCCCTGAATGCCCGTCTTGGCAAGACCGTGACGCGCCTCCGCGCGGCGCAGGCGCTGTCGATTTCCGCGCTGTCGGAACAAAGCGGCGTCGCCAAATCCATGATCAGCCAGATCGAAAAAAACGAGGCCAATCCCTCTGTCGCCACGCTTTTTCGGCTCAGCCAAGCGCTTGGCACGTCTGTTGAGGACATGCTCGGCCAGGTCCCACCAACCAGCGCGATCCTCGATCACGCTCGAAATCAGGACACACCCCTGATCCGGTCGGAGGACGGCCTGTGCGAATTGCGCATATTGTCATCCATTGACACGGTTTCTTGGGCGCAGACCTATGACTTTCGCGCGCAACCGGGCGGCGTGCTGGAATCTTCGCCCCACCCCGACCGCACGGTGGAGAACCTCTCCGTCATTTCCGGGACGCTGGAGGTCGAGATCGAAGACATGACGACAACCGTCAAAGCGGGCGAAACTCTCCGCTATCGCGGCGATCGCGAGCACACCTTGCGCAATACCGGGAGCACGCACGCCCACGCCATCATGGTCAATCTCTGCGCGCCGGAAGGAGTTGGCTTCGCTGCGAACGATTTGAACGGGCCTTTCTAAGTTCCCGGACTTGATCCGGGACCTCACGCTTGACGTGAGTGACGACAGGGCCTGGCAAAACCGACGGAGGTCCCGGATCAAGTCCGGGAACCTAGCATTTATTTCCCCTCCCCCTTCACCCTCCCCTCCCCTATACCGCACCCGTGAATTTCATCTCCAACTCCGACCCCGCGCTCGCCACGACTTTTGGCGAAGCCCTCCTCGCATCCCTCGCCCCCGATGGCGGATTGTGGATGCCGGCGCGCCTTCCGCACTTCACCCCGGAGGAGACCGCCCGACTCGGCGCCATGTCCTTCGCCGATTGCGCCGCCGAGCTCGCCATCCACTTCGTCGGCGACGCCATGAGCGAGGCGGAAGTCCGCGAGATCTGCCGCGACGCCTATGACTTCCCCATGCCGCTCGTTTCCCTTGGCGGGGAGCCTTTCGACGCCGCCATGACCGAGGATGCCGACCACTATTTCCTCGAACTTTTCCACGGCCCGACGCTCGCCTTCAAGGATTTCGCCGCGCGCTTCATGGGCCGCGCCGTCGGCAATCTCTTGGCCAAGAACGGCGAGCGCCGCACCATCCTCGTCGCCACATCCGGCGATACGGGCGGGGCCATCGGCTACGCCTTCGAGGGTCAGCCCAATGTCGATGTCCTGATTCTGTATCCCGAAGGCGGCGTCTCGGCTGTTCAGGAACAGCAGCTGACCACCATTTCAGCAGAAGGCGGCAATATCCGCGCTGTACGCGTCACCGGCACATTTGACGATTGCCAAGCGCTGGTTAAACAAGCCTTTGCCGATGACATCTTACGCGAGCGGCATAATCTCATGAGCGCGAACTCCATCAATGTCGGCCGCGTCGTCCCACAGAGTTTCTATTATGTCTGGAGCAGTCTGCAGCTTGCCGCCGGCCATCCCGGACGTCCAATCGTCTATTCCATTCCTTCGGGCAATCTCGGCAATATCACGGGCGGGCTGATGGCCAAGCTGATGGGTGCGCCCATTGATCGCTTTGTCGTCGGCCACAATGCCAACGACCCTTTTGTCGATTATCTGACCAAGGCCAAATATACTCCGCGCGACTCCGTGCCGACCCTCTCCAACGCGATGGACATAGGCCGTCCCAGCAATTTCGCGCGGATCCTCAGCCTGTTCGACGGCGACCATGCAGCAATCTCGGACGCCGTTTGGGGTGCATCCTTTTCCGATCAGGACACCGAGCGCCACCTTCGCCGTGTCCACTCCATGACGGGCTACATCATGTGTCCGCACACGACGGTCGGCCATCTTGCCATGCAGGCCTACCTCCGCGAGGACGCCCGCGAGCTTACGCAAGTTACCGTCGCCACCGCCCATCCCGCAAAGTTTCAAGACGATGTCGAGCGAATTATTCGCGATGACGTCCCCCTACCGCCATCACTCGCCCGCATCATGAGCCTGGCCCCGCATGTCGTTGAAATGAAACCGACTCTGGATGCACTAAAGGCGCTTTTGTGAAGCTCGACCGCGCGGCGTTCGAGCGGGACTGGGACGCCGCTCGCCTTCGCATCAGCCTGATTGGCATGAGCAATATCGGCAAATCCTGGCTCGCCGCGCGCCTCGCCAAAGCACTCGGTGCGCATGTGGTCGAAGTCGACCACTACATTCGCGATGACCTCGGAAAGGACAGCATGGCCGACTTCGCAAAATGGCTCGGCCATCCGGACACCAGTGGTTATACGGAGCGTGAAGCCACCTCGCTTGCCCTCGAAGAGCGCGCCACACTCCGCGCCCTGGACGACCTCCCCGCACCCGCCCTCCTCGATACTACGGGAAGCGTCATCTATTGCCCCGAAAGCTGCGAACGCCTCCGCACGGAAACCTTCGTCGTCTATCTCCGAGCCTCAGAAGATCAGCGCAAGACTTTGGAAACGCTATACTTCTCCCATCCCAAACCGCTGAACTGGGCCGGACATTTCACTCAGGCCGAAGGCGAGCTTTTCGGCGATGCAGTCGCCCGCTCCTATCCAAAACTCCTCAAGTCCCGCGACAATCTCTACTCTGATCTCGCCGACCACACCGTCTCCGCCGAGGTCATCTACACGACCTCAGACCCGCACGCCCTCTTCGACCTCCTCAAGCCAGCCATTTAGCAGCCGCCGCC
>Ga0209303_1002205_pt1 | contig 10412 bp, 9 predicted proteins | sample SidtaG_3_FD_187449 | JGI IMG/M metagenome (GOLD analysis project Ga0209303, IMG submission 187449) | Marine algal microbial communities from Sidmouth, United Kingdom - Sidmouth_Asex1 metaG (SPAdes) (version 2) | ecosystem: Host-associated > Algae > Red algae > Unclassified | place: Sidmouth... | reverse complement strand
GGCGTCATTTATTACCCAATCTTCACGGGCAACCCTTACCCCTGAGAACAGCAAAAACCTTTCACTGGCCCCGCCAACTTGCGAGTTTGCAACGACTCCTAGATCAATTTGCACCGGAATCCCTCAACTATATCTGTCCAGGAGCGAATTCTGGATTTCTGCGCCGCCAAGGGGTGATTGCAGATGCCTATATTGCCCTAAGTCAGTTGAATTTAGCAGAACTCCGTCATGTAGAAGTGGGCCACTAATCAAAACAAGTCTCGTTCTAACGGAAATTTTGTCTATGTCATCAAACAGAATTTGACACTGCGACGGATCAAATTGACTACCGATGGCGACATCTATCACATTCGCCCCAATTTTATGATGCCATCTATGGTCGGCAAGACTCATGAAATGGAGAAAGCCCTTTACCTATGCTGTTTTGATGTCCCCCCTGGATCTACACCAATCCTGAACTCGATAGTTTTTGACTGATTGACTATCAGATTTGTGATCCGGGTGGAGATGGCAAAAGCAAGCTGGTTCATGTCCAAGCGATGCTCATAGCCCCTATCATAAGCAATTGCTCTTCAGGACCATGTTGATGGACATTGGGTCTGTGGCCCAAGGCTAAAAGTTCATCGAATCGCTCAATAAATTCTACTTATATAGAATATTTGCGCTTTCAGATTGGGCTGGTGTTTCTGCGGCGATAGATAAATCTGAGGTCTGGTGGCCCAATGTTCTGGCACTTGCTAACAATGAGTTCTCGCCAGGTACCCTCAACTTTGAGGCCAAGTGCAAATATTCAAGCATTCTAATAAATTTGAAGGTAGGGTCTGGGAGATAGACGACTTGGCCAGCACGAATCGTGATGCCGTGTCGGCTAGAAGATTGAAAAGCGTGATGTAGATTATGCCAGCCTTCACCTAATGTCAAAAATGCTACCAATCTGTTGTTGCGGCTGTGGTCATGGGTCAGAAAGGGTTGCTCTCCAACAATATGACTGAGGGAATTGACAGTTTGAACCCCATGAAAGAGCAACGTCGTGCTTAGAAAAAAAGCTCCAAGATATTCAACTCCCCCTATGAGATAAGAAATTGCACCCAGTGCGACTAACGGGATAAAGTGCAAGCGGTCAATCACCCTTAAGATCAGATCGTTTTCAACGTCTAGTGGCAATTTAGCGGGAAAGAATTGAGGCGATAATAACCAGCCCCCCTGGGACCAATAAAAACCCCCGACTTCTTGGGTTGGGGTGTAAGGAGAATGGGGGTCCTGGTTTTGGTCCGCAAATTGATGATGGGTTAAATGGTGTGCTTTCCACCAACTGGGCCCCATCTGTCCCGCTGCCGCTGCCACAATACTGCCAACCCATAGCACAGGACTGGTCGCTCGGTAACTTTTGTGAGTTAGGAGTCGATGGTAGATACCTGTGGTGGCTAGCATGCGAATCAAGTACAAAGATATGATCCATGCGATCGCCCCTAAGGATAAGCCAGTTTTGAAAACAAGCAACGATCCAATATGACTGGTGATGATGAGTAGGGGACCAAGGACATAAGAAACGATGGTGAGGGGCGAATACTGCCGCATATCTAATTTAGTTTCCTGAAAGCGTTGTTGAGCCGTTTAACTATAACAATCTCTCAATGTCTTGAGGGGGTTTGGTTTTATGGGCTTTTTATAGAGATAAAAAATTTCTGAGTAGATAGCTTTTTCTTTTGCTCAAAAATACTGGTAATTGAGGAAAAACAGAGATATTTCTCATCTAGCCAGATCTGAAAGCAGTTTTTTGCAAGGGGTGAGCAACACTACCGGAGAGAAGTGGGTACCAGGGAAGGACAGAATACAGAAAATGAGATAGTCCCTCAGATGTAAGGATCGAGGTAGTTTAATCTACATTCGTAGTTTATCTATCGCTATCACTCTCGAATCTCTGTAGAAGAGAGAATAATACGAAAACTACAATAATATCTGATAGTTACGATTTCATTTGTTCTTGATTCGCCAAGGCAAATTCCGTAATCTTGCGGTCGCAATTATGATCAAAATAGTGAAAAATGCAGGAAAGAGGTTATCCCTTTTCTTGCGGTAATATTTTGTTTTTGTTGTATTGAATATTATCTTGAGAGCTACTAGTTTTCCTGAATTAAAAGATAATGCCAAACTGCACCATATTGGCGGGAACACTTGGCAGGAAAATCATGACTAGTGGTACTCCTACTAGTTAAATTTGCGGAATATTAGCTTGAGTCAGATGATTAGTGTGAGTGTAGTTGAATTGCCATCTAGACATAAATTTGGATATATCCAAACCGGGCCGCAGATGGGATTGCTGCAGTGAGACAATTTAGAAAAATGAATCTTGTCCATCAATGGCTAGCTTGGCAACTGAAAGGTTTGAAAATTAGATCAACTTCAGTTTTAGGATTAACGAGTCACAATCCTGATACGGGCTTTACGTTGATAGAAGTACTGGTAGCAATGGTTGTTGCAACTGTTTTTGTTTCCGTAACCATGCAGGCCATCGTTACGGCAGCAGTGTTCCGTGTCGTTGCCACTCAGTATGATGAGGCAGTGAGTTGGGTGCAGGAAGACTTGGAATCAGTGGTAAATCAAGCAGCTCAGTACGAAATGTCAACACAGCCATACTCCTCGCGGTGCCTAGCCACACAGAGTAGTGGGGGCTTGGCGGCAGGGTTTCTAAATGACAGTGTCATGGGTTTAGGTGGGACTTCTGCCACTATGGGACCGAGAGCTCTGGGGGGAAGTTACTATACTTTGACTCGCACTGCCCACTATGCGAATTCTTCGGACCCATTTAGATTATTGCAAGTGACTTATCAGGTCACGGCCGAGGGAGAAAGTAAACCCATCGCCACGGTTAATACTGAAGTCATTCCCCATGCCGTCTTTAAGTGTCCCTAAACTTGCTATTCCCTTAGTATCTGATTAAAATCTGCTTGCATCGAATCTGCCCAGATTTGATAGCCTTTTTTAGACAAATGCAAATAATCTGGCATGATTTCTTTAGAGATATAGCCATTGGGGTCTAGGAACTCAGATCCGATATCTAGAAATCGAATCGTTTTACCATTATCGAGCTGGGCAGATTGAGCATTAATCGCACGGATCTTACGACGTAAAGGTGTGTCAGGTTTGTTGCCTGTGGGCAGAATGCCGAGGACTAAAACCTTCGTGTTTGGGCTTTTAGTTTGAATAGTGCTAACAATTTTCTCTATCCCCGCTGCGATCCGATCTGTACCATAGGTATCGCTCCAAAGGTTATTGACACCAATATTGAGGACCACTAATTGGGGCTGCATTCGATCAAACAAGCCATTCTCAATCCGCCACAAGATTTGTTGGGTGCGATCGTTACCAATACCAAAATTAACAGCTCCATGCTTGCCGTAGTGGGTTTGCCAAAGACGTTTGTGATTCTTCCAACCCCGGGTAATCGAATCTCCTAAGAAAACAACCTTAATTTGGCGTTGACGGGTCTGTTTCAGATACATCTCGTGAAAGTTCTGCCATGCCTCAGGATATTTGGGGAAATATCCACGCATTGGCACTGTTGGGTCTTGTTTCTTAGGGGGTGGCAGTTTCTCAGGATTACCAGCAATGTTTTTAACCCCATCGCCTGTCAGCTGGACTTCATCCAACCAAGCCTGGCCTTGCCCTTCTAAGAGTAAAACGATCCGAAATCGGTGCGTGTTAGCCGGTAGGGTAACGGACTCAGAAAAGGATGTCCAATCTTGATTATTTTGCAGATACTGAACTTGCTGAAACTTGATCGGTCGTAATTGCTTAGACAAAGACTGAACCGCAACGTTGACTTTGACAGTCCCTGCTGATTTTGCAAACCCCCTCAAGGTGAAAGATTGCCCAGAGGATGCCTTGATGAGTTGCGATGCCTGTCCTTTTGCAGGACCAGAGGTACTTGTTACCATTAGGGCGGCAGGTCCTCGCTTGAACACCTGAGTATCGCGAGAAATTTCGATTTTACCCTTGCCTACCCATTTATGGTGCCAAAACCCTGGGATATCTTGCCCAAGTGTCATATCACCATTTTTCAAGACAATAGTGGCCTGGTGAGACGCATGGCTGGGCATAGATTCAGATTGTTTTTGAGCCTTAGAAGCGGGTAACGAAAGACAGCCCAGTAGGGTTCCCAAAGCAAGAAACGATAAAATCCCAGTTGCTGTATGTCGATTCATGGGAGTATGCCAAGGTTAGGGCTATGTATAAGGCTAGGTAATATCGTTGAGTTTGACATATACATCGATTTACCTAAGGTAATGAACATTACTTTAGGCAGAAAGCAAACAAGAACCCAGACCACCTTCTGATGTATCAGTCCGAGCAGAAGAAATTGATGAGTCTACGACTATACAACCTATAGGAACAAGGCCTAGTGATTCTAATAATTGACTGAGTAGACATCTTTTAGCCTGGTTAGAGTCAGTCTAGAAAGCCAGTTTTAACATCTCCACGCGTGCTGGATCAGAGCTTGGGTTGGTTGGAAGTTGTCTAGAGAGTTTCCCCAGGTTCAACAATACGCTGGAAAAGATATCCTGTGCCTCGAGCCGTCAAGATGAGTTCAGGATTACTGGGGTCTTCTTCTAGCTTGGCTCTCAAACGAGAAATATGCACATCGACAACGCGAGTGTCAACATGTCGCTCAGGAGTATATCCCCAAACTTCTTGCAAAATGTCAGATCGAGAAAATGCTTCACCTGAGCGGCTAACTAATAGTTCTAGCAGGCTAAATTCCATGCCTGTTAGGCGGATGCGTTCATCGCCTTTGTAGACTTGGCGCTTATTGGTATCGATCCGCAATGTATGAACACTGATCACACCCGAGCTAGGAATACCTGAGTTACCATTCTTGCTAACTCGACGGAGAACAGAGCGAATCCGAGCTTCTAATTCTTTAGGTGAAAAAGGTTTGACAACATAATCATCGGCTCCCAGTTCCAATCCTGTGATCCGGTCGGCAACATCCCCGAGGGCTGTGAGCATAATGATCGGAACATCAGATTCTTTGCGGAGTTCTTGGCAGACGCCGTACCCATCAAGCTTAGGCATCATCACATCTAAAACAACGAGGTCGGGGATAGCATGATGAAATGTATCGATGGCTTCTTCTCCATCAGCGGCTGTGACCACATCGTAGCCAATCATGGAGAGGCGGGTTTCTAGGATGCGACGGATACTCGCTTCATCGTCGACAACCAGAATTTTTTCTTTATTATTTTCCAATTTCTGTAATGCTCCTTAATTGCGAGTTATTTCTAAAAGTTAAATTTTAGTCCTCTGTTATTAAGTTAGCATGAAGTTAGTAATAGGAAAAAAGCCTGAAATGCTTTCACAATAAAGACTTTAAGAATATTTACAGTTCAATTTTATTTAAGAATTATATGGCAAAAATACGAACTCATTACATTTGCCAAGAATGTGGTGCAGCTTCACCCCAGTTTTTTGGTAAATGTCCTGCCTGTCACACTTGGAATTCTTTGGTAGAACAAGTGGTACCCCATGCCCCTGCGGCCAAAGATGGCACCCGTTTGGCCCAGCGCCATCGACAACGTCGAGATGCTGCTCCCCAGGCACTCTCCTCATTGACATTGACTCAGATTTCAGAGCAGCCCATTCAACGGTTTAGTTCGGGATATTCCGAACTCGATCGCGTCTTAGGGGGAGGAATTGTGCCAGGCTCATTAGTCTTAGTGGGAGGCGATCCAGGCATTGGTAAATCCACGCTGCTTTTGCAGATTGTCAATTTTTTAAGTTCGCACCAAAGTGTCCTCTATGTCTGTGCCGAGGAATCTGGTCAACAAGTCAAATTACGGGCTCAGCGCCTGGGGATTGAAGATATCAATGAATCTTCTCAAGCCTTTTCCAAGGGCAAAGACCCTGCAAAAAATGCTGACTTATACCTTTTGCCAGAGACTGATTTAGAAGTAGTGTTGCAAGAATTAGAGTCACTACAACCCCATGTGGCCATTATTGATAGTATTCAAGCCTTGTTTTATTCAATGTTGACCTCGGCCCCAGGGTCGGTGGCCCAAGTGCGGGAATGTACCTCTGCGCTGATGCGTTTGGCAAAACGTGATCACATTACGCTATTTATCGTGGGACATGTGACGAAAGAGGGTGCGATCGCAGGTCCAAAAGTCTTAGAACACTTAGTGGATACGGTTCTCTATTTTGAGGGCGATCGATTTGCCAATCATCGCTTACTGCGGTCAGTAAAAAATCGGTTTGGAGCTACCCATGAAGTGGGTGTGTTTGAAATGATTGACCGGGGTTTGCGCGAAGTCCTCAATCCGTCGGAACTGTTTTTGGGTGATCGCGAAGAAGTCTCTCCTGGAACGGCAACCATCGTCGCTTGCGAAGGTACCCGTCCGATTGTGGTTGAACTGCAAGCCTTGGTCAGTCCCACGAGTTACAGTTCTCCTCGACGCTCGACAACGGGGATTGAATATAATCGCTTGCTGCAAATTCTGGCGGTTTTGGAAAAACGATTGGGCATTCCCCTCTCAAAGTTGGATGCTTATGTTGCCTCTTCGGGAGGCTTGAGTGTGGGAGAACCCGCAGCAGATTTGGGCGTTGCGATCGCAGTTGCCGCCAGTTTTCGAGATCGTCTGGTTGACCCCACCACTGTTGTGATTGGTGAAGTCGGCTTAGGTGGCCAAGTTCGCTCTGTGTCTCAAACAGAATTACGACTGAAGGAAGCCTATAAGTTGGGATTTAAACGAGCAATCATTCCTAAGGGGCAATCTTTCTCTGATTTAGAGATTGAAGTCATTCCCGTCGCCCGAGTCGCTGATGCCATTGTGGCGGCTCTACCCGGAAGTCATTCTACAAATGAGACCAACGGCGAATAACAGCCATAAACTATTTACTGTAGGTATGGCTTTACTTTTTACTAAAACATTAGTACTATCCTGACTTAGTTCTGGCTAAAGAGTCCTGATACAGACTGAACTTTCAGGAGAAATTATTGAGTGCAAAGAAAATTACTTATTGTTTTAGGCAATGGATTCACTATAGATTTTCTGAATTTTCTCGACAGAGATGATATTGATGTCAGAAACTTGTTCAGCAAAGGCTCTGAAGTTCCATGGCCCACATCAGGCAAACCGGGATTTCTCTCGTTTAAGCATTGTCCAAATCTTTGGAACTTAGGTGCTAGGCCAAATATGAGTGTTGGGGACTCTTGGGCACTGATAGAAGACATAATCACATGCGTAAACGTGTATGCATCTCAACAAGGGAAAACCCCTGCGAATCGTTCATATCAGCCAAATGATATTTATATTTATGCCTACAAAGAGCTTTTGCAATATATAAAGCATTTATTTATATATTATGACAAGAAGATAGAGTCAATTCCAGAAAAAATCAAAGAATGGAGTTGGTTTAAGTTTTTGCAGAATTCTTGCAAAGATTCAGAGATCAATGAAATCACAGTTGTAACTTATAACTACGATATTTGGCTTGAACGAATACTGAAAGATTTTAAGATCCCCTTTAATGTTGGTCAGGTTGGAGATAAAAGTCAAGATACTAAGATTACAATTTTGAAGCCACATGGCTCAATTAGCTTTATTCATAAAGAAAAATTAGACCTAGACTCTTATTCAATTAAGTTGGATCGTGAGTTGCTAGATGGAGCATCTGATGACTTTTTTGTTGAGTATAAAAATTTAGAAAATAATTATTTAGTTACTGCTTTGATTCCGCCTGCAGGGGAGTCATCCAGATTTAATCATACTTGGTCAGGTCAAATTCGAAGTACGGCTAAAGCAAAAGCCTCAAGTCTAGGTGAAGATGATGAACTAATTATTTGCGGCTTGTCGTATTGGTATGTTGATAGAGCTGAACTTGACGAGCTCTTTGTAAGCTGTGATTTCCTCGCGGACGTCGTCATGATCAATCCTTCACCTCAACGAACTTTAACAGCAGTTTTAACTAGCATATTTAGTAACTTTATAGTTTACACTAACTCAAAAACTTTGGATAAGATTTTGTCATGACTAAATCTCTAATTAGAGACACGAATACTATTACTATTGCAATTTTCTGGGAGAACAATCTTCTGGGAAAATATAATTTTAATCCTCCATACCAACGCAAAAGTATTTGGAGTGATGAAAAGCAATCTTTTTTTATCGATAGTATCTTAAAGAACTTTCCGATACCACCAATATTCTTGCGACAACAAATTGATGATGACACGGGAAAAACTAAATACGATGTCATTGATGGGAAGCAACGACTAACCTCAATTATTCGTTTTATAAACAATGAGATACCAGCGTCAGATGAGTCTGAAGAAAATCCTTTTTTTGACCTAAATGTTGCTGGAATTTATTTTAAAGAATTCGATGAAAGAAGTCTCAGTGAATACAAGAGAAAATTTTGGCGTTATGTTATTCCGATTGAATATATTGACACCCTTGCAGAAGATATTATTGATAATATTTTTGATCGGTTAAATCGTAATGGAGAACCACTGAATGGCCAAGAGCTTCGGAACTCAAAATATCATAATTCTCTTCTATTGAACCTGTCAAATGAACTTTCAAAGGAACCATTCTGGCAGGATCGCCTCAAGCATGTAGATGTGAATCGAATGGAAGATATTGAGTTTATATCAGAGCTATTATTTTCATTATTGGAAGGAGAACCACTTCATGCTAACCAACTAACTCTTGATGAGTTATATGAACAGTATGCTAATGCTGATGAAGATTGGTCTGAGTTAAAATCTAAGTTTTTGAGTAATACTAATTTCTTATCTAGTCTAGAACTTGATTTTGATGAGTTTCGAATTACGGGGGTTTCGCACTTGTATGGTTTATGGTGTTTTGCGGATTATTGCAAACAGAATAATAAGAGTTTTGAGTCAGTTAAACCAAGGATACATGAATTTTACAGAGACTTAAGAAGCAAACCTCATGCTAATGAGAATCTAGAGCAATATAAAAAAAGTATGTCTTCTAGGACAAAAGACAAGGGGCAACGCAGAAAGAGATTAGAAGCTCTAATCAACCATATACTTAAAAAATAACCTTATACTTTTATTGGTAAATAATTATTGAAATCTAGAAAAACTTGCTATTTCATGGATGTGCCAATCATGTCAATATTACATAGTCTTGAAATTTGTGCGGGTGCTGGTGGCCAATCACTAGGTCTAGAACAAAGCAATTTTGAGCCAACAGCGTTGGTTGAGAACGATAGCTCATGTTGTAATACGTTGAGAATCAATCGTCCTCATTGGAACATTATCGAAGATGATGTTCAACAGTTTGATGGTTCTCTATACAAGGGGATAGATCTTTTTGCAGGAGGAGTACCTTGCCCTCCCTTTTCTAAGGCTGGTAAACAACTTGGAGAACATGATGAGCGTGATTTGTTCCCAACCGCAATTCGCGTAGTGGATGAATGTCGTCCTAAAGCAATCATGCTAGAAAACGTTCGGGGCTTCTTAGATTCTACTTTTGAGGTGTACCGATCTGACCTTAAGATACAGCTAGAAAAATTAGGCTACGTTGTCGATTGGAAATTGCTAAATGCTTCGGACTTCGGTGTTTCCCAGCTCCGACCCCGTGTAGTCATTGTTGCTATTCAGCAAGCTTTATCTGGACAATTTGCTTGGCCTAGGTCATCAGCACAAAAACCAAAGTCGGTTGGAATGCTTCTTCATGAGCTTATGGCTTCTAGAGGATGGCAAGAAGCAAGAGAGTGGAGCCTTCACGCAAATGATATTGCTCCCACTATTGTAGGAGGGTCAAAAAAACATGGTGGTCCTGATCTTGGCCCCACTCGCGCTAAGAGAGCCTGGGCGAAGCTTGGTGTTGATGGCATGGGCATTGCTTACGAACCACCTGATCAAGACTTTGTAGGAATGCCTAAGCTTACTGTACCTATGGTTGCTAGAATCCAGGGTTTCCCTGAAACATGGCAGTTTACAGGTAAAAAGACTCCTGCTTATCGTCAAGTCGGCAATGCATTTCCTCCTCCTGTTGCCCAAGTTGTTGCTAAACAGATTGCCAAATGTCTAACTCATAAGACTGTATTTGCAGTGGCCAGTTAGGAGCTAAATATGGCCAAACGCAAAGGGGCGCGAGCAAAATTACGAGAACATTTTTTAAGCAACATTGGACGAGTCATAGATGCCGATGAACTACGAGAAGTTGCAGGTGGCATTAGCGAATGGGCCAGACGGATCCGAGAACTCAGGTCAGAGGAAGGATATCAAATTCTCACCCATAATGATCGCAGTGATCTGAAGCCAGGTCAGTATCTTCTGCAAGATCCCAAGCCAGCACCAGCATTCGAGCGAACTATTTCTAAGGAAACAAGAGCTTATGTATTGGATCGCAATGGATTCACTTGTCAAATGTGTGGCG
>Ga0209303_1002204_pt1 | contig 10413 bp, 9 predicted proteins | sample SidtaG_3_FD_187449 | JGI IMG/M metagenome (GOLD analysis project Ga0209303, IMG submission 187449) | Marine algal microbial communities from Sidmouth, United Kingdom - Sidmouth_Asex1 metaG (SPAdes) (version 2) | ecosystem: Host-associated > Algae > Red algae > Unclassified | place: Sidmouth... | reverse complement strand
TTTCTTTTAAAATGACTCTTCACCAAAAAATCCTTAAATACAGTGAGTATTCGCGTCATTTTTGATTCGATTCATTTCAAAATAAACGTCAAAAAATGTAAATAAATTTATAAAACAGTGTACTAAGTAGTCATTACAAGTTATTTTTGCCGTATTCTTAAGCAACTTTTTATCTTTGAAAGTCGTTAATTTGTTCTGCAAACAAAACAAATTTATGCCAAAACTGCGAACTACAGATAAAAATGAAAGCACTTAATATACTCTTATTAATCGCCGTGATTGGCGGAATGGGCTACTATTTCTACCGCAAATTGCCCAAATTCAACGAAGAAGAAAAAGCCCCGGATTTCGTCTCACAAACGCCTACGGGCGAGGATATTCGCCTATCTGATTTGCGTGGAAATATTATTTTATTAGACTTTTGGGGAAGTTGGTGCGGACCTTGCCGTCAGGAAAATCGTCAACTTGTACTATTATACAATAAATATAAAGACGCTCAATTTGGGAATGCCGATGGTTTTATCGTATTTAATGTCGGTTTGGAACGCGACAAAAAACGCTGGTTGGCAGCCATCGAAAAAGATGGATTGGATTGGAAATACCACGTCTCAGGACTCAAACGCATGCGTGATCCCGTAGCAAATTTGTACGGCGTCAATGAAATTCCAACCAAGTATTTAATTGATGAAAAGGGCATTATTCGCGGTGTGAATATGAGCTTTGAAGAAATAGATGTGTATTTAGGGAAGAGGAAGAAAATAATCTACCCCAAATGAAGAAGTTATTTTTTTTATATGTTTGGCTAAATTTGACGCGCATAGCCGAGCTACGTAAGGAAGATTTAGTGAAACATATAAGAAAAAGAACAATTCAGACGGGTAGATTATTTTTTTCGTCTTCCCTTAGCAAAACGAACGATGGGTCAATAGCTATTAGTCCATAGTCGATATTTTTTCAAAAAAACAAACTCCAATCCTACTTTTCAAGTTTAAAAGGCATTGCAAAAAGATTAGGAAACACCGATTTCATCGGCTGTCAGGTCTCACACTGCTCAAAGGAAACAAATTTTGAATTAAAAGAGTATTTCTTTCACTAAGTAATCATTCATGTTAATAGTGTCGGATGAATTTGAGTGAAATTTATTCGACACTATTAACTTGAATGACTACTAAACAAATAGAAAAATTAAACATGCTCTTACATGCAGGCTACCGGATGCCAGCCTGCACCGCAGCGTTATGGCTTCATTCTTGGTTTGGATAAAGATGGCAACATCGTTCACAATCTGCAAGACCCGAAAGGTGGGTTTGCTGAAATTGCAAGCGTGCAGCAGTTTGGCGATAAACTATATTTTGGCTCATTACATGCAGAAGATGCGGTGGGTGTGATGAGTATTCCGTAACACAGGCTTCCAGCTCGGCGTATCTTTTTTACAGCGAGCTGGAAGTTCACGTTACAAACCTTTTTTCGCCGCTTTCCGTGCTTTTCTGGCGTTCTTTTTTGCGGCTTTAAGCTCTTTTTTCGTCATCTTTTTATCGGCTGCTGTTGATGTTTGGTTGTTAGTATTTGACCGTCCTCTACTGATGTGAAGGCTCTCATTGGAAGAGCTATAATCTATCTTCTTATACTCATCAAACCCCTCCTCCATTCTTCGCATTGCCAGCGGATAGCCCAAGTCGGCAGCTATTCGAAGATGTTCGAGAGCGCGGTCATCGCCGATTTCGGAATATGCTGCGGCAAGGCGATAATGTGCTGCTCTACGCTCCGGATTCTGCTCTAAATACTTGATGAGCCATTCGGTAGTTTCCTCATATCGCTCCAAATAATACGCCGAAATTCCGGCATCGTGCATCAACTCATGATCGTCAGGATTCAACTCAGAAGCCTTTGCCAAATGCTCGTAAGCTGCACCATAATCTTTCCTATGGAAATATAATACGCCCAATTGTGCATGAGCTTCGCCGTGTTGGTCGTTGAAGTCAATGGCTATTTTATACTGCTCAATAGCTTCGTTCTTTTTATTCATTTTCTTCAAAAAATTGCCTCGCCAGTAAAACACATCAGCGTCTACATTATTCCCTTCGATACGATAGGTTTCGTCCAAGCCTTCTTTATATTTTCGCTGCTTGTACAAGTGGGTGGCAGTGCGTAAAGCAGGATTCATTGGAGGGTTTTCAAGCAGACTGATTTGGAACGCAGCTTTTTGATAATTGGGCTTTATTTCAAGGGCTTTATTGAATGCTTCTAAGCCCTTATCATGCTGCTTATCCCTGACATACAAAAGCCCGATATTATACCATGCTTTCTCGTCCATCTCTTTTTTGCCAATTATTTTTTCGTAACTTACCAAAGCCTCTTTTACATCGCCAAGCTGATGATAACAGTTTGCCATTAGCTGATAGGCATTATAAAAATCGGGCGAATGTTTTATGGTTTCTTCCAAATGAGGAATAGCAGCAGCATAGTTTTCGCCATTGTAATGGTGACGGGCTTTTTCATAAGCGGCCCATGCCTCCGGCGATTGTGCGAAAGTAAATGCTGCACAAAATATGATTAATGAAATAAGAAAAATGCGTTTCATAATTTTTTATTTACTCGTTACTAAATTCGTAAGTGAAAGAAATTAAATAAATTGTTCCATAATGCGCCGTAATTTTTTCTTCTAAAGAATTCAAAAAATCATTGCATAGCCATAGCTACGGAACTATTTTTTGTGTTTTTTAGAAGGGAAAAGAACAAGCATAATGGGGCAAGTTATTTATTTTCTTTCACTAAGTACCGAGCCGTAATTAAATCTAATTCTATCTTGGTACTTGCTTAAGTACACTGTTTTATAAATTTATTTACATTTTTTGACGTTTATTTTGAAATGAATCGAATCAAAAATGACGCAAATACTCACTGTATTTAAGGATTTTTTGGTGAAGAGTCATTTTAAAAGAAATACTCAAAAAAGTAAATAAATTTGTGAAACAGTGTATTAAGTATCAGAAACAAAATAAATGTATATTCTCGACTTGTTCTTTTTCCTTTATACTTCATCAAATTTTCCTTAAATACAGTGAGTATTCGCGTCAAATTTGGTTCGTCTAAAGAAAAAATAACGATGAAGAATGTACATTTATTTAATTCCTGATATTAAGGGAAGACGAAAAAAATAACCTACCCATCTGAATTGTTCTTTTCTTTGTATGTTTCACTAAATTCTCCTTAAATACAGTAAGTATGCGCGTCAAGTTTAGCCAAACATATAAAAAAAATAACTGCTTTATTTGGGGTAGCTTATTTTATTCGTCCTTTTTAATATTAATTCATTATAATCAACAATATCTTTGCCACAATTTATTAAAAATAATATTTAAACCATTAAAGACAAATATTTTACAGACACAATTATTTATTTTAAATAAAATAATAATTTGTAATTATATGATTTTCAATGAATTTTTTATTCATCAGGGGGGACAAAAAGTTGTTTTTGTAATATAAATTTTTGAATGAAAGATTCGCATTAGTCGGCGAATATCAAGTATCAGGAATTAAATAAATGTACATTCTTCGCGTCGTTATTTTTTCTTTAGACGAAGCTTATTTTGAGGAATATAACGAGCTGCATGACGAAAAATAGCTGAAGCATAAAATAACCAAAACATTTCGTTCATTTTATCATTTACTAATTATGAATTTGACACAGATAAGAGTAAAAAAAGAAGGGCAAATCGCGCGAATCACGCTGTTTCGCCCCGATAAATTGAACGCCCTCACCGAACAAATGTTGGTCGAATGGCGGCAGGTTTTGGAGGAATTAAAAACCGATGAAAACTGTCGCGTCATCATCGTAAATGGTGAAGGGAAATCGTGGTCGGCGGGTGTCGATTTATCTGTCTTTCAGCGAATTAAGGTCGAACCTGGCTACGATATGCACAACGACGGCTCCGTGATAATGGACTTGTTGGAAACCATGCCGCAAGCTACAATTGCAATGGTCAATGGTTATTGTTTTACGGGCGCATTGGAGCTGATGCTTGCGTTTGACTTGGTCGTTTGTGCGGATGAGGCAAAAATCGGCGATACGCACGCAAAGTGGGGTATTCCGCCAAAGTGGGGCATGACCCAACGCCTCCAACAAAAAATTGGTATTCTCAAAGCCAAAGAAATGTCTTTTACCGCACAGGCAATTGATGGAAAAACAGCAGAAAAAATTGGTTTGGTCAACACCTCTGTACCACTTGCCGACTTGGAAAAAACGACCCTAAATCTCGCCAATCAAATCATCGAAAATAGCGGACAAACTATCGCTGCCATCAAGGAACTCTATTATTTTGGCGCAATGCACACGCTGGAAGAAGGACTGAATTTTGAACGCGATTTTGAAGTAATTTTGACGGATAAAACGGAGGTGTTGAAGGATTTTAAAAAGAAAATTTGAGGGTGAACGAATGCTCAATTTTACACGGTAAATTATATTCCGCTAAATATGTCCTTTTTACCATACATTCCACAACTTATGCAAGCGATAATTGGCGGAATGTATCCTAAATGAAAGAAATTAAATAACATGTGCCATTATACTCGTCTTTTTTCCGTCTAAGAATCCTTTGAAATCCTTATCCTGAATCGGGGTTCGGGACAGGCTGTAGCTAAGGCTATGTGCGGCTTTCAAAAAATCCTTAGACAAAAAAATACTTCGCATTATGGGACATCTTATTTAATTTCTTTCACTAAAAGGGTAAGATTCCGCCAACTTAGGTAAGACGAAAAAAATAATCTACCCGTCTGAATTGTTCTTTTTCTTATATGTTTCACTAAATTCCCCTTAAGTACAGTGAGTATTCGCGTCAAATTTGGTTCGTCTAAAGAAAAAATAACAACGCGAAGAATGTACATTTATTTAATTCCTGATACTTACTACTAAGTAGTGAGACAAAAATATCGAAAAATAACCACGTCAAAATTGTAAGCCTATTTTTGTCCCACTACTTATTTCTCATTTTTTTTTACAAACAAACACGTAAGCAGGCGGTAAATTGGCGAGTATAAAATTTGTTTGCAAATTGCCGAAAACGGATTCGTAGAGCGAAGTCAATCGTTTGGCATAGTGAACTTGCATATAAAGTCCGCCTGATTTCATCAGACCTTTGAAGGTATGTAGCATCTCCAAGGCTTTCTCTTTTGGGAATACAATGAAAGGGATGGCAGATACCATATAGTCCACTTCTTTTATGTTGCGCTGGATCAGAATGGCTTCCAGTTCTTCTGCCGAGGCATGTATCGCGACAAGTCTATTGTCCTGAATATCAGCTAAGTGTTCGTATAATTTTTCATTTAATTCGATGGAAATTAAGGTAGAATTTTTCGAGATGCGATCGAGGAGGTGCTTGGTCATTACACCGTCTCCTGCACCGAGTTCTACCACCACGACCTCTTCGTCAGCAGGGATAAATGATGCTGCTTTTTGGGACATTGCCACGCCACTCCGCGTGAGTGTACCTACTTCTTTAAAATGTTTAATTCCTTCAAAAAAGAATTGAATCCGACTCATAATTTGTTATTTTTATATCGTAAAAAAAAATCAACTTGTAAAGTAACAAAAAAATAAGTTGGCGTATTGTGAAAAAATTAATGATTAGTTGTATTCTTTCATTTGAATTCTATTATCTATTGTTTCTTTCACTTACTACTAAGCTCGACTTTAGCCATTTTAGGTGCAGCGCACCGGCATCGTAAAGGTATTGTCAAACGGTGCCGGTGCGCTGCACCTAAAGTATTGGGGTGGTATTTTTTCTACAAACGGGGTCGGTACGATGTACCTTTTCTTTGCTATCGCATAAAAACAGTGACCGTAAAGAAAGTAAATAAGTATCGGGAACAAAACAAATGGAGTGTGTTATTCTACTGAACAAAAATTTTATTTAAACTGTATTTTATTGATTATTAGTTCTTTATGACGAAATTTCAAGTTATATCGCCCTTTCAGGGCTGGCGAAGTAGATTTATCCCGAGCAATGGGCTGACACCCATTGTTATAATATGTCGTCCCGTTGGGACTTGTGACAAAATTATATTTCGATGAAAATGATTTCTCATTCAGAACCAATCACCCCTGCCTCCAAAGGGGGAGATAGTTTGCGTTCTAATTTCGCAGGTAACATATTTATTTGATAATAAGTCAAATACAAATTATAAAAAATCATTGTTCAGTAGAATGGGAGTGTGTAAAATATTAGGGGAACTTTAATTTGTTTGAATGTATCATAAGTTTGTGGCATTAGAGGTACGTTAGTACCGACCCCGTTAGTGCGTATAAACGGAGTCGGTGCTAACGCACCTTATGAGTTTGGGAGGAGCTTTTTTGCTACAAACGGGGACGGTGCGCTGCACCTTTTATATATAATTGCCCCTAATGTTTTACACACTCAAATAAATGTACATTCTCGACTTGTTCTTTTTCCTTTATATTAGACTTTACTCCAAAATATTTTGTATAAAGTAAATAATCTTTTTCCACTACTCTGCGTTGTCTGAAAATTCACTATGCTAAGGCATAGCTCAATTTCAGCCGCCTTGATTAGTGAAAAAATCTTTATTTCCTCTTTCATCCAAACTATTTGAGAATAAAGTCTATTTCACCAAATTTTCCTTAAATACAGTCAGTATTCGCGTCAAATTTGGTTCGTCTAAAGAAAAAATAACGACGCGAAGAACGTACATTTATTTAATTCCTCATACTTAAGGTCGCACTGAAATAAGGATATTTTTAAATTATTCTATAATAAAAAATATTTATAAATAATTCATTTTTAATAATAAATAAATTACAAAATAATTTTAATTAATTAAAAAATGGCTATATTTCAGTGCGACCTTAGAAGAAAAAATTACGGCGCATTATGGAATAATTTATTTAATTTCTTTCACTAATTTATTTTAGAATTATAAATTCAATTTATTTTAAATGTAAATATTTTAATGAAATTATTTACAATAAAATACAAAATTAAATTTCGTTAAAATTGTATTTTCTTGTACTTAATGTAGATTCAACTTTTATCCCTTAATGATGTCGATTATTTATACTTAACCACACTTACATTCGTTATTTTACATTTTGAATTCAACAATACTTATTTATTCTCGCCAATTGTATAAGTCAATTTAGCCAAGAATCGTCGTCCGATTTTAGGCATATTGGGCAAATAACGGTATTCGGTATCAAGTACATTGGTGGCGGTCAGGTCAATGGCTAAACCAAAATCAAACTTATAACCGACTGCTGCATCTACCAGATTACGCGGGTCTGTTTTTCCGCCATTTTGGATGTCGGTAGAAAATTGTCCTGCGTCCGCAAAATAAGGTTCATCATGCTGGAAGGAGATATTTCCTCTAAGTCCGAGTTCAGGCGTATAATTTACTCCTAAACGGAATTTATTTTTAGGAATATTGAGGTAGGTTGCTAGTGGACTGCCTTCTACACCGACTACGTTTTGCAAAAACTGGTTGGTATCAATCCAAGAATAATTTCCAAATATCGAAATATCGTCATTTACAAAGTATTCAAGCCCTAAATCTGCACCATAAAAAGTACGTTCATCGAAAGTACGATAACCGGCTGTGAGGTGTGTCACTCCGTTGTCGGGTGTGCCTATGGTCGGTACGGTAGCGTGGAAAGGTAATGCAGCTATTAGTTGTTCAAGGTTCGGGCCACCCTCAAATAAAGGTGTACCGATAAAAGCACTGCCACCTTGTGTGTATGCCCCTGCGATGACGGGTAGTAAGGCGTCCGCGGTAGCTCGTGCTTGTGCTTCCGGCATTCCTGCATTGGCAATAAGTGCTTGTACGAGTGGCTCGGCAATCGCATCCGAAACGGCAGTGCCCAAATCGCCCGGTAAATCCTCTACACCACTAAATACATAAGCCGGAGAAATCGCTGTAAATTGCGAATTATTGCGCTGCGTAACGCTGTAAACATCGAAAGTCACCCCAAGTTTTTGGGCGATAAGTCCTTTATAACCCACTTCAAAAACATCTTCTGTACTGATTCTGGAAATAGGGGCATCAATCGGACTAAGCGGTGAGCCATTGAAAATATTGAATCCCGAAGAGAGTGCTCCCGTGAAGCCAAGTGCTGTAGGGTCAACACCCGCTAAAACTGCCTCTATGATGGGCACGAGCGGTGCGGTCATTGGGTCAGCCATCAAGCCGGCTATAATCGCGGCATTCGTAGGCGCAGCGACAGAAGCATAAGGCACAGCTGTGGGCAAGCCGGGCGCACCGATAGGTACTGCCGGTATGTCAGGATTGAACCATTCTATCATCGGATTGTCGCCAAATGCGCGTATTTCTTTGTTGCCATGCAACCATACATCAAAACCGCCCGGAATGATCGTACTCAATGGGAAGTCAATATTTAGCTGTAAGTTGGAAACGGTTGTATTGGAACGGTTGTACGAAGCACGAACGGTGTGTTTTGGGTCAATTTTATAGACCAATGCGGCACGAGGTGAAAATGCGCCTTCGTTGATAAAATTGAATTGGTCGTAACGTGCAGCAAGTACAGCATCCAGCTTGCTGGTCAGCTCTAATTTGCCCTGAACGTAAGCCCCATATACAAGATAGGAATCGTCCTCTTCGTTTCTTCCATAGACCAAATTTTCGGTATCTTGTCCTGCAAAACGATAGTCTGTTCCTACTGTCCAATTGGAGTTGAGGAAGGATTTTGTATCAAAATTATACTGTACTTGTGCTTCGAGTTGCTGGCGTCCAATGGGTGAGCGCGAAGCTGTCTGATACAAGAATGTCGGTCTTTCTTTGGAGCCGCCATCATTGGTCACCGCAAATACTTGTGCAAAAAGTCCGCCTGCTTGCATACGCGCTTGCCCCCAAAATTCGGTGGCTTGGGCGAGTCCTTCGCCTTGCTCATTGTAAAATACAGAGGATGCCTGATTAAAACCACCCGCAACGGTGATACCGAGATTGTCTTTTGGACGAAACTCTAAAGTCGCATTGATAGCTGAGTTTGACCAATCATTTTGCATGGGATTGCCGTCGCCGTCGGGGTCTAAGTCTTCGAAAGTAAAGAGTTGTTCGGCAGGCAGCGTGGGATCTACGAAACCCTCCGGGCTGACACCCGGTTGGAAGATGCCTGTGGTCGTCATTTTAGCAATTTGTAAGGCATCATCCGGGTCATTCGGGTCAAGTGTGAACTCATCGCCTCGTCGAAATTGGGCATTGATTTTGAAGCCGAATTTATCACTGACCTTAGTGGCATGGCGCAAAGCGGTACCAAAGGTATTTAATTCTCCGCCCATCAATTCAACGGTTGTACCCGGAAAATCAATTGGATTTTTGGTGATAAAATGTACAACGCCCTGCGTCACACCCGGTCCGTAGAGTGCCGAACCCGGTCCGCGTACGACTTCGATACGTTGGAGGTCGATATTGCTAAGTCCCGCACCATCCGATTGGAATGTACCGATACCCGGACCGACCAAGCTACGATAATCCATAATCGGAAATACAGAGGTGCCAAATAAACCTGCACCACCGCGCATCGAGATATTGATACGGTTGGCAGATTGTTGTTGTATTTGTACGCCAGGCGTACTGATAAGATTTCTCGTGGGGTCAGTCGCATTGGCACTTGCTGCGAGTTTTTGTGCCGAGATAACGGAGACAGACGCCGGGGCTTCCTGTACTTTTTCTCGTTTCCGCGAAGCGGAAATAATGACATCGCCATCAAGTAAAACGCCTCCCGGTTTCATCTCTATATTGACGCGAGCTTTGTTGGCATCAGTGATTTCAACGGTTTTGTCTTTATATCCAATGTAGCTGACGACCAACTTCCATGGAAGCGGTTCGTTGCTTTTTAGTTTGAAATTGCCGTTTACATCGGTCGTAGTACCTGAAGTTGTACCTTCAATGAAAACATTTGCAAAAGCCAGCCCTCCGGTTTGGTCTTTTACCGTACCGTTGATGGTTGTTTGAGCGTAAGTTGAAACACTCATTAACAGTAACATTAGACTGCATAAGATGGTGTATATACTTCCTTTCATAGTGAAAATTTTTGGATTAAAAAGTAAGTCGAATTTGAATCGTACTTCTTTTATCGCCTTTTAAATTAAAATAATAAACCAAGTTATAACTTTTTCATTAATTCTGTATTTTTTTTAACAGTAAAATTTAATTTTATGATAATGTCATTTCTAAATGATAAGTTTTGATTTTTATTTTTTTGGGGAATTAGAAAAATGTAAGCATATTTTTTATAGGTTTGATTTTTATATAGTCAAGTAGTGGGACAAAAATAGGCTTACAATTTTGACGTGGTTATTTTTTCGATATTTTTTCTTACAAAAACCGCACATAGCCTACGCTACGTAAGGATTTTTGTAGGGAAAAATAGCGGAAAAAGAA
>Ga0209303_1002199_pt1 | contig 10427 bp, 9 predicted proteins | sample SidtaG_3_FD_187449 | JGI IMG/M metagenome (GOLD analysis project Ga0209303, IMG submission 187449) | Marine algal microbial communities from Sidmouth, United Kingdom - Sidmouth_Asex1 metaG (SPAdes) (version 2) | ecosystem: Host-associated > Algae > Red algae > Unclassified | place: Sidmouth... | reverse complement strand
GTGATTATATCAACGGATATTACAACAACGTTAGGCCGCATCATTATAATGCTGGTTTAGCGCCAAATGAATCTGAGATTAGATACAAAGATTCTAAAACTGTGGCCAAATTTTATTGACCACTACATAGGAAGTTCTCTATTTTTAGTTTTATGAGATGCACCATCACGCCTTTCTCTATGAGAGTCTTCGTTTAAAGTAATATCTTTGATGACGATAGTGGCATTTGTCGTTAATTTTAATTCGCTGTCTATGTTACGGATTAAAATTAATTCCAATGCTCTACATCCAAGTTCGATCAACGAAAGAATCAAACATGCATTTCTAACCTGTAACCCTTTTCTATAGGGGTTAAGTTCATTAGTAAAATTTTCAGTTGAGGGGCGAATTATAAGACGAATGATATCGATTTCATCTGGTGTAAAAGTTTCAGTGGGCTTACTGTGGTTTTCAACCTCTGACTTGCTAAATGCCTTTTTCTTTAGTCTTGCATCAAATGCAAAGAGTGATTTTGTATAAGCATTAGCTTTATCAAAATCTACAAATCGCTCAATATATCTTGTGTAGTGGAAATTTAAAAAGCTTTTGATGGATGTTAAGCGGCGATTAAATGTTGAAGGTGAAACAGAGACATAGTCTTCTAAAGGGTATTGAAAGTTAATTAACAAGAAAGAACACAGTTTATTTATTTCTCGATGTGTTAAAAACTTTAATTTTGCAGCATCTTCAAAAAAGTTAGGGTGTTCCATATCTATAAACTTATAGAAGATGGCTAAGTCGGTTAACTTCGCTGTGCAAGTATTCAGAGGTGATGATAACCATAAGTCCCATCCCCAAACACATGCACTTGGGTGCCAAAACTATCGACTAGTAAAGGAATCAATTGATTCCCGTATTGAGGGTGAGAAATTTTAGATACTTTATAATTCATCTTTGATACAAAACAAACACAAGGGTAATATCTAAAATAGACCTAAAATAAATGGGCGTCAAGCGCCCATTTATAATTAGTTGTGAAATAAGGATTTATTTAATTTATCCACAAAAATGTTACATCACTAAAAACACAGGTCTCATATTTTACAAGCGCCGCCTTCACAATCTTCTTCAACATCTATTTGGTTATCATCAGAGCCATCTCTGGTATTGTGATAATACATGGTTTTAATCCCTAATTTATAAGCGGTTAATATATCCTTTAACACTTGCTTGATGGGGACTTTTCTACCTTCAAAACGCGATGGATCATAGTTGGTGTTTGCTGAGATAGTTTGATCAATAAATTTTTGCATAATGCCTACTAATTCTAAATAACCTTGGTTACTTGGAATATTCCAAAGTAATTCGTAGCTATCTTTTAAGTTAGCAAAATCAGGTACTACCTGTTTTAAAACGCCATCTTTACTGGCTTTAATACTAATGAGCCCACGAGGTGGCTCAATACCATTTGTCGCGTTAGATATTTGAGAAGAGGTTTCAGAAGGCATTAACGCAGAAACTGTCGAATTTCTAACACCAAACTCCATAATACTAGCGCGTAAGCCATCCCAATCTAAATGAAGTGGTTCAGTGACTAATTTATCTATTTCTTTTTTGTACGTATCAATTGGTAAAATACCTTTTGATAAGCGAGTCTCATTGAATTTAGGACAAGCACCCAATTCTTTAGCTAAATTATTACTTGCTTTAAGTAAATAATATTGAATAGCTTCAAAAGTTTTGTGAGTTAAGTTATTGGCACTACCATTAGAGTAATACAAACCATTTTTTGCAAGATAATAAGCGTAGTTAATAACACCTATACCTAAAGTACGTCTACCAACGGTTGCATTTTTAGCGGCTGGCATTGGGTAATCTTGATAATCTAGCAAGCTATCCAAAGCTCTTACGGCTAAATCAGCTAAGTGATCAAGTTCATCTAAATTTTCAATTGCACCTAAGTTAAATGCCGAAAGTGTACATAAGGCAATTTCACCTTCTGGATCATTAATATCGTTCATTGGCTTAGTGGGCAATGCTATTTCTAAACAAAGATTACTTTGCCTAATAGGTGCTTGTTTAGGATCAAATGGACTATGGGTATTACAATGATCTACATTTTGTAAATAAATACGACCTGTACTTGCACGTTCTTGGGCAAATAAGGTAAATAATTCAATTGCCTTGATACACTTTTTACGGATAGAAGTATCTGCTTCATATTTTGTATAAAGGGCTTCAAATTCATCTTGATCTTCAAAAAAAGCATCGTATAAACCCGGCACATCACTTGGGCTAAATAAAGTGATTGATTCACCTTTAATTAAACGTTGATACATTACTTTATTAAATTGCACACCGTAGTCTAAGTGACGAACACGGTTTTCCTCAACGCCACGGTTATTTTTTAATACTAATAAACTTTCAACTTCTAAATGCCAAAGCGGATAGAATAGGGTAGCTGCACCGCCACGAACTCCACCTTGAGAGCAACTTTTAACAGCGGTTTGAAAATGTTTAAAAAATGGAATACACCCCGTATGAAAAGCTTCGCCATTTCTAATGGTGCTACCTAATGCTCGTATACGTCCGGCATTAATACCAATCCCGGCACGTTGCGAAACATACTTAACGATAGAGCTTGATGCTGCGTTAATAGAGTTTAAGCTGTCGCCACATTCAATTAATACACAAGATGAAAACTGGCGAGTCGGTGTTCTAACTCCAGCCATAATAGGTGTAGGTAACGATATTTTAAATAAAGAAATGGCGTCGTAAAAATTTTCAACATACTTTAAACGGGTTTCTTGTGGGTATTTAGCAAATAGACATGCGGCAACTAATAAATATAAAAATTGTGCGCTTTCATAAATTTCCCCACTTACACGGTTTTGAACAAGGTACTTACCTTCTAATTGTTTAACAGCAGCATAACTGAAGTTTAGATCACGTCGATGATCTAAAAATTGTTCCATCGCTTCAAATTCTTCATGGGTATAATCGGTAATCAAGTGTTGATCATATTTACCAGCAGCTACAAGTCCAATAACGTGGTCATAAAGTTTAGGTGGTTCAAATTTACCGTAAGCTTTTTTCCGTAAGTGGAAAATAGCTAAACGAGCAGATAAAAATTGATAATCGGGGGCTTCTTCTGATATTAAATCAGCGGCAGACTTAATAATGGTTTCATGAATATCTTCAGTTTTAATACCATCATAAAATTGAATATGTGATTTTAATTCAACTTGAGACACAGAAACGTTATGAAGGCCTTCAGCAGCCCAAGCAATAACTTGATGGATTTTTTCTAAATCGATGGGTTCTTGTCTGCCGTTACGCTTAGTAACAAAAAGGTTGTTATTCATGTATGACCTGTTATTAATTTTAAAGTGATGTTCGTCCGTAGATGCACATTTATAATTTATTGATTTTATAAAAACGACGATACAAGTAAAATGTAATTAACATATAACGTAGGTGAATAATAAACACTACATGTTGGGTTTTTTATAAAAACTAATCACAAGATAGTGAGGTTTCAGGGCTAATGCAAGTGTTAAAAATAATGATTTAGACGGATAAAAATTCAGTTAGTAATAACTAACTTAGCAAGGCTTTTTAATTTTGATTTATAAAAAACGCAACGATTATTTTATTTATTTATTATAAAAATTGCTTAGTAATTTTCATAAATATGGCATGAAATAAAGTGACTATTTAATCGATAAAAAAATCGTTTTTTACATAGATCCTTGAATAACATAAGTTGGGTATTTTTACAGCGGTATCGTTCATCTTTCGGGGAATGAATACGCGTCAATTACGCTGCCTTGTACAAAAAAAATTTGTTGCTGCAAAATACCTAAAAGATAAATAAGCCCTAGTCTTTTAATTAAGGCTTTATTGTTGTCAATATATTTAGCGGATTGAGCGTAATAGCATCAGCTTGCCAATTTTTACAATCGTTTACATCTAAAATGTAACCCCATTGGGCAATAATAGTGTACATATTTGCACGATTACCCGCTTCAATATCTCTTGGAGCATCACCTACGTAAATACATTCTTTAGGTGCTATTGCTAATTGTTTACAAGCAAATAATACCGGAGCAGGGTGAGGCTTACGTTGTGCCAATGTATCGCCAGCAATTAGTACCTTACACTGTTTAAATTGTGGAAATTTAGGTACTAAAATTTTAGATAAATTTTCAGGTTTGTTAGTAACAATTCCCCACGGAATATTCATATTATTTAATGATGTTAATAGCAACTCTATATTGGGATATAAAGAGGTGTGCACTGCAATATTTTGCTCATAACGTGTTAAAAATTCTTCGCGTAGCTCGTCAAAATCAAATTCGTTAATGCGCTCCCCAAACCCTAGTTCTAGTAAACCTTTCGAGCCGTCAGATGCTACCGGACGATACCTTTCTCTACTTACGGGGTTTAGCCCCCTGTTTTGTAAAACATAGTTTAGTGCTTCACCTAAATCGTTCGCGGTATCTAATAAAGTGCCATCTAAATCAAATAATACGCCTTTATTTTTTTTCATATTTATTCCTGTTTTTGAAAACATAAAATGTAATTTACATCTAAAGTAGATGACAATTTGTGGTTTTCAGTGATTGGATTATAGTTTATGCCTGCAGCATCTAAACATTTAAGGTTATTGTTTTCAGCCCATGAGATTAACGTAGAAGGTTTTATAAAGGCCGCATGATCATGAGTACCATTGGGAACAAGTTTAAGAATTTTTTCAGCGGCTACAATTGCTAATAAATAAGACATGATAGTTTTGTTTAGAGTAGAGAAAAATAGATAGCCGTTTGGTTTTACCATGTCAGCACAAGCCGCAACGATAGAGGCAGGGTCGGGTACGTGTTCTAGCATTTCCATGCAGGTTACAATATCAAAATTTTCTGGAGATTGTAGTGCTTTTTCTTCTGCTGTTATTTTTTCATAATCAAGACTAACACCGGATTCTAGCGCATGAAGCTTAGCAATATTCAGGGGTTCTGCACCCATATCGATACCGGTGACTTTTCCACCTAGTTTAGCCAAGCTCTCACTTAATATGCCACCACCACAACCTACATCAATTATTTTTTTATCAAAAATATTTTCAACATGCTGAATAATAAACTGGCATCGTAGTGGGTTTATTTGATGAAGCGGTTTAAAGTCTCCAGTTGTATCCCACCATTGACTAGCGACTTTTTCAAATTTTTCAATTTCATCAAAATTAACATTTACGTTGTTAGACATTTTAAGCTCGGTACATTAAATACTATAAGCATTAATTCTAAATGAAAAAGTTATGCAAACCTAGAGGCAGTTATCTGTTGCGCTCATTTTTTAACAAAATGCTATTAATGCTAAACATTTTATATATCGACATAAATGGCTCATATACCCGTTTCCATTCAAGATGCATGCTTCAGAGCACTTTGAATGGTAACGGGTATAGTAGATAAAAAAGTGAAGAGGGCAAAGTAATTAATACAAGATGTAGTTGTAGGCGCTAAATTTTTTAATGAGATAAAATCAAACGATTAGGTTACGTTTTTTCTTTAATAAAGTAAGCAGTAAATAATTTACACTCTTTTGTTTTTATTACGTGAGCATGTGGTTAAACACTGATATGGTTTTAAGTGAGTCTGAGGATTTTTGAGCAAAAACTTAAAATAAAAAAAACGCCTAATGATTGCATTAGGCGCTTTAGGTATCAATTTAATACTTAGTTATTAATCTTGCGATAAACTATAAACGTAAGCACTAATTACATGAATTTTTTCTTCACCTAATATATCTAGCCAAGCAGGCATTACACCACTACGACCATTTCTAATTGAATTTTCAATAACGTGCTTAGAACTACCATACAACCAAATATTATCAGTAAGGTTAGGAGCGCCCAACGGGATGCCCATGGCTAAACTACCTTTACCATCATCTCCGTGACAAGCTGCACACATAGCAAATTTAGGTTTACCCGCAGAAGCTAAAGTAGGATCAACCTCTCTACCGCTCAAACTCATGACATAAGCAGCTACTTCTTTAACACCTTGCTCGCCACCTAAGGCGGCTTTCCAAGACATCATACCTTTTGCTTTTCTGCCATATAAAAGTGTATTTTTAATAGCCTCTGGTGAACCACCATATAGCCAATCTTTATCTACAAGGTTAGGAAAGCCTGTTGTACCTTTAGCATCAGAACCATGACATTGAGAACAATTTTGTAAAAACAAACGTTGCCCAACCTTTAATGCTTCTTTATCAGCAGCTAAGTCTTTAATACTGCGAGCAGCATAGGCTTCAAATATAGGGCCGTAAAGTGCGTTAGCTGTATTTATTTCACGGTCATATTGCACTAATACCTCAGATCCTTCTTTAAGGTATTTGGTTGTTTTAGCTTTTGACTCTTGTAGATTAAGTATGCCTTGGTTAGAACTTTTCCAACCAATCAAACCTTGCCAATTACCTAAGCCAGGGTAAAGTAATAAATAAACAAAACCCCAAACTATCGTCACTAAAAAAAACGTACTCCACCACTTAGGCAATGGGTTATTAAGTTCTTCAATGCCATCAAAAGAGTGCCCCATGGACTCTCCTTCTTCAACACCAGCAAAGTTCTTTAAGCACATACGTAAAATGAAATACATAACGACTAATGTACCAAGGGAAAGAACTGTAACCCATATACTCCAAAAGCTAGACATTATTATTTGTCTCCTGCTTGTTTGCTTGCAATGTTTTTACTGTCGGCTTTATCTTCTTCAAAAATAGAATTAGCGACTTCATCAAACTGACTTTTTCTTTTTTTACTGTAAGACCATATAACAATAATTAAAAACATTGCCAGGATGACGAGGGCAACAGCCCCCCTAAGTGTTCCATAATCCATAATCATTACCTCAATGCATGACCAAGAGATTGAAGATAAGCAATAAGTGCATCAATCTCTTTTTTACCTTTTACTGCTGCTTTTGCGTTAGCAATTTCTTCAGCAGTATAGAGAGGGATAGCATTACCATTTTCATCTTTATGGCTACGATTTCTCGTTAAAAAGTTAAAAGTTTCAAGTTTTTTAGCGGTAGATTTACCGTCTAATAAATTTTCATCTAACCATTTAAAGCTTGGCATATTAGACTCTGGCACAACAGAACGTGGATCAATTAAATGGGCTCTGTGCCAATCGTCGCTGTAGCGTTGTCCTACACGTGCTAAATCAGGACCTGTTCGTTTCGAACCCCATAAAAAAGGATGTTCCCAAACAGATTCACCAGCAACAGAATAATGACCATATCGCTCTGTTTCAGCACGCAAAGGGCGGATCATTTGGCTATGACACACATTACAACCTTCACGGATATAAATATCTCTACCTTCCATCTCAAGCGCCGTATAGGCTCTTAAATTGTCAACAGGTGTAGTGGTTGCTTTTTGAAAAAACAATGGCGTAATTTCAACTAAGCCACCAATACTAATGGCGAATACTGTTAGGATAAAGAAGCGACCAACGTTTTTTTCTAAACCTTCATGTTTATTTTTCATTTTGCCCCCTTATGCCATTTCTATTTTTTTAAGTGAGTGATCTTTTGCGTATATTGTTTTAACCATATTAAAAATCATTAAACCAAAACCAGCAACAACTAAAACACCCCCAACGAAACGTATAAAATAGAAAGGGTATGAAGCAGTTAAACTTTCTACAAAGCTATACGTTAATGTGCCATCAGCGTTAACTGCACGCCACATTAACCCTTGCATTACACCTGAAATCCACATGGCAACAATATATAAAACAATACCGGTTGTGTGCATCCAAAAATGGATGTTGATTAAACGAATACTGTACATACGACCTTGGTTAAATAATATTGGAATTAAATGGTACATTGCACCGATTGATATCATAGCAACCCAGCCTAAAGCACCAGAGTGTACATGACCAATAGTCCAATCAGTATAATGTGATAAAGCATTAACTGATTTTATTGCCATCATTGGGCCTTCAAAGGTAGACATACCATAAAAAGACAATGAAACAATTAAGAAGCGCAAAATAGGATCATGACGTAATTTATGCCAAGCACCAGATAACGTCATAATTCCGTTAATCATGCCTCCCCAAGAAGGTAAGAAAAGCACAATTGACATAACCATACCAACCGACTGAGCCCAATCAGGTAAAGCTGTGTAATGAAGATGATGCGGACCAGCCCAAATATATAAAGATACTAAAGCCCAAAAATGCACAATAGACAAGCGGTATGAATATACTGGTCGTTCAGCCTGTTTAGGTACAAAATAATACATCATACCTAAAAAGCCAGCGGTTAATAAGAAACCTACGGCATTATGACCATACCACCACTGCATCATGGCATCTATTGCGCCTGAATATATTGAGTAAGATTTCATCATGGATACCGGAATAACCATGCTGTTACCAATATGTAAAACAGCAACCGTTAGAATAAAACCACCAAAGAACCAGTTAGCCACATATATATGAGAGGTTTTACGTTTAACTAGTGTACCAAAAAATACAATGGCGTATGAAATCCACACCACGGCAATTAAAATATCAATCGGCCATTCTAATTCGGCATATTCTTTACTGCTGGTATAACCCATGGGTAAAGTAATAATGGCTAAAGCTATAACGGTTTGCCAACCCCAAAAGGTAAATGAAACGAGTTTTCCACCAAAAAGGGCGATTTTACAAGTTCGCTGTACAACGTAGTATGATGTTGCAAATAAGGCGCTAGTACCAAAAGCAAAAATTACTGTATTGGTATGTAAAGGGCGTAAACGGGAGTAGGTAAGCCAAGGAGTTTCAAAGTTTAAAGCTGGCCAGATCAATTGAGCAGCAATAACAACTCCTATAAATGTACCTACAAATCCCCAGATGACAGTCATAACAGTAAACTGACGCACAACATTCATGTTGTAATCAACTGCCGACGTAATACTTTGGCTCATGTTTTAGTTCCACATATAAATTATTAATTATTTAGGTTTCTAGCAGGTGCAAGCAAATATTTCTTAAACGTTAGTAGTATTTATAGCCCAGAAATGAGAATTTACACAGTACATCGAAAACATGCGCAAAATGATAGTCATTTAATCGACTAATGTCATTACTCAAAAGCTGAAATATTGTTCTAAATCATAAAAAAAACGATTGACGATTAAAAACAAAGCTAAAATAGCGTAAATTATTAATTACAATGATAATAAGTAGCATATATTTTGATTAAAATTAACACACCTGCTTTTATATCGATTTTGGTGATTGGCTGTTTACTCGCTTGTGATAAACAACAAAAAACAGAACTGAAAACAGAATTAACTCCTATTTCACCTAAGTGTATAACGACACAAAATACTTGTGTTGTAAAAACCGATTTTGGTGATTTTTCACTATTATTTAACCTTGACCCTGTGGTTACAGAAACACCTTTTGAGTTAGTTTTAGTCGCTAACAGTCAATACGTTATTAACAAGGTAACTGCCCACATGGAAGGGAAAAATATGTTTATGGGTAAAATACCTCTTTTTTTTAAACCGCTTAATATTAAAATAAAAAATATAGGCGCCGAAGCTCTCAAGTTAGATGCCAACGCTAACACTGGGCTTAAAAATAAGCATAAAGGTGAATATGAAAATAAAAAATTTAATACTTACGAAAATAAAAATACAGAAAAATACAGTCAGCCTTCATTAAGTAAAGCACAATATGTTTTTCAAACAACTACCATGCTAGGAAGCTGTAATGAAGAAAATATGCAATGGGTTGTATTTTTTGAAATTGAGGTGATAACTGGTCAAGAAAGTAAAATCGAAGATAACATAGACATAGTCAAAAATAGCACAATCAAAAAACGATTTTCTGTAGAATTTACTAGTAAAAATAGATAATAGTAGGGGCTGTTGATCTTTCAAAAATGTTTTTGCAGCAATAAGTTTGGCTTTTATAGCTCAATTCACATGCAAGACATTGTTATTGACGTATTGTCGTTGGTCATTGCCCATAAAATAACGATAACACCCTAGCAAGACTAACCCTGAGCTGTTCAAAAGTTCATTTAAAGGCGAATTACTCTTTTTCGAACGTTTTTCTAAAGAATAACTATAAAAATAAACGTTAACATAGCCTACATTGACGCAGGTATTAAAGTTTTATTTGGAACGTAAAACCTGTGAATAAAACGTTTTTAAATCAAATGAAAATCATACCAGAAAAGATCAACAACCCATACATTAAAATATATTCATTTTAATGTATGGGTAATAAGATTATCCATTTAATATGCAGGGCAAGATCATGAGATTTCTTTTATAAGCAAAGTATGATCAAATAGTAGAAACACAACATTTGAGTTTCCTATGCTATCAACCATTGAAGAACACTTTGCCGCAGTTACCGATGAACGCCAACA